>JAABUK010010627.1_pt1 | contig 12225 bp, 15 predicted proteins | sample 5559141 | NCBI WGS metagenome assembly JAABUK01 (sample SAMN10711869, study PRJNA513367) | rock metagenome | isolation source: Antarctica rocks | place: Antarctica: Victoria Land, Pudding Butte nord | collected 2016-01-03 | reverse complement strand
TCGACGCCCCCGAGGACGAACCGGCCCGGCTCCTCGCCGACCTGGGCCACCCGCCCACCGTCGTCCCCCTCAACCCGCCCCCCGGCTCGCCCGCGCCCGACTGGCCCCACCCACCGGCGCACCTGGAGGTCGCCGTCGACGGCGTCACCGTCCACCTCCTCCGAGGCCCCACCACCCGCCCTCACGAACCCGACGAGGCCGAACGCCACGCCTTCGCCGCCGTCCTGGGCCACCTCATCACCCAAAGCCGGCCCGACGCCCTCATCGCGCACCAGGCCGAACCCCTGGCCGCCGTCGCGCTCCTCGTCGCCCGCCACCGGGGCATCCCCGCCGCCCTCCGCCTCCGCCACCGAGGGCCGCACGACCCCGATGCCCTCGCCGCCGCCGACATCCTGCTCGCCCCCGGCCAGGCCCTCGCCGCCGAGCTTCACGAGGGCACCGGCCGCCCCTGCCTCGTCCTGCCCGACTTCCTCGACCCCGACTCCGTCCGAGCCGACGACGGCGACCGCCGCTACCTCGCCTTCCTCGACCCCACGCCCGCCGGCGGCCTGGCCCCCTTCGCCCGGATCGCCGACGAGCTGGGCCGACGCCGCCCCGACATCCCCATCCTCGTCGTCGCCGGGCCCGAGGGCCGCGCCGCCCTCGATGCCTGCGGCCTCGATTTGAGGCGCCACGGGACCGTGGACCTCATGCGTCCCCCGGTCGATCCCAGGAAGGCGTGGGGCCGCGTCCGCGCCGCCCTCCTCCCCGACCTCGACGGCACCGCACCCGCCCTCGCCGCCCTCGCCGCCCTCGCCAACGGCCTGCCCATCATCGCATCCGATCGCGGCGCCCTGCCCGAGGCCCTGGGCGACGCCGGCACCATCCTGCCGCTGCCCGGCAACCTCACCGCCGCCACCATGACCCCCCCCTCCGCCGACGAGGTCGCCCCCTGGCTCGACGCCGTCACCCGCCTCTGGGACGACCCGGACCATTACGCCGATCAGTGCCGCAAGGCCGAGGTCGAGGCCCGACGCTGGACAATCGATGAGCAGGTCGCCCGCTACCGCGCCATCTTCGAGGGCCTCCGGCCCCGGGCCGCCGTCGAGCCGCTCCCACCGGGCCGCTCCAAGTCCGTCGTCCTGGTCCCCCACCTCGACGGCATCGAGCCCGAGTGCGAGGACGGCCTGGGCCGCCTGGAACGCCTCGGCGTCCGCGTCGTCCGCCGCCGGGGCAGCTCCCAGATCGACGTCGTCCGCAACGAGATGGCCTCCGACGCCCTCCACGACGGCTTCGAGTCGATCCTCTTCGTCGACGCCGACCTCGGCTTCGACCACCGCGACGCCCTCCGCCTCCTGGCCCGACCCGAGCCGGTCGTCTCGGCCTTCTACGCCAAGAAGGGGCCCCGCGAGCTGGCCAGCATCCTCGCCGACGGCGTCTCCGAGGTCCTCCTCGGCCCCGACTCGCCCGGACCCTATCCCTTGAAGTACGCCGCCGCCGGCTTCCTCCGCATCCACGCCTCGGCCCTCCGCCTGATGATCGAGCGGCTGCACCTCCCCTTGTGCAACCTCGACTGGGGCCGCGGCTGCTGGCCGTTTTTCCAGCCGCTTATCGCCGACGCGGTGGGCGGCCGGCCGCATTACCTGGGAGAGGACTGGGCCTTCAGCCACCGCCTCCGCCAGGTCGGCATCACCCCGCTGGCCGACGCCACGATCCGGCTCTACCACTTCGGCCGCCATGGCTTCAGCTGGGAAGAAGCCGGCGACGTCCGCCCCCGCCACCGCTCGTATCGCTTCCGCCCTTAGGTGGCAGTCCGTCCCGCCCCATCTTCGCCCGCCGCCCGAGGACGCCGGGCGTCGGATTCCCGGCGGCCGGGGCGGGACCACGAGCGGCCGAGCGAGATGCTCCGGGACCGGGGACGCCCCATCCAGGAGCCCCGGTGGCCGGGCCGGTTCCCGCCGTCGGGGGCCCGACCCGCCGGGCCGTCACGGCCCCACCCCCGGCAGGCCCGCCAGCCGCGCCAGCCGCGCCAGCACCCCGGACAACGCCTACGGCCCCCCCTCCGGCCCGCCGGTGGGCCTACGGGCCATCGCCGGGCCGCACCGGACCGGACCTCCGGCGCCGACCCCGGGCGGGACGGGCGGAGGCCCGGGCCTCCGCCCGAGCGGCGACCGCCAGCGACCCCGGCCCGGGCCTCGCCGGTGGCCCCGGCGCCGCCAACCGCCCCGGCATCGCCGCCGGGCCCGACGACCCTCGCTCATACGCCCGCAGCCACCGCGCCGCCCGCTCCTCCTCCCCCTGGGTCGCAAAGCCCCACCAGCCCCTCGCCACGATCCGCGCGAAAAGCCCACACGGATTTCGCCGTCCGACCGCCCGCGCACGCTCCGCCACAAACTTGATCCGGACCGCGGCCGGGAACCCGGCAATCGCCAAATCACGCGACGCCCCCGAATCCGCCGCTCTCCCCGGCCCCGGCATGGGAAATCTCCCGTCTCAGCAGGGGCTCCCCTCGGCCGGGGGACGCCCCCGCCCCCCGGTCCGCTCATCCTTCAATTGCTGGATCGTCGCCACCAGGACCTTGCCCCGGTTCCTCGCCTTCCGCCCGCAGGCACGCTCGAACGCCGTCATCAGCCAATCCAGCGGCATGTCCCCCCGCCGGACCTCGCCGGCGTACCAGGCGAACGTCTCCACCGACTTCGGCTTGCCGTCGCCGATCGCCGCCGCGATCGCCCGGCCCGTCGCCAGCTCGGCCGCCTCTCCGTCGGGATGGCCGCGCAGCGTCCCGATCAGGGCCCGGACCGGCCCGGCCTCGCGGACCCTGGCCGCCGGCCTGGCGGCGGGAGCGTCCTCGGCCCGCACGATCGCCGGCAGGGCCGAGTCGCCCGGCCGCCGCTTCAGGTAGGCCAGCACGTGCGGCCGGAGCCGCTTCAGCCGGGCGATCACCTCGGGCGCCAGTGCCCGGGTCGGCCGGATGACCTCGCCCCGCTCGGGGTCCATCTCGACCTTGAGGTCGCAGCCGCCGGCGCGGACCATCCGGATGAGCTTCTCGGCCAGCTCGGCATCGGACCAGAGCGGGGTGGACGGCGAAGGGTCGGAGGCGGAGGTGTCCGGGCCCGGCAGCCGGTCTGGAGTAGGAAGGGGCACCGGGATTCGGACGGCCTCTTCTCCCCCCGGGGCGAGAGCTGCCACGTTGAACGTGGTTGAGTCTTGCTCCAAGACTTCTAATCTTAATTGGGTGACTAAGGAGTCACCCGACTCCTTAGTCACCTCTCCCCCCGGCTTAGTCACCTCAGCCGGGCCCTTAGTCACCTCTCCCGGGGGCTCGGCTGGGGCGGCCCAGTTGAAGTAGAACCGCCAGCCCGTCCGGTTCCGGGGGTCGTCGGGATCGGGCTTGGGGACGCGCCCATGCCGGAGTTCGCCCTCGGCCTTGAGTCGGTCGATGGAGCGTTGGACGGTCCGGTCGCAGGCCGAGCGCGAGCCGGTGCGTCCGGCCCGCATGGCCGGGAGCCGGGACGCGATCGAGGCGACGGATGCCCAGCAGGAATCGCGACGCCAGACGGCGAAGCCGATGAGGATGGCGACGACCTGGGCGTCGACGGGCTTGAGGCGGGGGTTGTGCCTGATCCGCCTGGGGACCGCGTCGAAGGTGTAGCCGAGGGGGCCGACGGCCGGGTCCGGCATCGGGGCGGGTTGCCCGTGTGTGACTTCCGGGCATACGGGGGCCGACCCGGAGTTGACCGGGGCGGCGACGGGGTCTAAACTTGGGCGCACGGGTCCATCTCCGAGGTGCCTTCTCGGGGGCGATCCAGGTGACGGGCGGTTGGCCCCGCTTCGTCACCAACGTCTTGGGCGATCATGCAAGGCCCACCGGTATCAACGGTGGGCCTTGTCGCTTTTATCGCCGACGAACATCGTACCGCGCCGGGCGTCGGTAGACAGGCGCCAGCGGCCATCACCGGCGGATAAAAACCGTCGACGCACCGCGCCGGATTGGCGATCATGGCGGGGCCTCCCCACAGGTGGCGGGCGGCCGGGGGCGGACCTCGTAAATCATCCCCCGACCGTCGTGGCGGCCGTCCCTTTCGGGACGGCCGCTTCTACTTTGAACCAGGGTACCATCGGGAATCCCCGATCGCGCCAGCTTCTATCTGTCTAAGTCCGCCCTTTGTATATGTCTAATTCACAATAATTGATTAGTGGAACCCGGGCATCGCGAGCCGGTAACGTCCGCGTGGGCCGCCGGCTTCTCTGATGATGGATGCCCAGTGCTCATCCTTTGCCAGCGTCTTGAGGATGAGCCTGTAGCCTCCCCGGCCGGAATTGACCCGCAACTCCGCCCCGCTCAGGCCCCTCGGCCCGGCGTCGTGGAGCGCCCGGATTACCCTCAGTTGGGCGGTCGTGACCCTCTTGCGATGGCCCCCGGCGACCGGGGAACCGTCGGGGGCCCAAGAGACGGGACAGTTCCCGGTCGGCCAGGGCGTCGGGCCCTCTTCGGCCGGCTCGGCGGCCGTGGTTCCGGCCGGCTGGACCTGGAGTCTCGCCGGCTCCAAGTTGAGCCCCACGCCATTAGCCAGCTTGGTGAGGGTGAGGTAATTGACGTTGCGCTTCCCGTTGAGGAACTGGCAGATCGTCGCGGATGATATTCCCGAACGTTTATCCAGCTCGTAGAGGCTGAGCCCGCTGGCAACAAGGGCCGCCCGCACGCCGTCCTTCAAGGGCTGCGAGGGGTCATCGGCGAGAGGCTTCGGCTCTGGCCGGCGGGCCCAAGGCTCGCTGATGACGACGAGACCGAGGAATCCGAAAATCGTCTCGGCCGACGAGAGCATCACGCCACGCCGGAGGCGCATGATTCGACGGGTCGTCTCGGCCGTTAGGCCGATCTTCCTGGCCAAGACGTAGACGCCGAGGCCCCTCTCGGCGATCTCCGACCGCAGGGCGTCGGCGATGGATCGCGATTCTTGCCCGGTGGGAGAACTTGATTCCTCGCTCCGGGCCTCGGCCTTGCGAGCCACCCTCAGTGGGAGGACGCCGAAAATCCTTTCGGCCAGCGCGAGCCTCATGTCACCGCTTCGGTCGACGAGTCGTCGGATGGCCATATGGTTGACGCCAGCTTGCCTGGCCAGGGTCTGGATGCTGAGCCCGCTGGCGACGATCGCCGACCGCAGGGCGTCGGCGATTGGCCGCGAGAGGTCGGCGGTGGTGGGCTTCGGTGCGACGCGTCGAGCCCTCGATTCGCGGGTTGCTTTGAGCCCGAGGACGACGAAGAGCTTGTCGGCCGTCTTGAGCCGCAGGCCGCCCTTGTCGTCGTCGAGGAATCGGGCGATGGTCCTGCCTTGGACGCCGACCTCTTTGGCCAGGGCCCTCACGCCGAGGCCGCTCTCGGCGATCGCCGAACGCAAGGCATCGGAAGGGAGTCCTGGCGGGTCATTGAGGGCGACCTTCGACTTGCGGGCCATCTTGAGCCCGAGGACGCCGAAGAGCTTGTCGGCCGTCGTTAGGTACAGATCCCCCCCTCGGTCGAAGAATCCGGTGACGGTTTCGGAATAGATGCCGGCCTCCCTAGCCACGGCGTAGATGCTGAGCCCGCTGGCGGCGATCGCCGACCGCAGGGCGTCGGCGATTGGCCGCGAGAGGGCGTCTTGTTTGGGATCGCCATCCGTCAATCTCTTAGCCCTGCCGGCTCCGGTCGCCATTCTCTTCCCCCTCCCCCCCCTTATCCGATCGTCCACCACTCCCGGGCGTCCACGCCGGGGAACCGGGCCAGGTGGTTGACGTTGGTGGTCGCGACGACGACCGGGCCGACGTCGGCGGCCAACGCCAGCGCCTGCGCCGCGAGGATGGCGTCCCCGTCGAGCGCCTCATCCCCGGCGGTGGCCAGCCCCCCGCGCCGGACGCCGGCCCACAACTCCGAGGCGATGTCCATGACGTCGCCGGCGATGGGTAGGAAGGCCAGGCCCGGGTGGAGCTGGTCGAGCCGGCGGAGCCCTCCGGCCAGGCCGAGCCGGAACAGCTCGCGGTGGACCTCGTAGCGGGCGATCTCCGGGACGACGACGGCCGACCCGGCGGACCGGAGCCCCTGGACCCAGGCGCGTAATCGGGCCGCCTCGGGCAGGCCGGGCGGCTTGCCGGCCAGGCCGAGGGGCCCGGCGTCGAGGATGACCGCCGGCCTCACGACCCGAGGCCCCGGCCGGTCCGGGGGTCGACGCCGAGATTGCGGAGGGCCTCGTCCCAGCGTTCCTCGGTGTCGGTCTCGTCGACGATGTCGGCCAGGCCGGCAAGGGCCCGGTCGCCCGCCTCGATCCACTCGCGGCGCCGCTCGTCGGTCATGGGGATGGGCTTGCCCCGGTCGTCGAAATAGCGGGGCTCGGCGCGGGGGCCGACGTTGCCGTTGGTATATTTGGATGCGATAGACATGACCATTACTCCATTCAATACCGGGGCGGTGGCGGCTCGAACCCTTCCCGGGCCGCCTTCTCGGCGACGGCCAGGTCGAGCAACGCCGTCGGCGTCACCCGGCACTTGGCCGCCAACCTCTCCAGCCACGCCCTCCATTCGGGAGTGCCGCGTATTGACAATATATTGTTCTTTGCCCCTTTGATGGGTGCGGGTTGCGGCGGTTCGGGGGCGGGCTCGTCGGCCTTCCCCTTGCTCGATTTGGCTTTGGCCATGACGTTCCCCGTTCGGTTCTCGGCGGAGTGCCGCAGGGGTGAAGTTTAGACCCTGATGGGCATCCGGTCAAGCTGAGCACTTACGCGGCGAATGCTCGAACAGACCACCGCTCGAAAAAGCCGATGGTTGTGCATTGACCTTTTGACGTGCTTAGCACATACTAAGCATGTCGGTTGCGGACGTCGCGGCCGGCCAACGAAGAGGGCCCGCGGGTGCTTGGTACCACCCGCGGGCCCGGTGGCAAAGGCTTATCAGGAGCCCTTCCCGTGAGCATTCTACACCGTCACGCCCCGGTCCCCGAATCCCCCCCCTGCCCGGCCGTCGCGACCGACGGGGCGACGTGCCCCGAGCTCGACCCGGGCCGGCCCGACGTGTGGTGCCGGGGCTGCTCGCTCGACGCGGCGCCGTGCCCGTCGCGGCGGGGCTACGGCCGGCCGTGCTTCGAGGTCCATCCCGACCGGCCCGGGCGCTGGTGCGACCGCTGCCGGGGCGCCGGGCCGCTGGCGGAGTGGGTCGACGACGTGGCCCGGATGGTGGCCCGGCTCGGCCACGGCCGGGCGGAATGGCTCGCCGCCCAGATCGCCGACCTCGCCATCCAGGCCCGCCACCTGGGCGCGGAGACGCCGGACGAGTTCGAGTCGCGGGACGAGGTCATGTCGGCGGCGATGGGGGGCGAATTCTGATGCGCTGGACCTTCGACCGCCCCGACCGCCTCCGCGCGCTCGCCGATCGGGCCGCCGGGATGGCCGAGCATCTCCGGCGCGAGATGCTCGACGCCCCGCGGGACTCCGACGCCCGGCGGCTCGCCCGGGCGCGGCTCGACCTGGTCGAACGCCGGCTCGGCCGGCTCCGACTACTGGCCAGGGTGGCCCGCCACAACGCCCGCGTCTACGCCTGAATCACCAACCATTCACCGCCCGGCCGGATTCGCATCCGGCCGGGCCCATCCCCCTGTCGGGGTCGCGATGGCGAGTAATAATCAGTTCCGGCTGGCCGCGGCGGAATTCCGGGCGCTCGCGGAGCGTTTCGAGGATGCGAGGCGTCCGGCGGGTTCGGCGGCCTGGGAGCGGGCGAAGGCGTCGGCCGGACTGGCGACGATGCTCCGGGCGGAGGGAGTCCCCGAGCGGATGGGGGTCTGCTTCGGCGACCTGGTGCTGGCCTGGACGAAGACGCCGGCGGGCCCCCGGACCCTGTCCCCGCCCCGCTCCATCCGCTCTCGGGCCGATCGGGGAATTTCGCCGGGGCATTGGAACACCGTGTTCCGGCGTCGACGGCCGTGGGCGGAGGCGGCCCGCCGATAGGTTGTTGGAACACCGTGTTCCGCGCCGATAACCTGCCGGGCGGAACACGGTGTTCCGCCCGCCCGGAGGGAAGTCGGATGTCCCATGTAGTGACCTTGCTCAATCAGAAGGGCGGGGTCGGGAAGACGAGCACCGCCTATCACCTCGCCGGGACCCTGGCGAGGTCGGGGCGATCCGTCCTCCTGATCGACAACGACCCCCAGGCGAGCCTCACGCAAGGTTTCTGGGGCCCCCAGGCGATGCGGGAGATCGAAGCCGCCGCGAGCGTCGCCGCGCTCTTCGACCCAGGCCAGTTCGCCATCCCGGAGGCGCTGATCCGGCCGACGGGGCTCGACCGGGTCGCGATCGTCCCCGGCTCGCGGCACCTCACACCCGCCAACATGCGGCCGCCCTCCGAATGGGGCGAGGCCGAGCGGGGCATCCGCGACCTGGTCGACGAGGTTCGGGGCGATTACGAGGTAGTCCTCATCGACTGTCCCCCGAACCTCCACCTTTGCAGTTGGGCGGCGCTGGTCGCGTCCGATTCGATCGTGGTCCCGCTCCAGGCGGAGGACTTCGGGAGCCAGGGCCTCGCCCCGGTCCAGGAGGCGATCGCCGCGGTGCAGGCCGGCCCGAACCCGTCGCTCCGGCTGGCCGGCTACCTGCTGACGATGTTCGACAAGCGGCTGACGGTGCACCTGGCCTACGAGGCGATGCTTCGCGAGATGTACGGCTCGGCCGTCTTCGCGGCGTCGTTCCCCCGTGCGAAGGATTTCGTCGAGGCGGTCGCGTCCCGCCAGCCGATCGCTCAATACAAGCCGAGGTCGGCGGCCGCGAAGGTGACCCAGGCTGTCGCCGACGAGCTGCTCTCGCGGCTCGCCGGGTCCGTCGACGCCAGGCCCGAGGGGGTGGCAGCATGAGCGGGATCGACCGATTCACGTCGAAGCTCGGCGGCAACATCCGGGAGTCGATGGGGGGCACCGGAGCCGCCGGGGCGGGCGGACCGCTCCCTGGCCCGGCCGCCGTCGCGTCGACCCAGTATCAGGGGATCGCCCGGCCCAGGGAGGCGTTGACGATCCCCCTCGGCCGGATCATGGCCGACCCCGACCAGCCTAGGAAGGAATTCGACGAGGGCCCGCTCGCCGAGCTGGCCGCGAGCCTCAAAGCGCGTGGCCAGCTCCAGCCGGTCCGGGTCCGATGGTCGGAGCCGGCCGGACGGTGGGTCATAATCGCGGGCGAGCGCCGGTACCGGGCCGCCGTGATGGCCGGCCTCCCGACCCTGATGTGCGTAGAGGCGAAGGGTGCCATGACCGCCGAAGAGATCCTCGAGGAACAGCTCGTCGAGAATTGCATCCGCGAGGACCTCAAGCCGATCGAGCAGGCCCGCGCCTTCAAGGCCCTGATCGACCGGAGGGGTTGCTCCTACCGCCAGCTCTCGGAGTCACTGGGCATCTCTCACATGGCCGTCTCCCGGGCGCTAGCCCTGCTCAACCTCCCCGAGGCGGTCCAGGCCTTGGTCCAGAGCGGCGACCTCCCCGCGTCGTCCGCCAACGCGATCGCGAAGCTCGACGACCCCCGCGATCAACGGGAGGTTGCCGACCGCGTCGTCTCCGGCGGGATGACCCGGGCGGAGACCGAGCGGGAGGTCCGCCAGGTCGCGGCGAAGCCGGGGTCGGCGGGACCGAGGGGCAGGGCGGCGATCCGAGCCCGCCCGAAGCGGCCGACCGTTCGGGCGATCCGGACGTCGGCCGCGAAGGTGACTATCGAATTCCGGAAGGCCGTCGAGCTGGCCGAGGTCCTCGCGGCCGTCGAGGAGGTCGCGGACAAGCTCCGGGCGGAATTGGCCGACGGCCAGGCTGCGGCCTAACGGCCGATAATCAACCGGCCGCGTCCGTCGGACGATTCCGGCCACGTCCATCGAGGAATTTCAGGTGAGCAATCAGGAGATCATCCCGTTCCGCCCGGCTGGCTCGCCGCCCGCCCCCGACCGGGTCGCCGGCGTCGACCTCTACGGGGCGCTCCTGGCCGACGCCGATTGCGACGCCACCCGCTGGGCCCGGGTCAAGGACGTCGCCGCCCTCGGCCGATTCCTCGGGCTCGACGACCCGTCCCGATCTCTCGGCCTGGTCGTCGCCGGGACGCCCGGCCAGGCCAACGCCGTGGCGCTGGGGTTCAAGGCCGACCAGCTCTCGCGGAAGCTCGCCCCGAACACGATCAATCGTCGCCTGTCCACGTTGCGACGCGCGGTCCGGGTCGCCCGGCGGCTGGGGCTGGTCGACTGGTCGCTCGACGTCGAACTGCTCCGATCGGAGAGCTACGGGGATACCGCCGGGCCGGGCCTGGAAGGCTGGCGGGCGATCCTGGCGGCGGCCGAGCGCGAGGCGGCCGGGAATTCCCCGATGGGGCTCCGGGACCTGGCCATCGTCCGGATGCTCCACGACCGGGGGTTGCGGTCGATCGAGGTCCTGCGGCTCGACCTGGCCGACGTCGACCTCGACGGCCGGCGGCTGGCGGTCGTCGGCAAGGGGAAGCAGGAACGGAGCTGGCTCACGGTGAACCGGCCGACGGCCGATGCCCTGGCCTGCTGGATCAGGGCGAGGGGCCCGGCCCGGGGGGCGCTGATCGTCCGGACCGACCGGGGGGCGAAGGGGCCGGCCGAGCGGCTGACGCACCTGTCGATCTGGCGGGCGGTCCGGCGGCTCGGGAAGCTGGCCGGGCTCGCGCTGCCGGCCAGGCCCCACGGGCTGAGGCACGCCGCCACGACCCGGCTATTGGACCTGACCGGCGGGGATGTCCGGCGGGTCCGGCGGTTCACCCGCCATGCGAAGCTGGACACGGTGGCCATCTACGACGACGCCCGCCAGGACTTCGGGGGCCAGCTCGCGGAATTGCTCGGGGAAGATTCCTCGCCGGTTAAGCAAGCATAACACCCCTTGACTGCGCGTAACATGCGCAATAAGATCCAGTGTCAACACCGAAGGTTTCCACGATCCTAGGCCGACCGGTTGGGCGCGACTTTTCCTAGTGTCTCTCGGTCAACCAACCTCGGCTTGTGCAGGCGACTAGCTCGCCTGTTATCTGCTATGGCCCAATGGCCTATAAACAGCAGTACATTAGGGATACGACTGGGGTACTTAGGTTTGTACAGAATTGTTTATTTGCACCATCGAAACACAAACATCTTCCTGAAGTTCGGACGAGGTTTTTGAGAGACACGTCCAATGCCAGGCGGGATGCAGACCCGGGGAGCCACGACGTTGAATCGTGACTTTCTGACTGCGTTCACGCCGTCGGCTCCCCCACCCGGGAGTTGGCGCCGTGGGCAAGCAGCGAACTCGTAGGACCGCGTCGCCGAAGGTCGGGGCCGCCCCGCGACGGGCGGATTTCCGATCTTGGGAGGATGTCCAGGAAACCAAGAAGCTCGCCGTCGCCTTGGTGCTTCGTTCGCTGGGTCGGGCTTCGATCCCCGAGCTGGCGGTCGTTCTCGCGATGGTCGGGCTCTTCTACCTCGGGCGGGATCTGATCGCGACCATCAACGGCCAAACGCCGTCGGGTCGCGTCCTCGCCTGCATTGGCGCCGTCGCGGTGCTGATCTCGGCCTTGGCCCTGTATCTTCACCGGAGCGCGGCCAGGAGCCAGATCGATGCCGAGAACCTCGAAGGGGCCAAAGGCCCGACTGAATCTGGAGATGAGCGAGCAAGTCCGCGCGAAGCTCGAAGGGCTCCGCGAGCGAACCGACGCGGACAGCCTGGCGGAGGTCGTCCGTCGAGCCCTGGCGATCTATGACATGCTGTGGTCCGAGCGGGAGAACAACGGCAGGTTCTTCGTGAAAGGGCCCGACGGGCAACTCAGGGAGGTCCTGCTCACCTGAACTCCGGGTCGGGAATCTCAATCCGGAGTGATCTCTACCCCCGGCCGCCCCGAATAGGGAGGCCGGGGGCTTTTCATGCGCTGATCATCCCCCTACCCGGAGGCGAAAGGTAATAGCCGATCGCCTCCGCTTAGGCAGGGAAGGATGGGCCCGGCCGGATTGCCCCAGCCGGGCCCCGCCCGTCAGAAGTAGGCCGGGCGGCCGGTGCGGCGGGTAACCACAAATGCATGGTTCCAAGTGGTGTGAAGCCGCGCATACTTGCGCACGATCGAGCCCACGGCCCGGGGATGCACGCCGATCCGGCGACCGAGCATCCCGTAGGTCCCCCGGAATCCGGCGTCGAGCAGGGCGGCGGCGGCGAGATAGGCGGGGGAAGGCGCGGACTTGGTCATCGAGGCGACTCCTGAGCGGCGGATTCGGGCCGGG
>JAABUK010010625.1_pt1 | contig 12227 bp, 4 predicted proteins | sample 5559141 | NCBI WGS metagenome assembly JAABUK01 (sample SAMN10711869, study PRJNA513367) | rock metagenome | isolation source: Antarctica rocks | place: Antarctica: Victoria Land, Pudding Butte nord | collected 2016-01-03 | reverse complement strand
GAGCAGTATGCGCAGCTTGGCTGCGCATAGGATAATAGCCTTGAAGGGTTTATCCCTTCAAAAGCAGTCAAGGCCTTTTTTATCCCTTTAGGCGAAAGAACTTCTCCGCGGATACTATGTCTTTCTTGTTTTGTTTTATAACCTTGTTGTGGTTATCACTTCTTCTAATCTTTTTTTTGCGAAAATAGTATGATGAAAAACCAACAAGGCTGCGAATTATCCCTTGTTTTGCGTTATCCCTTCCACTTGTTGGTTTTTCATCATAATAAACTTAGAATCTTTTTTTTGCATTATCCCTTCCACTTTAAATCATAATAAACTTAGGAAAAAAGCAAAGAAGGGATAATGGCTGCGAAGGGATAAAAGCAGTATGCGCAGCTTTTATCCCTTGCTGCGCATAGGATAATGGCTGCGAAGGGAAAAGAGCAGTATGCGCCTTTTTTATCTCTTGCTGCGCATAGGATAAACCCTTTTTTATCCCTTTAGTTGGTTTTTGACTTGAGTTATCCCTTCAAGGGATAATCCGCGGATAACTACTTATCCCTTGTTGGCTTTTCAAAGTGGAAGGCCTTACGCAAAACCTTCCCCGTGGGTTTTCACTTCTTGGTTTCTCATCCCTTGTTTTGTTTTATAAACCTTCTTTGTCAGAAAAAAGGATAGCGCGTGATTGTCACTGATGCCCCTGCAAGGGATAATACATCGCCTTCGGCTTATCCCTTATGTATAGCAAAGGGTGCTTATGGAAAAAACCAAAAAAAAGATCTAAACCAAAAAAATAAATAAAAAAAAGGTCTAAATCACAAGTCTAAAAAACCTCATAAAAATACAAAATTCTTTATGACACAAAGAAAAAAGCACTGGGACAAAAAAAAAAAACTTGTATCATCTCTCCAAAAAAGTGCGAACCCCCCTGAGCTCCCAATGGCAGTGAAAGTAGTCTCACGAATACAAGGGGACGCACGAGCAAAGGTACACTTGGAGGAAATTAAGAATAAATTTATAAATCTTTTAATGCGGAATGGCGAAAAATCTAAAGCCTCTAAACTATTTGCCTTGTCTTTGAATGAATTAGAAAAAAAAAGTCTCCTAGGATCCAAAAAAGACCTCAGCGCAATAAAAGATACAAAAGAAAGGGATACTACTAAGATCGCTGTGGGAAGGGTTACAGTATCGCCTTCTCTCCCTGTGACAAAACTTCCTGTGGTAGAAGGGATAAAGCCTTCAGGAATCGCGTATCCCTTCAAAGGCTTTATCCCTTCTATCACAAGGAGAGAATGTGATAGTGTATCCCTTCCGTATCCCTTGAAGGCGATTAACCACGGCTTTATCCCTTCTACCACTGGGAGAGATAGCAGCAACCACCTCAAAAAAAGTCACAGCAGTACTTTTTTTTCGTCTCCCCCCTTACGTGAAAATAAAAAGACAGGCTTTTTTCCTTTTCATCCCGAAAAGATAAGTACGGAGGATCTCATCTATTTTTATGGTAAAAAAAAAGATTTGCGAAAGAGTGATAATGGGCTTCCCCCTCTTATCCCCCTTATCCCTTCTTTTGGGACTCTTTGTCTTCTTTATAAAAGTAAAAAAATTGAAAACTGTTCCGTTAAAAGGGATACAACTTCAGGGATACGGGGAAGCATTCCTTTACGAGTAATAAATGGTTATACAAATAAAGTGACAGAGCGTAGTTGTTATAACAAACTTTTGAAATCCAATATTCTCTACCAGGCCATTGAAAATATAAAACCAACTTTGGAATTAAGGAGAGTTAGGAAAGGAGGTACTACTTATCAAGTGCCCGCAATTGTTAATAAAAAAAGACAGGAAAGATTAGCAATTAAATGGATCATAGAAGAGGCGTATAATAAAAAGAAAAAAAATAAAAAATCTTTCTCAATTTGTTTACTTTCCGAAATCTTAGAAGCTTTCCACAAAACTGGAAAGCCTCGCCAAAGAAGAGATGAACAGCTTAAAATAGCTGAGTATAATCGTGCTTACACTCGGTACCGCTGGTGGTAAATCTTTAAAGGTTTTGCCTCTTTCTTATAATATATAATAATTCCCATTTAGACGCATTCCCCCTCTCCAATCATATATCATAATAGGATACGTGGCGCCTTCTCTCTTCGCTTTTGAAGGGATAAAGGTTTTGCAACCACTTTGCCTCTAATAAGGGAAAGAGCCACTGGCGATCTATTATCCCTTGTATTATCCGCGGGCGCCTAAAGAGATAAAAAAGGCTTTATCCTATGCGCAGCAAAAGCTGCGCATACTGCTCTTTTCCCTTGGCAGCCATTATCCCTTCTTTGCTTTTTTCCCTTCGCAGCCTTTATCCCTTCTTGGTTTTTCATCATAATAAAGTATATATCTTTTTTTTGCATTATCCGCGGATTATCCCTTGAAGGGATAACTCAAGTCAAAAACCAACTAAAGGGATAAAAAAGGCCTTTACTGCTTTTGAAGGGATAAACCCTTCGCAGCCTTCCACTTGTTGGTTTTTATCACAATAAACTTAGGAAAAGAGCAAAGAAGGCTGCGCAAGCAGTATGCGCAGCTTTTATCCCTTGCTGCGCAATGGCTGCCAAGGGAAAAGAGCAACCGGCGCCTTTTTTATCCCTTTAGTTGGTTTTTGACTTGAGTTATCCCTTCAAGGGATAATCCGCGGATAAAGCCTTTTTTCTCCCTTTAGGCGCTTTTATCCGCGGATCAGAGTATGATGCCTCTAATCGTAATTTTCGTAATTTTCGTAATTTTCGTAATTTTCGTAATTTCGTAATTCGCCGAAGGCGATAAGTATCCTATTATGATTGGAGAGGGGAAAAGTGGAAGGCCTTACGCAAAACCTGTAACTTTGCTGCTATCGCCTTATAGGGAAACGGGGGTTGGTTTTTCATCATACTCTTGGTTTTTCATCCTCAAGTTCCTTAAGGGATAAACCCTTCAAAGGGATACTTATCGCCTTTTCAGTAAGGGATACGATACGCGCTAGCAGGATCTTTCCACAGGATTTTTTTTATAAACCTTGTTTTAGTTTCATTCCAACCTATAAGGGATAAGCGTAAGAAATTCCACTTGATAATCTTTTTTGTTCTTATTCGCAAAACTTAGAAAAAAGGTATACTGTTATCCCTTCCACTTTGCCTCTAATAAGGGAAAGAGCCCCTGGCGATCTATTATCCCTTGTATTATCCGCGGATAAAAGCGCCTAAAGGGATAAAAAAGGTTTTATCCGCGGATTATCCCTTGAAGGGATAACTCAAGTCAAAAACCAACTAAAGGGATAAAAAAGGCGCCGGTTGCTCTTTTCCTAAGTTTATTATCTCGTGGAAGGGATAATGCAAAAAAAAGATATATAGTTTATTATCTCGTGGTCGCAAAACAAGGGATAATTCGCAGCCTTGTTTGCTTTTGAAGGGATAAACCCTTCAAGGCTGCGCAAGCAGTAAAGGCCTTTTTTATCCCTTTAGGCGCATAGGATAATACCCTTTATCCGCGGATTATCCCTTGAAGGGATAACTCAAGTCAAAAACCAACTAAAGGGATAAAAAAGGCTTTATCCCTTACTTTGCTTTTGAAGGGATAAACCCTTCAAGGCTGCGAAGGGAAAAAAGCAGTATGCGCAGCTTGGCTGCGCATAGGATAATAGCCTTGTTGGTTTTTCATCATACGCGATGTTATGATAGTGTATCCCTTCCACGGCGAGAGTCTTCTCCTATGCGCCTAAAGGGATAAAAAAGGCGCCGGTTGCTCTTTTCCCTTCCCAGCCTTTATCCTATGCGCCTAAAGGGATAAAAAAGGCCTTTACTGCTTGCGCAGCCTTGAAGGCGCGTTTTATGATGTTATGATGTCACTTGTGGTATCCCTTTGAAGGCGATGACAGCCTCCCCTTTTTAGCCTTTGCCGATAATGAGGTTTGTTTTCTTATAAAAAAACAAAAAGTAGCATACCTTACCTTTTGGCAGCTCTAAACTTATTATACTTATTATTGAGATTTCTCAATTATTCGGATTATCCACTGTAAACAGTAATAAACAAATAAGATAGAATTGCTATTTCCAGGTAGAGGATAAGGAATACCTGACAAATTAGTGTTAGAATCGGTTATTGCTATCACTGGTATATTTAAAGAGACAGCTTCCTCCACTACATGTCTGTTTTCGTTGGGGTTTATTAAAAAAATAAGATCAGGTGTATCGTATCTTTCTCTGTGGTGTGTAATTCCGTATGATCTCCAATAAGGATTGTCCGTAGTTGAGGCTTTCAATCTTGAACCAGGCTGCGCAAGCAGTATGCGCAGCTTTTTATCCCTTGCTGCGCATAGAGAAGTGTTCGTCTTTGTCTTTACAGGGGAATAAAGTCCTCTAAAACTTTGAGTCATCTTCTTATAACGTGGAAAATTTATGTTGTTTTTAAAAATAAAGTGTGAAAAACGGTCTGAAAATTTTATAAAAGTTTGGACCGATTTATATACTTGTTTCCAGTTAGTTAAAAGACCTCCCACCCATTTTTCATTACAGTAATAGACTGGAAATGAGTTGGAATGTTTGCTTTTGATAAAAGAGATAAAATTTTCAATCAATAGAGCGTATTCAGGGTTTGTATTTACAATTAAAAGAGACCCTTGCGCCTTTTTTATCTCTTTAAGGCGCAAGCTGCTCGCGCCTTCTTTTCCTATTTTTTTTTTGTTCTCTTTACAAAAAAATGAAATCACTTGTAAACAAGTGAGAAATGAATCATTTATTTGAATAGGATTGACTATAACATGTTTATTTCTGCGGCCTAGTAAAAAATTTACACTAGAGGGATGACTTTGTTTTTTACCTACTATCTGTAAAGATTTATGTGCTATGTGTGCTTTTGCTTTAATATAATCTTTATAAAAATTTATAATGGGTTTTTCATTCATAAAGGGGCTAAAGTTTAGAGAGTATAAAAAAAATAATGCGCAAATGCGCTGGAGAGAAAAGTTTAAAAAAGGGACCACAGTGTATGATCTAAAAAGGAATTGCTATTTAGATAATAAGGGGAATCCACGTTTCTAGAATGAGGTAATGAGCTCATGAGGTCATGAGGTCATGAGGTAAAGAGGTAAAGAGTCTCCCCCGTATTATATTTTTTTGTTATAGGTTTTGCGTAAAGGACACTGTGACATCGTCTAAGGCGATAAGTCTCCGCGGATAAAAGCGCCTAAAGGCTGCGCAAGCAGTATGCGCAGCTTTTATCCCTTGCTGCGCATAGGATAAAAAAGGCGCCCTTTGCTTTCGCAGCCTTTATCCCTTGTGAAGGTGGTGTGAGTGGTTTCAGGAAAGGGTTTCTGTTTTTTGTTTTGCGCTTACGGTATACTAAACTTTAGAGCTGAGGTGGTATTTCATCCTCTCTGGAACTTCTTCCTTAAGGGAGAACCCCTTCGGTTGTTATCCCGTGGTTTGAAATCATCATAAGGGATAAGAGGCTGGGAATTATCCTATGCGCCTAAAGGGATAAAAAAGGCCTTTACTGCTTTTGAAGGGATAAACCCTTCAAGGTTGCGCGAGCAGTATGCGCCTTTTTTATCCCTTTAGGCGCATAGGATAATAGCCTTGTTTTGCGTTATCCCTTCCACGGGATAACAACCGAAGGGGTTCTCCCTTAAGGAAGAAGTTCCAGAGAGGATAGATGCTGCCCATATCCCTTTCCTTACAAGGTTTGCAAAACCGTGGTGAGCAAGGAAAGAGTGGTTAGAGTAAAGGTCAAACTTAGGCCACTCTAACCAAAAAAAAGATATACAATCGGGTGAATCCCTTTTTCGTCCTATCTTTTGAGAATACAAAAATATTTGACAGAGCACTTAAAACAAGATAATCTCTTGATTTTAACCATGTCTCCCGCAAAAAGCAGTACATATGGCAACCAATCATTTCACTTGTCGAATTCGAAATGGGTTCGGGTGTTTTGGATTGATTTATAAAAATCAAGAGATTATCTTGTTTTAACTGTAAATGTTTTTAGAATTTTTATAAAGATTAGAAACTTTTTTATAATTAGAAAAAGCTTGTCTCTTTTTCTTGTATTCCGTTCCTTAAGGGATAAACCCTTCAAGGCTATTATCCTATCCGCCTAAAGGGATAAAAAAGGCGCATACTGCTTTTTTCCCTTCGCAGCCTTGAAGGGTTTATACCTTCAAAAGCAGTCAAGGCCTTTTTTATCCCTTTAGGCGCATAGGATAATACATCGCCTTCGGCTTATCCCTTATGTATGGAAAGAATAAGATATAAGATATAAGATATAAGATATAAGATAATAGACCTTTTTTTGGTTTTTATTGATATACATCCCCTCTATAAGCTTGTAAGCTTGTAAGCTTGAAAGAGAGTCATAAGATTTTGCATCACCCCGAAGTCAATAAGTCTTCAAGAATTCTCCTAAGCGCCTAAAGGGAAAAAAAAGGCCTTGACTGCTTTTGAAGGGATAAACCCTTCAAGGCTGCGCAAGCAGTATGCGCCTTTTTTATCCCTTTAGGCGCATAGGATAATAGCCTTGTTTTGCGTAAGAAATTCCACTTGTTGGTTTTTCATCATAATAAAGTATATATCTTTTTTTTGCGTTATCCCTTCCACTTTGCCACTCTGGGTTGGCTTTTCATCATAATAAACTTAGGAAGGGATAAAGGTTTTGCAACCACTTTGCCCCGTAGGGGCATCATAATAAACTTAGAATCTTTTTTTTGCGAAGAAGGGACAATAAACTTAGGATAACACGTGCGTTGATTGCCGTATCCCTTACTTCTTCATCGCCTTCGGCGATGTATTTATCCCTTGCAATGCATTAAGTGGTATCGCCTACTAAGATCGCCGTGGTGACAAAGTGGTCTCGCCTTCAAGGGTATCGCCTTGAAGGCGATGTTATGATGTTCTATCTTTTCTTTTAGAGAGAATTTCCCCGGCGATTTGTAACGGCGCGTTAGAGAGAGTTTCCCCGTCGATCTTACACGCGCAACTGAATAACAACCTGAAGTCAGGTTTTGCGGCCACTTTGCCCCTACAGGAAAAGTGACATCATAACAACCCTGGTTTATAAAACCGTACTTCTCCTTTCCAGAGAGGATACAACATCATAACATCGCCGGGGAAGGTTTTGCCCAGCAAAACTTTGACCAAAGGGATAAGGCCTTTGGTTTTTGTTTTGCAACCACGGGAGACTCTTATCCTATGCGCCTAAAGGGATAAAAAAGGCCTTCTCCTATGCAAGGGATAACAGCAAGGGATAAAAGCTGCGCATACTGCTCTTTTCCCTTGGCAGCCTTGCTTTGCTTTTGAAGGGATAAACCCTTCAAGGGATAATAGCCTTCTTTTTATCCCTTGTTTTGCGAATAAGAACTATGGAAATCAAAGCACGGCACTTATAGTAAAGGCCTTTTTTATCCCTTAAGGCGAAGGGAGTTCTCCCTTCAAGGGAAGAGCCCTTATCCGCGGATAAGGGATAAAATGCTTCCCAATATTTAGGAGAACACAAGTATCGTGTGGTTTATCCGCGGGCGCCTAAAGGGCTAAAAAAGGCGCCCTTTGCTTTTGAAGGGATAACCCCTTCAAGGCTGCGAAGGGAAAAAAGCAGTATGCGCAGCTTTTATCTCTTGCTGCGCATAGGATAATAGCCTTGCTTTGCGAATAAGAACAAAAAAGATTATCAAGTCTCCGCAAAACAAAAACCAAGAACCCGCGTTTTATGATGGTATGATGTTATGATGTCAAGGTCTTAATGGAAGGGATACGGAAAACCTTCTCCTGAGGATACAACAACCACAGGATAGACAACGCGCTTATCCTAAGTTTATTATGATGAAAAGCCAACAAGGGATAAGTAGGGGCAAAGTGGAAGGGATAATGCAAAAAAAAGATATATAGTTTATTATGATGAAAAGCCAACAAGGGATAATGGCTGCGCAAGCAGTATGCGCAGCTTTGCTGCGCATAGGATAACTACGGGGCAAAGTGGTTGCAAAACCTTTATCCCTTGAAGGCGATTCTCTTGGTATTTCATCCTCTATGGCATATTCCCTTCGGTTTTATAAAGTTTGAAGGCGATGCTGTTTTTCACTTTTAAAGAAGCGCAACTGGATACGACTTGCTTTATTCTAAATATTACCCATTCTTCTTACCGAAGGCTGCCTTTTCATAATAGGCCTTTATGAAGGTTTCTAAAACCTTTGTAAAGGCATTCCCCGTATCCCTGACTTTGGAGGCAATGTATTGCAAAAGGGAACCCAAAGTCAGGGATACGGGGAATGCCTTTGTTTGCAGTATTTTGGATTAATAAAACCGGGATTCTAAATAAGTTTATAAGTTTAAAGAGACCAAAAAAGGTTTTGCGTATCCCTTCCGCAAACTTAGAAACCCGGTTTTATTTTCGTTTCTCTATTAGAAAACGAAAAGTATTAAGAATGCCATCATTAAAGCGAATAAAGCGATCGCTTCAGTTAAAGCGAATCCTAAAATTGCATAACCAAAAAGTTGTTTTGTCAATGAAGGGTTTCTCGCTACTGAATTAATAAGTGATCCGAAAACGATACCGATTCCTGCACCTGCTCCAGCTAATGCAATTGTAGCACAACCAGCTCCGATTAATTTTGCTCCGTCTAACATAAAAATTTTATTTTATTTGTTTATTTAAGGCTGACCACTACTGTATAAAATTTATTTAGAGGAACCCTATATGAGAATTTAGAAGGGAAACGATATGATATCCCCCGCCTAAAAAGGGAAAGGATAAAAGTATAAGACACAAGCAAACAAAAAAGGTTTCTAAAACAAACTTTACGAATTCTCTTACCACTTTGCCTCTCTTTGTGACATAGAACAAAGTAAGATAGCCTTCAACCTTTTGCGTAAAGCCTTCCACTTGATAATCTTTTTTGTTTTGCGGGGTAGCACTTTTCCTGAAGGCGCGTTGTGTATCCTAAAAAGAGTATCCCTGGGGAGCATTTATCCTCTCTCTAAGAGACCACTTCGGTTTTTAAAGCCTGAAAAAGAAGGTTTATAAAAAAAAGCAAGAACGGCGCCTAAAGGGATAAAAAAGGCTTTATCCGCGGGCGCCTAAAGGGATAAAAAAGGCGCCCTTTGCTCTTTTCCTAAGTTTTGCTTCGCAAAACCAAGTTTTGCTTCGCAAAACCTTGGCAGCCTTACTTTGCTCTTTTCCCTTCCCAGCCTCTTATCCCTTATGATGATTTCAAACCACGGGATAACAACCGAAGGGGTTATCCCTTAAGAAGTCTCAGAAAGAGAGGATGAAATACCAAGAGTCTGATGCTCTAATCATAAGATCATAACAAAGAAAAGATACAACATCAAAAGGAGAAGTACGGTTTTATAAACCAGGATTGTTAGGGAATGCATTGCCATAGATCGCCTTTGAAGGGATACGCTTATCCCTTATGTAAGAAGTAAGGTTTTGCGTTATCCCTTCCACTTTGAAAAGCCAACCCGTAGGGGCATCATACTCTGATCCCTTTAAAGTTTGTTTTGAAGAAGGGAAATTATCCTATGCGCCTAAAGGGATAAAAAAGGCGCATACTGCTTGCGCAGCCTTGTTTTGCAACCACGGGATACAAGTAAGGGATTATCCGCGGGTTATCAAGTCGCCTAAAGGGAGAAAAAAGGCCTTATCCTATGCGCCTAAAGGGATAAAAAAGGCGCCCTTTGCTTTTTTCCCTTCGCAGCCTTGCTTTGCTTTTGAAGGGATAAACCCTTCAAGGCTGCGCAAGCAGTATGCGCCTTTTTTATCCCTTTAGGCGCATAGGATAATAGCCTTCTTTTTATCCCTTGTTTTGCGGAGCTTTTCAAAAGGAAATCAAACAGGGCACTTATAGTAAAGCCCTTTTTTATTCTTTAAGGCGAAGGGAGTTATCCCTTCAAGGCAAGGGATAAGAAGAGCCCTTATCCGCGGAGAAGGGATAAAATGGTTCGCAAAACTTAGGATGAAAAACCAAGGCACGTGGATTGCAAAAGGAGACTGCCAAGGGTTTATCCCTTCAAAAGCAAATCAGGCCTTTTTTATCCCTTTAGGCGCCCGCGGATAACAACCCAAGGGCAGGAATACGGGGAATGCAAAACCTTTTTTGTCACTTTTTAAAGGTATAAACTTTGACGCTAATAGCTCCATACCTTGTTTTTTTTTTGTAAAAAAAAGGAAAACAAAAGATTGCAAATATGAAAGTGGTAGCTTTTCCCCTCCAAGGCTGCGCAAGCAGTATGCGCAGCTTTTATCCCTTGCTGCGCATAGGATAATACATCGCCTTCGGCTCTTTCCCTTATGTATGGCTTATCCCTTTGGGTGGTTGTTTATAAATAAGTTTAAAGAGATTATATCAAAAACCCACAAACCTCACTTTACATACGGGGATGATTTTTTTGTTTACACTTCTTATAGGTATTTCTCTATTCAAGAAACATCTATTTTTTATAAATCCGGTGAGGTTTTTTGATAATCAATTATAATCCTATGGTTTTGGTTTTTTTTTTTCTGTTGCGCGTATCCCTTGTCCTGAAGCTCTTTCTAAGTCTTGTATCCAAAGTATTGTATCCCGTAAGCGTCAAACAAAGTTTGACTTTCCCTTCCTGGAAAAAAGGTTTATAAAAGCTGAGTGGTATCGCCTTCACAAACTTTATAAAAAAAAGCAACCTCTTATCCCTTTATCCCTTTATCCCTTTATCCCTTTATCCCTTTATCCCTTTATCCCTTTATCCCTTTATCCCTTTATCCCTTTATCCCTTATGATGATTTCAAACCACGGGATAAGAACCGAAGGGGTTCTCCCTTAAGAAGTCTGATACTTATTAAAAGAGAGGATGAGATACCACCTCAAGGGATAAAGCCGTTACAGATCTAAGATCGCGTATCCCTTAAAAGAATTATCCTAAGCGCAGCAAGGGATAAAAGCTGCGCATACTGCTTGCGCAGCCTTGTTTTGCGTTATCCCTTCCACTTTGAAAAGCCAACAAGGGATAACTCTGGGTTGGTTTTTCATCATAATCTTTTATTAATCTTTTTTTTGCGTTATCCCTTCCACTTGTTGGTTTTTCATCATAATAAACTTAGGAAGGGATAAAGGGATAACACGCGCGTTGTGTATCCCTTCGAAGGCGAGACCACTCTGTCACTATCTGTAACGGCGGTTCTTCTCCCTTTGAAGCGCATATCCCTTATTGGATACACAAAACAAACGTAAAGTTTTAAAAAACTACCCAAACAAATTTTTATTAAACTGACTTAACTGTACAATAAAGTTATTAAAAAGCGTTATAAAAAGTGGAATGTTTCAAATTTATTTCCAATTGTACCCCTGGAAATGATCCATTTTTTAATAAAAAAAGAAAGAGAGAAAGAGCTTTGATTTTATGGAAATCTAAAAAGATTGATTTTTTATAACGTGTCCATTCAAATTGTTCTCTGGATTTTTTATCAACATGAGGAGATCTTAAAACAGTAAATTTTTTTTTTAAACAGGGCAAACTTACTCTGTATCCCTTATATCCCTTAGGGTAAAGTTTACGCAGTTGATCAGCATTATTTTGTTCTTCTCTAAGATGTGTTAGAGGAAATAAGGGAGACGAAGTATCCCTCGTATCCCTCGTATTCCTCGTATCCTTCGTATCCCTCGTAACCCTCGTATTCCTCGTCTCCTTCGTATCCCTCCTATCCCTCGTATCTCTCTCAACAAGGTTTTTCAAATAATTATTTATTTGTAAGATTTTAGTTATAGAAGTTTCAATAGAAAGATTATCAAAAGATTTAAAACATATACGTACTTGATAAGTCATAAAAAATGTTGTTTTTATTTTTTGAGGTTTTGTCTTCTCCCTTTATCCCTTGAAGAAAGACTCTTATAAGGGATAACTATGCGCCTAAAGGGATAAAAAAGGGCGCCCTTTGCTTTTTTCCTAAGTTTATTGTGATGCCCCTACTTATCCTATGCGCCTAAAGGGATAAAAAAGGCCTTTACTGCTTTTATCCCTTCGCAGCCATTATCCCTTGTTGGCTTTTCAAAGTGGAAGGCTGCGAAGGGATAAAAGCAGTATGCGCAGCTTGGCTGCGCATAGGATAACGCAAAAAAAAGATGAATAGTTTATTATGATGAAAAACCAAGAAGGGATAATGGCTGCGCAAACAGTAAAGGCCTTTTTTATCCCTTTAGGCGCATAGGATAAAGGCTGCGAATTATCCCTTGTTTTGCGACCACTTTGAAAAGCCAACAAGGG
>JAABUK010010623.1_pt1 | contig 12230 bp, 7 predicted proteins | sample 5559141 | NCBI WGS metagenome assembly JAABUK01 (sample SAMN10711869, study PRJNA513367) | rock metagenome | isolation source: Antarctica rocks | place: Antarctica: Victoria Land, Pudding Butte nord | collected 2016-01-03 | reverse complement strand
TTGGTGCAAATAGAGCAAATACCTAGATATCATCCCCACACCCTCAAAACACCCCAAAGCTTCATTTTTGAAGCTATACAAACCTCAGCCTCACACGGGGGCAATCCTGAATCCTACCTACCATGCCTCAAGCTCTTACTCAGGACCTTAGAGACGAGATTCAATTTCACCTAGCTCGTGGCGATAGCACAACGTTCATACACAAAGCCACTCATGTTACCAGGCAGCAGATCAATCGTATGCGTAAAAAACACCTTCATTTCAGCGATGTGACGTCTGCGCTTGATACAATTGATAGATCGAAGATTCTGAGTGAGTATCATGCTCAGAAGCTTCTTGACTTTCTCAGTCAACGATTCATTGTCTATCAGAATGACATGATCTGATTTCTGTACGACGAGTTTGACATTGTCATCAGTCAAAGCATGATCAGCAGACTGCTCAAACAAGCTAGATACAGCAGAAAGATCGCTCAAAGAGTCGCTGCTGAGCGCGATGAGAAGCTTCGCAGCGAATGAAAACGACGACTTATGAGCTGAACATCTGATCAGCTAGTCTTTCTCGATGAAAGCGTTGCTTGTGAGTGAACAGATAAACTTAACTTTCTTCTCTTCTCTACTCTTTCTAATCATGCTAATGCTTGCTCGTTAGCTGATTGAAAGTATGACTGAGTCTCGATTGATTTATCTCTGCACATCACTCAAAGTTTAAAATGATCAAAGAGATTGTCAAAGACTAGACTGAACTAGAGATTTTATCAATATAGAGAATTGATTATTATATTACTTGAACTAGATACAGAACAATACATCAGGTAATGTACAAGACGAAAGACAAAGAATGAAAGAAAAGAACGAAAGCTCGACTTTTATATACATGAATCGAGCAGAATCAAGGTTAGACAGTAGTTTTATTGACTTAAGATTGCAGAAGTTTGCACACATGACTGAAATGATCGAAACAGAATTGCTGAGACTAGATTAAGATGATGATGACTAGGTTGATGACTTGACATCATGACAGTAGCTTCTTTCTTCAAGACTGAGCTTCTGCAAGATGACAAGAAGAAACAAGATGAGACAAGAAAGAATTGAAGATGAAGACTGAAACGAAATGAGAATTGATGTGAATGCATTTTAATGTGATGAAGCACAGATGAAACTAGAATAGATCTGAGTCACATCTGAGTCAGATCTGAGCAAGATGTCTGAAGAGTGAAGCGAGACAAAATGCATTTTAACATGATGATGCACAGACGAGACTGAAATAGATCTGAGTCACATTTGAGTCAGGTCTGAGCGAGATGAGACGAGATGCATTTTAACATGATGATGCACAGACGAGACTGAAATAAATCTGAGTCACATCTGAGTCAGATTTAGACGAGATGTTTGAAACAGATCTAGACAAAATCTGAGTCAGATCTGAGCTGAGTCAAAATGATGAAGATTGAACTTAAAGTTCTTGACATTGACATTGAGACATCACACACGACAGTACATGTGATTCTTCGACGGCAGAATTGACGAGATGATATTCATTGAGTGCTTGCTCACAATTATTCAGAAGATTGAAAGACTCTCAAGTAGAAAAGTGATCTTCTCAATCAATGTAATACTTGAGCAGAGATGAATTATAGTGTTTATCACGCTTGAAGTTTAGTATGCTGTTTACATATCAGAATCTTTCATCATTCTCAATGATAATGAGTTCTTGAGGTTTCTGATGTTGACTCGAGAGAAAGTCACTTGTGATATGACTCAGAAGAATGACATGAAAGACTGAGTGAATCTTCATGAATATTGAAAGATTTAACTTGATGATTAAAGAGTTGTTCTTGAAGACACGCTTGATCTTGAAAAGATCAACGTTATGATCATTTAACTTGATAGCAAGATGAACGATGCTGAGATTGCAAACATTCAGTCAGACTTCATTTTCAACGAAGTATCTAGAACAAGAATGACAAAAGAGATTGACATGAAATTTGTAGATGATCTGAGCTATAAGCATCTCATCACGTAGATGCTCAGTTAGTTTCTTCATCTTCTTGATGAACTCTTCGACATTGATTAACTTGTCTTGAGCTTGAGACGTAAGATTCTTGAGCAGAGACTTAAAAAGCTCGAAGTCTAAACGTGAGTTTTGACTTAAATTGATCAAGAAGAATGATGCTAGAATGATTGATGATGATGCATTATTGACGATGAATTCAACTTCAAAAAGTCATTTAACTCAGTCATTCTGCATGTAGTTGATGAAGACTCAAAGATAATGCTTCATGACAGCATTGACTTTCTTGATTTGATCATCGATCTCAAAGTGATATGTTGTTGATAACTTAATGTTTATCTTCAGCATTTTATACATATGCTTTCAGACATTGAAGATGAATTGTGTGTCTTGATCAGACATGAAGAACTTGAGTAAATCATGATGTTTTCAAACATGAGCATAAAAGCAGTTGATAACTTCTTCAACTTTCATAGAAGTGATGAGAACTAAATTTCTCATTTTGATAAGATGATCAATGAAGACTAGAACATATTTATATGTGATACTCATGAAGATACTGAGCGATAAAGAATTTACATAGTTCATGAAAACATCATGTCAATGATGTTCAAGAATTGAAAGAAAACACAATCATTCTTGAGTTCATTGTTTAGAAAGTTTGAAACGTGTGCACACGTGATAGTTTTGTACAAAGCATTGAACATACTTATAAATGTTTGATCATCAGTAGACTCGACTGATCAGTTCATAGCTTTTTGCTTTTTCTGAGTCATCATTGACGACATTATCATGAGCGAGCTGAATGATACAAAGACGTAGTTTATCTGAGTTGAGCACGTACTTTCTTTCTTGAAAGTACAGATGATTCTCGTGTTCTTCACACTTAACTAGAGAAATCTTGTTGTGATGTTGTGCTTCATTGCAAAGTGCTTCAATTATCTGAGCTGCGAATTTGTCATTGATTTCAACTTGCTTTCACAATGTCTGAGTGAAAGTGTCAGCAGAATCTTCATCAAGATTCAGAGTGTTTTGATCTAGCTGAGACTTGACATCTTCAACGTCAAATTCTTCGATTTTTAGATTCATGAGAGCTAAAATTTGCAAAAGTGCTGAAATAATTGAAAACAGATGTAACTGAACTGAATCTAAAGCGATGATTTGTAACTGAAGCTTCATGACTTTGATGTTAAAGATATCAAAGATGAGATTCTTAACAATATTGAGATCTAAAACATGAGTTTTCAGAATTGTTTGATGTTGATATTGATGTTGAGAATCGAATGTATTTTTCTCTTTAGAAAGATTTTCTGAGTGACGTGTCAGAGCATTTGACTTATCATCGATCTTGTCGAAATGATAAGCGATGTGATAGTTGAATCTAGACAGAAACTCACTTCAACGAGCTTGACAACGACTCAACTGCTTAGTTAACATGAAATACTCAAGGTTTTTGTGATTCATGATCATCTTGACAAAGTAAATAAAGTCTTTGAGCTCTGATCATCATTTCTTGAAAGCACAAACAATGATCATGAGTTCTTTATCGTAGATCTCATAGTTACACTCGACTGAGTTATGCTTCTTCGAAAAGTAAGCGACTGAATGAAGAATCTCATTCTCATCGTACTGAAAAAGAATGTTTTCAAACACATAGTTTGAAGCATCAATTTCTATCACAATCTTGTGATCTGAATTATAGTGATGAAGAATAATTTTGAAAGTGAAGATTTTCTTAAGAATGTTGAATGCAATCTGACATTTCTGAAATCAAACAAAGAGTACATCTTTTCTGATGAGATGAGTGAGCGAGATAGTTATTCTACTATAGTCATAGATGAATCTTTTATAGAAGTTCGCGAAATCTAGAAAACTTTGAACGTCTTTAACATTGATCAAGATGAGTCAGTTGACAATGATGTTTATCTTAGAAGAATTCATCTTGATCTCTTTGATGATGATTATCAATTCTAGATACGAAACTTGAGTGACATGAAACTTACATTTGATTATATTCATCTGAAGGTTTGCTTCTTGCAGCTTTTGCAGAATGAGCTTGACATGAATCTCATGCTTGAGTTCATTGTCAAAATAGATCAAGATGTCATTCAGATAAGCTGTATAGAATTTATCTAAATGTTCACGAAGAATATTGTTGATATACTTCTGAAACGAGACAGACTCATTACATAAATCAAAGAGCATGACTAAATACTTGAATAATTCAAATCGAGTGCAAAAAATGATGAGAGCTTCATCTTCTTCTTTGATTCGAAGTCAATTGAATGCAGAGATGATATTCAGCTTGATAAAGATTTTAGCTCAACTTAAATGATTCAGCATTTCTGAGATCAAAGACAGAGAATATCAATTCTTGACTGTGATAGCGTTCAGATCTTGATAGTTCACGCAGAAGCAAAGTTCTTCTTTGAGTTTCTTGATGAAGAGAACAGAAATGATCGTCTGAAAGTGATTGACTTGAATGAAATCTTTGCTCAGATTCTCATTCAGATAACGACGAAGTTCTAGAATTTCATCATGACTCATGTTGTACAAAGCGAAGACTGAGAATTGAGCATCTTCTTTAAGATGTATGACATGATCATGAGCTTGATGCAAAGACAAGATATCAACGTTCTTCTTGAAGAAGATGTCTAGAAACTTGAAATATCTGAACGATAGAATTGTGACTGAATCGACATTCTTACTTTGTTGATAGACTTCAAGATCTTCTTGTGTCGTGAATGCAGTCAAATGAAATTTCTTTTTCATTTAATGAAGATTCAAATGATGATTCTTATCATACATACTGTCTTGAGAATGAGATGAAAACTGAGCAAGAGTTGAACTATTCTTTGAATGAACAGTCAAAGTTGCACAGCGCGATTTTGACTCATCAGAGTCTAGACTAGAAAACGAGATTGACTCAAGATTCAAGAAGACATCGATTTTCTTTAGAATTGTTGCGATCGTGCACTTCGAGTTAGCCTAACATAGATCGTGTCAGACTATCATAGACTAGTATAGGGCTGGTGTTGACACGCTAGCGGCCTAGCGTGCCTTCGTGGGTAAAACTCACGACGTGTTGCATCTTCTTTCTTCTTCAGCTTTGAACTTCTAGTTAGAATACACTCATATGATTCACTCTATGCAGACTCATAACATTAGTTCAAAGCTCATTAACCTTGCTATCGACGTGTAGACGATATAAAAAAACAAGCTACACAACTCAACTCAGAAGTCGAACTCAGAAATTTCGACAGCAGAACTTGAGCTCAGAAAGCTCGATAGAAACCAGAAATTTCTAAAGAAGAACCTTGATTCGAAACCAGAAATTTCGATAGAATCAGAACAGAAGAACATGAACGCGTTGCTCTTGACTAACTCTTTATTGAGCTCGTCATTAGGAACCAGAAATTTCAGCAGTACTCGAACTCAGAAAGTTCGATAGAGTAACATCAGAATCTCGATTAGCAATTTTCTACTCATATCATGACTAGAAGCTCAGAATCAGCGAGCATTGCTCGCTACGAACTTCGAAATGCTAGAAGAGAATCACTTCTACCACAGAATCGAACAGTCTCAGAAGAAGAAGGCACGAATGTGTCATCGAATACAGAAGAAGAGAACACGAACGCGTTGCTCTTTGATCACGAAATGATCAAGATCAGCACCAACACTGAACTGAATGCTTGAATAAGCGCTCATGAAGCAGACGACATCGTTGCCTTTATCAAGTACATGTGTCAACAGCACGACATCGAAATCGAGACTCACAATGACATGATTCAGATGTTAGAAGATGTCAACGAGGCAAACATCATGTTGAAGGTTACGCAGACGCGTCTGCAGAAAGAGAATAGAGACAAGAACGTGATTATACGTCATCTAGAAGCTGCATCAAGTCGGCAAAGCACTTCGATTTCTGAAGATCGATTCTCGAAGTCGATCAAGTTACTCGATTCATCTCTGTTCGAAGGTTCGACGCAGAATGTAAACAATTGACTGTCTCGAATGCGAAATAAGCTGAAGGCAAATAAGAATCATTTTCCTATCGAAGAGTTGAAGATTGCATACATCGAAAGTCGAGTCAGTGAAGCTGCGACCAAGCACATAGCTTCTTGCATGCGAGATATCTCCTTGAACCCGTTTCTAGAAGTCGAAGAAGTGCTATCGATTATCAATAAGATGTACGACGATTTCAATCATCATCACACGACTCAACGACAGTATTTGAAGCTGTATCAGAACAAGACCTTCTTTCATGAATTTTGAATGAAATTTCAGAGATTTAGTGCAGAACTAGAGTACAATAACGAGACTCTACTAGATGATCTTCAGCACAAGATCAGCTCAGACCTTCAACGAGCAACGCTCAATGAATGAATCACGAATTTGAATGAGTTTGTCGACATCTGCATGCAAGTCGATGTTAGGTTAACTGAATTGAACGTTCGATCAGCCGTCAAAGCATCAGCGACCCAAGCTGCTCGCTCTGTCTCTAACACATCGGCTGCTCGACTCACGTCATCAGTTTCTTCGTGAAAGAAATTCAGAAGATCGAATCTCGACCCTATTCAGAAAGAGTTGTTTAAGAAAGAACTCTGCTTCAAATGCAAGAAGTCAGAACATAGAGCATATGACTGTCTCAAGACGACTCAAGTGCACGAGATTGCTGCGAATTCGAAAAACGACCTGCTCTCGTCAAAGTAGTGACTGAGAGCGATATACTCATATTCTGTTTCATCAGCATGTCTGACGATTCGTTTGATTTCAAGTCGTTCACTGTTGACATCATCTTGAGTAGTCTAGGAAAGATATTCAGGTCTCTCGCTCTGATAGATACTGAAGTCACTGACATGACTTTCATCGATGAATCTTTGGTGTCAGAGCTATGTGAACGCTTTGATATTCAGTCAATATCGCTGTCAAAACCAAAGTCGATTCGATTGTATGATGAAATCTCTGATCGAAAGTCGATTACACACGCTCTGTATACATCGATCATGATACAAGAACACAAGAATGAAATGATGTCTCTATTGATAACTCGTCTAGATCAGCACAAGATAATCATTGAAAATCTCTGGTTGAAAAGAAATCAAATTTTGGTAGATTCTGCAAATGATCGATTAATATCATCATTGAAGATTCGAACATCGAAATCTGTCGTTTCGAAGACAAGCAGTCAATCAGCATTTTACAGACCTGAGTCAAGCGAGATCTGCAAAATGAAACGAAAGAACTTGAACTCGATGATTACGTCGACAATCATCTTGAAGCGACTCATGAACCAGAAACTAGTGAATCAGTTCATTGAATCTGTTTGATTCATTGAACCTGTACTCATACGAAAGCAAAGCACTTAAGTTGACCTCGATCAACTTCGTCTCTTTCAGTCAACTGAGAAAAAGAGGCTCGTCAATATTGTCATGATCGAAGTCGCTGTGTATCGAACTCTAGCCAAGAATAAGAAGATCAAGATCTTCTTCTTGATCATTAGTGAAATCAACAAAGCGCTTAGCTCAGTCGAAGGTTTCTCGAAACTGAATGAAATGATCTCTATCATGTCATTAGATGAACTGAAGAAGAAGCTTTCGATAATCTATCACGACTTTCTGAATGTTTTTGATAGAGAAAAGGCAACGCAGTTGTCTCTGCATCGATCATACGACCATAAGATTGAATTAGAAGGTGAGAGTCAACCCTCTAGAAGTCGATTGTATCTCATGTTGAGCTACAAGTTGCAGAAGGTCAAAGAGTATCTAGAAGAGAATTTGAAGAAGAAGTTCATCACACTCAGTAAAGCTTCTTTCGCTTCGTCAATACTATTTGTCGAAAAGAAAGACGATAGTCTTTGCTTTTGCGTGAATTATCGAAAACTGAATGCTCTGACCAAAAGAAACCGTTATTCAATACTCTTGATAGACGAAGTACTCGCTCGAATTCAAGGCAGTAAGTATTTGACTCGACTCGACATTATCGTCACGTTCAATAAGCTTCGCATGAGTACTGAAAGCGAGAATCTAACCACATTCGTTACTTTCTTCGATGTCTATAAGTATAGGGTAATGTTCTTCGAATTAATCAATGAACTCGCGTTCTTTCAGCACTATATCAACGATGTGTTGTTCGACTGTCTACATAAATTCTGTCAGGCATATTTGAATGATATTCTTATCTACAGTAAGATCTTGAAGAAACATAGAACTCATGTGAAAGAAGTGCTAGACAAGCTTCGCGAAGCCGACTTGCAGATAGACATTGACAAGTGCGAATTCAAGGTTCAGAAAACCTCGTTTCTTGAACTACTGATATTCATCAATGATCTACGAATGAACTCTCAAAAAGTAGATGTGATTCGAAACTGAAAAGTGTCTCGATCGTTGACTCATGTGCAGATCTTCATTGACTTCTGCAATTTCTATCGACGATTCATAAAGAACTTCTCAAAGATCGCTCGATCTATGATAAAGCTGACTCGAAAAGATCATTCCTTTGAATGAACAGAGGCCTGTCAGACGATCTTTGAAGAACTAAAGCAACAGATGACGGCAGTTTTCGTTCTGAAGCATTTTGACTCGATCAGAGAAGCTATTCTGGAAACGAACTTCTTGAACTATGTGAACGGCGAAGTATTGTCTCAGTATGATGATGAAGACATTCTACATTCAGTGATCTTCTATAGCAAGAACATGGTTCTTGCAGAATGCAACTACGAGATCTATGACAAAGAACTGCTGACTATTATTCGCTGCTTGAAGCACTGACGCTCTGAATTGAAATGTACAGATATTTCGGTCAAGATCTTCATCGATCACCTGAATTTGAAGTACTTCATGACCATCAAAGAACTGACTCGACGACAGGCTAGATGAGCTGAGAAGTTGTCTGAATATAACTTCAAGATCATATATCAGTCAGAAAAACAGAATCTGAAAGTCGACGCGCTGATCAGAATGTCAGACATCAAGTCGATTGAGACAAACGATGATCGAAAGCTATATCAGCATCAGCTGCTATTGTCAGGAAGCAAGTTTGAATTGCAGTCAATAGAAGCTGATCAAGAAGATGATCAGAAATCTGGCTCAGATCTGACTCAGATCTTGCTCAGATCTGACTCAGAGTCGAAACAAGAATCGAAAGCTAACGAAGATTCGATCGAAGAAGTGATTTCTATTCAGAATCAGATTATAGTCGGAAATCGAACGAATCAACTATGTATCGATATTCGAGCAGTCATGAAACAGAACAGAAGAACTTGTCAAGATATTGGTCTGAACAACTGCAGAGTACTTGATGAAGTACTCTGAAAAGATGATAGACTATGAGTTTCTCAGTCAATGATCATTCGATTGATAAGGGAAGCACATGACCTTTCGGCCAGTGATCACCCTGACATGAATCGAACGTTGAACTTGCTGAGACGATCATATTGCTGGTCGAAGATGAGAACGATGATCAAGCGCTACATTCGAAACTGTTACGTTTGTCGTAGGTCAAAAGCATCGAGAGATCGAATCAATGAATTACTGAAGTCATTGCTCATACCCGAGCAGCGATGACAGAACATATCATTAGACTTCATTATCAATCTATCAGAAAGTGATGGAAACAACGCGATTCTGACAGTCATAGATCGATTGTCTAAGAAACGACATTATATATCGTGTTGATCAGATGACGAAGAAACCTTCGCAGAACAAACAGTCAAGCTACTGTTGACATGAGTCTTCAGAACTCATGAACTATCAAGGTCAATAGTGTTCGATCGTGATTCACAATTCATATCGATTGTCTGAAAGTCTCTATGCCTGAGACTCGACATCAAGATGAAACTATTCACAGACTATCATTCGCAGACAGATGATCAAACAGAAAGAGCGAATCAGAATGTGAAACGATATCTACGAAGCTATTGCTCGTATATGCAAGATGATTGGTTCGTCTGATTATCTATGACTGAATTCGTCGATAACAATGCTATTTCGCCGTCAATTGAACAGTCGACGTTCTTTCTGAATAAGAGCTTTCACTCTCATATGAGCTTCGATTCGAACTCAATCGAATATGAGATCACTCGAGCTAGAATCGAAGCAGACAAAGCAAAGAATATATTCAAACACATGAAACGATCACTAGCATTGATCAAGCAAGTCTTGACAAGAGTCAGAGTCACAATGAAGAAACAGGCTGACAAGCATCGAAAGAAAATGGTCTACAAGGTAGATGACATGATGTTTCTGAATTCTAGGAACATAACGACCTCACGATCGTCAAAGAAGCTAGACGATAAGATGCTAGAACCCTTCAAGATTCTGGTCGAGATCGAACATGCTTATCGACTGAAACTATCATCGACTATGAAGATACATTCGAAGTTCGCCCCAAATCTGCTGCGACTAGATTCGAAGGACCCTCTGAACGGACAACGAAATGAACCGCCTGACCCTATAGTGGTCGACGACGAAGATGAATGAGAGGTGAAGAACATACTGAACTTCAGGCACTACGGACGGGATAAACGACTACAATACCGTGTCAATTGAAAAGGATACGACGTCGATCTACATTGGTACAACGCCGATGAAAGTGAATTCGAAGGATGTCCGAAGGTCGTAAATGACTTTCATGAACGATATTCGAACAAGCCAAGATAGGAACCGACTTAAGAAAGGCCGGCCGAACTGCAGCAATGAGAACATTGCTAGATGAAGAAGGGAGGTAATGTTGCGATCGTGCACTTCGGGTTAGCCTAACATAGGTCGTGTCAGGCTATCATAGACTAGTATAGGGCTGATGTTGACACGCTAGCGGCCTAGCGTGCCTTCGTGAGTAAAACCCACGACGTGTTGCACCTTCTTCCTTCTTCAGCTTTGAACTCCTAGTTAGAATACACCCATATAATCCGCTCTATGCAGGCCCATAACATTAAGATTTATCTCATTGATTTATGATCACATCACATTGATGTTGAATATTCTGATATCGAGATCAAGACATTTCATCATTCTACATTACAGCAAATTATAGTTAAAATTCAAAGACTTCAAGACAATGATCAGACTTGCAAGCAAAGATCTATAACATGAAATTTGCTGCTACTATTGCTATGTCAATTTAATCAATTTATCATTGAAGAAGCAACATGACATGCATCATTTTATCTGACGTTTGCAAACTTTCTGCGTATGAGCGAGTTCACATGAAGTCAATCAAATAGAACATCTGACTTCAAACAGTGACATTTAATCAGAAGTTCAATTATTTTTCAGAATGATTCTTTGCAACTCATTCTATTGAGCTTCAAAATCAACTCTTTCAGATGTGAAGTGACATTGATCATCGCTGTCGTCGATAATGAAGCGTGCGTTAAAAACTCACTCGTCAATCTGTTTTCAAAGTTTTCTGCATCTCTGCTGATGTCTCTGTTTGACTCAGAATATTCATACACACGAACTCACGTCATCAAGATTCTGCGTAGAACGCTAGTCACACTGAGCATAAAAGATCGCTATTCAGATCACTTTTTTCGTCAAGATGCTGCTATCTCAGCTCGTTGAGCAAAGCTTTCGAAGAATGAAATTCAGCTGCTAGAGAGATGAAAGTTCGACAGCTATCGCTTATACATTGAAGCTCATTCTAGCTACATACTAAATGTCTCTAGAAGACATCAAAGATAGTCACTTTCGATCAGTTGACTAGAGTCAGCTCTCGTCGATCTCGATACTTCGTATCGACGTTTCTGAGATTTGAGAGTGCTTGACATCTCAGAGTGACTTTCGGGGCAAATTTTAGCTCTGAAGATCGTCAGAAGTCGTCGGATTTGCTCAAACACATATAATATATATTCGTTCAAACGAAGGCGATGCTCGATAGAAGATTCAGCTTGACTGAAGGCTATCGGCAAGCGAAGATGGCTGCTAGTCGACTTGGCTCGATCAATGCCGGTCGCTAGAGAACAAGGAGATTAAGCAGGGAAAAGGGGATAAATAGGCCGTTTCCCCTTCTGTTTCCCCCATCATCTCTTCCTGTTTCTTCATCTCTTAGGATTCAGCCAGAAACGCGCTTTTGCCCCACCCACCCACTTCATAGACTCAGTCGCTTAGATAGAGGGAGTGCTTGGCACCTCAGGGCGGCTTCCGGGGCAAATTTTAGCCCTGGAGACCGCCAGGGGCCGCCGGGTTTGCCCAAACACATATAATATATATTCGTTC
>JAABUK010010622.1_pt1 | contig 12231 bp, 14 predicted proteins | sample 5559141 | NCBI WGS metagenome assembly JAABUK01 (sample SAMN10711869, study PRJNA513367) | rock metagenome | isolation source: Antarctica rocks | place: Antarctica: Victoria Land, Pudding Butte nord | collected 2016-01-03 | reverse complement strand
ACCCTGTACGGAAGCCCCCGCCTTCACGACCCGTCTGGCCGGAAAGCCTCGCAGCAGAGCCACTTGACCGTCCATGGCGCCATCACCGACCGTCTGAACTACTGCCGTGATCCGGATAGCCCTTTACGGGAAAGCAGTGGGGTCGTCGCGACGAGGTCGACGGTGGCCCCTGTCATCGCCTGGATCGCGTCCGCAGCTCGCTGCTCAGTGATCCTTCGTCCGAGAAGGTGGCCGCGGATCGCGGAGAAGACTTCCACCACCACGTGCTCACGCCGATCAGTGCGTATCACTGCCGAGCTCGACCCGACCCCGGGCGCCGACCGGCCCGTTGTCGGTCAGGGCATTCGCCGATACCGAGACGTCGACCACGATCATGCCGTGCCGTGCCGTTCGGCTCGGAGAGATGCACGTTGCGCTCGTCTCTGGCGCGGTCGAGGGCTTGTGTCACCTCCGCCGCCGTGAGCTACGAGCCGTCGTCCTGTCGTGAGAAGCGCTCCAGTACAGCCAGGTTCGTCGATCGGCGTGCTTCGTTGGTGACCAGCGTCAACAGGAACGACTGCAGGGACTGCCCCCTGGCAGCGACGCGGTCGGCGAGAGCCTTCCGAATGTCCTCCGGGACGTCACGAATCTGCAGAGCGACCACGCATGCAAGATACATGCACTGGTTCACCCCACCGTCCCGATCCGAGTATGCCGGAGAAGGCGGCCGCCCTGCTGCACTCCCGGGCGCGCAGTCACGCGCTGGTCGATGGCAACAAGCGCCTGGCCCATGCCGGGGTGATTGCCTTCCTGGGTGTCAACGGGCAGCGGCTGACCCTGACCAACGACGAGGCCTACGACCTCATCATGGGGGTCGCCGGCGGCGAGCTCGACGACGTCTCGACCATCACCGGCCGGTCCGGGCCGGGTGCGCGTGGCCCGGGCTCAGATGAGCCGTCCACTCGTCACCGAGGAACGCTCGGCGTGCAGAGTTTGAGTAACAGCTCCGGAAGACGACGACGTACGGTCCGGCGGTGACCGACTGGCGTGACGATCGCGTCGGCTCGGCGTTGCGTGGTGAGAACCCGACCGTTCTGGCGCGGCTGCCCGCGGGCTTCGCGGTGATGGGCGACCCGCAGTGGCTGCCGGGCTACTGCGTCCTGCTGACGGACGACCCTGCGGCCGAGCGGCTGTCGGACCTCTCAGGCGCCGAGCGGACGGCGTACCTGGAGAGCATGGCTGCGTTGGGCGCGGCGGTGGAGCGTGCCTGCGCGCTCGCCGACCCCGCGTTCCGCCGCATCAACCTGGAGATCCTGGGCAACGCCGATGCCTTCCTCCACACCCATGTCTGGCCGCGCTACGAGTGGGAGCCGCCAGAGCTGGTGCACCGGCCGGTGTGGCTCTACCCGGCGCGAAGATGGCGCGATGCGCAGACTGCACTCGGGCCGCAGCACGACGCGCTGCGATCGTCGATCGCACAGCACTTGAAGACTGGATGAGCAGGGACCGTGGGCACGCCGCCCGGCGGTGGACGGCCGGAGTCGCCAACCGATCGGCGGCTGGGCCGCCGCGCGGTCAGCGGGACGGCTCGCGACAAACACGAACTCTCGTCCTGGTGGATCGGGTGCGTCGCGGACCTGATACGGGGTACCCGTGCGCCTGCAGCTCGGCCTCGAGCTCGTCCCGCTCGCGGAAGCGCAGCGTCGAGTCCGACGTGAGGGTCGTCCCGTCCGACGCGAACACCCACGTCCACCGGAAGGTGATCAGCGGCCCGCTGACATCGGTGACGTCGACCCAGCTCTGGACGGCGCCGACCCCTGCCACGAGAGTCGTGCGGAATGTCGCGGCACGGTTCCACTCCTGCCATGCGCGGCGGGCCGGAACGCGGGTCTCGAACACCAAGCGACCCCCCGCCCGCAGCGCACCACGCGCAGCGCGCAGGGTGCGTTCCCAGGCCGGCGGGTCGACGAGCGCCTGGGCGACGTTCCCGGTCATCACCACCAGGTCGACCTCCACATTCGGCAGCTCGGTCGCGTCGCCGTGGATCCACCTCACCCGGTCCGCCCCGGGCTTGGCCCGGGCGACGTCCAGCGAGCCGGCCGCGGGTCGACCCCCGTCACCTGGAGTCCGCGGCCCGCGAGGAGTACGGCGAACGTGCCTGTCCCGCAGCCGATGTCGAGCACGCGAACGGCCTCGAATTCATCGACCAGGGCGGAGTACACGCCAGGTCCCCGCGGTCCAGGTCCAACGCGTCGTAGATCGCAGCCAGCCGCGGGTGCTCGAAGACGGCGTCGGCCACGCAGCCGACCATAGATCCGCGCGCAGCCCCCCCGCCGTCCCGTGAACGATGGTCAGACGGGACGTTCGTCCCGTGCCCGTGACAGCCCCGGAACCCGACGTGATCGTCACCAGGCTCGACCAGGTGACCGGGACTCGGCGCATGACGAGCGCGCTGTCCAGTACGGCACTCCCAGAAGGAAACGCCGCGGAGTCGTCACAGAACGACGTCTGGAACAGCTGGCATCGTCCACAGGTTGCGCTCGTCCTCACAGATGGTGCCGCGCGGGTGCCTCGACCGCCTCCGGCGCGGCAGCGTTCAGGTCGCCGGACAGTCGTCCGGCACCTGCAGCCGGCCTGTTCGGCCGGCTCCTCCCGGAGGTCTCCCATGCGTGCTCTCGACGCTGTCTGCAACGCCCCCGTTCGCCTCTCGGCCCGCCTGCACGGCGCGGACCCAGACGCCGGCATGACCACCGCTGAGTACGCAGTCGGCACGAGCGCTGGCTGCGGGTCTGGCGCGGACAAGCGGCGGGGGCCGTGGGGGTGCGCCCGCACCCGGGAACGCCCGTTGGCAGGGCCTCAGCGAGCGTTGTCCGTGGTGGCTTTCCGGTCCGCACTTGTTGATGGTGTGGCGTCTCGGGAGAGTGATCGGGCTTCGTCCGAGGTTCCAGGTCCGTGGGGTGCTTGTGCGGCCCGAGGAAGCGCCGCGTCGGGACTTGCCGTCAGGGCCGCCAAGCGCTCTTGCGCAGTAGGCGTAGCCCGTTAAGTGCGATGAGCACCGTTCCGCCCTCGTGGCCGAGGACGCCTAGGGGCAGGGGGAGGGTCCCGAGCAGGTCCCAGGCGACGAGTCCGAGGATCGCGAGGGTCGCGAGGACGAGGTTTTGCACGACGGCGCGGCGGGCGGCGCGGTACAGCCGCAGCAGCGCCGGGAGGGCGGCACGGTTTAGTCAACTTCGCGAACTCCTCGATGTCGAACTTGACGTTGACCTGCAACCGAGACAGTCGAACTCGTCGGACGACTGCTACCGCGCCGACGTCACGCCCGACCAACCAACCCGCTGCACCAAGATCGTAGGAGCAAGCCGTTGTGCTGCGCGCTGTCGGATACCCGCTCGGCTATCGGAAGGTCGGCGGCGGCGTCTGTGAGAGGTTGTCCGGGTGGGTCAGCTGGTGCAAGTGATCGGGTCGCAGGTGGTGCTCACGGCATTTGCGGCGGCGCAGGTAGGCCGGCTCACGCATAAGTCCGTCGGGTATCTGTCCTTGAATCTGATCGGGTCCGGTGTTCTTGCGGTGGAAGCGGTGCTTGTCCGGCAGTGGGGGTTCCTGCTGCTGGAGGGTGTCTGGGCGGTCGTGTCGGCGCTCAGCTTGTTGGGAGTCCTTCGCGCTCGCTGGGGCTGGGAGCGGTCGCCACGAGGTCGGCGTAGTTCACTGACGCGTTGAACTTGAAGTGGTCGCTGCGGAAGACCGCCCGCAGGAACCCGAGCGGCACGTCGTTCGGGTCACGCAGCAGTGTCGTGATGAGGAACATCGCCACGCCCTTGTTGACGTGCAACGTGCGGCATTCGTACTCGTTGGCTGTGGTGGCTTCGACCGACAGCTCAGCGGTGCGTACCGGCAGTCGGTAGCGGTCGATGAGTTGCGGGAGCAGGTCGTGTCCCTGGACGTCGAGCTGCGGCAGGCGGTCCTCGACAATCAGCCGCTCGAGCGAGGCTGAGGATCGGGCCGAGATGTGGGCTTGGACGAGCGACACACGCTGGTTCCGGATGGCAGTGACGGCCGTGAGTTCGAAGATCGGCGCGGCGACGGGCAGGCGCAGCAGGTTTCCGAGGTTGCCGCCGGCGCTGACCAGCCGGGTGTCCAGGATCTCCACGAGCGTGGCGGGGCTGTCCAGGTCGGAGTTGTGCCAGCTACGGCCGACGTGCAGTGCGTGGTGGAGCAGCTTGGGTTGCGCGACGGCGGTGCCGTGTCCCTTGCGGCGCACGACCTGTCCGTCGGCCTCTAAGACGTCCAGTGCTCCGCGGATGACGGTCCGGCTGATGCCCAGGCCCGCAGACAGCTCGCCCTCGGAGGGCAGGAGTTGGCCGGGCTGCCAGTAGCCGGCGTCGATGTCCTGCTTGAGGACCTCCTGCAGCTGGTAGTAGAGCGGGACCGGGCTGCTGCGGTCCAAGCCTTCCACGCGCGCGAAGAACGCCATCAGCTCGTGGCTGCTGCGCCGTTGTCCCCCCATCGTTTGAGGCGTCAGACCCGGGTCTCGACATCCCCGGCAAGGAAGACGGAGAAGTGATCGAAACACGCCTCGCGGACGGGGTACTCCAGACAGTCCCGATTGTTGCGGTAGCTAACGCTGCCTTCGAGGATCTGCTCAAAGCCGTCCGCTATCTCTCCTAGCAGGGCGGGGGCGTTGTCTACGCGCATGAAGTGGCACACAAATACTCTGCCGACTCCACCTTTCAGCTCTGTTAGACGCCGCGTGGAACGGGCGAACGCCTCGACGTTGGAGTCCTCGAGTTGGGCATAGATCGGGCCGGTGTTGATCGTGTCGCCGCCGAATAGCAGGCCGTTGCGCTCGTCGAGCAGGCAGATGCTGTCCGGGGAGTGGCCGGGCGTGTGGAGCACGCGTAGGTCGCGGTCGCCCAGGTCCAGGACGTCGCCGTCCTCAAGCAGGCGGGTGGCTTGGCTGGGTACGACGCGGTAGTCGGCGGGGTCGAACGTAGGTGGTAGCGGCCGCACCAGGGTGTCGGCCGTGACGAGGTGGAAGTAGGTGTTGTCGAGTTCCTGGTACCCAGGCCAGGCGTCGATCAGCCGGCGGGTGTAGGCCATATACGCGCCGGCGAGGCCCTCGGGCGCTGGGCGGGCGAGGAGCTCAGCGCCGCTACGGTGGATGGCGATGTCGGAGAACAGCCGGTTCCCACCAGAGTGGTCGAAGTGGTAGTGGGAGTTGACGACCTGCAGTGGCTTGCCGCTCAGGCTCGCGGCGACGGCGCGGATGTCCGCCACACCCAGCCCGGTGTCGAGCAGCACGGCTCTCTCGCTGCCCTCGATCAGGAAGGAGTTGACGTGTCCCGGTTCGGCGATTAGGTGCACGCCGGGAGCCAGGCGTCGTACGTCGAACCAGTCGCGGCGCGGGTACGGCGCGGACCAGTCGGGTGCGGCAACGGTGCTGGCTGCTGTTGGAACGGCATATCCGCTGCCCTGGTGCTTGCCGATCTCGCTCTGGTGCTTCCCGATCTCGACCGGGTTCGGATTGGTCACTGCCTTGAGGCCGCCGCGTCGAGCGCGATCTGCGTTGTTGCCTCGTCAGGCAACAGGTCAGACGACGCCCGCTGCCCGGCGGCACCCAAAGTGCGGCGCATGCTGGCGTAGTACCCGCCGAAGCCGATGAGCAGGCCTACGAAGATGGACAGGTCGCCACCGCCGGTGAGCCCAACCAGCGGGCCCTTGAACAGCGCGCTGTTGGAGAATGCGGCAGCGCCGACGATCCCGAGGACGAACCACAGGAGTGCGCGGATGTTCCAGCCGCGGGTGTACCAGTAGGCGCCGCCGCCGCGCTGGTGGAGCCCGGCCGGGTCGTAGTGTCCCCTGCGTAGCAGCAGGTCGGCTAGGTAGATGCCGCACCACGGGGCGAGCCAGATTACGGTCAGGCTGAGAAACTGGATGAACGAGTTAGTGAAGTCAAAGACGAACAAGGCGTACGCCGCGAGGGCGGTGCCGACGGCCGCGTCGATGAGCACGGCCTGGTACCGCTTCACTTTCAGCCCAGACGTCAGCAGGTACATCCCTGAGGAGTAGGTGTTGAGGAAGTTGTTGGTGATCGTGCCGCCGACGATGACGGCGAGGTAGGGCACGAAGAACCACCCGGGCAGGATCTTTTGAAGGCCCGCAACCGGGTCGGTCATGTCCGTCGCCGAGGCCGCCGCCGCACCGATGATGCTGATCAGCACGGCCGGAACCGCGCCTCCCAACGCAGTCCAGATGACGATCTGCTTGGCGGACGTGGCGCGCGGGAGGTAGCGCGAGTAGTCCGATCCGCTGTTCACCCAGGAGATCGGTGCCGCAGCCATAACGACCAGTGCCAGCAGGAAGGCACCCGTGCGGGTCGGCGCGCCCAGCGCGGGCGCCGCATGCAGGTTCAGGTGAGGCATAACCAGGACGCCCAGCACCAAGGTGCCCAAGCCCAGGACGTAGGAGAACAGCCGATTCAGCCTAGTGATCGCCGCGTGGCCCAGTACCGCGACGCCGAAGGTGGCGCACACGACCAACACCAGCGAAAGGGCCTTCCAGCCGGTTCCGCTCCCGCCTCCGGCCTGCTGCAGGATCTGGTACAGCGAGAGCGCGCCGATGACGATGTTGACCGCTTCCCATCCCACGGCCGTTGCCCAACTCAGGACGGACGCGGGCAGGTTCCCCAAGACCCCGAAGGAACTTCGGGACACCGCAAGCGTGGCGGTTCCGGCGCGCGGACCGGGCACTGAACACAAGCCGACAAGCAGGTAGAACAGGTTCCCCACCAGGATGACCGCAAGAGCCGGCCAGAAGCTGAGCCCAAACCCGACGATGATGGCGCCGTCGATGACATAGGTAAAGATGACGTTGGCGCCGCACCAGGTCCAGAACAGATCCAGCGGGCGTCCGCGGCGCTCACTGTCCGGGATGTGGTCAATGCCGTGCCGTTCGACCTCAAAGGCCGCGTCGCTGACTCCGCCAGTGGTAGTACTGCTGACCGTCGTGCCAGTCACCATGGTCCCTCGATGCGCGTCGGGGTGCTCGGGCAGGGCTGGCGCGAACCTAGGGTCCTAGGTGTGTCCGGGTCAACACCTCCCGCTTCGGCAATATGCGTCCGTGACCGGTCCGTGACCATGCCGTCCAAGCGGATCGGGCTTCTGCCAATTCGCGACGTTAATTCCTGCCGCTGCCAGCATTCGTCAAGCCAACCTGGTCCGCGGTCAAGGCGAGGGCAGGTGCCGGCGAGCTCATCAACGAGCCGGCTGATGGCTTCCACGTGCGGTGCATACAACTGGTTTCGATAGTCGGCCCGGAAGGCCGGGTCCTGCATGCGACGGCTGATCAGCCCCGGGTGAACATGGAGTAGCGGTCCCCGGGCCGGATCAGTGGAATGTGACGGCGGTGACCGGGTGCAGTTCGATGCCGTTGCCGGCGGCGCCGGTCTGGCCGTGTGGCGGGTCGAACAACGCCAACCCCTTGAGCGTGACGGTGCGCCGGACGTAGTGCCAGGACGTCGTCGGAGTGTAGGTGTGGGTGAACGACGCTCGGGCGGCGGCGATCGCTGCCTGCCAGCGGCTGCTGGCCGGGACACAGGGGCTGTAGGGGAGTTCGGCGATCATCTTGCGGCCCGCGCTGTCCTGCACGACTAGGTGCACGTCTCCGTCGCCTTCCTGCTTGTACTGCAGCAGCGTCGCGGTCAGCTGCCACGTCATCCGCTCATACGGCACGGCTGTCGGTGAGGTTGTGTAGGGCCAGCCAGGCGGTGACGCTGAGCTGGCTGTATTTCAGCGGCCAGACCACCCGGTTCCGGGCCTGTCCCAGCGACGCTGCCGCGGCTTGGGCGACCATCGCGTGGGGGACGTCGAGGGCGCCAGCCGGCCGGCGCGGGCCCCCGGCGGGGTGAGGTCGCGGCGGCGCCGGTCTATCAGCTCGGCGACCGTCCTCGCTGGTACGGGGACAGCGCCCCAGACCTTCTTAAGAGCACCGCGCCGGTGGTGCTCCCGGCGGCCCGGTGGGGCGGAGTCCGACGTTTATGCCTTTCGGGCTATATCCCTTCGCAACGTTCGGCCGTACGTTTCACGCACCTCCTTCGAGATCGGAAGTCCGTATGGCCCGCAATCACCGGCTCCTGCGCATGCTCGCTCCGCTCACCCTGACCGCCTCGGTCCTGGTCGTGACCTCCGCGTCGGCTGTGACGACCGCCGCGGCCGATCCGGGGAACGGACGGCCGGAGGTCAGCAACGCGGTGCACCACGACACGTCCGGGCCGCTTCGGGACATGCCGTCGAAGGGGCGCAGCACGATCCGGCACGAACACCCGGTGCGGCCGCTGCCGTTCGCGCCGAGCACTGGGGCCCGGGACACCGCCGTGCAGACGGCGGCCGGACCGAGCGTCGCCACGTCGGCCGGACTGAACTTCGCCGGTGTCGGCAACGGTGACTACGGCTTCACGCCGAACTCAGCGCCGCCGGACACCAGCGGCGCCGTCGGCGCCTCGCAGTATGTGCAGTGGGTGAACGAGTCGTTCGCCGTGTTCGACAAGAACACCGGCGCGATCGCCGCGGGCTTCCCCAAGGCCGGGAACACGCTCTGGAGCGGGTTCGGTGGCGGGTGCGAGGTCAACAACGACGGTGACCCGATCGCCCAGTACGACAAGGCCGCTGGCCGGTGGGTGCTGACCCAGTTCTCGGTGACGAACCCGAGCACCTACGGCTACCTGCAGTGCGTCGCGGTCTCCACCACCTCGGACGCGACCGGGACCTACAACCGGTACTCCTTCTCCTACGGCCCCACCCAGTTCAACGACTACCCCAAGCTCGGGGTGTGGCCCGACGGCTACTACCTCACGTACAACATCTTCAACGGCAACACGTTCGCTGGCGCGAAGGCCTGCTCGTTCGACCGCAGCAAGATGCTGACCGGAGCCGCCGCCACGCAGGTGTGTTTCCAGCTCAGCGCCTCCTACGGTGGGCTGCTCCCCTCCGACCTGGACGGGACCACCGCGCCTCCCGCGGGTAGCCCGAACTACCTGATGAACTTCGGGACGAACTCCCTGAACCTGTGGAAGTTCCACGCCGACTTCACCACCCCCGCCAGCAGCACGTTCACCGGCCCCACATCCATCTCGGTTGCCGCGTTCACCCCGGCGTGCAGCGGAGGGACCTGCATCCCGCAGCCCGGGACCTCGCAGAAGCTCGACAGCCTCGCCGATCGGTTGATGTACCGCCTCGCCTACCGGCACTTCACCGACGGACACGAAGCGCTGGTCGTGAACCACAGCGTCAAGGTCAGCGGCACGAAGCGCTCAGAGACCGACGGGGTCCGCTGGTATGAGATCCGCAGCCCGAACGGGACACCCGCCGTGGTCCAGCAGGGGACGTACGCGCCCGCCGACGGCGCCTCCCGGTGGATGGGGTCGATCGCAATGGACAAGGTCGGGGACATGGCGATGGGGTACAGCGCGTCCAGCTCGGCGCTGTACCCGTCCATCCGCTACACGGGGCGGGCGCCCACCGACGCCGCCAACACCATGCAGACCGAGAACAAGATCGTGGATGGCGCGGGTTCGCAGCTCGCGAACCTCAACCGCTGGGGGGACTACAGCGCGATGAGCGTCGACCCGGTTGACGACTGCACCTTCTGGTACACCACCGAGTACCTCAAGGCCAGTGGGACGTTTAACTGGAGCACCCGGATCGCCAGCTTCAAGTTCCCCGGCTGCGTGTAGGAGGTCGCCCGCCGGAGGGGCCTCGCGGGACCCTCCGGCGGGACCCCCAGCTAGGAAGTTCAGCGCGGGTCCGTGCGTCCCGGAGCATGCTGGTCGTTCCCTGCGGGGGGAGCGGCGGCAGGAACCGGGCGAACGTCCTGAGCGTGTGGGTGGTCTTGTAGCCGCCCGATGCGGCGAGGCTACCGAGGCGGGTCCCGGCGGCGAGGTGGTGGCACCCAGACGCGCTGGCTTGAAGAGTCGCCCCCGAGTGTCCCTCCCGGTCCGCCCCTCTGCTCTGGCTTGGTCTTCGACGAGCGCCCGGTAGGCGGCGTCGGAGAGCCGTCGTTTCATCTAGCGCAGAGCGCCTTTCTTGCCGTGCCGTCGGCGAGCTTGCGGCTGTGGTGAGCGATGCCTTGCGGTTCGGTGCGCTTTGTGGCTCATTGCTGCTTGGGGCCGCGCGCTGTTGAGCTTGCGATTGCTGCCGGCTCGCGAGAGTCGTCAGCACTGGAACAAGCGTCTCCACCCCGGATTTCCGCAGCCGATGCTGTCACCGATGAGCCGGCGGCGGCGGCGGCAGGCCAGGAACGTGTGGCTGGCCGCGCCGGTTCGACCTCTGGGGCGCCAGATGGTTGGCCCTGGGCTGCAGTCATGGTCAGACCAGATGTGGCGTCACTTGACGACCGTGGGCACCGTTGCCGCCTGTGGTTTCAGCGGCGTGCTCTACAAGGTCGTGACCAGCCCGACGGTGCTCGAGCTGTTGAAGGGGGTGATCACCCGGGCGTTCCACCTGTCCTTCTGACCGCCACCGTCCCGGGCAGGTGAGTGACCTGCCCGGGACCGGCCGAGGAGGCCCTGTGATCCACAGCACGAGCTCGACGACCGACGACGGCTGCCCCGCCGCGGGACCGGCTCCTCGGGGAGCGTGGCGTCGCGACCGCGGGTACGCCACCGCCGAGGCAGCGCTGGTCCTGCCGGTCCTGCTCATCGTGGTGGCGCTTGCGGCCTGGGTGCTGGTCTGCGTCAACGGCCAGCTCAGGTGCGTCGACGCCGCCCGCACGGCGGCTCGGATCGCTGCCCGCGGCGACAGCCTTGCCTCGGCTGAGGCAGCCGGCCGGGCCGTGGCGCCCGCCGGCGCCGTGGTGCAGATCCGCCTCCACGGGAGGCAGGTGGAGGTTGTCGTGACCGCCGAGGTGCAGCCCTTCGGCGCCGCCATAGGAGTCCTGCCCCCCGTGCACGTGCAGGCCCGTACCGCCGGCGAGCGCGAGGACGTCCCCCAATGAGGAGTCCGGAGCCCGAACCCCCGGTGGTGGCACAGCCAGGCGCTCGACGGGCCCAGGCAGAACGGGACACGTGCCGCAGCGGTGGGTTTGTCACTGTGGCGGTGCTCGGGCTCGCCATGGCGCTGCTCGCCTTCGGCGGCCTTCTCGCCGCTCTTGGCGCGGTCGCCGTTGCCAGGCACCGGGCGGCCGCCGCCGCCGACCTCTCGGCACTGGCTGCCGCCGGCCAGGTCCTCGAGGGGCCATCGGGCGCCTGCGCCGCCGCGGCGAGGGTGGCCCGCGCCCAGGCCGCTGCGTTGGTCATCTGCACCACGATCGGCAGCACGGTCGAGGTACGGGTGCGGGTGACTCCGCCGGGCCCGTTGGGCAGGCTCGGCGCGGCAACCTCGACTGCCATCGCCGGCCCCGGATGAGCGCGCTGCTCGGCGTAACCTCGCGGCCGCCGCCTCGTTGCGCTCTCCGAGACCTGCACCAGCACCCCTGCCGCATGTCCGCAGCACCGGAAGGCCAGCATGGAGCCCTCGTTCGTGACCCCTGCGGTGCCCGCGCGTGCGCGGTCGCTTCGGGCGCTGCTCGGCGACGCGCTGAAACGCCCCGGTGGCCGGCGGGGCGTCACGGTGCTCTCGGCCGTGCTGCTGGTGGCCGGGGTGACGATGTTCGCCTACCCCGTCGGCACCGACGTCTACAGCCACCTCCAGCAGGGGCAGCTGGACACCCAGTTCGCCGACCCTGCGCTCCAGGGGCAGTACAAGACCCACGACGTGCCCGTCGGCAACGTGCTCACCCGGCTGCGCATCCCCAAGCAGGGCATCGCGCTCGACGTGCTGGTGGTCGAGGGCACCACTCCTGCGGCGCTGCGGGCCGGTGCGGGCCACTACGGCACGACCCCGCTGCCAGGGGAGAACGGCAACGTGGCGATTGCCGGTCACCGGACGACCTTCGGCCGGCCCTTCAACCACCTCGACGAGATGGCGCCGGGCGACGAGGTCATCCTGGACACCCCCCTCGCCGTCTACCACTACCGGGCTGTCGCGCCCTTCGGCGGCCACCCCAACCCGTGGATCGTCGCCCCGACCGACTACTCGGTCGTCGGCCAGGCCGGAATGGACCACATGCTGACGTTGACCACCTGCAACCCCAAGGGCAGCGCTGCGCAGCGGCTGATCCTGCGGCTGCACCTGGTGTCCACCCAGAAGGTCACCGCTCGGAAGGTCGCGGCATGACGGCCCGTACCGCCGTGAAGGCTCTTGTCGTGGTCGCGCTGGCCGC
>JAABUK010010621.1_pt1 | contig 12232 bp, 14 predicted proteins | sample 5559141 | NCBI WGS metagenome assembly JAABUK01 (sample SAMN10711869, study PRJNA513367) | rock metagenome | isolation source: Antarctica rocks | place: Antarctica: Victoria Land, Pudding Butte nord | collected 2016-01-03 | reverse complement strand
GCCATCTCGGTGAGCACGGCTCGCTCGGCGCGGTGCAGTCCCGGGCGCCGTTCCTGCTGTCCGGTGCAGGGGTCCAGGCTCGAGGGGTCCTGAACCGGGCCGTGCGGATCGTCGACGTCGGGGCCACCCTCGCCAAGCTCGCCGGGGCCTCGTACGACGACATGGACGGCCGTCCGGTCGAGCTCGCGGTGCCCGGCGCGAAGCACGTCGTCGGTCTGCTGTGGGACGGGGCGCAGTGCGCGGACCTGCTGGCCCAGGCCGCTGCCGGTGCGCTGCCGAACGTCGCCCGGCTGCTGGCCAGGGGCTGCGCCTTGCGGGGCGGGGCCGTTGCGGAGTTCCCGAGCGTGACGTTGGTCAACCACACCTGCGCGCTGACCGGCGTCGGGCCCGGGCGGCACGGGATCGTCAACAACGCCTTCTACGACCGGGAGACCGGCGAGCAGGTCGTACCGAACTCTAGCGACACCTGGCACCGCGCGATGGACTGGCTGAGACCGGGTACGACGACGGTGTTCCAGCGGCTCCCCGAAGGCACGGTCAGTGCCTGCGTGAACGACCCGGTCGACGTCGGAGCGACCTACTCGACGTTCGCCCTCATCCGGGAGATGACCGGTACCGGGACGTCGCTGGTCGGCGGCCTGCCGCCCGCAAGTAGCGACCCGCGGGCTACCCAGAGATGCGTCGAGGGCAACACCGATTACGCCTGGGGCTCGCAGATCGACGAGAGCGGACTGCAGCAGGTCCTCGGCCTGTGGAGCCAGGGCACGCCGCCCGCCCTCACCTGGTGGAACACCACCTTGACCGATGGTGCGCACCACGCCGGGGGCCCCGGTTCGACGATCGCCCGGGCCGGGCTGCGCGACGCCGACGCCCGGCTCGGGGTGTGGCTGGACCTCCTCGAGCAGCGCGGCCTTCTCGAGGACACCGTGGTGCTGCTCACCGCCGACCACGGCATGCAGGCCGCGGACCCGGCGTGCACCGGGGACTGGGACACCGCACTGACCGAAGCCGGCATTGCCTACCGCGACGAGGCGTACGGGTTCCTCTACTTGGGCGATCTGCCGACGCCCGCCGAGAGTAAAAAGGGGCTCTGACCTGCGATCTTCCGTTCCGGACACCTTGGAGCAGTTTGGGTCGCCAAGGGTCGTTCTGTGCGCATGTTGGTGGCGTCCGTCGCCAAGGTGTGCACGTTCTGGTGACGGCCTGCAGTACGTCACCGGGCTGCGGCCTGGTCCTGGACGGCGAGGCCGCCCCGCTGACCGACCGAGAGAACCAGTTCGAGGGTGAGCTGCTTCAGTCGGTCCTCTGCGGCCTTCATGCCGCTGACATGTGCTTGGTCTGCGGCCAGTAGGAGCTCCTCGACGGCCCCGCGCAGTCTCAGTGCCCACTCGCCGCGGAGTCCCTTTCCCCTCTCCTGGATGAGCAGGCTGCTGGGCATATTCTTTGCGAACTCCAGGGGGTCCTGGCCTGGGAGTGACTGGCCAGCTTAAGGAACGGCCACGGCTCCTGGCGCCACGCGAGTCGGAGACTTAAGGCGGGGCTAACGCCACGGCAGTAGCTCAGGTACAGGAGGTCGTCGACGGACACGCCGTGGGTCCCTGAACTTTCGATGAGTTCTCCCACGGTGCGTGGCGCCGGAACCTCTACGTCGAGGCTGGCCTCCCAGGTCCTTCTCACTGCGGGTGCTTTGACCTTGAGCCTTCTCTTGAGGGTCTCGAAGGGGCCCCTCACGGCCTGGCTCACTGGTCGCACGCGCTGCCTTCCGTCCACCATCAGCGGCTTATCCGCCGATACGCGGCCGTATGGCAAGAGGTTGGACGGCGCGTCTGACCCTCACGGATCGTGAGCCGTCCTAGACCTCCGGAGGCGACTCATGCCCGATCAGTGGCTCACGACGAAGGAGCTGTCCGCCCTCATGAAGATCCCTGTGACGACGATCTACGATTGGCGCACAGTTCGGAGGCCTTGCCCCCCTGTTGTTCGCATCGGCAAGCACTTGCATTGGCGCCGCGTAGATGTCGAGGACTGGCTGGCGGGTCGAGTGGACCAGTTCAAGTGAGGGTCCTCAGCACGAGCGGCGCCGCTCGAATACCAGCATCCTCCATGCCGGATGCAGCCAGCACGTCCGCGATCACTCTCGGCAGGGTCGAGCAGCTCTCGGCCCTCTGGCGGCCTGCGCTGCCCGCGGGACTCCACCCCACGCCATCACGGTGGTCCAGCTTGAAGACCCCGAGAGCGACGCGGACTGGTGCAAAATCGCGCCCGATCTCGTCATGGCTGCACTCGCGGTGGAGTCACCGGTTCACCACGCTGCTGGACCCCGACCAGGTGCCAGCCACCGACCTCGCCGCGGCCTGCCACCAGCGGTGGGAGATCGAGCTAATCTTCGACGAGCTCAAGACCCACCAACGCGGCCCCCGCCTGGTGCTGCGGTCCAAGGCCCCGGATCTGGTCCAGCAAGAGATTTGGGGCCACCTGTGCTGCCACTACGCGATCCGCACCCTGATGGCTGACGTCGCCCAGCACAGCGGACACGACCCGGACCGGATGAGCTTCGTCGCGGCCCTGCGCATCGCCCCCCAACCTCAGCGCCCACCCAACTACTGGTAGTACATGCTAGCCGCAGAATGGTGCTAGTCCCGTAGGCCGCGTTCGGGTTCCAGACGGCGGGGCCGGTGGCGGCCCGCACCGGTGCGAGGTCCAGGGCGTCGTGAACAGGCTCCCGCCGGCGCGCACGTGGTCGAGCATCGCCTGCTCGCGCCGCTGGATCTCCTCGGCGGGGCAGCGCGCGAGCAGGGCGGCGCCCGGCCTGGCGCGCGCGGGCCCGGACATGCGGCGCAGCGACTTGTCGGCGTCGGCCTGGCTGGACACGTCCACCAGGCGCAGGCGGTCGAGGATCTTGTCGAGCATCGGCGGCTCAGCTCCTGAGGTGGTGTCGGGGGAACGGCCTCGACCGTAACGTCCGGCGGAGCCGGCGGGCCGGCACGACGGACCGCCGGTGCCGGTCACGACCGCGCCAGCCGCACCGCCAACGCGAGGCCGCCGGCGGCGATGGCCACGCGCAGCGCGCCGGCCGGCAGATGCCGCATGGTCACCGGGCCGAGCCGACCGCCCACCAGGAAGCCGGCGGCGAGGGGCAGCGCGGCCGACCACGACACTGGCGCGGCGATCGCGAAGGCCAGCGCCGCCACTCCGTTGACGACGCCCATTACCACGTTCTTCGTCGCGTTTCCGCGGGCGAGCGGCTCGGAGGTCGCCGCCAGCAGGAGCGCGAGCATCAGCACCCCGGCGGCCGCGCCGAAGTAGCCGCCGTAGACCGCCACGAGGAACACGCCGCAGGGCAGCGCGGGGGCGTCCCCGGCGGCGTGCCGGCGGGCCAGCGCGTCCGGCGTGGGCCGCAGCAGGATCGCCACCGAGCCTGCGCCGATGAGCCACGGGACCAGTCTCGTGAATGTGGCGGGCGGGGTCAGCAGCAGCAGGCCGGCGCCGACTACGCCGCCGGCTGCGCTGGCGGTCGCCAGCCGGCGCAGCCGGCGGCCCTGTCCGCGCAGCTCCGGCGCCGACCCGGCGGCGGAGCCGACGCTGCTCGCCACGATGGCGACTGTGTTCGTGACGTTGGCGGCGACCGGCGGCAGGCCGGCCGCCAGCAGCGCCGGATAGCTGACGAGCGATGCCAGCCCGGCGACGCTGCCGGTGAGCCCGCCGCCGACGCCGGCCAGGGCGAGCAGCAGCACTGCGCCGCCGCTCACGGCAGGCCGTCCCACCGGCCGGCTACCGCCACGGCAACCAGCCCAGGCCGTCCTCGGTGCGTCCCCGCGGGACGTACTCGCAGCCGACCCACCCCTTGAACCCGAGCTCGTCGACCAGCGCGAAAAGGGTGGGGTAGTCGACGTCGCCGACGTCGGGCTCGTGACGGCCCGGGACGCCGGCCAGCTGCAGGTGCGCCGTTGAGGGCAGGTGGCGGCAGGTGGCGGCAGGTGGCGGCGACGACATCCGGTTCGGTGCGCACGGCGTGGTACCAGTCGAGCTGGATCGCCAGACCCGGCTCAGCGAGCTGGTCCACGACGGCCTGCGCCTGCGCAAGCATGCGCAGGAAATAGCCCGGCAAGTCGTACGCGTTGATCGGCTCGAGCAGCAGGGTGACGCCGCTGCCGCGGGCGGTGTCCAGCGCCGCCCGCAGGTTGTCCAGGTAGGTCTCCTGCGCGCGGTCCCGATCGAGGTCGGGGGGCAGGATGCCGGCCATCACGTGCACGCGCGGGCAGCGCAGGGCCTGGGCGTACTCCAGCGCGGTGGCGATGCCGCCGCGGAACTCGGCCTCCCGCCCCGGCAGGGCCCCCAGGCCCCGCTCGCCGGCGTCCGTGTCGCCGGACAGGCAGTTGCACAGCACCTGCTCCAGCCCGGCGTCCGCGAGCCGTCCGGCCAGCACGTCGGGCGGGTGCGCGTAGGGCCATAGGTACTCGACGGCGGAGAAGCCGGCCGCCGACGCGGCTGCGAAGCGCGACAGGAACGGGTGTTCGCTGAACAGCATGCTGAGATTGGCGCTCACGCCGGGATCCGCCAGCACCGCTCGAAAAAGTCCGGGCCGCCGAAGTTGCCGGACTTCAGGGCGAGGTGCAGGCGCGAACCGTCCGCCGTGCGCCCCGCCGTCCACGGCACGCCCAGGTCGATGATGGGACCGATCCGCAGCGCCTGCACGCCGAGCGCGGCGGTCACCGCGCCGGCTGTCTCCCCGCCCGCCACGACGAGACGGCGCACGCCCGCGGCGACCAGCCGGCTCCCGATGTCCGCCAGCGCCCGCTCCACCAGTGCGCCCGCCGCCGTGGCGCCGAGGGCCACCTGCACCACGCCAACCTGCTCCGGCGCCGCGCTGGCGGCGACGACGACGACGACCGGACCGTCGGCGAGCCGCGGCACCGCCCACGAAGTGACCTGCCCGACGACGACGTCGGGCGCCTGGGCCAGCCGCAGGGGGTCAAGCTGCCTACGTCGGGTAGCGGTCGCGGACATGCTCGAGCTGCGCCAGCGTCGCGCCCGAGCAGCTGCCGGCGAGGACCGCCGACGATCCGTCGACGTCGGGCAGCGCCGAGGCCGCCGCGCCGCCGCTGGCCGCCCGGGCGTGCGACCGGAGCGCCTGGCCGAGGCCGCTGCCGTCGGTCAGCAGGGCCAACTCGCGGGTGGCGTCCGCCAGCACGTCGAGGTCGGCGTCGTTGATCGCGTCGACGACGACCATCCGCACGCCCTGCGACCGCAGCCGGGCGAGTCCATCGCGCACCGCGTCGGCGCCGGAGCGCACCACGTCGACCGTCAGGGCACCGACCGGGGAGGGGGTCTGTGCCTGGAGGAGGCGCCGCAGGTCGCTGTCGGTCATGGGGGTCAGCGGGTGAACACGCATGCCGGAGTCCGACAGCAGCTGGTCCCCGACGAACAGGTGGGAGCGGTATGCGGTGCGCCCGGTCGCCGGGAAGGCGAGGCACGACCGTCAGGTCGCTGCCGGTCTCCTCCAGCAGGGCATCGGTGATGGGGCCAATGTTGCCGTCGGGGGTCGAGTCGAAAGGTCGAGCAGTACTTCTCGTACAGCTGGGTGCAGCCGGCGTCGAGCAGCCAGCGCGCAGCCGCCCGAGACTCCGCGACGGCGGAGCCGACCGGCGCTGTGCGGGTCCTGAGGGCGACGACCAAGGCGTCGACCTCCTCACCGGCGGTGACGGCGGCGAGCGGACCAGCTGGCAGGCCAAGCGTCTGCACAGTGCGCAGCCCAGCGCGGACGAACGCGCTCGCGAGGTCGGTGCCGCCGGTGACGTCGTCGGCGACGGCGCCGAGCGTGGGGCCGGGCTGGTTCGGCAAGTGCGGCGGGGCCGGCATGTCGTCTCTCCCAACGTCCCAGGGACGGCTGGCTGAGCGGAACCTAGTACCAGGAAGGCTGCGCCAGCGGACGGGTCAGACCTCGGACGTGTCAGGTGTCACACTGCCAGGCGCCGGCCGCTCTTCGGCGCCGGAGCCGCGGAGGGAGTTGGGCGAGTGGAGCCGTGGGGCAGCGAGGCGGATCCGGCGCCCCGCCGGGCAGGCGCCCGGAGCGTCACCGACGACGCCATCCATGAGATCAAACAACTCATCGTCACCGGCCAGGTGCTGCCGGGCGGCCGGCTCCCGTCCGAGAAGGAGCTGTCGGTCCAGCTTGGACTGTCGCGCAGCTCGCTGCGCGAGGCGGTGCGGGCGCTATCCCAGCTGCGCGTGCTGGACGTCCGGCACGGCGACGGCACCTACGTCAGCAGCCTGCACCCGGAGCTGCTCGTCGGGGTCCTGGAGTCGGCCGTCGACCTGCTGCAGGACGGCACGCTGCTCGAGGTGTTCGAGTTGCGCCGGGTGCTGGAGCCCGCGGGCACAGCGCTGGCCGCGACGCGTATCACCGCCGAGGAGCTGCGGGACGTGGCCGGCTGCCTGCGGGCCATGGAGGCCCTGACCGACCCCGAGGCCTTCGTCGCGATGGACCTGGAGTTCCACGACCGCCTGGTACGGGCCGGCGGCAACGCCACCCTCGCGGCCCTGGCACGCAGCTTCTGCCTACAGACGGTCCGGGTTCGCGTCTGGCGGCTGGCGGCTGTCGACGGCGTCGACGACTGGACCCGCATGCAGCACGAGGCGATCTACCGCGCCGTCGCCGCCCGCGACCCCCAGCTGGCGCTGGCCACCGCGACCGCCCACGTGGCGGAGGCCGAGATGTGGCTGGCGCGGCATCTAGGCATCGTGCCGCCGGACCCCCACCATCGGGATGTTGTTTCATCAGAGGTCGGATGAGTTCTTGACGCAGCACCGATCCGGCCCTTACGGTCGGCTCAGTCCACCGCAGTGACGCACCTCACACGAGCCGGCGCTGCTGTGCGAGGAACTTCCCGCACGGCGACCTCGACCCGTTGCCGGGCGCTGCCGCATCCCGCAGCACCCCGCATCGACAGGTCACATCCGCAGCCCTTGAGGGGAGATCTCGCGCGTGACTTCCGCTGTTAGCCGCACGTCGCCCGACCGGCCTGTGCACGTCGAAGGCCTCTACGTCGCGCTCCTGACGCCGTTCGAGGACTCCGGGGCGGTGGACACCGCGGCGCTGTCGGCCCTCGTCGAGCACGTCCTCGAGGCCGGGGTCGATGGCGTCGTGGCGCTCGGCACCACCGGCGAATTCGCCGACCTGGGTGACGAGGACCGCGCGCTGGTCGTCCGGACGACCGTGGCCGCGGTAGGAGGCCGCGTGCCCGTCGTCGCCGGCATCGGCGCCCTGGGCACGGCTGAGGCCTGCCGCAACGCCGCCCGCGTCGAGCAGGCCGGCGCCGACCTGGTGCTGGCGCTGCCGCCGCTGTTCTGGAAGCTCGACGACGAGGGGCTGTTCGCCCACTTCGCTGCGGTCGCCGCGGCGACAGAGCTGCCCGTGCTGCTCTACGACATCCCGCTGTTCGTGGGTGCGCGGCTGTCCGCGCAGCTGGTCCGCCGGGTGGCGCAGGAATTGCCACAGGTCGTCGGCATCAAGCTCACAGTCGCCGACTTCGCGTCGGTTTCCGCGGTCCTCAGCGCCGTCAAGCCGGTGCGATCGGACTTCAGCGTCACGGTCGGCTTTGAGGACCTGGCACTGTCCGCCGTGCTCGCTGGCGGCGACGGCGCCATCAGCGGCATGGCCAACTTCCTCGCTCCGACCCTCGTGGAGCTGGTAGCGGCGGCCCGCCGCGGTGACCTGGAGGCGGCCGCGACGGCGCATCGCGAGGTGATGCGGCTGTTCCCCGTGTACTTCCAGGCCAACCCGCCGGTGCTGGCGCTCAAGGCGCTGGGCGCCGCGCACGGACTGCCGGTCCGCCCCGTCGTGCGGGCGGCGCACCAGGCCGACCCAGCCGCCCGCCGGGCGCTTGACGACTGGGTCGAGGGCATGCGCCCGGTGCCTGCCGGCCGGAGCGCCGGATCCGCGTCGTGAGCCCCTCCCGCGACATTCCGGTGCCGATTCCCACCCCGTCCCAGCCGCCACACCCGAGGAGCGAGATGCGTGCAATGACCCGAGGCAGGACCCTCAAGACAGGGCTGGCGGGAGTCCCACTGGTCCTGCTGGCCGCGTGCGGCGGCGCTCCGCCCGCAACCACAACGACCGCCGGCAGTAGTGGCGGCCAGGCACAGAGCGACGCCTCCGGCAAGGCCATCTGCAAGACCGGCCCGGGCGTGACGGACAAGATGATCCGCTTCGGGGTCAACGCGGAGCTGACCGGCAAGGCGGCGCTGTCTGGCGCGAGCGCCAAGCGCTCGCTCGACATGACCGTCAAGGACCTGAACAAGGACGGCGGGATCCTCGGCAAGCAGGTGGAGGTCGTCTACGAGGACAACCAGTCGACGAACCCGGGCGCGGTCAACGCGCTCAACAAGTCGCTCTCGCAGGACAACGTGTTCGCGATCCTGGGGCCGATCCGCTCCAACCAGATCCAGGCGATGAACCAGACGATCCAGCAGAGCAAGGTCCCGATGATGATCGGCGGGACCAACCCCAAGCTCACCGCGAATGGCGGCGGTCTGCTCTTCCGCTTCCGGCCGCCGGACTCGCTGACCGGACGCGCGATCGTTGCCTTCGCCAAGGAGAAGGCCTCGCCCAAGAAGATTGCGATCCTGCACGACTCCGACGCCTTCGGCAGCGGTGGGACGGCAGTGGTCGAGGCCGCCGCGAAGGAGGCCGGCATCGAGGCGAAGAAGGCGTCGTACACGACCGGCGACAAGGACTACACGGCGCAGCTCACGTCGCTCAAGTCCTTCGGCCCGGACGTCTTCGTCACCTACGCGACCAACTCCGAGGACCTGGCGGTCTTCTCCCGGCAGATGCAGGAGCTGGGAATCAAGCCACCCGTCGTCGGCTCGCCGTCAGTGACCTCGCAGGTGACGTTCGACCTCGGCAAGCAGTACATCCAGGGCTGGTATGCCGTCGTGGACTTCCTGCTGGACTCCAACGATGTCAACAAGAAGTGGGCCGCGGAGTACGAGGCTACGTACAACGCCAAGCCGGACCTGTTCGGGGCGTGGCAGCGCGACGCCATGTACTTCATGAAGGCCGCTCTGGAGAAGTCCGGCTGCGACAGGCAGGCCTTCGCCAAGGCGATGCACGAGGTGACGATCGACGGCGTCCAGGGCCCGCTGAAGGCGAACGACAAGGGCGATATGAACACCAACCTGTACGCGGTGCAGGTCAAGGGCGGCCAGGCCACCCTGGTCAAGAAGATCGAGGCCCAGTAGCAGCTGAGCGCGGCGGCCGGCGCGCGCAATCTGCGCGTTCGGCCCCGGCCGCAGCACCTCTTCACACAACAACGGAAGGAGCCGTCGGATGGAGGTCATCATCCAACTCGGGGTGGCCGGTCTGGCGATCGGGATGATCTACGCGCTCGTCGCCTTGGGTTTCGTGCTGATCTTCAACGCCGTCAACGTGGTCAACTTCGCCCAGGGCGACTTCGCGATGTTTCCCGCGTTCGTCGTCTCCTTCCTGCTGGTGACGTCCGGGCTCCCGATGCCGCTGGCGATCCTGGGAACGCTGGCGTTCGCCGCGGTCTTCGGCCTGGTGTTCAACAGGCTGGTCTACTTCCCGCTGCGCAAACGGAACTTCGTACCGGTGATCATCGCCACGATCGGGGTGTCGGTGTTCCTGCGGAACATCGCCTTGGTGCTGTTCGGCGCCGACCCGCGCAAGGTGGAGCCGCTGGTCAGCGGCGTCGTGAACCTGTTCGGCGTCACGGTCAACGCGCAGTACCTCGTCATCATCGGCGTCACCCTGGTGCTGCTGGTCCTGCAGTACCTGGTCTTTGACCGGACCCTGGTGGGTAAGCAGCTCCAGGCCACGGCGCAGAACCGGGAGATGGCGTCGCTGCTCGGCATCCGGACCGGGCGCATGATCGCCGGGACGTTCGCGTACAGCGCGGTGCTGGGCGCGGTCGCTGGCGTGCTCGTCGCGCCGCTGTTCGGCGTGACGACGGAGCTGGGCGTCCTCATCTCGCTCAAGGCCTTCGCGGCCACGGTCATCGGCGGCTTCGGGTCGGTGCCCGGCGCGGTGGCCGGGGCGGTGTTCCTCGGCATCGTCGAGATCTTCGGCGCCGCCTACATCAGCGCGGACTACAAGGACGCGTTCGCGTTCCTCATCCTCATCGTGGTTCTCCTGGTCCGACCCCAAGGGTTCTTCGGCGAGAAGGTCCGGCAGAAGGCCTGAGCCGGAAGACAGGAGACACCGACATGTCCGTCGTCATCGATCACGTCGCCGCCACCACAGCGCGGGCCGGCCGAGGAAGCGCCTCGCGGACCCGGGAGCGGCCATGGGTGCTGCTGGTGCTCCTCGCTCTGCTGGCGACCCTGCCGTTCATGGTCAACCCCTTCTACCTGGGAGTGGTGGTCCTCGGCGTCATCTACGCCGTGGCCATCGTTGGGCTGCACTTCATCATGGGGCTGAGCGGCCAGCTGTGCCTGGCACAGGGGGCGTTCTTCGGACTCGGGGCCTACACAGCCGCGATCTTGTCGACGCGCTACCACGTGCCGTTCTACGGGACCATGGCGGCGACGGTCGCGGCGGGCGTGCTCATCGGGGTGGCGCTGGGATACGCAACCCTGCGCCTCACCGGGCACTACCTCGCGCTGGCCACGATCGGCTTCGCGGTCATCGCCCACATCGTCTTCCTGCAGTGGAGGCCGGTGACCAACGGCCCCGACGGCATCAGCGGCACGGTCCCGCCGACCATCGGCAACCTGGTCTTCGACCAGAACTTCTACTACTACTACATCGTGTGGGCCTTCCTGGTGGTTCTCGCACTGGTGGGCTGGAAGCTCAAGCGAAGCCGGGTCGGCCGCGCCTGGCTCGCGATCCGCCAGGACGAGCTGGCAGCCTCCGCGACCGGCATCGACGTCCTGAACTACAAGGTGCTGGCGTTCACCCTCTCGACGGTCTACGGCTGCATCGCCGGCGGCCTGTTCGCCCATGGCCTCACGCACTACATCAGCGCCGACGACTTCGTCTTCGACCTGTCGGTCACGATGCTCGTGATGCTGCTGCTGGGCGGCCAGGGCAGCGTCACCGGGGCCATTATTGGCGCGCTGGTCGTCACGGCCCTGCCGGAGGGCCTGCGGTTCCTGGGGCAGTTCTACCTGGTCGTCTACGGCGCCCTGGTCATCCTGCTGGTTATCTACCTGCCGCAGGGGCTCTGGGGGCTGCTCGAGAACCAGGTCGCCAAGCACAAGGCCGCGAAGGCCGGCGGGTCCGGCAGGACCGGAGCCGGAACACCGATGGCGGACGGGCAGCCCGGGTTTCCCGTGCCGGCCGCCACGGAGCAGCAGGTATGACATCCCCCGCCGCGCACGCGGCTGTGCTGACGGCCGCCGGTGCGCCCGCCGCCGCACCGCAGGACGAGGTAGTGCTCCGGGCCGACAAGCTCGCGAAGCACTTCGGCGGCGTCAAGGCCGTCGACGACGTGAGCTTCGAGATCCGGGCCGGCCACATCCATTCGCTCATCGGACCGAACGGCTCGGGCAAGTCGACGATGATCAACGTGCTCACTGGCCTGTACGACGCCACGCACGGCAGCGTCACCTTGCAGGGCCGGGACATCACGCGCAGCAAGCCGCACGATCGCGTGAAGTACGGCCTGGCCCGGACGTTCCAGAACATCCGGCTCTTCAAGGAGTTGCCCGTCCTGGACAACGTCATGATCGGGCAGCACGCGCGGACCCGGTCCGGGTTCTTCCGGGTGCTTGCGTCGCCGGCGGCCCGCAAGGAGGACGAGGCGACGCAGCAGCGGGCCCTGGCGGAGCTGGACTTCGTCGGGATGGCGGGCGCCGATGACCTGCTCGCGGGCGGCCTCTCGTACGGCCGTCAGCGGCTGGTGGAGATCGCCCGTGCCCTGGCGACGGACCCGACACTGCTGCTGCTGGATGAGCCCGCCGCGGGCCTCAACCCGACCGAGACCGAGCTGCTGGACGTCGTTCTGCGCAACATCGTCGCGCGGGGGATCACCGTCATGCTGGTCGAGCACGACATGAACCTGGTGATGGGGATCAGCGACTACCTGACCGTGCTGAACTTCGGCAAGAAGATCTCCGAAGGCCGGCCGGAGCAGGTGCAGCGTGACCCCGATGTGATCTCGGCCTACCTGGGGACCGACGAGGTGGAGGACGACGATGCTCAACGTTGAGGACCTCGACGTCCGGTACGGCCAGATCCGCGCGCTGCGCGGCGTGTCGTTCGAGGTGG
>JAABUK010010620.1_pt1 | contig 12233 bp, 8 predicted proteins | sample 5559141 | NCBI WGS metagenome assembly JAABUK01 (sample SAMN10711869, study PRJNA513367) | rock metagenome | isolation source: Antarctica rocks | place: Antarctica: Victoria Land, Pudding Butte nord | collected 2016-01-03 | reverse complement strand
CGCCATCGTCGCAACAGCGATACAAATTTACGACGCCATCGCGCAATGGTACGCCTAGATCGGTTCGCTCGCACCATAGCGCCATGCGTTCGACGTCGAAGCTTAGCCCGACAAAGAAGTTGAAGAAAGAATACCCGCTAGTGCTTCTTCATGTTACGCTTCTGCCGATTGCGCTCTCGTATTCGACGGAGGTATTAGAGAGTGTACTACCTGGCTACATCTTAGAGAACTGGAAGCTACTGCAGGAAAAAGCTACTGACACCGTACTAGAGAGGGGCATTCTTATCCCTCACCCGCGGGAAGACTACGATCTACTTGAAGAGCGGCTGCTGGAGTCTCTAGAGCTGAAATTACCGAGGATTCTCAAATGCGGCCATTTCCATCTTGAGCCGGATGAAGAAGCCGACCTAGCCGAATCCGACGCAGATCACTTCGACGAAGACGACAATGATGCGGACATCTGCGACGACTGCGGGAGAAGAGTGAGAGATGGACGGTTTGGAAGCGGCGCAGGGACCAGAAGGTGGGATATCAAATTGTATGCGGCAAATGGGCTGATGAGGGCTGGCGCTTGGGGCGCTGCGTGGAGGGAGATGGAGAGGGTAGATTTGGAGATCTTGCCGTGGATGGAAGAGGATATGAAGAGAGAATTGGAGTTGCGGAAAGAGGTGGAAGAAAGGCATGTTATGGAGCAAAGCCACGTACAGCAGGAAGAAGTAAGTCAGAGTAGTGGAAAGAGTATCGGTCTCGACGATGCGAGGATGAGGGAGATATACGGTGAAGGTGCACAGGCGTACGTCGATGGCCTGACTGAAGAGACGATGCCATTCTCACCTCCACCAAAGCCCCGTCGGCAAAGGCATCGACAGCAAGACCTACCCCTCTGGACCCTGCTACGGAATTACGTTTACCTTGCGGCTCAGGATCGGCGGAATATTGCAATTTGCTGTCTCAGCATCCTCGTCTTGTTTCCCTCTCTGGGCTCGCTTGGGCGATCAATACATCCTCCGCTGCCATCATATCCGATCACACCGGCGGCGATGACGAGTGCCGGGGCTTTTGTGGGAGACATCCTCAGCAGTCATGCTTCGATTACAAACGCAGCCACACCTATCGTGTCAGTGACAGACTCAAATTTAGCACCAGCGCACTCATCGCCTGATGTGCAGTCTTCACCCACGCGATCCTCGCCAGACTCACAGTCGGCATCCACGCCGTCCGTGTCAGACGTACCGCCCGCAGCGACACAAGGTTTAGGTGAATCTCCTACAGTGGAGGCGCTAGATGAGGCTCTCTTCGAGTTTGATTAGCATGGATTCATGGCTGCAAACTGGTCCGGAGTATGATTGTCTGAAAATTTTGTTTAAGAAAGGTAATTGATTTTCAAGTCTATAGCGGTCTTTCGGATACCATCTTTGCACGTAGCGAGCGAGCGCAGTGAGACATGGGTGTTATATGCTTGTTCGCTTTTGTAATAGACGTTTTATGAGATGGACTCATCATAGTGGGGATAGCTGAGGTGCACAGGGGAGGGTAGGATACATAAGAGTAGATGACGTGAATGCTCTTGAGTTCAGGCGATCCACTTTCTCTTAGAACTGGATATATGCTGAGATCATCGACCTGAGAAATGTGAGCCGTTGCCTTGTGCCAATAATATTGGGTGTCTATTTGCAATTGCAACGTTTCTGCCGTAACAACTAAACGAATGAATGACACAAACCTCAGCTGGAAGATTTATGTACATCTGCTTATAAAGGGTATCTCTCTTTGACCTGCACGAGATACCTCCGCTACCGGTGGATTAGGCCTAAAATTCCTTAATCTCACCAAGACGAAGGGCCTTCATTCCAGTCTCGCTGTTAGACTAGGTATGCTTTGAAGACTTTGTGGTAGCTGTGCAGATTGCAAAGCGTGAGGTCTGGAGGAAAGCCTGGATGTTTGTGGGCTTATTAGCCGGGCATTTAAGAGGGTTGCTGGGAGGTTAGGCCGGGTTTGGATATGGGTATGTGAACCTGAGTCCGACTCTGAAGAGATTTTGGGTGTTACAAGTGTCTAATGACTCATGGACATGTGCTGTTTGACGCTCCTATCTGAAAATAAGCGGACGTCGGGAACACGTGGTGTAGTTCAATTCTTGATTGTAAAGAAAGTCTTGAATCTCAGCAGAATAAGTGATATCAGGAGGTATATTGCTGAACAGTAAGGTACTTAGGGGATCCGGTTTCAGCAGGCTTAGATATACTCGCGGCATTGTGGTATGAGATTTGATCATTTAGGTTACTATCCCGTCTCGGGCAGCAGTATCCAAGCTTTGGAGTCAAATCTATACCGACAAAAAGTGTGGTAGATCTGGCCACAATCATCGGTTTTCAGAATTCGATACAGCAACTTTGTAAGCAAAGGCCAATCACTGTGACAATCCAAAGGGGCAATATGTTTATGCCGCAATTATCTTCTCCAGAGGATTCACTGCCGGGACGCTTGCGGAGCAGAGAAGCAGCTCTGCGGAATGTTCGAAAGCGTAGTGTCTTGTAAAGTTGAGAGATATCGCACCGCCATCGCATGAGAGGTCTATCAGCGAGTCCATATACCTTGAGTACATTGTCTCAAGCGGTCTAAATCCTCGCTGGGCGATGAACATTACAGTCACGAAAGTCTCTATGAAGTCCTAGAAGTTCACCTTGGTCCTTGAGCTTTGAGTCCGTCGGGGAAACCGGAGGGCTCAGATACCGATCTCTCGGAGACTGTTGGAACACGAGGTCATATGGGGGCATATTGGTATTTTGGTTGTTGCTGTTAGGAGGCTATCTAGGAGGTGGAAGGTGATAACTCTACTAACGGGCCCCAGCTCTACCAGCCCAAAGAAGCGGAGATTACCAACTCCCCTATTTCCAACAGTCTACAGAGACAAGCGACCGAATTGACCGAAATAGTAACAACACAATATTCCCGATCAACAACGGGCTGTGTAAGTGTTCGCCAAATTGATATGAGAGATCAAGCAAGAACGGCCCTTGTCGCAAGACGCGGAGTTGGTATCCGACGACTTGTGTCTAGGACAAGCAGAATAGAAGAATGGAACTTTCTGGTGCTATATGTAGTGGACACAGGATGCTCACCGTGTTATCGATTATACAAGCAACATCGTAGCTGAAATGCAACAATTTAATATCATCTTATGGTTGTTGTCGATACGCTCTCGCTTAACGGAAGTTGGCGCTAAACCTCGCGTACGAGTACCTGCATATCTTACCCCTAATTTTAAACCGAAATTACTTCAGTAGTACTGTAGGTAGTCTGTAGCATAGCATTTACAGCCTCCTTACTAACGCCGCCTCTCGTGTTATCTTTCTCTTCCTATATTACCTCGAGGCAGCAGTCATTCTTTCCTGGTTTCTTGTCTTCACTCGTTAATCACATTTCTTCCACACTCTCTTTGACAGCAGCTTACCTAGACTACCTACATTCCCCTCATAAATCCGAATAATATCAAAGATGATTGCCACTACCCTCGCAACAATGGCCCTGATAGGTTTCAGCTCAGCACAGTCCACGGTCTCACTGTTTGCCCCCGGAGGAGCGGGCAATCATAGCGTGGTGGGCTCCGTCGTGGGTTCGGTACGCTTACGAAACTTCCTGTGCCAACCTTTTCTAACCCTCAACCTCCAGAGCGGCCCGACAACTACCTATGCAGTCCAATGCCCCCCGGGAACCGATCCAAACAACTGCGGCTTCCCAGAACCTTTCACGATCGTTGATGGACCTTCGACAGTGCACCTCTTAGTTGCCGCGCAAGACTTGTACCTCTCCATTTCCTAAGGTGGAAGCCCAGCTAACAGGAAAAAGCACCATGGACAACGGCTGTGCGGTCTCAGGCAGCACCTCCGCCGTTTGTGTTGATTCCGCGATCGGCTCAGCCGCCAACATGCCAGCTGTATCAACCACCACTCTCGCCGCGTCAGAGATCAATTATATTCCAGTGGTCATCACCGCTGGCGCCGCAGCTTCCGGCCAGCAGTCTGCCACTGCTACCTCTTCCGTGACTGCATCTTCGACCTCCAGTGGCTTATCGACAAGCTCTACTGGTGTAGCTGCTGCCCCTGAAGGTTCATCCTCGACCTCCAGCAGAATGGCGACGTTCACCAGCGGTAAATCTTCAAGCTTCGCCACGAGTACGGGCAGTACTTCTGCATCCACTTCCGGCAGCGCAAGTGCTACTGCAGCAAACCAGACACACAACGCAGGTGCGGTGCAGGCGGTTGGTGGATCAGGGAAGGGAGCCATGGGTGCGATTGCTGTCATGTTAGCAATGGCTATGACGATGCTATAAGAAAGCTTATTCGAAGCAATATAATCTTCGTCATAGTACTTTACAAGCGGCCAGCGATGAAACCCACCTGTACGCGGTGCTGGCTACGAACCTAATGTCTAGCTACAGTAGAGCCTAGAGGTTATCAAAAGTTTGAATGACATCGGGGCGCTGCGTGGTGGTGAAGCGCTGTGCGTTGGCCGCGTGCAGAGTTTTCGCGACCGCGCAGACTTCGATAACCTCAATGCGCATGCTACAAGCAATCTGCACGCAGATGAGGAAGTCAAATAGAACGCAGAACTACGAGGGAAATCGCTTATGAAAACCATCCGATTCAGTACCTCGTCGTCGCGACGGCGAGAACTGGGACAGAACACCCTCGCGTTTGACCTGTTGGAGATGATTAGCAGGAAGAACTCGGATCACGGACATCCTTTAGATCTACGTGCTAACTACGTATAGGCCTTGTTAAGACTGCGTGCCTGTTACTACGACACGGGCAACTCACGAGACTCGTTAAGTTCGACACGGGCAAACTCGAGAGCCTCGTTAATACCGTTTAACAGACGTTCAGACACAGACATCCTATACGTGAGCGATACGCTGGCGAGAAGACTTCGTTAAGAGAAGAGGGACACAAGCGGGTTAGTAGAGAATGATCGGACTACGCTGCCTGATTAGGAGTGTAGCATACGAACATCTCTGCAAGACACGATCGATCTGCACGAGGAAGATCTCTACAGATAACGCGAAACAGATGAGCCGCACGCCTTACAAGCGAAGCGAGCGCCTGCGGGGCGTGATATACAATGACGGCGACTGTCGACCTCAAGAATCTCACTCCTTCACTGAGCTCTGACTCTCGAATGCCTTGATGATAGGGTCAATCCCTAGCCGAAGACATCGTCTGTATAGCTCGAGAGAACAGTAGCGCGTGCCGATGTGGTTAGAGAAGGAATCGACTGCGATACGCATGCGTATCGCTGGCGAAACGCCTGCGACCCATGCTTAAGAAGTAAACAGTCGGAATCTGAGCAGTGAGAGGTTTCGCTCGCCTTGAACTGTGAACCTGCTGCGAGAGGAAAGACTATTCCTCGCTAAGGAGGAAACCAGCATAGAGGTCGTGCCTTATGTATGTTGCATGCAACGTATGCAACATATTTTCGGTAGGCGACTGCGGCTGGGACCATCAGACGGCGAAACATGTACTCATGCACTGCTCGGACTGATCGCACCTGCGATCAAGGATGCTACGAGACGTCGACTCCTCGAACTACCGAATAATCGTCGCTACCACGAAGGGCCTCAGAGCAGCTGCGAGAATGATGATGAAAACGAAGCTCCTGAAGCAATTTAGAGTGGCTGAGTCACTCATTCTCTAACGTGCGATCAACGTGAACTAAATTGATACATAGTCTCATAAGGATAGTTTCGGCTGCGCGAAGCAGCCGTATAGACAGCGAGTGGTTTTCTACCCCAGAGGGTTTTGTTCACTCGATATAGATAGCATAGAGTCCCCCATGGGTCGGCTTAACCGATGTCACAAGGGTGTATGAATTTATTATTATTATTATTATTATTATTAGTACTTTACAAGCATCAGTACTTTCAATAAATTGGTAACGGCATACGCGACGTCACTCTACCAATTAGCAGGCGGCATTTTGAGATTTATATAGAGATACCCAGGACAATTGATAACATTCGTCGCGATGTTCTTTTCTTGACTGTCTTGCCATCGATGTGATCCGGTGAGAAGCGACGGACCATGGTCCCCTCCGGCCATGACAGGCCTCGGGTTTTAGCGTAGAAGGGTTCACCTAGCACTCGTCTAAACCTAGCAGTCGTCCAGCCCTATAGGGCTGATAGTCCACATCTCATATTTTATTGCTACCAACGTTTAATTCTTCAACATATCAGCAAAACGATGGCAGCCACCCCCCCTATGTCCTTCATACCTTCTGAAGATATCGAACTTTCACAGGAAGAGCGCATAACGCTTGCTCAAGCCCGTTGGAATGAGGCTACAGCAGTCAACGAAAATTCTTCCAAAGCAAAAATCGCTCGTCAACATGACATACCAAAGAGTACTCTTACGGATCGGATCAATGGTCGAAAGGCTGCTTCTGTACGCAATCAGCATTTTCAAAGACTTAGCTTCGAAGAAGAAGCAGCTATATGTGACTGAATTCTACGTCTTCAGGCTTGAGGCTGACCTCCTCGTGTGAAGCAAGTACGTTCGATAGCTAAAGGACTACGAAATCTACTATTCAGAGCGTCACTAATCTGGAACTTCTTGAGCTCAATAGAAGAAAGAATCAAAAGATCAATCGAATTGGGGGTAATTACGATACTGCAAGAGTCATGAATCAAGAGATTGTCGATGAAAGAAGAGAGAATCAACTAACAAAGATATGGCAAAAGAAGGTTAATTCTCTACTACGTCTAGGTTCTGAGCTCTTTACTTCAAAATCTTCTTCAACTTCTATTCGAAAACGAGCTGTCGTAGTCTCAGCTCAACAAACAAAGATGTGAAATAAGAAGGTCAATGATCTACTACGTCTAGGCCCTGAGCTCTTCACTTCGGCATCAATGACAGCAAGCTCTAGACAAAAGAAGAAGAAGCAGCTGATAGTTAAGCTACGGGTCAGGCAGCTGAAGCTGAAGCGGAAGCAGAATCAGGACCAGGATCAGAAGCAGAGGAATAACGTGATATCTATAACTGACCAATCAGGGCGAGGCATGCGTATTACAAGAGCCTCAAAGAGGTTCTATTAGCTACGTAGTTCACCTAAAACGAATCGTTCGAAGCAATATAATATGAAATGTGGATTATCAGCCCTATAGGGCTGGACGAGTGCTAGGTTTAAACGAGTGCTAGGTTAACCCTTCTATGCAGAAAGCTATCGAATCCTTGGCATCGCAATTGTCGCGCCCCCCCCCCAAATTTGTATAGATCTTTCGACATTTCAACCCCTCAACATCTATTATCGCATCGAAACAACAGCAAACAGATGAAAATTAATTTGTTCAGACTTCTTCGCTTATACTGACGTGCTTTCAGCAGCTATGACCGGCCCTCTATTCTCTGCCCTTCGCTCCAAAATATTACGGCTTCTGCTACTTCACTGGTGCCTCAAAGCTATCGCCGAAGAGGTTCACTGTCACTTCGATACCGTCTATAGAATTCAGAAGAATCTCTTCATGTATGGCTCTTCGTTCAGACCTCAATTCCGATTCAAAGACGCTTCTCGAAAGATCTTCAAGACCGCTGAAGACTCGCTCATAACCTATCTGAAACAGCAATCGTGAGTCATGCAGAAAGAAATGATCTGATTTCTATGAAAAGAGTGAAATTTAAACGTGCATCAGTTCACGATATCGAGAATTCTGAAGAGAAGGCGCTGAAGCAATAAAAAGAGACAGCGTGTGAACATCAGACAGAACGATGAGCTGCGACTAAACTGAATTGCCGACCTGTTGCAGCTGACGGCTGAGCAGCTTGTGTTCGTCAATGAGACTTTGTTCAACGAGACTACGGGATGACGTCATCAAGCCTATGCATCAATTGATGAACCAGCTCGTTATCAAGTCTCTAGAAAGAGAGAGCATTGCTGAAGTGTTCTTTCGACTTACACGATAGATGACTATCTACTCTGTACAGGTATTCGTGAAGGCTGATTCAACGGCGAGGCTTTCTTTCGATGACTAGCAGATGAATTGCTACCTCTATGCAGTCTCTGTTACGAAGTGTGTCGGGATTGAATGAGGCCTAGCCAATAGGCCCTAGGGATTCCGATACCAAAGAGAAAAGATGATCACAACATCATTGTATCAGCGCTGTTAGAAATCGAACCTAATATAAACTAAATCACTCAACGACTCGATCGCAACCAACAGGCGTCCGTTCTCAGACGAGGAACATTTCGCTTCGCGTTCACAGTGAAGGGTCAGCATGAGATTCGAACCAACGCACGTCTCGAGGTAACAAATAACAACGGAACTTTTCAATACCTGCGGCTAACAGCGCTGTCAAAGAGAAAAGATGACCACAACATCATTGTACCAGCGCTGTTAGAAATCGAACCTAATATAAACTAAATCACTCAACGACTGATACGTGGTCAAGGAACAACGATGTTCCGGATCGAAATCTGCTAGAACATTCCATTTATTCGAGCACTTTCGGTACAAGCCTGCTTCGCCCCTTTGTTTCGCTCTACTATAAATACAGCTCGGAACCCTTTGCTTTCTTCTGTATTCTTAGTATCCTAGTTATAGCTACCTCTATTGATCAAACATTCTACCCACACGCTCTCTCTGGTTAGATTCTAGGCACGGTCCCAACAGTCTCTTTCCGGCTTCGAAGAGTGTAATCATCATGAATAACGCGAGTATTCATTGCAATCGTCGAATAGAAGAACTCATCATCTCACACGGATGTGAGATGCGTTATCTGCCTTTCTATTCGTCGAATTTCAATCTCATCGAGCTCAGTTTTAGTGTTTTGAAGACGTGAATCAGACGACATTTCGAGAAGATATGGCCCCATTTTGAAGGCACTTTTGGTGAATTTCTTCATTATGCTGCCGAAAGAAGCAGGTGTGATAGGTTTTCGAGACAGCATTTCAAGCATAGCGTCGAAGATTATATCTTTGAAGCTGATATTAGAGCCTTGAAAAGAGATCTTGAAGCTGGTACTATAGATTTTGATTAGTAGTGTCTGAATAGCTTCAATTTCACCTCTTTGAATGCAATAACAGATGGTTGAGGGATTCGAATGTCGAATGACCTATACAAAATAGGTGGGGTGCGCGACAAAAATAAATGCCAAGGATTCGATAGCTTTCTGCATACGCTAATTGGTTCCCGAGTGTGACGCGGGGCGGGGGTCCAGCCCTATCAAGTGGGCGGACCCAACTCCGTTAGAAGAGTTCAGAAAGCAGGTGAAGTTTCTGGTAGGTACATAGGTAGTACTCAACACAATCTTTCTTTTGATTTCCTGGTCACTGCACTCGAAGTCTGTTTGAATATAATAGCTCGACCACTACGACTTGATCTTCCAATTGACCAGACCTTCATATCATCATCCTACAACCGCCAACATGACTTCGGGCATGCAATTCACCGATAGAGGGCAGAAGGCCCTCGCCGATGCCCACGAACTCGCACAGCAATATGCTCACTCTCAAATACTCCCCTTACATCTGGCTGTGTCCCTCCTCGATCCCCCAATCGACGAGTCAAAAGATCAGCAACAGACTATGAATGCTTCCCACTCTGGGTCGTCCGCTCCGCTATTCAAGCAAGTCGTTGAACGCGCCCATGGTGACCCTCAAATGCTCGACCGCGCTATGAAGAAAGCTCTTGTCAGACTGCCAAGTCAAGACCCACCCCCGGAAAATGTTTCTATATCACCGCAGTTCTCAAAGGTGCTTCGCGCTGCAAGCGAACTCCAAAAGACACAGAAAGACAGCTTTATCGCCATAGACCACCTCATTACCTCGTTAGCCCAGGATCCTTCGATACAGAAATGCCTAGCAGAGGCAAACATCCCCAATACCAAGCTCATAGACAGCGCGATACAACAAATTCGAGGGACAAAGCGCGTCGATACGAAGACTGCCGACTCTGAGCAGGAGAATGAGAATCTGAAGAAGTTCACAATCGATATGACTTCATTGGCAAGAGAGGGGAAAATAGATCCCGTCATCGGCCGAGAGGAAGAGATCCGACGAGTCATTCGAATTCTGTCGCGAAGAACGAAGAACAACCCCGTCTTGATTGGAGAGCCCGGTGTTGGGAAAACCACGGTCGTCGAAGGGCTAGCCTCAAGAATTGTCAACGCCGATGTCCCGGCCAATCTTGCCGCATGCAAGCTACTATCGCTTGACGTTGGATCACTAGTCGCTGGAAGCAAATACCGAGGAGAGTTCGAGGAACGGATGAAGGGTGTGCTAAAGGAAATCGAGGATTCTAAAGAAATGATTGTTCTTTTCGTGGACGAAATCCACTTACTTATGGGCGCCGGTTCAAGTGGAGAAGGCGGCATGGATGCAGCTAACCTACTGAAGCCCATGCTTGCTAGGGGTCAATTGCACTGTATTGGTGCTACAACTCTGGCCGAGTACCGGAAGTACATTGAAAAGGATCAAGCGTTTGAACGGAGATTCCAGCAGGTCTTGGTGAAGGAGCCAAGCATCCCAGAGACGGTGTCCATTCTTCGTGGGCTGAAAGAGAAATACGAGGTCCACCACGGTGTCAACATTCTAGACGGGGCCATCATCGCAGCGGCTACTCTCGCAGCCCGCTACCTTACCGCACGACGATTACCTGATTCTGCTGTCGATTTGATCGATGAGGCTGCAGCAGCAGTTCGCGTCACTCGGGAGTCGCAACCGGAGATACTCGACAACATGGAGCGTAAGCTACGTCAACTGCAGATTGAAATTCACGCGCTTGAACGTGAGAAAGATGATGCAGCTCGCGCTCGGCTGGGTGAGGCACGTACCGAAGCCGCAAACATCGAAGAAGATCTCAAACCGCTACGTGAGAAGTATGAGAGCGAGAAGCAACGGAGCAAAGATATACAGGAGGCGAAAATCAAGTACGACTCACTCAAAGTGAAACAGGAGGAAGCCGAGCGCAACAAGGACATCCAGACAGCTTCAGATCTCCTCTACTACGCTATGCCAGACACTAAAGCTCGCATCGACAAGCTCGAAGCAGAACGAGCCCGTGCCGACGCGGAGCTCTACGCCCGTAGCGGAGGGGACGGCGAAGCTATGCTGACTGACTCGGTCGGACCAGAGCAGATCCAGGACATTGTCTCCAGGTGGACGGGCATTCCAATTACGAGGTTAAAAGCATCGGAGAAAGATAAATTGCTCCAGATGGAAAAGGTTCTTAGTAAGATAGTTGTGGGCCAAAAGGAAGCTGTCACTTCTGTTTCAAATGCGATGCGACTACAGCGATCTGGTCTAAGCAACCCCAATCAACCACCTAGCTTCCTCTTCTGCGGTCCTTCTGGCACTGGTAAGACCTTGCTGACCAAGGCTCTCGCCGAGTTCTTGTTCGACGATCCGAAAGCAATGATTCGTTTCGATATGTCCGAATACCAAGAGCGTCATTCACTGAGTCGAATGATTGGCGCCCCACCAGGCTACGTTGGTCACGATGCTGGCGGGCAACTCACAGAATCTCTCCGTCGTCGTCCCTTTTCCATCTTACTCTTTGACGAGGTTGAAAAGGCGGCCAAAGAAGTTCTTACCGTCATGCTGCAACTCATGGACGACGGGCGCATCACCGATGGTCAAGGCCGTATCGTCGACGCAAGAAATTGCATCGTCGTCATGACCTCCAACCTCGGCGCCGAATATCTCGCGCGCCAAAACGCCGCCGATGGCAAGATCGACCCCACAACCCGGGAAATGGTCATGACGAGTCTGCGCAACTACTTCCTCCCCGAATTCCTCAACCGCATCTCCAGCATTGTCATCTTCAACCGGCTCACCCGCAAGGAAATCCGCAAAATCGTCGACGTCCGCCTCGAAGAGATCCAGAAGCGTCTCGCTTCCAACGACCGCAAGGTCAAGATCTACTGCTCCGACGAAGTCAAAGACTATCTCGGCAGCGCAGGCTACTCGCCCGCCTATGGAGCTCGCCCGCTTGCGCGCTTAATCGAGAAGGAAGTGCTGAACCGACTTGCGGTGCTTATTCTAAGGGGAAGCATCAAGGACGGCGAAGTGGCAAGAGTAGTTATGGAGGACGGGAGGATTACTGTGTTGCCAAATCATGGCGATAGCGAAATGGACGCGGACGAGGATATGGAGGATGAACTTGACGAGGAGGATGCGGTGCTGGCATTGGAGGACACGACGGCGGATATGGATCTATATGATTGAGAGCGGAGTCTTATGTG
>JAABUK010010617.1_pt1 | contig 12235 bp, 16 predicted proteins | sample 5559141 | NCBI WGS metagenome assembly JAABUK01 (sample SAMN10711869, study PRJNA513367) | rock metagenome | isolation source: Antarctica rocks | place: Antarctica: Victoria Land, Pudding Butte nord | collected 2016-01-03 | reverse complement strand
AGCTGCATGATAGGGCCCTAATGCAACCCATACTTGCTTGCACCAGCAGCTTGTGTCAGAGCAGCAGAGCATGCAAGAGATGGCACGCATAAGCATCACAATGTCACAATGAAATCACTGCACCGGTAGGCCGCTGACAGTCAACTCATTGGCCGTATGCAACTGACACCAAAGGGGGGCACCTGTCTAGCAAGTAAGCAAACTGGTCTCACCAATTTTGGCACTGCCGTCAAACTCAAGTACTTGCATATTCCATGCAAGTGCATATTGCGATGCATGACTTTACAGCTGTCATCAGGTGTGGCTGCTGCTGTTCATACATTATGCACTGCATTCATGAATGCACTCAACTTGAGGGTTGTTTTGTGAAGGTTTCTGGCGGCATGAGCAAGATGCACTTCTAGCAAGCTATCAAGATAGCATCTCTGGTCTGGCCTTCAAGCTGTCACAAGCCAACAGGGGAGTCTACAGCACACAGCAGGTCTCACTCAGGGCTGATGGGAGCGAGGGCTGTTCTGGGGTTGCCCTGCTGGGCTCACAAAGCAGTGATGCAGGGCTGTTAGCCTTTGGCCTTGCCCGGCAGATACTCCTTACCGGCAGGTGAGTCATTGCTCACATGACATGGCATTGAGTTCAGCAGGCTGTCAGCTTGTCGACACAATCATGTTCCTGTTTGGTGTATGATGTGGAGAGTAGGAGCTGATTGTTTGGGGTGTGCTGCCTTCTTCAAACTTGACTCTATGGTCCTTCCTCTGAAAGATGTAGCTCCAATAGGATCCTTGCTTCCTCAAAAGAATTTTACCCCCACAGAGCCCTCCCCCCTTGGTGGTCTAGCCCTTACATGGTCCTTTCTCCCTTGAGAATTTAAACGTTACACAACCCAATCTCCCTTCCTTGTGAGTCTAGCCCTTACACGTCCTTGCACCCTGAACCACACTTAAAGATGTAGCCCCTACATGGTCCCTCCAATCTCAAAGAGTTGGCCCCTACATGGCTCTTTCTCCCTGGAGGATTTAGACTTTACACAGTCTTTTCTCTTTTCCTTGAGGATCTACCCCCTACATGTCCTTCCTCCTTCAAGGATTAGCCCTTACATGTCCTTCCAGCCTTGACCCCCTTTCATTTAGAACTCATATGGTGCTTAAGTGGGCCTCAGGCAATGCACAAGGAAGGTTTGAAAGCTGCACACTCCCCCAATGTTGCTCCATGCAATGCAAAGGATCCAATCTTGTGTTTAGTTTGCTGACGCTTAGCAAAGCTCTGCATGCAGTTTAGAGGTTTTGTCATGGGCTGATGTTTCGTGTTGAGCCGATGCTTTTTCACGGGCTGATGTTTTGTCATGGGCTGATGTTTCACATAGACTGATGTTTTGTGGTCAAGCCCTGGTCAAGCCCTGGTCTGGAGGATGCCCACAAAACATCTGGACCTTACAATACAGAAATAAAATGCAACAGGTCATAATGGTGATGCCACAGGATGGGGGCAGATTCTTCAGGATCAACACGACCCCCTGCATACATCATTACAAAAGTAATATATGCCTGATTTGCAGGTGGACTCATGTGGGGTATGCAGAGATGGGTGGGGTAGGCAATGAAGAAGAAGCTGCTGCCAGGATATCAGCAGCCCTAGGGTTGCCGTCCTACCCTCTGCCGGTGAATGAAACCCTACGCTTGTGCACATGGCTCAAAAGCCGGCCTGCCTCATCAGGATATCTTGGTGAGCAAGCTAAACTCTACACCCTAAGAAGTCATGTCACACACTCACATGTCTTGTTGTTTGGACGGCCAAAAATGCTGTATTTGCCATGTACCCCATATCCCGTGTATTTTCACGCCGAAATTTGTGTATTTTCATATATATATATATATGTGTAAACGCTTGAGCCTCCAATGAGCCTGTATGTGTATATATATGTGTGTGTATATATATCAGGGAGCTCTGCATGATCTGGTGCGCGTGAACTGCAACTCAAGCTGTGAGTCATGCTTGTTGCAATTTGCATTTTGGCGGTTGTTCAATGTCGCATTATGCAGGTACTCCAGGGTTGGCTGGTAGGTGCCTTTCTGGTTTGCAGGATCGTAAGACTATGTTAACACTGTATGTTGCCTTTGGGTAGACAGTTGGGTACACAGTCAGGTGGACAATCAGGATCTGCAAGCTCACATACGTGCGTAACAGCTCACATACGAGCAAATGACACTGCTGCAATTGCAGGTTTGGTTGTGGATGCAAGCAACGGTTTCAATTGGCCAGAAGATGTGACCTTCATCACAGCCATGCTGTCTACCATTCTGGGAGACACTGCCAACATACAGATTGTGATGCTGCTGCCTGAGGCATGCACTCTGTCAAGCGGTTTTTGGACTGTTGACACACCCCCACGCATGACCAGGTGAGCTTAGGTGCATTTGCAAGGGCCCTGCCCTGTCATGTCATGCCCTGCCCTGTCATGCCCTACGCCTTGCCCTGCCCTGCCCTGCCCTGCCCCAGGCAGGGTGTACCACAACACCCTCGACAACCTTCTGCTTTCACGTCTACCATATTGTTACCGTGAAGCATGGATATATGATTTTGATTTTATCTGTTGTTGTGTTTTTGTTGTTTTAATACCATAATTCTTGATTGGTGGGCCCATACATACGCTCATGTGGCTGTTCCTGTAGAGCTATAGGTTTCAGGAAGTAAGCGAACATGATAATCCAACTTTGACAGGGCAAAAAGCAGTTGTGTCTGGAAACAAGATGGCCCTCACATTCTGATTTTTTTTCAGGGATGTTGGGGTCGCTGTTTTGCAAAGCAATCTGGGCCATTCTCAGATCCGGTTTTCACAGCTGGGGCAGCTGGTGGAGGGCTGCCAGCAGCAGCCCTGCCTGGTGCGCATTGCTGGAAGAGCCCTGGCTGAAGGCTGTGTGGCCCCTCATGCCATTGTCAGTCAGCCCTCAGGTAAGCTGCCAAACCCATACACAGTAAAATACATGCGACCACATGTGTAGTTACCTGTCATGTGCAGCAAACTTTTGTCAGGTTCACAATCTCGGGTCAATCTCGTGCTTTGTGACAAGCTCGTTGTGCATTTGCAGTGCTGCTGCTCTAGCAGAAGTGGCCGGTAATGCAAATGATGCATGCAATGCACGTACTGTCATGTGTGAAAATCATTCAGCTGCACTGACATGCGGTTCGCATCTCAGGGCCTCGGAGACAGAACAGTGATGCAGGCCTCTTTCAAGGCATGCTTAGTCATACTGCAGCAGAGGAAGCAGGACAGCTTCCTCAGTGGCTTCTGCAAGTGCTGAGCCAGGATGAGCGCACAGGGCTGCTGCGCTTATCCATCTTTCCCCTGGCTTTCACTTTGGACATGGCAACAACCGTCCTTCCTTCTATATGTAAGCTCATAAAGTTTGATGCATTGCTGCATGCTGTCTCCCAGCTGTTTGTCAGATAGCGCAGGGAAGCAGGGACTCATATTTTGCATGCCATGTTTTTCGTGCCATGTTTTTCATGCCATATTTTGAATGCCATCTCTTTTCATGCCATACTTCACTGCATGGCAGCAACATGTGCATGAGGAACTGCAAACATGTGCATGAGGAACTGCAAAAATGCAAAAGCAGTTTTGTTTAGACAAAAAAGATTTCCAGGACAGAAGTAGAAGCAGGCAATGCCCCACGGAAACAGACCAGCAAGAAAGCAGCCACAGGTGAAAGAAAAGAAACGAAAAGGTTACGCTGTTCAGCGATCATAACGGGAGCCTTGTAAGGCGGCAGCTCAGAGCCAACCTGAGGTTTGAACATGTCAAGAGCAGAAAGAGTCGAAGATGCTGACAGACCCCACAGGTTTGCCAGCAACAAGCCAACACTAATATGCAATTGTCTCTCATTTATATTGCAGGGGAACAGACTCAAATCCAGTCCCTCATCCAGAAGCTTCACCGCCTAGGGTTTGTCAAGCACAACCCTGCGCACAAGACCTACCAGACAGAACCCTATCTGAGGCCGCACCTCGCAGCCCTGGCACAGCAACAGCCAGACGCCCTGTACAGCCCTAGCCTGCTGGGCTGGTCCCAAGCGTGCCTACAGACTTGCATTCTTGCGACAGCCCTTTTCCATTCACATGCACAGGTATGCACTATCTCAGGGCGCTAGTGTGCCATTCCCTGAGATGAGATCACACTTCTGGCTGTTTGAATGAAGGTCTCTGCACAATCAACAAATGGTTTTAAAGCTGCCCCAATGCCAGCTGCTACAGCAGGGCCTAAACAGGTAGATGGATCTACTCACGCCCCTCAAGTTTCTTACTCAAGCCCTCAAGTTTCTTTACTCCGCTGGAGACACAAGTTTGGTGCATGCATGAGCCAGCAGGTGGGTGAGTGGGTGATGGGTGGGTGGCTGAATCAAGTGTGTGGGTGAGCAAGTGAGTAAGTGGGCCGTGAGTGAGAGAATGAATGCTAAATGCTGCAGCAGGTGCATGCAGAGAGCAAAGCTTTTGAGGTGGTGGACGAGTGGTCTCGATGCATACACCACCATTGCCAAAAGCCACAAGCACACCAATCAATTGCTGTGTTGTTGCTGCATTACTTTGTAGGAATTGCTCAGAGGACAGTGTCCACCAAAAAAACAGCAAATTGGTTCTTGCATGGCAAATGCGTTTACAAGGCAGCAATGAAGACTACGCCGCACACGCAGATTGTGTTTGTCTTTACAATCCCTCAAACAAACTCAGTGTCTTCACAAGACCCTAAACAGAGTCAGTGTCCACTGTTGTATAGGTGAGTGCACTGAGAGTGATAGACAGGGACAGAGGGCCGCTTGATGGCCTGCTGAATGCCCTGGCGCATGACCTGCCCGCAAAAGCCCTGCCTGTGGTCATTGAGATCATCTCCAAACACATGGGTCCTCTCAGTCATAGGTAATGAAGGCTCTTGCTGAGCCATGCTGACTGTGCAGCAAGAGGCATGCATAGCATCTCCCCTGGAGGGTTTCTAACAATAACAGCAATTATTTTATTGCTAGAAACAGGCGTTCCAGCTAATCCTTCTTGCCAGGTATGTACTGGGTGTACCTAAACCCTAGTCCTGTGAGCCAACATGCACTAACATGAGACACTAAATTGCACTCAAGGGGTGTGCGCTGCTTGGGCGACGCATTTGCTAATGGCCTCCTGCAACCCTGCTCTCTGCCATCCCTTCAGATGCCAATTTTGAGTCTTTTTACCGGCAAGTATCAATACAGGGGAAGAAATCACAAATGTTGGAACAGCTTCAATTACAAACAATGCAAACATGCTGCGTGGTGATGCGGTGTATCTTCATGCAGTTACTTCTCATTTGTTGACGGGCCCTTCATGCCTGATCCCATATTTTGACTGTTTTCTAGTAAAGGCGGCCTTGTGACAGCTTCAAAGTCACTACGGCTTTACAGATATCCGTTAAATGCTGTCCCCACACACACACGCACTAGCAGAGAAGCTGCCATCAGCTTATACCGCCAATCAGATCCGGTAGTACTTCATTTCACTACATTTCACTGCACCTTTTGTTCTGTCTCTCTCTCTCTCCTTTTCTTTTTAACATTCATTGTTTCATTTCTATGTGGTTTTGCTACTGGAAGAGCCTCAACAGCACGGTTGTGCAAATGCAGGCTGAGTTTAGGGCAGAAGCAGCAGCTGTGCAACAATGTGGGTCATGCTGCTGAGGAGACAGGAGATCTGCTTGGAGAGGTGACTCACCATCCCCCTTGCTCTGATGTCTGTCTCATCCATGTACCCTTTGGTTGCAAGGGCTGTGGCAGTTGCACTAGCTCCTGCAGTGTGTGAGGCTGTACTGAGCGCCTGTCTTTTGCCCACCATGCAAGTGTTGGTGCACATATGAAGGCTTGCATGCTGTTTGCTGGCAGCTTGCTGTTAGGCATCCCACTTATTCTGACCAAATCCACAGGAACAGTGGATGTATGTATCTTCAATGTTGTCCTGCACGTACCTAGCTCATTATGAGCTGGAAAGCGAATTTATTATTGTTGTTATTATTGTTGTTGTTATTATTGTTGTTATTATTATTAATAATATTATTATTACTATGCAATGTTAATCACTTGGCCGGCATCCACAGAAGCTCTGTGATGACTGCAGGATTTGAAACTGGCTCATTCCACCTTCCTATGATTGACCTCTCATGACTGTTGCACATGTAGTGGTAGTCATGACTCAACATCCCTGCCCCCTTGGTTTTTGCTCATCGCATGTCGTAACCATGATCAGTTGTAACTAATCTTTTTTGTGACTCATCCCTCAACACTGATTGTTTTCGCCATTCTGCTCTCGGGCGACTTTGAAACGTCTCTCATAACTGATGCACAGATGCTCATTGTGTGAGTCAGAAGTGTATGGGGCTGGTGCAGGTGGAGTGTGCACTGCAGCTGGCCGAGCAGGGGTGTATGGACGAGGCCCATGCAGTGCAGGGCCTTGCCGGCAGCATGCACCTGGTGGAAAGAGCCCTGGGACCAGACCACCCCCTCCTGGCCCACATTCTTCTTCATCGAGCCCGCCTGCTCAGGCAGCGCCAGCACTACCATCAGGTAACAAGCCTGTTACCCCATTACTCTTACTTTGTTACACTACAGTAGGCCCAGACCACTTGTACTGTCAACCTGATTGTCAAGCGTGCGTGTGTGCAGGCCAATGAGGCCCTGCAGTCCTGTCTGTCCATCCAAGAGACTGCGTTAGGGCTAGACCATCCAGAAGTGGCAGACACCCTTCAGGAGATGGCTCTCACGCTGCAAGCTCAGGGGCTACAAGACCGAGCTGAGCCTGTGCTCAGGCAGTGCTTGGCTATCAGGAGTCATGCCCTTGGGATGCAGCACCCAGATACAGCAGCTGTGTTGCATGCTCTTGCTTGCTGCCTGCTCAGTGTTGACAGGTGAAAGATTTGCATGATGTACATAGTGTATACGGCACAGTCAACAGATGTCAGTTGTTCACATGTTTAAGTAATAGTAATAATAATTTACAGGCGTTCCAGCTAATCATTTCTGCCAGGTACCTACTAGGTGTGCCTAAACCCTAGTCCTGTGAGCCAACATGCACTAACAAGAGACACTAGTTGCACCCAAAGGGTGTGCGCTGACAGGGCGAGTGCCATAGACCCATTTGTGAGGCATATTTGTATGCTACACTTGATATAAGTATCATTAAGCACTTTTGTATATCACATACGACAATGGAAGGCTTGATCATGCCTACTCATATTTGGTGCCCACGGAACAGCTTTAAGCATCCACGTGCTAGCTATTGTCTGAGCTCATCACCTGCCTGTCATCCAATGTATTCCCGATCAACCCTGATTTCACAGCAAGGAAGCTGCCATGACAATGGTCAGACAGACATGGCACAGACGCACAACACAGCACAGCCTTGCCCATAGGCACCCACAGCTGTCACAAAATCTGCACAGTCTTGCCCACAGTCACTCTCAAATAGGCTATCAACAAGTCTGAGAGCAAAGTCGCTGACTAAGCCAGATTGTGTCAATCACACAAGCTCGCTGAGATGTCTGAGTGTGGATGCGAGAATTCTCTGCGTGAAAGTAGCAAAACAAAGAAAGCAAGTATGACCTGAAAGCGACTTTGAGTGGGTGATTGTGGTTTTCCAGGTGTACAGATGCTGAAATGATGTTTGGGCAGGCTTGGCGCACAACAAAGCAGTGCTTGGGTCACGTCCACCCAAAGCTGGCACAGCTTTTAGAAGACATGGCTGCCCTGAAGGCCAGGCAGAAGCGCCCCCCAGAAGCCCAGCACTTGCTCAGGAGGAGCATAGCCATGTGGCGCCACATGGGGGCTGGATGCCATCCTGCCCTGCTGTCTGCCCTGGAAACCCTAGCTAATTTGTGTAGGGTGCATGGTGGGTTGCTCTTCTTTGCAGTCAAGGCGCGATTTTGCTTTCTGCTCTTTGTCTACCAACTGGGTTTAGACTTCAGGATGCTCATGATTGACGTGGGCGTCCTGTTATCACATGCACATGTAACGAGCAATCACAATGACATCATGTTTTGGCATGTGATGAAGCAGCAAGGCAGTTGCATTTCACCTGCAGCATCTCATTACAAGCGTGTCATCATATCATTAAACAACCTGTTATGATTCTCCAATGCTGCAAAGTGGAGGCTGTCAGCATGGCAGCCTTTCAGTCATTGCAAGGCATCGTATATCATCAGATATCCCCTGTACAAATTACATAAACAGATAGACCAGATAGCACCTGTCTACATTAGTGATGGGTTCTGACAGAACTCAACAATGCAGCAACACACATGCAGGTAGTCAAGAAGAGGAGCACAGGTCGCTGCAGGAATGCAGCTGCATTCACAGCCTAATCATGACAGCACCAGGAAGTGAAGAGCATCACATGGCTTGTGCTCAATTGAGCTCATTACAGGTCAGCAGACATGTGATTACCATGTGACTAATTGTGACATCACAACGAAGCAAAGAGTAACACATGGCCTCTGCTCAATTGAGCCAATTACCGGTTGGCAAACTTGTGATTGCTGTGTGACTAAGTACAGCCACCGATGGTTTCCTGATGTGTTTTGAGGAAGCTGTGTCTGCTCTGTATAAAGCACTTTGGAGCTGTCAAGCATTTTGCCTGTCTGTTCAAGCAGGCTGTTGCACCATGCGTCCTCAATTGAGGCAGCAAGATGGCATTATGTTTTCTAAGATGTTGCCAATTGTGGTTATTGTTATTGACTTGCAGGTGATTGCAAGCTTGCCATGTGGACCAGCCAGAAGGCTGTACACTGCACCGCACAGTCTACTGGACACCTTCCCCTCCCAGCACCCCACATACCCCCCCTCCCACCCCCCTAGGCAGCTACTGCAGAAGCACCCTACCTCTTCTTCAGCACTCCCCACGGCAGTACCATCCACTTATCAAGTGCCAGGACAGATACCTTACCAAACAGCTGAGTCAGCTTCTACTGATGTGCAAGAGCTAAGCAGCAGGTCTTCGAACCCCATCTTACCTGCTGAGACAGCAGCTGCCTCAGAAGCTGCAGCAGCAGCTGACTCAGCTCCCAGCAGAAGTGCTCAACCCCTGCATGGCGTGAGAAGCTCACATCAAGGCCCAGCTTCTGTGTCAGCTTCTTCCCAGGGTGCAGATGACAAATCACTGCGCGGCAGCACAGGCCAGAGTGCGTCAAATGCTGTGATGGGGGCAACTTCTGCTTCAGCTGCTGAGTCAGGTTTGGCGTACGCCAACAGCAGCCTTCCCGCCTTCAGGCTCCCTCCTCCCGTAGAATCACCCTCCGAGGTTTTTGGCGCCAATCCAGTCTGGGCACAAGCTGCGCATCCTCAGGTTGCCAGCTGGCATGAGTCATCAGGCTTGACTGCCACAGCAGATGATGTTGGTCAGGTCAGTCAAAACAGCTTTGCCTTGCTTTGCCAACACCTCCTTTTTTTCACAGCTTGTAATACAGTATAGACTCTTTTACTAGTGTTAGATCTTCATTTGTGTTTCTGGAAACAGTCTAAGGAGCCTGGCTGCATTGAGATTGCATGCATCCAGTCAGTGTGGCAATCAGCGTGTGTGGATGTTGACTTCCCATGTACTGTCTGCTGACTCACCTGGCAAGTCCCAAAGACAGCTATTCCTGGCTGATTGATTACTCTGAGGACCGATTTAATTGATTGTTTGATGCATAGATTAATGCACTTGCTGCAGATGTTGCTGTAGTCATGACTGGTGTGCAAGGTCTGACTTCTTGGGCAGCTCGGTATCATACTTAGCTTCTCATTAAATTGACACCAAAAGGTGTGATATTTTCCTTTTCTTCTCAAGGTCTGACTCATGCACTGTCTGTCTTGCAGGACCACAGACAGCAACATGAGCGTGAAGGCGTCAGCCCTGGTCATCCAAACCAGGATCATCTGGATCTGCAGAGCTCAAACCATAATCCTCGCCAGCACTTGGGACATCATGATCAGTGGACTGATCATGCTGATGATCAAGCTCAACCCAATCATCCAGCTCAAAATGAGATCCAAGCTCAAACTCAAATTCAGAGTCAGGCCCAGCCTGAGTACGAGTCAGCTTGGTCGTCTCAACGATTGCTGAGTATTGGTACCACCGCAGGTCCAGCTGCATCACATGGACGTGACTCATTGGCAGGGTACACAAATGCAAGCCCTCCAACAGTCAGGCCCAATGCTGTTCAGAGTTCAGACACTTTATCAGGCTCAGGATCAGCAAATCAGGTTTTAAACCCACATGCGCTCTCCAGCCACCCCCTGCTTTCCTCTAGTGATCAAGGACAGACAGTAGCCAGGGCAGGGCAACCTCCATCCAGCCCTTTGGGCCCTGCCACTTCTCCTGAGCCTCAGGTGGGCTCAGCTGAGCTCTGCTCTGTGAGTCCAACGCTCAGCGCTCAGCCTCTCAGCTCTCCTGGAGTCCAAGAAGCAGCAGAAGAGGAAGAGGATAGCATGAGGCAGCTGTCTGTGAGAGAAAGAGCCCTGCGATCTCTCAGTAGTAAAGGCATCCAGCTTGGTCGCTCAGCTTCTAACAAATTTTCCAGGTCTGGTCATGCAGGACTGGAACCTGGCTCTGAGACCGCTGGCAGACCTGTCCAGGGTTCATGGCAGCAGTTGCAAGATGGGGACAGTACTAATGTTACAGGCAACAATCTGGACAAAGACAGTGATGGGATGGATGGTGTGGCAGAACACAGTCAGGGCCTTTCTCAAAGGGCTGAAGCTGTGAGAGCGTTGTCTTTGCGTCTTGACATGGGCAATAAAACATAGCTGTGAGTCATCTGACTTATGTTGTGGTTTAGAGTCATAATACATGTATGCATATACTTTTTTGCAGTTCTGTTTGAGGAGTGCTGTGATTGTTAGGAGCTGGCACATTCAGTGTCAATAAACAAGCACAGTCAGTTTGCTAGGGTACACCCTTGACATGAAAGTCATGGCATGTTTGGGGCATAACTACATTTCAAGCTGCAATCGTTCTGCATTGTCTTTTGCGGCAATCTGGCATCAGGCTGTGCCATCAAGAGGCAAGGCAATTTGTTTTAGCGTTGCAAGATTTGCAAGACATGTCTGCCTAGGGTTCTGTTTCAATACATGCTCGTGTGCAAGTCATTGCTGCGTTGATGGATGCATTCCAAATGCACACTTCTGAGGGCGTCCAAGTCATGTGTTGTCATTCTGTGATAGTTTAGAGGATACGAATTGTGTCTGGTTGATCGACCAAGCGATGCGATTGTTCTGTAGAAGCATGCTGCGCAGCGTTGTCCTGCATGCGTAAAACTTTCAATGGGCTAGAGCATGTCAGCGCAGCTTGCTGACATGGTCAGAGGTTCTTCAAGTGCTTGTGTTGAAGGGTTTGCGGATGATCTTCATGGCATTGCACTGGTCGCCTACTCTTTTGCATTATTATGTAACGTCGTCCTTCAGCTGGAAGCCTCATTGCTGTTTGTACCACTCATGTTATACTGTGACTGTGACATGCACATAGTGTAACAGTTTTGCAATGGTCAGCGCCACAAGAGCAAATGTTCAGGACCGTCGAGATACATTCGGCTGACATAAAGTACAATGCATGTACATGTACCGTAGTGAGGTGCAGACCCGGGGGGGGGGGGTGGGGGGGGGGCGAGCCTGCCCTTCTTGGGGGCGACAGCGTGGGGTCATTGGGATCATCAGCAGCAAGAAGCTGATGACGTGACACATCTTGTAATCTTGACGCTTTGCGCCTTGTTATCTGTGGTTTGCTGCCTTCAACCCCGCGTAGGATGCTGCTGGCAGAGTTGGGTTTGTTGCCTTTGCAAGTGTTATGGTGGAGACAAACTTTGCGATTTTGGAACGGCTTGGCTGCATTGCCAGTGGGTTCCTTTTACGACACGGTTTGCTTGGACAATCTTACTGATGCCTTTCAAGGGGGTGCTTGCAATATGGCCAGCTCTGTGGCTAGTTGCTTGGGTTCAGTGGATTATGATATGCCACATGTGTTTGATGAGATGCCCTTGCTGGATGTTGACAGTATTGTGGAGGCTTTGACTGTTCAGTTGCAGGACGTGGGCAATGCTGCTTTGTATTGTCCTCGTAAAGCTCCCACTCAAGGTGTTGTTTCTTGCACTTATGAACAGTGGTTTAGGCCATACAGCCTTCGTCGGCGTTATTGTCATTTGCCTGTTTCTGGCAGGGGCATGCAGCGCTTTCTGCAGTTTAGGCTTGGTTGCCATAGC
>JAABUK010010615.1_pt1 | contig 12238 bp, 20 predicted proteins | sample 5559141 | NCBI WGS metagenome assembly JAABUK01 (sample SAMN10711869, study PRJNA513367) | rock metagenome | isolation source: Antarctica rocks | place: Antarctica: Victoria Land, Pudding Butte nord | collected 2016-01-03 | reverse complement strand
AGAAGACGTCTGATGAGCACAGCAGTCAGCTGGATGGGCAAGCACAATGCCACGGCACACTTGACCGCAGACCGCAGGCGAGTACAACCAACGTGTCAGGAAAGCAGACCTGCAGAGGTGCCGACGAGGACGGCGGTGGGGGCTGCGAGGCCCAGGGCGCAGGGGCAGGCCACCACCAGGACATTGGCGGCCAGCTGCGCGCCTGCCAGCAGCGCTGCCATGGGGCCCGCGGACGTGACGCCGCCCAGCCGCTGGATGACCTGTGACATGGGTGATCAATCATTGAGACCAGGAAGGAAGGCATCACATCATGCCCAAATAGGCCTATTGGCCAGCTGCGCGCCTGCCAGCAGCGCTGCCATGGGCCCCGCGGACGCGACGCCGCCCAGCCGCTGGATGACCTGTGAAAAGATGGGCTTTCACATCTGACACAATCCACGATCAGTGTGCAACTGTTTTAGACTGTGACGCCGCTGCGTTGCTGGATGACCTGCGACAAGATGATTACACACCCTGGACATGGTACAAATTCAGTGTGCAACTTTGTGCAAAACACCAGTTTCACAGAGTGAGTTTGTTTTGCAAGGCCGTTGTTTCTTGGCTAATATGGGTCCCATACGGGCCTTGCACAGGTGCAGCTGCAAGGGCCTGCCTGCGGGAACATGCGGACGCCGGCGGTGGACCAGAAGAGGAAGGTCGCGGCTGAGGCGGCCATCACGCCGTAGGCGAACTTGCCTGCCACCTGCGCGTCAGCAGCACGAGACAACAGCATCTAAAACATGTCACATGACCTCATGTGTACACACTGCTGTCTTGTTGCTGTCGCCACAGGTGCCTTCTCGAAATCCAATCCAGACCAACAGCTGCAACATGCGCTTCAAGCATGCTGTGGTGCTGCCGGCGTTGTTTTTGTTTTCAGACCTGGTCCGCGAGGCGCTGCACCGGCGCAGAGCGGGCCTGCGCCGCCTCCACTGCGCGCACGATGTCGGCCATGGCTGTGTCGCCGCCGGCGCGCTCTGCCCGCACTGTCAGCGCGCCGTCGCAGTTCACAGTGCCTGCTGTGACGCTGTCGCCTGCACGACATGGGCAGGTGGCGTCAGGGTCATGGCGTCAGGGTCAGGGCTTACAGCGGGTCGACACGACTGCCGAGTTCTCTCGACTACGCATGTCCAGCGTTTCAAAACTCCGTTTGCCAGCAATGTTCAGAGACTTTGCACACGCCAACAACGAGCAGCGCCGGTTGATCCACACCTTCGCCCTTGGGCACCGGCAGCGGCTCGCCGGTCAACGCCGCCTCGTTGACGGAGGAGCGGCCGCCCGCGACGGCGCCGTCGACGGGGATGCGGTCCCCCGGCAGCACCTGATGGGGACCCAGGCTTGTTAAAGTTGTGAAAGCGAGAGCAGGAAATTGCCTTTGACAAGAACACCGCCGGTGAACACCCTCTGTGATGATCGAACCCGAATCGACGTACTACAACCCGAATCGACTGGACAACCGCTCGCGAAATTTCGAACTGCACCATAATGATGAAAACCTTTGTTGTGGCATGACGGACTTGGCAGTCAAGTGTGGCGATGACACCCCGCAATCCCACGACACCAGCTCCCCGCACCGTCAGCAGGTCGCCCTTGGCGACCGCCGCTGCCGGCACCTCCTTCCAGCTGCCGTCGCCCAGCGCCAGCCGCGCCGTCGCCGGCAGCAACTCCTGATTTGGGAACAAAGTGAAGGAAATGTGTCACACTCACGAGCTAAACAGGGGCGGCCTGCTGAGAGAAATTTGAGATCGATGCAGTCGCTCTGCCTCAAACGACTGTTCCGACACGCATTAATCAGAACGTTGATCAGGACACTCCGCGCATGACCATGCCCAATACAAATGCAAAGTGCCTGCACCTGGAGGGCGAGCAGGGAGGAGGAGGCGGCGATCTTGGCGCGCTGCTCCAGGGTGCGCCCCAGCAACACAAACGCCAGCAGCATGGCGGGCTCCTCGAAGAACGTGGCCCACGCCAGTCCGGGCGCCGCGGCCTGCAGCCGCCATTCCCAGATCTTACCGTTGCCGCGACGCACAACAGGGCTGCTCTGGGCCAAGCGCTGTCCGGTTTCGGTCGGGGGCAGTGCAGGCGTGCCGTCCAGCGGCCGTCAGCAGCTCATGCCAAGCAGTGGCTCACTGCGACGCAGGAGACGCTCCAGGCGGCGCAGGCGCCCATGCCGACCAGGGAGTTCATGTCGGGGGCGCCCCGCCGCAGCGCCCTCCACCCCTCCACCAGGATCTCCCGCCCCGGGCCTGCGCCGCGTCACGTCGATGGTGTAAGAGAGGGTAGCAAGCCTGATGTGCTGACATACCACAGGTGTAGCACGGTCAGCACAGCTGCGCAGCGTCGGTTCCCACGATGCACCTGGAGCAGCTGCAATGCTGCAAGTCGAGCGGACAAGCCCATCCTCTATGCAATGCAGTGGGGCGCTATGCAGCTCAGAGCTGCGGCGCACCGAGCATTGCAAACAGCGACAGCGCTGCGTGCGCCTTGGTGGAGGCCAACAGCTTGACGGCGGCGGGCAGGCGGCCCGGCCATGCGTGCGCGAGGTGCCCCGCCAGGCACGCCACCGCCAGCCCCACCGCGACCACCAGCCGCCGCGTCACCTGCACGTTTGTGCAACAGGAGCAAGGTCGCCATCTTCGTGCGCTGCACCATGACCATGCGCTTTTCTCAGTTTCGTGACCCTGCTGACAACCAGCCAGGTCACGGCACTGCATGCGCCGCGCACGAGGCGCCGCACGATGAAGAGTGCAAGAGGGGCAGCGGTCGATGGAGACTGCCAGAGAACGAGCGTTCCCACCTCCCGGAGGCGTTCACGCCGCTCGACGGCGCGGTCGCCGGCGGCGCCGCGCACTGCCTCTGCCGACTCGTCCCGTACGCTCGCCGCATAGCCCTTGGCGGTGAGCAGCTGCAGGGGAGGGCAGGCAGAAATCCTAGATACATGATGCCCAAAGTGTTCGTGCCCCAAGCCGAGTCTGCTGCAGGTGCAAGCTCGGTTGGCCAATATTGATTTCTGACCCTACCAGAAATACTACTGGCCGATGCTCAACGTCAATTGAATGCCCAGTGCCCTACAAGTCTTCCGAAAGATGCACCAGGGCCAGCTGGTCTGCGAGGGAGCTGCGGCTGCCGGCGCCCTCCTCGGCCGTCTCGAGACTGAGCGCTCCCCCGTCGCCCGGCAGGAGCACCCGCACCATGGCGGTCTCTGTGGCCATGTTCACGCTGGCCTGCAGTGAGCACCCAATCAAGGCTCACAGCAGCAGACCGAGTGCAACGGCAGACCCAAGACGGGTTGGGCCTTGTATCTCTGCACTCGTGTGGCAGCAGAGAATGCAAACAGCATGCTGACTGAGAGTACTGACATTCTGCAGTTTGATAATGCAGATGCGACTCGCAACTCACAGAAGCTCACCTGCACGACGGACGGCTCACCCTCCAGAATGGACTTGACCCTGCTGACGCAGCTACCGCACCGCATGCCTGGGTGGCACAGCATTGCACACATGTCAGCAGCTCCCCCACCGGCATGCTTCCTTTCCTGCTTCTGCTGCTTTCAATGGGCGATGGCAGCATCAGCGTGCAATGCGGATGCGTGAGCGACATCTCGCCTGTGACGTCGAGAAGGATGACGTCCTCGCTGCCGCTGGTGGCTGCCGGCGCCCTCGCGGCAGAGGGAATCCGACCGTGCCTGCCGCCACCGCCCCCGCCGCCGCCTCCGCCGCTGTGGCCTATCAACGAGCCGCCGCCGCCGCCGCCGCCAAGGCCCAGTGCGAGTGACGCTCCGACGGAGCACTGCGCCAAGCTCAGGCCCGGCTGGCAGGGCCCGGCATGCCGCCGCTTCCATGCTGCTGCGCCGCGGCCAAGTCGCCGTAAGGCTGGCAGAGGTCCAGAGCCCTCGGGCCTGAAAGACTGCCGGCACTGGCAGCTGGGGCAAATGGCCGCATGTTTTTGGGCAAAGCAACGCTCCGCCGCTGCGGCAGTTAGTGTCCAGCCATTACGGCCGTCGCTGCACTTCCAGGATAACCTGGCTGGTGCTGCGGTCAGCCTGCAGCCGTTTCTGTTGGCGATGCTGCAAGCTGGAAGTGCTGCACCTCCTGCATGCGGTGCTCGCCTGCCGCAGACATGCTGCAGCGTCTGTATGCTAGACGCAGGCATGGCCGTCGTCCGGTGCTCCAGATCAGGTGCAGGTCACGTCAGTAGTCGGTTGAATGTCTGTCATCTATGCACGGTTGCGAAAATGCCACTGTCGGCAAACCCATGCAATTCAAGATTAGAGTTGGACGATTGCAGGTGCGGCCAGTTGCGGCCACGCGCACCGATGGCTTCGCTAGCAACCAATAGACGGTCACGCAATGGCATGGCAACACGATAATGGACACCGTGCTGACTGCTGCTGAGCCTTATCTCATCCGCAGCAATCGCAGCATGCGACTTGGGCGCCAGATGGAAGCTCCGCCTGATGAAAAGTATTGCCATCAATATGCGGAATCAGCGTCGAATCATGATCAGCTGATCAACTCTTGACATCCGGTAAAGAGTGTCGCATCACCGGCCAGGAGCATGCAATTGTGCATGCGCATCACAGCTGATGCCCGCGCCTGGTCACCTGGTGCAAGAATTGTGGCGAAGGCAGCAGGGCGTGGGACTTCCGAATGCATTCCGATGTCGCCTGAGCTACGAGAGGTGAGTGTATGTACTCGCAGCTGTGGTCCTGTGGTCCCAAACGTTTCAAACATCCCACGCTGCAGCACGCGGCGAGGCTGTTGCAATGCCAATTCACACGTGGACACGCAACAGCCAGCGAAAGCGTCACTGAGACTTACAGCAAGTCGCAATGGTCTGTACCTGAAGCATCTGCAGATGGGGTTCCAGCAGTATTGAACGCTGCCAATTTTCGCACAGGAAGCTGACGCTGGAGTACAGCCCCAGCAAGCACATCGACAGCGACGCCGCGGCAGGAGTCACATGGATGGACCTGGACCGCATCGAGCATCGCTACCTACTGGCGGCGTGCGCCGACGGTATGTTGTCCCCCACTTTGATGCGCGGTGCTGCATCATGGCCGTCTGGGCGCTGCCAGGGACATGGCGCAATTCGTGGTCCTGTGCAGGGTCACTGGCCGCCTTCGATGTGGGGTGTCCCTCAAACGGAGCGGAAGATCGTGTCGCGCGGCACAGGCCCGTGTTCCAGGTCCGTCGCTGAGCCAAGCGAGCCCGGCATGTCTGCATGTCATGTTCCACATGCTTGTGATGGCACTGCTTTTGAAGCCGGCCGGCAATGTTATGGCCGGCTCTGACTGGCGCACCTTCCAACCGAGCAGGTCAGCCGAACGGCGCCGGGCGCGCACACCTTCACCGTGACAGCAGCAATTTGGTACCCAATCGACACAGGTCTCTTCGTGACATCCTCCTTTGACCAGAAAGTACAGGTAAAGGTGTACCCTTGATCTGGCTGTACTCTGCAGCCTCAGCAGCTTGGCTCGCTGCGCTCTGCCCCCAATCCTGCAATGCTGAGTCACGAACTGGTTGCCTGGATGGCATCGCTCTTCATTGTAGCTGCAGCAGCAGCAGCAGCAGTGGCCTGAACTCCTTATGTTTACGCTGTATAGGTGTGGGACAGCAACCATGTGCTGCCGGTGGCGTCCTTCGAATTGGGCCAGCGGGTGTACTGCGCGGCCATGTCGCCGCTTGCGCATGCACACTCCCTCATCGCGGCCGGCAGCGGTCCTGCGGTGAGCAGCCGCGGTCAACAGCATTTATGGGTTTCTATAGGCTATTCGTACCCTGAAAAGCCGCCCTGTAGCAGTCTGGCATCCTGTGCGTCGTCCTTTGGCTGCCAACGACTGAAGCGATGCTTTGCGCCGGTATCCTGGTGTTTGATTCAAATGCAGGTCAAGCTGTGCGACGCGCGGTCTGGCGGCTTCACCCACAACCTGACGGGGCACCGGCAGGCGGTGTGGGCCGCCGCCTGGAGCCCCTCCTCGCAGTGGCACCTTGCCACCGGCGGCTGCGACGGCCAGGTCAGCCCATATACCGAACGCCGATGGAACATCATGCTGCAGATCATGTCAAATGATCTGTTGTTGCTGCGGTTTGCCCGGGAGCGCATCTGGCCCACGCATGCGATGCTTGCCATGACTCCTGCAAGAGCCTCTCTTGCAAAACCCACATTTCCAGCTGATGTGCGCCTGCAGGTGCGAATGTGGGACATTCGGCGGGCTGGCTGCATCGCGCTGCTGGACCAGCACGCCAGCCAGCCCTCCGCCGCGCTGTCCGCCATGCCGGCGGCGGACGAATGGTGCGTCACTGGGCTACCCCGTTGACTCGTGAGGCAGGGCTCCGCTCTCAGGAGCTTTGCCAAGGAAGTGCTGTGGGCGCTGCTCCACGGCGGACGCAAGAGGCCAGCGTGCGCAGTCGTGTGTCCAGTCGCATGATGCACTGCAGCGCATTGCTTTATCGTGATGACCTCCACAATGACCACCTCCACATGACATGTGACAGGCCCGGGGCGGTGGCGCGGGGCGATTCGGAGCGCGATGTCGTGCCGCCGATGGCGACGGCGACGGCGCACGACGGCCGCGTGACGGCGCTGCTGCCGACGCCGGACGGCCTGTCCTGGCTGTCTGCGGCAACAGACTCGCGCGTGCGGCTCTGGTCGGTGCCAAAGTTCAGGTGCCGCCTCGTTCGATACTTTGCAGTTTACAGGGGTTTTAAAACGTCCAGTTGCTTCATACACCTGCTAGTCCACCGCAGTCAGCTGGACTGAGTACTGGATGTGGCTGGCGCAGGAACACGCTCGTGAATTTCCCAAACACCCACAACAGGGCAATCCGGGTGGGCTGTCCTTGCCAGGGCGCATGGGCTGCATGTCTTGTGTGCATGTTGCAGGTGCAGGTGCACACCGAGCGCAATTTGGCATACTTGCAGACCTGGGCTGATTGACAGCTGTTGTTTGATGCCGCACAGGCGCGGCAGCTGGCAGTCACTGAGGACGCACGACTGCTGTTTCACCCCTCGGGCAGCGCCATCCAGGTGTGACGTGCCCCATCTCGGCATTTGAGTGCTAAATGCCATTCGCATTGACGGCACACGACCAGCAGAATCGAAAATCGGTGCAGCACCTCGGCTGGAACACAAGGGCTTCATGCCGCCTGCTTCCATCAATGCACATTGTCTATTCATTCTTGACAGACGCATGATGTCACTTTCTCTGATGCAGGTGTTTCACCTGGCGGATGGCCGGCAGCAGGCGGTGCTGCGCGGCGCCCATTTCGAGAGCATCAATTGCTGCGTGTGGAATCCCGCCCAGCAGGTACACGTGTTGTGCACTGGAAAAAGCAGCAGGCTGAGCGCGCTGCGACGTCACATGATGGGTAATCAGAGGATAGCAGGAGCCGAGATGGGTGTCTGAGATGGGTTTTCGGCGTCGCAGGAGCTGTACAGCGGCAGCAACGACCTCAACATCAACGTGTGGTCGCCAAAGGAAAGGGTGCAGCCGGAGGAGGTGCTTGGTTTGAGTGAAGACGTGAGGGAAGATGACGAGGACAGGTGGAGCGACGACGCGTGAATCTGCGGGCAATGTGATACGATTTCTACCTTATGAGGTTGAACGACTGTAGCTCTGGTGAAGTGAAGGTGAGAGACTCACAAACTGAGAAAGTAAACCAACCGTGACGGGTTCAGACACACACAGAAGGTGCGAACCCAATTCGCACCGCCGCTTCTCATCACACAATTGTGCAATGGCACCCCAAGTGATGCACGTCCTCCTGCAGATGCCGATGCATTCAACTGTGCCCATGCCTGGGCCTTGGCTACGCTGCAGCATTATTCTTCATCCGGCCTTTATACCTAGAGAGGCGGAGCGCCGCAGCATTTGAGATGCCCGTCGACGCTAGCATGAGGGAGGCGTTGTTCAGTCCTACTGTTTTGGCAGTGACCGGCTCTGTAACACCCCTGACCAAGCCTGTTTGAGTGCGTCACGCCGGCTCGCACGGTGATTTACGTTTTCGCTTGTGTGAGGACAGTGACTGTTTGGACACCGCCGAATATTGCTGCTGGTTGGCCTGCGGCACGACGAGGGAGTGGCAGGCTCTTGACTCCCCTTGGAAGGGTTTTAGTGGAGGGACTCTAGCCGCGGGAACCCGGCCTTTATAAGCGCTACGCCGCCCGCCATTCGCCCTCTTGCACTGCTTGCACCAGACGCCGTTGTGTTTGTGCCTTGCAAACATCTAGCGCGCCAGGCAACCACGCGCTCAGCCATCCGCTTCCCGTGCATTCTCGCCGCGATTTCAAATGGTGAGCTGGCTGTACTACCGCTACTGATCACTCTGAACAGTACAGCAAGTCCTGTCCTCCATGTCTGCCGGTTCCCAGCTGCTGTCGTGCACGTCCCTGCCCGCCGCCTGCTCACACAGCCTGCTGCAGCAGCCGCCGGCGCAGTAGTAGGCGTGTGTACCTGTGGATTTCAAAACTGATGCTGCAGCCTCGCGGCTGAGCGAACCTTGTCTCTGCCTGCGCTGCAGGCTTTCCTCGCCGCGGAGCTCGCTGTAGAGCTCGCTATGCTCCTGATCGGCGTGGCGGCCAGCCTGCTGGGCCCAGGTGAGCTGTGTGCCTGCATCCGCTGTGTGTCCTTCGTGTCGGAAGTTCAAAATGTGTGCCCGGCCAAGCGCAGCGTGGGCTCGCTTGCAGCAGCGCGATGAGTTGCTGATGCAATGCTCGTCCTTCTTTCAATCTGCAGGCCTGTGCCAGCAGACCATCTTCCAGTCCGCGCGCAGATGCAGGTGAGCCATCGCGTCTTGCACCCGAAGACCTTCAAGCTGTGGACAGCCTACCAGCTTGATGCCGCGATTACAGCATCCCTGATGGCTCACGATGCTGCACGGCTGTGCCCTTTCGATGCAGCAAGCACCCGCAGCATGTGCACAGCCCTGTTTCAGCCCTGCAGACTTGGCAACCTGCGTGTCTATGAACAGACTCACTGTCCCTTCTCTGCAGCACGCTGCGCATCGCCTACAGCACGCTGCGCACGGCCGCCGGCGTCTGCTTGAGCCGGTTCCACAGCGTCTGCGCCGCCGCCGTGGGCGCCGCCATGCTCAAGACCGACACGGACCTGACCGTTGCCGAGGTGAGCTCCCGTGCGGACTGGCACGGCTTGCTGACCTTGTCACGCGGCTTCACGAAGCTCCAGCGCGGCGCGCTCGCCTACTGCCTGCCACGCACGCAAGGCGCATTCGCCACCACGGAGCTCTGGCACAGTGATGACGGCGCACCTGCGCATGCCGAGGCAAGGTTTGTGGACTGGATGATGGAACACATTTCAGATTCACGCGACAGGTATGGGGCGCAACTGGGTTATAGGAGAAACATCTCATCTCGACAATGACTCCGCCCCAACACGCCAGTGGCAAGTGCTTTGGCTGCAAAGCTGCTTTTGTTTTCCACTGACCCCCTGTTGCCTGTTGTGACCACGTGTGCCTGGCAGGATGTCGTGCTGCTGCTGACGCCAGCGGGGAACTGAGGAAAAGCCTGCTGGGCGCACGCGGGGGCAGCCTGTCATTACGTCAGCCTGTCGGCCAATCCGCAGTGTTCCCAAGCCTGCTCCTTGTGCTGACGTGCTGCCACTTGTTCTGCAGCTGCAGGAGACACACCGGGCGGAGGTCGCCGCAATCGCCGCACAGGTGCAGCGCTACCGTGCCGCCGCCCACCGCATGAAGGTGCGATACCCAGGCTGCTTCAGCCGTCTGCATGACACTTGCCTCCTATTTCCAAGGCTCCACAGGCAGGTCGTCCCCTGGTGATTGCTGTGCTGCATGCACAATCACCGCCGCATCCAGGTTTGCGATCTCTCCTGGGAAAATAGCTGCAGATGTTCCGACGCCATGCTGCCATCTGCTGCAGGGTGCGCTGACGGAGGAGCGCGCCGGCCGCGCAGCCGATGCCAAGTGGTTCGAGGCCACGCTGCAGGCGGCGGCCGATGAGGCCGCCCAGACCGCAGAGTGCTACGAGGACGCGCTGCGGGCGGCGACCAACGAGACCGCTCAGGCCGACGAGACCGTGCGGCTGCACAGCGCCGCGCTGGCCCGGGCGTGCGAGCAGCTGGCGGCGGCGCAGGCGCGGCTGCAGAGGGCGGACCACGCCGCGATGACGCTGTTCCACGTCGGCTGCGAAGCGCGCGACCAGCTGGCGGACACGCGGGTGCGGCTGCAGACCGCAGACCGCGCCGTGATGACCCTGTTCCGCCGGGCCGCCGACGCAGGCCAGCTGAGCAGCCCTGCGGCCCTGGCCGAGCAGCCGCAGCAGCAGTCGCCGCCGCAGCCGCAGCCGCAGGCAGCGTGCGGCAGCTGGGGCATGTCGGCCGAGCTGCAGGCGGCGCTGCAGGCGCACCCCTCGCCGGCCGCGGCCGAGCTGCAGGTGGGCTTCTGCTCGGTCTTGCCTGCTCACCTGCATGCCACTCGTCTGACATTGACAAAGTTGACCGCGCGTCTCTTTGGCAGCTTTAGCGGAAGCTTCGCAGCCCCAACGCTCAGAATGATGTATTGGGCCCGCTGCTGCGTCTGCCTTGTGCGTGTTTGTGCACAAGTGCACACCAACACTCTCCGCGGCATCACCAGACATCTGAACTGCTCCATGCCTCACTCAACACAGGAGGAGCGGCCGGCCAAGGCGGCGGTCGCCTACGGCGTGGATGTTGAGACGTGTGCCGCGCAGCCGGCGGCGCGCGCCTCCCCGTGCAGCCCGCCCGCCAGCACAGCGGCGCAGGACTGCTCACAGGTGGGAATCTGCCTGAACACTGCGTGGCAGCGGTGTCCTCGTCTTTCAGTCTCTGTCAACATCCAAGTTCCAATCGAAGGAAGAGAACAGGTCATTCCTCGATGCAGGCAGCAGATGCGGCGGTGGCGAAGGCGCTGGATCTGCCGAGCGGCCCAGTCACACCGCCGCGGCTCACGCCGCGCCGGCGCTGCACGGGCAGCGACAGCGACTCTTGAGCTCCACGTCAGTAGCAGCCGAAGCGGCGGCCGCAGCGGCGGCTGCGATCCACAGCGGTCATCTTGCCGCCGGCGCCGGCGGCGGAGCACCACAGCAGCGGCAGCGGCAGCGGCGGCTCCCGGGCTGTGCCAGCAGCAGCAGCATCGGCAGAGCACCAGCTGTATCAGTGGCGCAGCAGCAGCATGCAGGCCGCGGCCTTGGTGGCCTTCGTTTGCGGATCATGTGCTGCCGCCACGTCCCACGCTCTGTCACTAGCAGGCCCGATGTATCAGCTTGTGAAACACTTGTATAACTTGTAGAACAAATGTGTTGACTTCATGTATGCTGGTCTTGGCATCTGGTTTCCGGTCTTGCTCTGACGCTTGTGGTTTACCGGTTCGTGTACCTGGGGTCTTGCCTGCTGTGGAACAGCATGCTCATCTGCCGTATCTGCTTCTGCTGAATAACAGCTGTAGTGCTCTACCGTCCACTCTCTGAACACCATCCTACACTGCAGACTGCGTAGCTAATGTCGACCACAAAACAGGAATGCTGCTCGTTGCAGACAAACATCTGCAGACGGCCAGCTCCATTTGCACACACTTCTCCTCCTGGGAACCTCTCATCAGGCCTGCTCGACATTGGCACACAGCACCACCCTTCCCCCGCACGGCAGCGTGAGCATCTGCAGCGGCGGGTGCACCGCGACGCTGCAGCCGGCATCCAGCTCCGCATGCCCCTTCGAGCTGAAAACGGCAAACACGGGCGGCTGCTCGTCCGCTGCGCTGACATATTTTCGCTTGTGTGAGGACAGTGGCTGTTTGGACACCGCCGAATATTGCTGCTGGTTGGCCTGCGGCACGACGAGGGATTGGCAAGCTCTTGACTCCCCTTGGAAGGGTTTTAGTGGAGGGACTCTAGCCGCGGGAACCCGGCCTTTATAAGCGCTACGCCGCCCGCCATTCGCCCTCTTGCACTGCTTGCACCAAGCGCCGTTGCGTTTGTGCCTTGCAAACATCTAGCGCGCCAGGCAACCACGCGCTCAGCCATTCGCTTCCCGTGCCCTCTCGCCGCGATTTCAAATGGTGAGCTGGCTGTACTACCGCTTCTGATCACTCTGAACAGTACAGCAAGTCCTGTCCTCCATGTCTGCCGGTTCCCAGCTGCTGTCGTGCACGTCCCTGCCCGCCGCCTGCTCACACAGCCTGCTGCAGCAGCCGCCGGCGCAGTAGTAG
>JAABUK010010613.1_pt1 | contig 12239 bp, 19 predicted proteins | sample 5559141 | NCBI WGS metagenome assembly JAABUK01 (sample SAMN10711869, study PRJNA513367) | rock metagenome | isolation source: Antarctica rocks | place: Antarctica: Victoria Land, Pudding Butte nord | collected 2016-01-03 | reverse complement strand
TTACTAGGCCTACCTGACCGTACCGCCAGTCAGGTTGAGCTGTCGTCGCACACGAACTGTTGTGCCAAGCAAGGACTGGTTTTGGATACAGACTTTTGACGACCACTGTATGTAACAGACATTTCGATGAGTAAATCGCTAAATAGCTTGTGATTTGGACCCCCGATTCGAGTGAAGGATTTTGTCCATGCTGCGGCTGAACGGAGACAGTTGGGAAACAACGTTCGTTTTCGACTCATCGCCGAGTAGCTTTGATCTGGTCGTCAGCAGATGTAATCGACTACAAGCGTGAGCCAGCCTCTCGCATTGGCTGCTCACGACAGGCTTGCCCTTGGGGCCAGAACAGGGATCTTGACATCCAGCGGGATGGAACGCCTGCATTCGTCCGAAGAGGACCTGTTCAACTTGCCCCAGGACGACCTTGCCGAGGCGTTTGGAACACCTCCCACACGGAACAACAGCATCAAGCCGTTGCGAAAGCTGTCCAGTGAGCTTTTCTATGCGCTACCTAAGCAGCTCAATTTTGCGCCTTTGTACCCTCAAGGTCACAGACTTCATCGATTTGTGCAGGCAAAAAGAGCAAAAAGATGGAGAGGGAAGGTACTCAAGCTCAGAAGGACAAGCAGGTATTTTCTTACTTAACCTTGGCTTTTGCATGCCTAGCTTGTACAGCCCCGACGGTGCTGTCGAGCTCACGTATTATTTTCATGCAGGAGTTGATGTTGACTCGGCGGCAGAATGCCAAGTCCCAGGCTCGCAAAGATGCTAGAGCATTCAAAGAGCTGGACACCACTCTGCAAGTGTTGGGGATCAACGGCAAACAGGCTGCTGTGGAGCCTACAGGCAATGACCTGCAGACGTCACGCAAAATACAGAGGGCTGTTTCTGAGGCCAGCAGGTAAAGCTTGCATTGCAGCTTGAAGCTTTGTTGTCACAGAGTCAATGGCAACTCATGTACAGCTCTGTTCCAGCGCAACATATCAGAGGTGCTGCTCTCCTACTTTGTCTTCGTATCCATTCCGCAGACATATGTTGACGTGACTTTCTGTCTGCAGTGAAGCAAGTGAGGTCAGCAGCCGTGTTGCTGTGGTGCACCCTCCCAGACCACTCAGGGTGCAGTCCTCCCAAGCGCTCAACGGGCCAAAAGCAGCACCGCCGAGGATCGCCTCATCTCCAGTCTTGCATGACTTTGCATCACCACCAGCACTGGCACAAGGTCAGCACGGTTGCTGTTCCATTATCTCATGACACAACAGCCTTGTCAGCTTCTCACCATCCAGCATGTTACATGTTGTCCTTGCAGTAATGGCAGGAAGCAAGCTTCACCTAAGCATCTTTATCAGCAACAGTAGCTTGACTTTCACACTCAGTCATTTTGTCAGCATGACCACGGTTTTTTTGACAAGCTTTGGCCTCTCCTTTTTGACACATTATAAGCCTATCTTGTGACATGTCATGAGCCCTCCTTGATGCTGTGTGGCAGGCATGCTGTGAGCATAACGGTACTCAATTTAATCGCATTGAATATACATCCTATTTTGGTACAGGTGTTCTGCGAGACAGAAGTGGTGAGTACTCAGGTCATAGCGATCTGTCAGACTTGCTGAATGCTCGGCAGGAATGGCATGCTGTGCTGGATGATGTTCTGGAAGGCACTCATGAAGATCTGGAAGCCATCATGAGTTCAGCCAGGTCAGCAGCAACAGTCAAGTTGCATTCACACTACTTCACATTTTAGGCATCAACTGTCGCCAGGACTAACAAGTTGCATTCACATAACATCAAGCATCAACTGTGGCCGGGACTACCAATTTGCAATCACAAATATTCAGGCATCAACTGTCGCCAGGACAAGCAAGAAATTCTGTCATGCACCCCAAACAAAACTACTGTTCTTACCTGCTCATACTCTATGCTTCTCATGGCCTCTGTGATGCTTAGCCAACTCCCTCTGACAATTCCCCAGTGCAAGATCTGCTGCTTGATCCAAGCCAGTCAGTCTGGTAACAATGTTTTCTATGTGCTGCAGTTCAAAAGCGCAAGATCTCAGGGAGCAGCTGATCATGTGGCAGACGCCCCCTGAGGGCACTTGGCAGGCCCGCCAGCAGCGCCTGGACTGGCTGGGTTTGGCCATGTCCGATGCCAAGGAGATGTTTCTGGGCCTCAGGCGTCACTGGAACCTTTTGGAGCACCAGAACCGCGTCACTGATGCAGTTGACATCATGAAGGTGTGGCAGAGCCTGCTTCACTCCATCACATAGCATGTCTGAGCGCTTGCTGTAACTGCATGTGTTTTTTGTGGCATCCCATGGAAGGCAGATACTGTCAGGATGGTGGCGCTGTCTTGCTGCTCACGTGCATGTTGGCATATCTAGTACACACGTCCTAGCTGCCAAGTGAAACCAAAGGAGTTGCATCAGTGATCAAGCTGCAGCAAGAGCCTGCTGTGAGCACCTGCTATGCTTCCTGCAGGATGTGACTCAGGAGTTGAGCGGCATGGCCACGCTCTGCTGTGATGCAGTCGCAGAGGGGCTGCGCACAGTGCCAGCTATATCACTAGCAGACCTGAGAGAGGGTTTCAACATGCAGCGCACCATTCTGCACATGGTCCTGAAATTGCACCACCGCATCACCACAGGGCTTGTCACCACCAATGGCCCTGCCCTAGGGCAGTCGCTGGGCCCACCTGCCCTGGAAGTTGTCATGGCCGGCTTTGAGGCTACCATGCGGTTACAGGAGGCTGTGCTGTGTCCTGATGCTCTCGCCTGCGGCCTTGGTGAGTTCAAAACTGTATGGTTATGCAGACATGGCAGAAATACTTGTCAGCCAGCGTCACCCAGTCTGTGACAGTGCCTTGACATCCAGAACTAGAACAAGAAGCTGTCCTGACAGCTTCCTGATGTGCAAACAACAGCTTGGTCCCTTTTGTACATGACCAACACGTATACAGCTTGTGTGATGTACAAAAGACATGCTGTTTCTGTGCTGTGTGTTTGACCAAGCCATCTCATGCTCCCTGACTGCAGCACCTTTCCTGTCCATTGCCATGCAATGTGCACAATCTTGCTCTATGTCATTGCAACCCATGCACAATCTTGCATAATGATACTGCAAGTTGTGCATCAGCATCAAGATGTTGCTTGTTGCAGGCGGGCGTAGTGCGCATGAGACCAATGTGCGGGCCAGGCAGCTGCAGTCCTGCTGGGAGGAATGCCAGCATGCCACACACGCCATCACCTCCACCTGGCAGAATCTACGCGATGAGGCCCACAGGTATGACCACATCTGATTGACAGCATCACAGCATCTGTTGTCTTGCTGCTTGTGCCTTGGTTCGTTGCGTGTGCTGCGGCTGCAGTTGTGCAAGCTTGCAAAGTTGCATGGGGGGTTTCTCTGGACGCGTGACCAGTGTCGTGTCCTGCTGATGACAACACACATGCCTGACGGTCGAATGGTGGGCCTGAGCTTTGGCAGCTGTCAAACATAGCACAGGCACATTCCCTTACGCTACACTTCTGGGCAGCAAACCTTAGTCTGTCTTGTTGATGGTGCAGGGAGTGGTGCCAAGTGTATTTGAAGGCAGCTCAGCTGGCAGAGGCCATGCAGACCGCTGTCACGCCAGATCAGCCCAGCTCCCGCACTGGCAGCCCAGATGCTGAGATGGGCATCTCTCATGGTATATCACCATGACACATCATATGTGCAATATGGGCCGCAGGCATGATGCATCAGTCTCTCCATCTATGAACATGTGCCTTGGCGTCTGTTTGTGTTTGCAAGTTATTGCACTGCATGAGCATGATGTCCAACTCGCATATGATCATGTAAGCGTGACAGGGCTCCAGCAAAGACTGCATACTGATATTGTTTTATGGTGCAGGTGGAGGTGTATGGGGCAGGAGCCCCACAACAGAATGCTGTCAGACGCCATCTGTTAGTGATGAGGACCTGCAAGCACAGGCTTGGTTCCCAGGGACGCTCACCGTCATGCTGCACCTGGCTGACCAGGCTGCAACCATCACTCTCAATGAGTCCTGTGAGTCCACTCTTGTACTGCTACTCTGCATCGCAACCTGCAGACCACGCTTAAAAGAGCCACTTGTGCGGCGGCTCTGCTGCTGTATCTGCTTTGTGGCAGCCCAGCTCTGTTGCACCACTGCTTGTCTGCAGCCTCGCGCTCCTGTCATGATGATACATTGCAAGCGTGCATGTATCCATGGTCTTGCATACACACGTAGCTCTCTGCTCCTCAAGCTTTGTCTGGCTTTGTAGGTCTGGTGGAGTTTGAAGGGGAGGAGTACATGACCGAGGCACCTGCAGAAGCAGAAGAGCTGATTGACAGCATGTCCACTGCCTTCTACTCCTTGGCAGCCACCGGCACTGTCAGGGTTGGCCGCCTGTGCAAGGCACCTCAGCTGCTGGCATGCTGGGCTCTGGAGCTTCTGGAAGAGCAAGCCTGTCATGTGAGCCAAGCTGTGCTGGCATGTGCCGTGCCCTGCTGGTCTGAGGATCTATTGTTGTCTGCTACTCAGATGTGCACTGCAGTCAGCGTATGGCAGCAATGATGTCAAGATAGTGTGTCCCTTCGTGGCAGCAGTGCAGATTTGCTTCACAATCACAAAGAAGGCTCTTCAAGTAACCTGCTGTAACGTTGCAGGCTCTGATGTTTGTGCGTGACTTGGACACATCCCTCCTGGGGCAGAATGAGCATGGCCTGGAGCAGTTTGATACCTTGAGGAAATGCACAGATGAGCTGGTCAATGCCATCCTGCATGTCAGGCAGCTGCTCAAGCGCCGCAGATTTGAAGGTGAATGTGCCATCTTCTACGTGCATATTTGTCCTATGCTCTTGCATTGGTCAGATCTGCAGCAAACTCTGTCAAAACTTTGTTGCAACCCTTTCTTGTCCTGGTTCATGGCATTCCTAGCTTAGAGTGTGAAAGTTGCTTGCACTTGCTTGTGTCCAAGTGACACTGCATCTGGACTTTACATGTCTGCTGCTGAAGTTATGTGCGCCTGTGCAGCTCCTGACGTGCCAAAGCCAGCCGGTCTCAGGGCCGCTAGGCCTGGCCCCTCCGCCAAGCCCAGCATGCCCCCTCGCACCTCATCCTCATCAACAACTGGAGTCCGCCCCTCCACTTCAGCCCACCCCTCCCCAGCAGGTCCTTCCAGACCACCCCCAGCTCCTTCAGCCAAAGCTGCAGCTGCTCTCTACAGGCAGCAACCCTCAGCACTCACCTCACGCAGCTCGCAGCTCACTGCCAGCTTGAAGGGCAGCTCAGCAAGCATACCTTCTGGCAGGCCTCCCATTGGGGTAGCCTCCAATGGGCAGGTACCAAGGGCAGCGGCCCCCACTGCTGCTGCCCTCAGACCAGCTAATGGCGTTACTCAGCAAGCCAGACCTATGCTCAGCGCACATGGGTTCCAGCCTTTGCCTCAGCAAACAGCAGATCAGGCTGCGCCTCCATCTGCAAGCCAGGACTCCTCAGCACCGGCTCAGGCCTTAGCTGACCACACAGTAGGCGCGCTGACTTCACAGAGAGGGCAAGGGGCAGCACAGTCTGCTGGGCAGCAGTCCACTAGCACTGCAGATGCAGCCAATGGCCCTGCAGAACCTGCACGAGCCTCATATGCTAGTAAAGTGGGCATACCTGTTGATCCTGACAGCAGCACACCAGCTAGCACCCAGAGCGCGTCTCGACACAGAAGCAGGCATAAACATCACAGCAACAGGGGCAGAGGCAGGGGCTACGGCAGACACCGGCCCCATGTTGAAGCTGCTGAGGCAACTTCCTCTGAAGCTGCTGATGTTGCTCAGGACAGCAGTGGGAGGGAGCAACCTGCTGCACTTCAGACCGTTGCTCAGCAGCAGAGCCCATTTGCTTCTCAGAAGTCTTGGTCGTTTGGGCGACAGGCAGAAGCTGCAACTGAAGCTGCAGCATCAGCTGCTGACCAGAGTGGTGCCCAGATGGAAAACGGTGCGAGGAACAGTAATGCTCAGCCTGGTGCCGCGTCAAAGCAGACGCAGCAGCAGCAGCAGCACCCTCCATTTCGAGATACGCAGGCAGCGTCTGGAAGTCGCGATTGCAGTGGGGATGAATCAGTTTCCCAAGGAGGTGCAGAGTCTTCTCTGGGGACAGAGAATCATGATCCAAGATTGAGTCATGAGGAAGCCAGGGCAGCCTCCGCGCGAAAGGCAGCTGCTGCCAACAAAGACCTGCTGGCATCCCCTTTCAAGGCCATCAACCTTGAGTCCATGCCGTCCTTTACCAAGCCTCTGCCAGCCTCCAAGACCAAGGAGTTTCCTTCTAGCAGGTCCTCTGGTCTTCAGCCGGCAGCTCCCATCCAACCAGATGGTGGGCGCTCTTCTTCTTCTCAAGCCCAGCCTGCTGGCAAGCCTGATCAGGCAAGGTCTTCTTCCCCAGATGCCCTCAGGGCAGAGGGCAGTGAGCGTGCAACCGCCCCTCCTGAGGCAGCTGACACTTCAGATTGTCAATTGCCTGCTGCTGAGGGCATTGCAGGGTCCAGCCCTCCAGCTGCCAATGGCGCAATCCGGCTCAATGGACTGACCAGGCAAGGGCAGTTGCCCTGGGAAAAGGCACATGCTCCCACCAGCCCTAATACACCACTAGCTCTGCCAGACTCCTCTGAGTGGAGCTTCAAACAGAGTGAGGCCTTGCAGAGCAGTGGCTGCAGTGATAGTGGCTTCAGCCTGTTATGGGATGATGATCCTTTCTGGCAGGTCAGTCCTGTCATTTGGTTGTGTATGTGACTTGTTGTATGACCCCATGTGTGTGTGTGTGTGTGTGTGTGTGTGTGTGTGTGTGTGTGTATGTGTGTGTTTCAGTTGTAATCATAGGCACAAGGCTAATCATAGGCACAAGGCTAGTCTGTCTCGACTTGCACATCCTATCGAAAGTCTGAGTGCACAGAGGATAAGATGTTATCTGCCTGTCTGCAGTTATGCTGGGAGGAAATCAAGCCGACGCTGGTGACTAAGCTGGGGCAGGGCAGCTTTGGGCAGGTGTACGAGGGCTGGTACCACAGCGCCCCCATGGCTGTCAAGATCATCAATGTGGATCGGTGTTCAGGTACAGACCCGTTGCACACCGGATCAGTCAAAGGCATTCTGCAAGCAGTCCCGCCTGCGTCCAAACATCCCACACCATTGTAATGGAGTGCCTTTAGCACCTTTACACTGTTGAGCTTGTTGATCACTTCACCGCGAGCATGGCAGAGCATGTCTGCATTGCAGCAGCTTCAGTTCTTTCTAAAACATCTCCCCAATGTGGAAACGCGTGTTTACTGTCCCCAAGCGTTTCTGAGTTTAGATTTCCAGTGTAGGGATGACGTTTTTGAATCAAAATAGAAGTTTTGGGATTGAAAAGAGCACTTAAACTCTTTGCGGTAGCCACTCAAGCTGTTTGCAATAGTCACTCAAGTGCTTTGCAGCAGCCACCCACGCTCCACGGGTGACATCAGCTCGTGTGCAACACCAGTCTGATACATTGTAGTACATTTGCTGAACACAGGGCTGAACACGCGAGCTCTGCAGCTGTTCAAGGATGAGGTGGATCTGCAGCGCAAGCTGTCTTTCCATCCCAACATTGTGCGCTTCATTGGAGCCTGCTGCCAGATTCCTCGCCAGCTCATTGCTGAGCCCACAGAGCAGCAGCAGCATCCCCACTTGCAGGTGACTGCCTGCACTCCTTATTGCAATACTTTATACATGCATATGTAGGATAGGGTGTACATATATATATACATTTATGTAGGTATCCAGATTTACTTGCAGTACTGTGCTTGATTTGCCTGATACCCCACACAAGGGTCACTTTCAGCTTCTTTTCCCTGTTCACCCTATGGCAGAGGGAGTGATTAGCAGGCTGTGTTGTGCTTCTGCACCACAAACGTCAGTCCATGCATCAATTTTCCCCATGCAACTGTGAGAACACAAGCTGCATGAAAACATGTGTCTGTACCCCATGTGGACAGAAATTGTCGAACCCAAAAGCAATGGTGTGCAGGCCATAGAGACAGACATGTGTGGGGTGACGCTGGCCATTGTGATGGAGCTGTGCCGCCTGGGCAGCTTCTACAAGCTCATAGAGCAGGCTCGCCGCGTGGCCCACCTGCCCCTGGAAGTGCGCACCGGTGCCCGCTGCCCCTCCACCCCTGACATGGCCAAGGTCAAGGTGACACCGCTTTCCCTCAGTCTCTTTCCCAATTCTCCCCTTGATTTCTCTGGCCTAAGCCAAGGTTCAACATTGATGTTCCTCATTGTCTCCCAATGTTACCCTTCAACGCTTTGACTCAGGACAAGGTTACACCGCTTTTCTTAGTTTCTTTCCCAAGTCTTCCCTTGATTTCTTTGGCCAAGGCAACACTGCTTCTCCTCTGGTTCTTTCTCAGTTTTCCCTTGTTCTTATACTTTCCTGAAATTAAACAACAGCTTCTCACTCTTGAGCAAACTTGCTTGCAGTGTACCTTCTGCTGCTATGTCTCATCTCAAGAGGACTTACACATGAATCTGCACTCATTTGTCGAGTCGACATGATTCCCATTGCATCTGCACTATTATTCTGTTCCATCCACTCATTTGTCCATGTGTCCAGCAGTCATTGGTATTTTGCACCTGCACTCATTTACTCAATCATTTGACACTCATGTGTGTGCGGACAGGCCTCACCAGGGTTCCGGCTGTACAACCAGTGGTCCATCAGGCTGGAGCTAGCGCACCAGGCCGCAGCTGCCGTGGAGTTCATGCACAGCCACAATGTGGTGCACCGAGACCTCACCTCCAACAACTTGCTGGTCACCGACAAGTGGGAAGCCAAGGTACATGCATATGCTTCCCCCAATGCTCAGCTCTGCCTTGTGAGGTGTCTGTCACTGTATGAGGACAACTCAGTGCATACATGAGATGTGGCGTGTTTCATGTTGCTCACTCATGAGCTGGCATTACCTATTTCATCATGAGCTATTGTCATCATCAATAGTCATCATTGTCAGCTGTACATCTTGTAAGAAGGGAGATTGCCAGCAAGAGCAAGCAAAGCTCGTCTTTTGCAAGCCAGCACAAAGCACAGTTCCTTCACCATGTCAATTCAACATCATCTGTTACATTTTCTTTTCATGCCACATGCATTTGCTGTTCAGGTGTGCGACTTCAACCTGGCCAGAGCACTGAAGACAGACACAGTGGAGCCCAGTGCCACCCTCAACTCCCCGGCCTGGAGTGCGCCTGAGCGGCTGCAGGGCAAGCGCTACGGCAAGTCAGCGGATGTCTTCTCCTTTGGAGTCATCCTGTGGGAGCTCATCACTCTGGGTAAGCTTTTCACTCATCATGCATCTCCAAGGTGTGTTTTCAAGCCAAGATGTCTTGATGAGTTGAACCATGATTGATAGCACCCATGACATCACCTTCGGTGATGTATGAGGTTGTAACTTTTGTTTCCGCTATTTGTGTTTTCTTGGTAGCTGGATCTATGCCTCAGACTGTAAGTGCTGAAAGCAAGGTTGATGACACTTCCTGTCCGGCTTTCTTACTGCCCAGCAGTGGCGGCTACTGTGTTTTGGTCCAGGTCCTCCTTGTGTAAGCTTAATGTGCCAAAGTATGACCAAGATGACGCTTCCAGCAGCCAAAATCTTGCACTGAAAGGCAATCTGCATCTGGCAATGGGGCAATGTGTGTTCAAGCATCTGCAGTGGGGATAGCATCAGCTCATCTCTATCTGCAGATGTTGCCTAACTTTGGTGTTGGGTTGCTCAATTTTGGTGCCTCACATGGTTGGGAAACTAAAGGTTGAGGATAGACGTGCAGGCGTTCCTTGGCGTGACATGGCAGAGGACGGTTCGGTGGATGAAGGGCGTGACAACTTCTACTATGTGCTCAACAATGTCATCACAGGCAACCACCTACCATGCCCCTTGACGGTGGAGCCTATCCTACCCGAGCTGCCTCAGGTAAACCTGTGAGTCAAGCTGTTGCAGGGATGTGCACCCTAAGAGCGCTGTAGCCAACACCTGATGATGTCAGTCTTCTGAACATCAGAGCTTGTCACAGTCTGTTGCTGATGCAGCCTGCCTAGCATCACCCTGTAGCTGCATCTATTGTCAGGTCATTCTGCTCAATGTCTTGTGCTTGCCATGTCTCAATCTTGATGTGACTAATAGCTTCAGTGCTTGACTGCAACCTTGTCACATAAGTGTGTGCCTCATCGTGCTGACTGTGAAGTGTGTGGGCATGCAGTTGGTCAAGGTCATGGAGGACTGCTGGCATACTGAACCAGACAAGCGGCCTACTATGGCGCAAGTAGCGCACAGCATGCACAGCATTGCACAGGCAGTAAAAAGGCGTGCCAGAACAGAGCACCAAAGTCGGGCTACTCATACCAGTCCCCATGTTTAACTTGGGTTTTGAGAGTTTGTTGCGTCCATGCACATCCCGGTGGGGGATTCGTTTTGTTGCATGTTGAGTTGTGAGACTATCAGGTTTGGGTGTGTAGAGTACGGCATTCTTACCAAAAGTTCCTTCGTTTATTGCCATTACGATATGACACTAATTGAGGTTTTTGGCGACCTGTGTGTCATAGCTTAGTAGTTTCTAGTCAACGGTTCCTCTCAAGGTCAGCGTGTCAGCTTTTTGGGTCCCAGATTTGTCACTATAGTGACCCAATTCACACTGCAGGCTCATGATCTAAGTACTGACACACTGATTTGGTTTACAACTGGAAGTATAGTGTATTACATGTTTGCCGATTTGCAAAACAAGGTCATGAGTATAGAAACATGAGGTTGTCAGCTGATATGCACCCAACACATTCAGAGGCTTATGTAGTAGAAATTGTGTTGTAAACTTCACATACTACAACAAAATCATGAGCTTATGGCATTGCAGCATCAAGTAGACCAATGAAATCAACACAGCACACAACTATAATACAAAAGTCCCATCTGCATGGCAGATCGTCAAGCCAGGTGCTACTGTTTGCGTAAATTATTCAGACGTGCTTGGAGGTCATCATCAATGCCATCTCCACCCGCTGCTGCAGAAGTTCCTATTGCCTCTGGTTCAGCAGCAACCGCCTGAGCTGCAGCTTGCTTCTGTCCAGGAGCTTTTACCAGCTCAGAGTCCAAGTTGACACCAATTTCATCCAAGACTTGACTGACTAGCTCATTTGACTCGTCTTCTTCATCTTCACCCTGAAAAGACAGCTCAGTTAAAGAAATTGTGCACAACTGCTAAGACAATGCAGGGAAGTACTGAAGGCTGTAGGCTCTTATCAAAGTCCTAGCTGATCCATTCAGCTTTGTGCATGCATTCTGCAGTCAGTTGGGCAGATTGATGAGCCCAGCTCAAGGACTGTGTATTGTAGCTCACGCAGATTCAGATCATGCAGACTTTGACCCACATCTGATGAAACAACTCCTGACGCATGAGCAAAGTATAACAGCCAGCAAAACCAAACGGTGCTGTATGCTTGCTTGAAGCCGTGCATACTTGTCAGTGTAAGCGCCAATGCTGAGTTGCTAGTGCTGTGCATGAGACATGGTGCAGTGAAGACACGACTTGCCTCAAAGGCATCATCTACGGCGTCTCCCATCATCTCACTGGTCATCTCCATGCGCTCATTCTGGCGGTCGAACTCTCGCATGATGTTTGACAAGGCTGGCAGGTTCATTTGCTTGTTCATTGCCCCCATTGCCTGCACACCAGCAATGTGCACTTGTCACAACTGAGCGCAGACAAAACACAAAGGAGCTCAGCTGCATGTGAATGAGCAGTGCCTCAGCAACGTGTAATAATGTAGGGCTGCTGTTCAGCAATCTCGGTTGGTTTCAAGAAGACAAAGTTGCACAGTGGTCTCTGGAATGAAGATGACTGTGTGCTAATCAGCTGGCTTGAAGAGTAAGCTGTCAGCAGACTTGCGACATGCATGTGGATTAGCATAATAATAATAATAACAACGCTTTCCAGCTCATGATGAGTTAGGTTTGTGCGGGACAAGTCTTGTCTTTCCAAAGCAGTCTGTCTTGCGCATCTCTATACGGTCTACTAATCCGACGGGTTTGACAATCTTGCAAAGCAACATCATTGAAACTAGACCTTGGGCGACCAGGTGGGCGGAGCCCCTTAACTTGACCAAACAATAGCTTCTTAGGCAATCTATCATTAGGCATCCTGAAAACATGACCTAGCCATCTGAGTCTTTTGCCTTGCAGCTGAGACTCCACAG
>JAABUK010010612.1_pt1 | contig 12241 bp, 7 predicted proteins | sample 5559141 | NCBI WGS metagenome assembly JAABUK01 (sample SAMN10711869, study PRJNA513367) | rock metagenome | isolation source: Antarctica rocks | place: Antarctica: Victoria Land, Pudding Butte nord | collected 2016-01-03 | reverse complement strand
ATTTAAATATTAAATAATTTATATTATCATATTACTTTTATTAGAAGGTTTAAATATTTATTAAATTTTAATATAAAAGTATATAAAGCTTTCTATTTATTATTTATTTATTTTTTTCTCTTTTTTATTAGGTTCTTCTAAGAATTATTTAAAGAAAGGTATAACCTACTTTTAAGCTTATCCTCTTATATATATTATAATAATTATTAATTACTATTTATTTTATATAATATATTTATTTAATTTAAAATATAATTAAAGTTATATAAGCTAGTTCTTAAGCTTATTTCTATTATTATAATATAAATTAGGTTTAATAACTTTAATATTATCTTTATTATTATTAAGTAAAGGATATTAATTCCTTTATTTATTTAAGGTAGAATTTTATCTTAAGGTATTTATCTTAAGGATATCTAAAGTATTAAGATTCTTTTAATTCTTAGACCTCTTAGGAGTCTAGCTCTTAATTAATCTAATTAAATTTTATAAAAAGGAGTATTAAAGGTAGAGTAAAAATAGGCTTTATTAAGTTAAATTAATATTAAATAATATTTAATACTTAGATATTAATATTTATATACTTAAGAAATAATATAAGTTAAATATTAAATTCTTATATATTATAAAAGTAATATTATTATATAAATAAAGGAATTTATATTAAGATTAATTAATTTAATTAGTTTAAAAGGCTTAACCTTTAAACTTTTTAAGCTTCTTAAGTAATAGCTTAACTACCTAGCTCTACTTAGTACTTAAGCCTACTTACTTAATTTAATATACCTACTAAACTAATACTTATAATACTATTAAGTAGATCCTAGCCTTTATAGATTTAAGCTTAAATAAAGGCTAGGTAGAAGGCCTTAATAGATATAAATATATAAATAATAGACTTTTTAATAAAGAGGAGTTAATAATTAATAAAGATACTTTAAAGGCTAACTTATATATAAGAAGAAGTAACAAAAGTTATAATTTAATTATATATTAAAAAGGATTATTAAAGGTCTTTTAAATTCTTTATATTACTTCTATTATTTAGATTAATAGCCTTTTTAAAGGTAATATTAATAAACTTATTTATATTATTAAAATTAATACTCTTATAATAGATCTTATAAATCTACTTAAAATTTAAGGCTAAAAAATAGGTAATAAGAAGAATAATAAAGGATTTATTACTTAAAATAAGATTATAATATATAAGAGATTTAATTAATAAGATCTTAAATTAGAATTACTCTTATATAAAATTATTAATTTATATCTAAGGTATATTACTTAATAATAAATATTAATATTTATTTATTTAAGATAGATAAAGATATTAATATTACTATTAAAATAGCTATTTTATAAGGATATTATATTAAGAAGATAATAAGAGATTAATAAGACTATATAAATATAATAATATAATAATAATAATAGTTATACTAATATTTACTTATATTCCTAATATAAATAGGCTTAAGTTTTAATTATAAATTACTATTATATTTATACTATCTTATAAGTTCTTTATCTTTTTATTATCTTTTTATTATTATTTTACCTTCTTATTAGCTACTTTTATTTATTAAGATATTTAAAGAGTTACTTTCTTTAATATCTTTATTAATATTAATATTAATAATAGGATTATTAATAAGGTTAAGATCCTCTTTAATAATATATCTATTTATTACCTTATAAGTAGTCCTAGTTATTATACCTTTCTTAATAGTAGTAGCCTAGTTAGTAATAAATCTACTAATAAACTACTTAATAAAGGTATATATAGAATATTTAATTATTACTTTTTTTAATAATAGTAGTCTTTTTAATAATAATAGTCTCTTTATAAATTATTTAGAAGGATCTAATTAATTAAAAGGTAGGTATAAAGTTAATAATATTAAAAACAATAAAAATCTAATAATATTAATAATATTAGGCTTTAAAAATAAGTAATTAGATATATATAATTTAGAGTTTAAAAGGATAGAGAATATAAGTAAAATCTAGTAGGTAGATAATATTAATACTACTTAAGTTCCCCTAATTAATAGCTAACCCCTTACACTAACCCCTAGCTAAACTAGCTCGATAGGAATACGCTCTAGTGGACCTTTAAAACATGGGCGACCCCCGCTACATTTTCGGAATGGATTTCATCGACATGTATAAGAATGAAACCGGGGCTTCTGAGCCCCAGCAGGATTTTTACGACCGTCATGATATATATGCAATGTAAGTTTCCACGTGCTAATGAATACGTGGAAACAAACACTGACCTGTTGTAGTCGTACTGACATCGTTGTGGCTGCTATCTGTCCCGAGTGGTTCAAACTTATCGAAACGTGGGTGTCCGAATCTTTCGACAGCTTAGTAGGGTAATTGAGACTTACAACATCCAGGTCGAAAGAAAACAAGCGCAAGTTTTTGGCTCGATTTCCCAACGGCTTTGGAGATTTCAAGGACGACGCAACGCTCTAGGGTTTCCCAAGGATGATACAAAGAGGAAAATTGCAAATGGGCACTTCACTTACGATTCCCTTTGCTTTGTCCCTGTTGCCAGAGCGCCTAAGGTCCCACCCTAGGTCATAGATTGGTCTTCGCGCGGTCGAATTGGAAATGAGCGGCCATGAATCGACTCTATAAATCACGGGCGGGGAAGCAAGGCCTATATTCATATTCATACATAAGGTATGATACCATGGCTTGATTCATTGGATGATCTGGAGCATTTTGCTGCCGCTGTTGCAGGCCCGGACGGCCTTGGAATCGAGACGACTTCTTATCATGTATGCGGGAAAGGATTCTTTCTATATATTTCACCTCGAATTTCTCATTGTCTATTGTATTCTCGACAATATGTTGGTCGAGGCTTAAAATTTGTCCCAGGGGTCTCAACGTTATTCCAGAGATCTTGCCAACAGAACATCCGGTGAAGTTCAGCTCAGCTTATTGAAAGGTACAGATCCTGAACCCTTTCACACAATCAAACACGATCAAAGGTCTCCCTCATACGAAAATTCACATCATAACCCATTGGCCCAATATGTGCCTTTATAGAAGTTTATACTTGAGAATATTATCCTTAAACTATATGATTAGCCCTACTAACCTTAAGGAGCTTAGCTACCGACTTATCCGGCTTGGCACGTCTAAGGTACTAAGGTAATCTCTTACTGTGATATTATTGCTGATTTGTCAGCGGCTGAGGACCGGAGACTTGAGCTTGTTCGCGGCGGACGACTCGGATGGGGACTATCAAGCTCTAGTCCGCTCGTACCTAGAGATTATCAGAAGCGATACGGATACCCCTGTTCCTCCGGCCAATCTTCCACCTCAACCCCCTCTCTTCGTCTCGCCCGCGACTCCTCATTCGCCAGAGCAGCTGTACGGCCATGCACCACAGATGGCGCTCCAGGGATAACCATCCGCAGATGCGGCGAAGCGACCCTCGCGATGGTAGCTGGACCATCCGCTCCACCCAGCTGCACCATCCTTGGGTCCGCCATCACTCGCGTCGGACGAGGGTTCGTGTGGATTTTAGTGAGTGGAGAAGACAAGTCACTTCCGAAGAGGGTGCGGTTCTGAGAGATTAGGTCGGGATGGCGAGTCAATGGCGATGGAGGGAGGTTCCCTCGAGGACCCGGGTAGGAGGCAGGGACTTGGCGCGAAGGGCCTGACGGTATTGGGACGCCTTTGTGTAGAGCGAGGGTGGCGGAGATGGCTTGGCCTCGATCGCTGGCTCTCTGGATTTGTTGGCTCTGCGCAAGAGACCGCCGATTCTCTTCGAGCTCCTCCCGCCCGAGCTCCTTCTGTACCCCTTTGCCCAATCTCTCTCCACCAACACCGCTCGATTTCGACCCGTCAAAGTCTTCATCCCACGGATTCGATGTGCTATCTGAGATCTCTGGCTCAGTCATCGTTGTCGCTGCAGGGAGTGAGGTTGTTCTTGGTTCATGGGCTTCGATGATCGCCCTATCGTAGCGTTCCAACTCGTCCGGAAAGTCGTCACCTACATCCGATACAGTGGACGCCACACTCATTCCTCCTCCATGGTCTGGCCATACATCATGTCCCGCTAGCAATGGCTGCTGTGCTCCATCTGCCTGCACTTCTCCACTCGGGTTGCGAATCAATCGAGACCACATTGCCGAACGTCCATAGGCTTTGATAGGGGAGGTTGGAGTGAGTGGCTCTCTGACCGCAGCTCTCCTGGTGTGCGGTATCGTAGCAGAGTGGGATTCAGAGCAACTCGCACAGCGATGTAACGGGCACTCGTCAACTCCATCCACATTGTAGCTTGTGGGAGGTTGAGCGCGAGCAGGTGCTTCGCGAAACGGCTCGGGGCCATCAGACCCATGGTCTGATGCTAGGCTTGGCGGTTCGCCGACTGTCTCGAGACTGGACTGTCTGCTGTTGCTATCGGCTTCTGCTCGAGAAGGTGAAGGTGGGATGTCGAGAAATCCATCTCCACCATTGTTCATCACAACCCTTCTGTAAGCGCGTTCTCTAACTTCTCTCTCCAGCTCCATACGATCGGCATTGCTGCTAAAGGGGTTCCAAGTATGATTTGGTCTTCGAAGCTGTGGCGGGGATGCATCCCCAACATGCCGCTGAGCATCCGTGCCATGTAGGCCTATGTCGCGGCTCCGTCGACGAGTTGGTCTGTTGTCACTGGAGGTAGTCGCGCCTCTATATCTCGTGTCCTGGTCCAGATTGGGCGAAGCAAAATCTCCGAGAGAAAGCCGTTGGAGTTCCAGATCAGGAGGCTGTCGATGGGCTCCAGCATTGAACTTGATGACCATGAGTAGATCCCTCAAGTCTTCTCGATAGCTATAGATGTAATAAATGGTCACAATCAAACCGATAAATCCACAGAAGCTGACGAAAGATAGATAGAGATCCAGCAGCGTCGACAGAACCCTATCGCCCAACTGCTTTTTTGGCATTTCCGCCATTATGCGGCTAATCAGATAGACATTGCGAATGTAGATGCCCAATGCGAGCCCCCATGCTATCGGAGTCAGACCTACGAGATGTAGCAGTCGATCACGTTCGGAGTGTGCAATCCCGGCTTTGCACCAATCTCGGACTCGATGTAGTAGTGGGTGCCAGTGCATAACCAAAACCGCAGAGGTCAGCAACACAGCACCGCAGGCGACGAACTCCAGGATGACATCTACAGGACCGTAAGCGACCATCTTGTAAGCTCGGCAATTGGGTTTCTTCAATATTGGTCTTTGAGGATTGCAAGCTGTCTCTAGATAATATAGAAGAGGATGAGCAAGTTGACGAAAAGAAGAAGGCTGGGTCACTGAGGCCTGTGGATTTTCTAGAAATTATTTCGGATTTTCTGGACGATATATACATCGCAGCGCAAGGCGAGACAGGGTGGACTCTCGCCAAGCAGCGAGTGGGTCCAAGTTTCCACAAATAATTGGCAAGACGACACTACAATTCTCGGAAGGGAGCATTGTTCTCAGATACTGGGGCAGTGGGGCAAAATTGGCAGGGGAAGGGAACTAGAACAGGACAAGCGCGTCTCCACTGAAGGCCCTATGCAGACGAGGATTTTGCAGACCACCACTGAACACAGATGGCTAAGCTTTGCTGATTCAAAGATTATTGAGGTATAGGAAGCTTGAGTAGAAGAGAGAACCAAAACGAGATAAGTACGCTTACCTTCTGGAAAGACCCACCTATTTTGTTGGGAAAGACACTGCCACGACTGCCTTGAATGTACTGCAGATATTGTTTGACAGACAGCCTTACCTCGTTCCAGATGAGGTACACTCTTGATGAATTGCTGACCCTGCTTGTAGCTCCTGGCCTCTCACACACGTACCACCCACGTCGGCCGAGTTCTTCAAGTCTCAAAATCTCCCCTGCTGCGTCCTGACAGTATGCTGAACGTCCCTTCTATTGACATGTGAGCATGATGTTTGCGTCACTGGAGCGTCGGGTCAGTCAGAGTAGCTAGGTGGATTCTGGCTATCTTGATAAGGACACGCCATCCACCTTTAAACAAGCGCCGATAGGCATCGAACCTAATTAGAAGTATATCGATTCGCAAACAGACAGGGTAAACCACAGAATGAGTGCGAGAGGTGTCAACGCAACCAATGGACGAGAGCTGATGGACAAGTCACAGGAGCATTTTTATTTACCTGATTGCATTGCTGAATTTAGTTTCATTGATTTTACGCTGCTAGTGGCATGATGGAATTAGGTGGCGGGTAGATTGGCCTCAATGGACGAATATCCGGTAGTATTGATGTCTCTTGAGTCTCAACATCTTCGACGTCCATTATTCGCGGTAATCTGGTTGCCAGATATACTGCCTCAGCCGGATTCAGCCTATCGAAATAATCGTCCATGTATCTTCGGGCCTCGTCTGGAGGGGCAACTACTCGAGCAAGCGGCTCGAGAACCTTTGGATTGGGGCATGTCAAGCGTATCGTGACTGGCTGATAATAGCTCATGGTTCCTCTGTACTTTCCAGAGGCTGCCGTGCTGCCCCTTCGGATTATGAGGAACGATACAATGACCTGGGTGCCGCCGTAGAGATACTCAAGGATGCTGAAGCGAGGAAAAGAAAAGCGATCGCCTGTACCACCGAGATCGAAGACAATGCCATCGATATCGGACTTGTTTCTGTCGTGAGCCTTTGTAGGGATAGGAGATGCGGTCATCGGATAGATTTTGGATGAGGGTTCGACCTTGATTGGGGTCTGTCCTTGATAGGGTTGAGGATGAGTGGGTGTTGGCCCGCCCGGGCCCCAAGGCACGCTAAAAGGGGTGGTCTGGTGGGCGGGATGAGATACTTGTTCTGCTCGACTGTGCGGGGCCACGTCGGCACTTCTTTGGCCAAATGGCGGAGGGGGACTTCCGCGAGACTTCAGTATGGAATTAAGCTCATCGATATGACTTTGAAATTCTTTCAGCTGATCTGGGGACGCCTGACCGGAGGCCACCACTTTCATTAGTGTTTTGAGAGCTTGATTTGAAGCGGCGCGAGTGGCTAGCATCTGAATTACGGGATCAGGCTTGGGCTCGCCGTTCTCTCCTTGTGATGCGGATTTGTGGGTGCTTCCCGATCTTGACAAGTCGGGGGGTTTGGCGGCCGGAGCAGTTGCTGGGTTGGGTATGGGCGCACGATAGATTGGAGGTGGTCCCTGTGGTCCGAAAGGTCCGAAGGCTTCTCGGAAGGGGGGAAGTGACGGTTGAGATGGGTGCGAGTGCTGCTGGGGTTGGTATGGCGGATGAGCTACTGATGATGGCGTATTATTCAAAGGGGAGGTATATGTGTTGTAGGGAGTAAAAGGATTATATTGGGGTGTGGACAATGAGGGTGATTGTAGTGGTGCTGGCGCATAGGTAACAGTGACATCTTTTACTCCGTATAACGTAGCCTCAAAGACATGAGGGTCGATGGTGATTGAGCAGTTGCCGAGTCTCGTCATTGTTTCCTTCGCAGGGTTTAGAGCGTTGACCATGTTGTTCTTCTTGCTCGGCTTCGTCCAGTAGCGCTCGAAGATTCCATCTACTAGCCATTTCTGCCGTGATCTCTCTATCGATGCTGCTAGCACACCACTGGAGCAAGTCAGCGAGGAACGCCATGGAAGAGGAGTCAGGTGAAGTGACCTCTCAGATATTGACTGGTAAGCTGTGGTAGACAAGTCTAATCTTTGCCGCTCTGACAGAGTAGGCAACGGTCGACCATCTCTGAGCTTCACCGGAAGTCCCCCTAGGGTAGGCTCGGTAGGAGGCGGTGGAGGTGCTGGGGCAGCAGCAGGAGGGGGGGGAGTCAAAGCTCGCTTCTTTAGCGGAGGCTCTCCCCTGTTCCTGGTCGAAAGCCTTCTATTCTCCGACATGGCGTCGAATGTCGCGAGGATGAGTGTTGCAGCTGAGAAGAGAAAGGTTTGAGACTGCCAAGTATCTACGCCAAGCCTCGACTCTACTCGCAGAAAAGCGCGTTACTGTATGCAGGTGCCTTCATCAGTTCATCTTCAACATAATGGGTGAACCAATGGGGACTATGAGCACTCACATCCCTCTATCATCATCTTGAGCTGTAATGCATTAGTCTTGAAGCGTTACTAGTTTTTGTGCGCACATCGCCAACGTCAATATCTGGGGTTAGGTTCCTTTGATCGACGTTGAATACAGAACATAGATGGCATTTGCATCAATTCTCAAAAAAGGATATTGGTCACTTGCTATCGTTGCCGGTCTCTACTTTGTCTTTGTCTCTCTCTTGCTCAATGGCTGGATCCAGCGACAGTAAGCTGAAACCCTAAGATTCCGTAGCTCTCTACTCATGCTAGCACAGAGCTCTGTATGCGCCCAAATTCAAATCCTTTTCGCAAGATCCGAACGAGACCGAGCGATTTGGATTTCTGAGTACTTTGAAGGACCTTGTGGCTTGTCTTATATGCGCTATCTAATCCTTTCCAGAAAACCAAGTCCGACCATTCAATATCAACACACCAGATGGAGAGGTGCTTTACGCATGGCACATTCTCCCTCTTTTGACCTATGCTAGTCACCAAAAATCTCTCATCGAGGAGCCTAGAGGTCATGGTGATGATCTCGAGACCTCAATAGCTTTCAAATTGCTAGCCAAGGACCGGGACAGCCGCCTTGTAATCAGTTGTCAGTCTATCGCAAGACTGAGTGGGATATGTGCTTTGCTTACGGTCCATAGTCCACGGAAATGCAGGCACAGTTGCTCAAGGATGGCGCACTGACACGTACCGGGCGTTGTCGATGGGAGCTCCGGATAAGATTCACGTTCTGACTGCCGACTACCGAGGCTTTGGATACTCCACAGGCAGTCCATATGAAGAAGGACTCATCATTGACGGTGTGGCTGTAGTGAAGTGGGCGCTTGAAGTCGCTCGGATACCTCCAGAGAGGATAGTGCTTTTTGGGCAAAGCCTTGGCACTGCAGTGGCAACAGCCGTAGCAGAGCATTTCATTGTCGAAGATGGAATAGAATTCAAAGGCATCATCCTAGTCGCAGCGTTCTCTGACATTCCAACGCTCATGTCCACATATGCCGTTGGTGGCGTCATACCAATACTTTCGCCCTTGAGACCCTATCCGTTCCTACAGCGGTTTTTCGCCAAACGCGTACAAGAGACGTGGTTCACGGCACGAAGGTTGGCAAACCTAGTACGGCAGAGTAGGCACGTCGACTTGCAACTAGTTCATTCGAAGAACGACTTTGACATACCTTGGACTCACTCGAACACCTTGTTCCATGCCGCAGCGAACGCTACGAGTGAAAGAGGTCTCACGTCGGAACAGATTGACGCTGCTAAAATTCATGAAGATCTGGGCGGTTCTGGACATATTGATCTTTGGCCTACAGTGAATGAGGACGGTGACCGAAAATTTGTGAGGCAAGAGATTGTTCATCATGGAGGTAAGTGTCACATGAGCGAGATGTGGATGCTACCAAGCAGCTGAACAAGGACGCAGGCCACAACCGGATTCCGACATATCCCGTCGTCGCTAAAGCAGTTTGGAGCGCGTTCTACGGAAACGTTCCTCGGGAATAACGGCGTGTTGATCCTGTTCAATGTGCAGATGAATAGGCCAGGGAATGCGCTGATGTTCAACGACCACATCCTTCTCGCATTGATTCAAAGACTGGGTCGAATCAAACAATTCTAGCAGTCTTACTCAGCATACATCACGTTCCATGTTACGTCCAGCCATCCTGAATCATGCCTGGCATTGAGAGCAATGCATGCCACAAGGGGGCTGACGCGGTCATAGGAGAGGTGCCCAAGAAGCAAAAATTGGGTGTCAAGGCGGCTGGTTCACAACGTCGAACAGTGATTAAGTAAGAGGTGTTGAAGCGTTGGACACAATTAGGAAGTGATGTTACGAAGATTCACAAAACACGTAGTACCGCATTCGGCTTCATAGATACCTTAACAATTGTGTTCGACAAAGGGTCCTACCAATTCTTCCCAATTCAATCATTTTCAGCTATGAACTTTGAATCTAACCAAGCTGTATCAAAGGTTCTCGTATTTGTTTGCCTTCCATAGGATAGATGATATTGCGCTTAGGGTTTCTTACATCCCGCTAACTCAACCTCCCAACCAACACTCCTACAATCAAACATGAGCGCCGAGTCTAAGATCGCCGACCCCAAAGTCGATGAAGAAGCCACCAGAGATGTTCTCGGTCAGTCCAGTACTTCAGATCATGAGAGCGCAGAGGATGCCGACACTATCGAAGACGTCGACCCCACCGACGGTAAAGATTCAGACGCCGTAGCAGCAGGTTCCGAGGCGAAAAAGAAGAGGTCAAAGAGAGGCAAGCTGAAGAAGGCATTGGGTGTTGGCAGCAAGAAAGAAGGGGACAAAGATGCGGGAGAGGGTTCCTCAAACCCAGCTAGCAAGCTGACGAGCGGTCAGGTGGAGCAATTGTTGGAGATGAATCCCTCGTTGAAGGGCGAGGTCGCTGGAATGGACAAAGAGAAAGCGTCGGAGACGATCAAGAAGATGGATGTGTCTGATTTGCTCACTGGCATGTCAGTGGGTGGGAACAACCAGAAAGACATGGCTTCATACAAGTTCTGGCAGACACAGCCCGTCCCACGGTTCGACGAGACGACGAAGAAGGCCGAGGAGGGGCCCATCAAGATCATTGACCCAGAAACCGTGCCCAAAGAGCCTGCGCCAATGACAGAAGGTTTCGAATGGGTGACGATGGATCTCACGGTCGAAAAAGAGCTGGAAGAGGTCTACGAGCTTCTGAACGGACACTACGTGGAGGACGGCGAGGCCATGTTCCGCTTCAACTACTCGCAATCGTTCCTCAATTGGGCCCTCAAATCCCCCGGCTGGCGCAAAGAATGGCACGTCGGCGTGCGCGCCAGCAAATCCCGCAAACTCGTCGCTTTCATCTCCGGCGTCCCCGTCTCCCTCCGCGTTCGCTCCAAAGTCCTCAAGAGCACCGAAGTCAACTTCCTATGCGTGCACAAGAAGCTCCGCTCGAAGCGCCTTGCGCCTGTCCTTATACAAGAAATCACTCGTCGATGCTATATACATGGTATCTTCCAGGCTATATACACGGGAGGTATTGTGCTGCCCAAGCCTGTCAGCTCGTGCCGGTATTTTCATAGAAGTCTTGATTGGTTGAAGCTTTATGAAGTGGGCTTCTCGCCTTTACCCTCAAATTCGACAAAGGCGAGACAAATCACGAAAAATCACCTGTCACCCAACACAGCGACGCCCGGATTGCGGGCCATGCAACTCAAAGACGTCCCTGCGGTACAAGATCTGCTAGAGAGATATCTGCAACGCTTCGACATGGCTCCAGTGTTTGATCAAGGAGAGGTCGAGCATTGGCTACTACACACCGATAAAGTGGCCGAGCAGGTGATCTGGAGCTACGTTGTCGAAGACGAGAAAACGCACAAGATCACCGACTTCTTCTCCTTCTACTGCCTCGAGTCGACTGTCATCGGCAACCAAAAGTACGACAATGTCAGAGCTGCATATATGTTCTACTACGCCACCGAAACAGCGTTTGCGAAGGAGGAGAAGGGCTTAAAGGAGAGGCTGAATATGCTAATGAATGATACCCTCATACTAGCTAAGAAGGTACGTAACATCTGTTGAGCAGGAAACTGTCCAGCTGACACAGGAATTCCGTAGTTCAACTTCGACGTCTTCAACGCCTTGACCTTACTCGACAACCCTCTCTTCCTCGAGCAGCTGAAGTTCGGCGCCGGAGACGGCCAGCTGCATTACTATCTATACAACTACCGTACAGCTCCCATGGCCGGCGGTGTCGATGCCAAAAATGCTGTCGATGCTTCGAAGAGAGGCGGTGTTGGCGTGGTTATGGTGAGACCCCTAAATTAGATACGCAAGGATCCTGCTAACGTGTCATAGCTCTAATCTTACATTTGACGAAACATCATACCCCAGCCGTTGCTATCGCATGCGAGAAGTCCAGATCCAGACAAATTAGCAATAAATCCCAAAGTCTCCTCGAATCCAAACGAAAGACCGTATATTCCAACTTAAACTCCATTCATTCCATCAATCCCCCAAAACTCCCCATCCCCTACACCCTCCCCTCACACACCCCACCCCTCCGCAAAATCCCTAATCCACACCCCCTCCATATCCCCCCCTCCATTCCCTGTCGGCAACCCCACCCCATCGGCATCGTCTTCCCCCCATTTAGTCCCACCCTGCTCCGTCCC
>JAABUK010010609.1_pt1 | contig 12243 bp, 14 predicted proteins | sample 5559141 | NCBI WGS metagenome assembly JAABUK01 (sample SAMN10711869, study PRJNA513367) | rock metagenome | isolation source: Antarctica rocks | place: Antarctica: Victoria Land, Pudding Butte nord | collected 2016-01-03 | reverse complement strand
GGCTGGTATGCGCATCCTGCCTGGGGCAGGGGCCGTTGCTGGGATGGGCCCCGCTGTGCTGTCCTCCCACAACAAGGGTACACTCCTGTATCACGACACAATACACATGTCACAGCAAAACGGATATGTCACATAACAATACACATGTCACAATACTCATGTGACCATTCAATACATATGTCACAGCACACTACACATGTCACAAAGCAAGCGGTCCATGCAACACAAGACACAGACATAGACTACTTGATATGGCGCAAGCGGCCTTGCATAGCACGTATGCAGCACAACTGCTGTCTTACAGCATTGCTGCACAGTACATGTCTGCCTATGGCAGATATGCAAGTGTGCGTGTCTCAAAAGTCCATGCAAGCCATCCTGCTCATGATAATCAACTGTTGCAATAAGGGCATGACACACGCTGCTGAAGCAAGCTGCTGCTGTATCGCTGTGGAGTAAGCAAGTTGCTGGTGAAGGGTACAGCAGTCACCTGAGGAGCGGCCCTGTGCAAAGACAGGGGTGTCAGGGTGGTGCCTGCAGAGGGGCAGGTCAGCTGCTGGGAAGTGCCCCAGGCAGGTGCTGCAGAGCAGGACGTGCGCAAGGCCCCACAGCTTCCAGTGTATCTCCCTCCACCCCCACTGCTTCTTTCTCAGCTCCTCTATAAGCCTGCAGGTATGATACTTGCTCTCACACTTTGCTGCTGCACTCTGAGCTGGTGATGCAAGGGTCAAGATCCTCCTGTTCAGGACTCATGGGCTTGTTGACTTGACTTGACATGTGAAAGAACGCATCTTGTTGCATCTGACGTGTTTGCTGCATAGTCAGCTCCTGTCATTGCACCTTCGCATGCTTGCACACCGCGTCAGGGGCGAGTGGCTAGCTGCATCTGCAAATGGTGCATGTCAAGCAAGCAAGGCCCACAGAGATTTCAGGTCCATATTGGGAAGCCACGCAGCCAACACCACATATCTAGGATGACAACAGTGCCTGCTGACCTCTGCACCTTCCAGCCTCTGTCCAGTATATGCCGCCTGAATGCTGCAGCCAGGGGGTCACCATCAGACCCCACCCCCACCTCACACTTCAGCTTATGCCTATAGCAGGCCGAGAAAACCTCGCCACACTCTGTGCATCTGGATAGTGCTGTGGCAGGTTCTCTGATTATGTGATCCACCTTGTGCTTGTACAGCCGCTGCACTAGAAGGTGGCTTCTGAAAGCCTGCAGGGCAGGGCTGCTGGGCAAGGGCTGATGGGTGTTGCCCTGGTCCTGAGATCCTGTGCCTACTCCTGAATTGTCACGGCATAGGTCATGACATGCATGCAGGTGCAGCAGCTTGTTGTGTCAGGTTCGTTATGGAGTTGATGGTGGTGAGCAGCAGCAAGTGAAGCTGAATGTCTTACTTGGCTGATGGTATTGCCATAGGTCCTCCAAACCATCCTCGCTTACCCCCTGAAAAGTTGCAGCATAGCATTAGACCTGAAGATGTTCCTAAAGAGGTGACATTTCAAATCTGTCTGGAAAAAGGGCGTGAAGTTTTATAGTTGGGGGTTGAAGTGCGCACTGTCTCAGCATGACCGAACATGTTAAAGCTGGAGCGGCAACACAAGAGTTTGCTTCAGAACAGATGCAGTGATCCCATGACGTGTTCACTGCAACACTCTTTATCAGAGCAACATCAACCAATGCGCCAGACCTTTGCCAACCTGGAAAGCAGGCTGTCTGCCAGGCCTGCCAGATCATGCGACAGGTTAGCCACTGCTGCAAAGTTCTGGGCAATAAAGGACAAAGCGCTGCTTTTGAGCTCTTCCATCTGCACTAAGAAGGAAGTCTGCAGTTGGCGCACATGGTGCAGACGCAAGTCTGTCAGCTCATATGCCACTGCTGAGGCACAACACAGGAATTACAGTACCACTTAGGCGCAGTGGATACCTGAAGAAAGTCAGAAGATATCAGCACCGGCATGCAGTTTGCTATAGACAAAGCCGGTAGCTGCTGTCCTGCTGCAGCAGCTTTGGCATACTGAAGCAGCCAGCTGAACACCGCAACGTCACACTGCACAGAAATCTCTGCATCCTGGGACGGCAACACCCTCTTCAAATATGACCTGAAGTACCTAGGCAAGGCACAGAAAAGTCAGAGGGCCTGCTGCAGCCTTGTCAAAGTTCCTGGAGTGTAGCAGCGCAAGATTCCTGTTGTTGTGACAAACACCTTGAGCGTCCACGCAGTGAGACTTGTGACTCACTGCATGGACGACAACAACGCGCCGTGCTCGCAGGCGAAGTCTTGCCGAAGACACCTTGCTTCATCGAACACATGTATCTTGACTATGCCCATGCTTTGACACACTGCGCCTCAAGCAGGAACGTTGGCTACAGACACTGGTTTGACGCTGGGTTGACCGTGTTGACCAATTCGATGATTGCGCCTTGACAATGAACCCCCCCCCCCCCCCGCGTACCCCCGGTGGGAGCTTGCTCTGGAACAGTGTCTGGAAGTTTCAGACTGGATAATGCCCGGACAGCAGGTGATGCACCATGAGCGATAAGGTGGATCCAGCCCTGACGAGTGATCGCGCATTTGATGAACGAGCGCGGCTTTGGAAGGTCGCTGAAGCAACAGTTAACCAGCACACACCTGCTGCTGATGGTTATTGTAGCGACTCCTCTCCATGTACAGGCCTTCACACGGACGACAGTACAGCTGGTACGCGAAGTCGTCTGTGCTGCTCTTCAAGGCATCGTGGAACAGGCACACTGCCATCCTCTTATTGTCCCCGTTGCTACAGTAGCTTTTGAGCAAACCATTTGATGTGACATGACTGCGACACAACGTACATACAGAAAAGCAGTCGAGTTCTGCCTTCTGTCTGGCAAGGAGGGCCTGAAGCAGCGCAAGCTTGCTGGCCTGCCTGAGATCAAGGTCACCAGAACCAGCCCTACTGAGGACCTGTGGAAGCACGAATTTGTCACCCAAGCTCGGCTCCCGCATAATGACGTGAATTAGTCAGCTGCAGTCTGTATTATCATTGTACAATGAGGTGCCAAGCTGCTATCACAATGTTCCCCCTTCTGCCATTGACCGAATCTACTATCAAGATGCATGCTATGCCCTGTATTACGTGAGGCTGTGCTCCATTCAGCGACGCCAACCAGTGTATTTGGCCTTCCTCACAGCATGGCCATCTGCAGGCGCGTCAGGAGCACTTTGCTGTTGTCAACACAGATGCAGCATGCTACTTGGAATACCGCCTGGGAGATCTGCAATTTTACTTGAGAGAGAACGAGGGAGAGAACAGCAAGCTGCTTCCTGATCACCTTGAAGGTGTTGCAGCAGTTTCTGCCAAGAGCGAATTACTGTGCAGCATTCCTGAGCAGCCTTTCCCAGAGATGACTGTCAGGTGCCAAGTACATGTTGCTACAGCATATGCCAATCTCTGTGCTGGCGTTCGCTAAGCGTGTCATATGCTGCAGGACAACCATTCAACAGGCTATGCAAAGTCTGGATGTAGCTCAGGAGCTCAGGCAGCAGGTGGAATCTAGCTCGCTGGAATACAAGACCAATGTAGGAACTAGAATTGAAGCATGGTTGCAACAAGACATTGATTCGTTTACAAGCTATATGCGCGATGTCGGCAACAAACAGGCAGAAAAGTGGGCAAGGAGCAGCAAGGAGAACATGGCTGTATATTTGTCAAGAGCTAGGCCAGGTATGTCAGGTCTGACCAATTCAATTTGTGCACCAGTTGCAAAAAGGCAGTAATACAGCAATACAGTGCGATCTTTGACTCTGTTACGTGTTCTTCAGTAGCAAGACAAGATGCAGTGGTGATCAGCTCTTCAGAGGGACTAGGACTAGCTACGCTCAGAGACGATGAGGCATGTGCGACGCTCTGCGCCAATACTGTGCTATGTTGGGGACTGCGTGCAAGCTGCCATTCATGTGCTTGGGTGTATCATGGATGGACAGTGACCCACTGGCTGCAGGGCATTGCAACTATGCAGATAGTTGACTGGCGGCTCACATATTCTCAGAATCGGGATCCAGTGAGACATTGAAAGCGTCATGTCCAGTCTAGGCTTCTTCTGCAACTGCAGCATGTCAAATGGGTGCAATAAAGTGGTGTCATGATAGCTATAGCACTATTCAAGTGCTCAACTACTTTAGTCACAAATTCCACGAGACTTGAAAGAGGTCTGTGCACATATATTGTTGCTAGCAGCGCTGTCAATACATGTCTTCAAGCTCAGCTGACGCTTTGTGTGCGCTGCCCTTCCTGAATGAGTGGAGTGCATCCTGGGTGTCAGGAGTGAGTTCTGCCAGTGATTGACCACCCATCATGGTTGTAACACATGTAGCTTGTGTTTCATGCAAATTTTTTATCGGGGTCCTGCGCTGCAGGCACAAGTGAGATTTGCCACTTGAGCCAGAAGTTTGTTGCTCTTTGTACGAACACACTATGCTAGTTGAGGATTATGCAATGGTGTATATATGTATCATAGTATGTGCTACATTATTTGGACTTGTAGAGTACAGCTCGGATGTTTATGCAGTCAAGTGTTCAAGTGTTAGTATGTCATTTCAGAAAACGGTGTAATCGCCAGAGTTTCACGCAATCTGGCTGCACAGACGAGCAGCGCTGATTAGTGCTCCTGCTACGTTTGTTGCCTTTGATGTTGTTCTTGTTGCATGTTTCACTGCTGTTGCATGTGATTTGCCTCTGGATGTGATGCAGCACTTGTTTGGGATTGTTGTTAAACAGTGCCATGGTGTATATCTTGCTGCATGCTGTTGGTGTGGCTGATGCATGTGCTGCTGCGGTGTGTTGATGTGGCTGCTGCATGTGCTATTGTTGATCAGAGTACATGTGCTATTACTGTCATGTGTGCAGTTGCCCATTGCTGCTGCTGCATGTGCACACGTTTTTGCATGTGCTTTTAACATCATGTGTGCATTTGTCTTGCGAAGGGTATACAATAATTCCTATACCTTTTGTTGCCTTTGCTGTTGTTGCTGATAAGTAACAAGTCGTTGAACGTTGCATGTGTTGTTGCTGCTGCATGTGCTGCTGCCTACGCATGTGCTGCATCATTGGGTTGGGGTTGCTGTTGTATATGTCACTGCAGATACCACATTGTATGTTGCTGCATTTTGTCCTTACAATTGTGGCTGTTGCGCGTGCTGCTGCATGTGTTGGTTCTGCTGCTCTGTGTACACATGTGCTGTGCTACTTGCAGTGGCATGCTGAGGACGCTGGTGTTCCCATTGTGGTGGCTGTGTTTTTGTGACTCTTCCACATGGTATTGCTGTTGAACATTGTGATGTTGCAAATTCTGTTGCACAGCTCTGAAACCACAGGCAACTTTCCCAAAGAAGAAGATGACCCGAAATTGGTAACGCTGTAACAGCATTGATACGGAATTAGCGTTTATTGAGCCCACAACGGGTGTGGTGACCAACACGTCCCCATGCTGTGATTAACAACAGCCCTGATTTCAAGTTGTCAGCTGTGTCGGCTCCGCAACAGTAGTCGTGCTGTCTACAGCATACACAGTAGACACTTTGTTAGCCAACAACCCGGTGGACGCTTCATGCTTCAGCAATTTCTTGCCGTTGCTGCGAGGGGGCGACGGGTCCCTCGTAAGGGTTTCACTGCTCTGAACTCGAAAAGAGGCCCACGAACTTTCTACAAAGGAAAGGGAGCGGAGCCTACAGGGCATCACACGAGAAAAGGCAAGACTCTGCTTGAGATGCATCAGCTGGCCGCTGATATTACCCCAGGTGAGCCTTTCAAATATGACTTTGTGTTCAGGTGGGTACCAGTTACTGAAGGACAAGCTACCGGAGTATATAGTGCCAGACTTGAAAGGCTTTGCGGTACGTGCTGCAAGTCTTTTGCTTGTAATCTGCCGTTTTGTAAACTTATGCTGCACACAGTGATCCTGCTGTGTTTGCAGCTCAAGCCCTACGTCTCACGGGCATCAACAAAGGCAGAATAGGCTTGCACGCTATTTGGAGTATGGCAGACATTCAGCAAAGTGCTGCACATGCATCAAGCACGACCATGTGTCAACCCTCAGCCCTTTCAGCTATCCCAAAGAAGATCAAGCAACTGTAGGCAGTTCTATGGGCAGTCAAGGCAAGTTAATGGCAGGAGACACGACACACATCTGCCAAGCAGGCACGTCATGGAATCAATACATGATGTGTCAATCTGAACCTACATCAGCTGTGTATCTCTCCTGGGAATTGGCTAGCATCACTTGCAGCACTTGATGCTGCAAAACGCCAATACGCACAGACATCTGCTTCAGCTCAGTCTTGATACTTTTGATGGCAGCTTTTATCCGAACCACTGGTGACGAGTCACTGATGTTGCTGCCTCGCTCGTCAAGTTCATTCTTCTTGTCCTCCAGTTCCTATCAGAAAATATGGGCAGTTCTATCAGAAAATATGGGCATCAGCTCTTAAAAATGCAGAAAAGCGTCTGATTTTAGAAGATTTCTGTGACATGATGTAAATTCAGGGTCTGAGCACTAAATTGAGGCATGGTAGACATGTTCCGAATGTTTGTTTGAACTGAAGCCAGATTCAATCAAATGCATGCAGGATTGCTACATGCAGTGCGTTGTCTGCAAGCACCAACAACTTGAAAAACACTTTATAGGTAGTTCCTCCAGGTCACCTGCCTTGTCAAGGAGCCAGTACCAGAGACCAGCATGCAGCTCATACCTTGACGACATTTGTCAATTCGTTGTCCAGCTCTGCTGCAGCATCCTGCTTCTGGTTGAACTGCATCTGCAGCTGAGACAAATGCTCTTTGGCATCCCTGTACTCAGCTGTGAGGTGCTCGCACTGTGAGTTCAGGAAGCGCTCTCTTGTTGCCAGCTTGTCTAGAGCAGCAGAAACCTGCAGAACACCAATACAATGCTCAATGCTGCACGATCTGTGTTTGTATGCATACAGAAAAGACATGAAAAGAAAACACTACGCTTTTCGGCGTCAATTTAATGAGAAGCCAAGTACTATACCGGGCTGCCCAGGTGCATGCACACACAGCAATCATTTGGTTATGCAATCATGTACACTGTTTATAGCTGCATAATTTGCCTTTTAAAGGCAGCCTTTATTATTCAAGTATGGACTGGGACGCAACCAATACAAGACAGCAAAAGCATCTTATGAAACTTGTGCACATCGCCTTGATGTAATCAAAACATGGCTGATTATGCAAATTTAGTTACGCAATCTTTGCCAAGAAAAATTATGAGTCACCAACCCAACCCAGAATGGTAGTGATGTGATGTGTGGGCTGGTGATTGTCAAATAATCGACCTCCCTTCAAAGATCGTGCTTACAGTATGCATATGTACTCTTACCTCAGCTTGCACAGCTCCAAGTGCTGCTTGGGTGTCTGGCCACACAGAGTTGATCTCACCACTGTACTTGTGGGCATCATCAAGGTGGGACCGCCAGTCTCTGGCATTGGATGCCATGGTGATCTTGAGCCTGGGCGCCACTCTTTCCACTTCCAGACGCCAATCTGCTGGGTCCACCTTCATGCACATGTGTCACTGGTTGGACTAATGCTTGAGGAGGAGAAGGTAGCAGTACTCAAGCATTTCACATAGGATTCTGTGATCTGAAGCTGCACATAGCTGTGTTGGCAACACATCAGTGCAGCAGTTGTGATTTCTTCATGTGTTTTTTGTTGGAGATCAAGTGTGTGACAAGAGAATGTGTCTCCAAGGTGACTGGTTCAGCAAGCCCAAATGGACTCGGACATCTTTGGCACTTCTGTGTCAGGTTTGAGTGGGAAGCTTTTGAGTTGTAGGCCTGAGCACAAGCTAGCAGGACAGTCTTTCATTTACTTTAAGTCAACAGATCCACAGAGGTTTTTCTGCTTCGCAAATGCGTCTATGGCACTCGCCCTGTCAGCACACACCCCTTGGGTGCAATTAGTGTCTCATGTTAGTGCATGTTGGCTCACAGGACTAGGGTTTAGACACACCTAGTAGGTACCTGGCAAAAACGATTAGCTGGAACGCCTGTAAATTATTATTATTATTATAACAGATCCACCAGGCCTGGTGACAATGCTATGCCAGGCACCACAATCCTGAAATGAAGTTGTCTCTGCACATACCATGCAACAAAGCAACATACACCTGCACCATTATTGCAAAAGCCTTCTCACAGGAGCTATAAAGGACAGCAGGCAAAGCAAGCCACTCAAACGTTCAGTCAAAAAGACAGATACACGCACAAACAGACAGACGCATGGAGAATCTTGTTGAAGACTGGGCAGACTGAAGCACAGAAACATGTGGAGTTCATAAGGGACATGGCAGTACCTGAGCCTCTGCACTATCCCCCTCTGCAGCTCCATAGGCAGTTTCAGGTCCCCCCGATGATGTGCCCAAGGGAGCGTACAACTCCTCTTCATCTGATGACTGAGCAACAATCTGCAGGTGCCATGCCAATGACATTTAGCTCAATATGTTGGCAAGTGTCGTGTGGAAAAACAGGACTGGACGACCGCTTTGAGTCCCTTTATGGCCTCAAGGCTGCAGATCTCATAGCTGGCATCTGGCAGCATCAAATGCATGACAGAATGCAGATGGCAAGCTTGCGCCAGGATGCAACTGCCTTCTCTGAGCAGTACACAATCGTGCTGGAACGTGGCACTGCACATGCGCATGGTATATGCAAACTCCACACACAAGCAAAGGGGCTGAGGGGTGTGTGTGCAGCTTGCATGCTAGGCTGTCATTGCTGCTGCTGCAGCATGCTGCAAATGAACGGAAGCATTGTACCTGGTCTTCTATCTCATTGACTGTGACCTCAGCATCATCATCAACTTCAGCTTCTTCCACATACCTGCATACAACATTGCAGAACCAGAGCTCAGTAAAATGATATGAGTGCCATGCTCAGAATGCCTGACATCCACCAGCAGAGTCTGCTAGGCATAAGTGAAATTTGTCATGATGGTCAACAGCAAAATTTGTAGTGAAGCCAATATCTGAGACGCTGCTAAACTGCTTCCTGCAGCTGCCTTTGCTATTCAAAGTGACACATTGACCACAGAGCACTTGTGCACTGTGCACATTGACACCATACATCAGTCTGTCAACAACATAAAAGGCGACGCATGCAGACGTTCTAAATGATGAGAAGGGCCTTGTGCTGTTGAGACAAGACGCAGGCAGTAAGACAAGCGCATACGTTTCTGCCAGATACACAGGAGCCTGAAATGAGAAGTTGGTCAGCTCCAGCGTCAAGTCACACAGTGCATTCAGTATGCTACACACAGCATCTCCGTAGCCCTGCCGCAGTTTTGTTGGAGGGAAAGAAGCAGGAGCAAATCCAGCTTCTCGCAGCTCAGAGAGTATGTTTGTGCATGTCAAGTTTGGATCATCATACTGCTGAGGAGGCTGGAAGGGCCTGCCAGATAGTGTCAGCAGCCAAGACACCTGGATTACAGAGTAGGCAAGGTTTATTTTCATTTTGCAGTGGCATTGATGGGACAACGCTGCCATCATATGGGTAGGCTGAACAGTGTGTTGCCCCAGCGCTTCATGCAGTATGTCAAGCTGCACTTGTGTGTCTACGCGGTACATTCAATTTGATGCACTTACCAGGCTTGTAAAGTAATGGAATTGCTCGTTCTGACCGCTCATAGATGCTGGTAGGCAGAAATATGTCCTTGACAAAGGTTTGAGGTGTCGCCTACATATAACACGTTTTGCACAAGTGGGGCATTGCAACATGCAGCAAAACTTTGTATATCATCAGACTTGGCAAGATGACTTACTTGGGCGTGCAAAAATCTCTTTCATAGGTCAGCAGCTTCAGCTTGTCAATGACTTGGTCCTACATGAACCAGAAGCGGCATTGCCCGCCCCTGTGATGTGAGCTTCAGCGGGGTTTCAATTCATGACCTAAGCTTACCATGCATAGATCAGCTGGAAAACTGGTCTGCATAACACCGACAAGCGTGATCAGTTCAAGAAGTCGTTTTACGGTTGAGATAGCCCACCAAAATTACCTCAAATGATCTCAAGCCCAAACTTTGTGGTCCAGGTCCAGCTTGATTTGACTCTAAGTCGCTGGACGTGCGGGATCGCTGCAAAGGGCAAAGCTTCAATACCAGCACACGTGTGATCGTCAAAAAATTGCTTGATCAGGACTTACTCTGGACTGCATGGTACCACAACTGTCGTGAGAAGGAGTCGTCAAGGCTCGTAATGAAGCAGCGTGTACCCGTTTGCGCTTCTGTTCATGATCTGATGCCCACTTTACTGTGTTCACGGCAGGCGCTCACGTGGCATTAATGCCACAACAAATGTACTACCTCATTTGAGACCAACGACGAACATGTGATAAAAGTACATACTAAAAACACATTGGCCAAATGGAGCCATCACTCGAGCACACTGTTTTTGAGTTCTTCAGAGGAGTGATTGCAGCGATTATCGGCGCTGTATGCTGAAAAGATGCAGTATGAGGCAGCTGCTAGCATAGGGCTGTGTCCGTCCATGATACTTCGATGCAATGTCAAATGATAGGTTGGGCAGGCTATAACGCCAATGAAACGTGCAGAGGGCACGATTAGCAATGAATCAGACTTGCAGACTTGACAGCAATTGATGCGAACGGCTTATGTTCAAAGATACACGTCTGTGCTTCTCAACGAAGGCATTTAGTCGCTTTACTTCATGCCATGGCGAGAAGCCCTTGAGCAATAATTGCAGCCAGCCGTGGCTGTCATTTAATGGAAGCATTCATTTCATTCATTAGATTTTAAGGTCTTGGGGCCAACCATGACCATTGGACCAGTAGTCTGAAAATGTCAAACAAAATAGCCAATTGTTCTAAGCACTTCTGAAAACATAATGTTTACACCTGACACACTCTAAGTTAAAACTAAAGGCTGTGTCCAGTTTTTGTTGCAACCAGTGTGTTCCTATGTTCAAAATATTCCCTCAAAAACCTAGCTATGACTTTAGGATCATGCAGAGTAAACAAGGAAGACAGTGTGGGGGCTGGACCCCAAAATATGTTTGTAAACTTGTTCCTGATGGCACAATATGCCGGACAATCAAACACAAAACGATGTTCATCCTCTGCTGTACCAGAAGCGCAGAAAATACAAAGGCGTTGTTCTCTAGGCACCTGCTGTGCCAGTGGCAAAAGCCCACCAGTGTCTACATGAAGACCATGACATCCACATCTAAATCTGCTGATGAGTTTTCGGCTCTTGAAGCCCTTGACTGCTGAAAGATAAGGTGCTAGGACATACTCTGGCTGCAAGGGTTGGTACCTAGCAACACTGCTGAGACTATTCTGATGCCATGTCTGTGCATATTGGGTTTTGGCGCTGCCAATAACAGTACCCACATCTAACTCATCCTCAATGCCTAACCCTACAGATTGACCCTGGAGCCAAGTGTGACCTTTATGGCTCCAAAAAAGGTGTGCTGGATCATGCATGAACTCAACAAAGGCACACTTGATGAGACGTTCATCGTCAGACAGATCGTTGATGCGATTATGATATCGCAGAATTTGTTGCCACCAATGGAAACACAAAGGGAAACGGCCTAATTCAGCTAGTACAATGACATTTGCAGTACTGTCCCTAACACCAAGTAAGTGCTTCAAAAAATTATTTATGCAGTAGCTCTGCAGCATCACCTATCTTGTCATCAACAGCCCACACTTCGCTGGCATAGCTCAAAATGGGTAGTACCAGACTGTCAAAAAGCTTGCATCGTACATACATCGTACATAAGCATTGATGTGATGAATGGTCTTCTTCTTCACAGGGATGACTACCGCAAGCGCTCAATGCCTTGCCGAGTTTGACCGCTACAGACAACGCGATCGGTGCATGCATGCATATTTGATCGTATCTTGTTGGATACTGTGTAACACGTGTTGCTTTCCTTCAGCCCCTTAGCTGGTGAGCACTCAAGCGACTGTGCCGAACATCTCAAGGATCAGTGGTCTGACACCGCTGTGTGCGAGACACAATGAATATCTTTCGATTGGCTGGCGACATGACTCACCTACTGAGTGTAGTCGTGTTGCTGCTAAAGATTCATGCTACTCGTTCCTGCAGAGGTAAACCAAATCATAGCACGCAACCATGTGCTGAGTTCAACAGGTAGACTAGCAATGGTCGTACTGTGCAGGCATCTCTTTGAAGACACAAGAGCTCTACGCACTTGTTTTCCTCA
>JAABUK010010608.1_pt1 | contig 12245 bp, 11 predicted proteins | sample 5559141 | NCBI WGS metagenome assembly JAABUK01 (sample SAMN10711869, study PRJNA513367) | rock metagenome | isolation source: Antarctica rocks | place: Antarctica: Victoria Land, Pudding Butte nord | collected 2016-01-03 | reverse complement strand
TGTCCAGCCGACTGTTTTACAGGGGCTTCTAAGGGCTTTCACCTGTCTGAAAACATTGCCTGCCAGATCCGCAGAGCAGTGATATCCGTCACTGCAAGCCCAGAAGAGCCCCATGATACCGTTGTGCGCTGCAGCCTGCTGCCGGTTGACACAGCTGTCCCTGGCTTCACGCCAGATTGTCTGATGTCGTGTGATGGTGGAGAGTGCCGCAAGAACATAGCATCTATGGCACATACCGGCGTACTCAATGATGAAGGTGCCCTGGGGGATGGGCTCCTTGCTGTGCACGCCCCAGCCGCGGTCCTTCGTCAGGAACATCTGCACCCGCAGGAGGGGACACTAGCGATACGTTGCTGAAGCAAGGATGCCCGCCACAGCGACTTGGTGCCTCAGACACTTCAAGCACTTGCACGAGGCCAGGTGGTGGCATACCGATTTTCACAGAGGATTCTCACAGAGGTGTGGCTCTGCAAGCGCAAGTGCGTGTGCCAAAAGCAGTGAAGAATTGAGTCGCGTAGTCAATGGCAACAGTGGGATGGCGTGAAGCGCACCTCCATGGGCGGCGGGCGCAGCGCGTGGAAGGGGCGGTTGCTGCACACCGCGCCGCAGGGGCAGGACTTGGGGTCGCAGTGGATGAAGGAGTGCCGGTTGAGGCAGTCCTCCGTGCACCCCTCTCTCGCCGCCTGCAGTCGCAGGGAAGCCGTGTCATTCACACTAGGGCCCTGGCAATATGCCAACTACTGTGCCCAGTCGTTACCATATACTTGCAGCCGTTGGCCGGCCAGGTGCAGCGCGCTGCCCAGACATGAAACAAAGCGGGGCATGGCAGGTGGTGCCTGGCAAGACGTGCCGGAAGCTGCAGCCTGGGCCTTGGTGTGGCATGTCTCACTCGCGGAGGTACATCATCCCCGCCGGGCGGCGGCGCCCGCAGCAGACCCTATTTGCACTTTTCCTGTTTGACCCTATTGAAAAAATTACACACCTGTGGCGGCGCGCCGTCGACGGCGGGCGGCGGCGCGCCGTCGACGGCGGGCGGCGGCGCCCGCGGCGGCGCGCAGCAGCAGACCTCGATGTCGTCCTTGGGCAGGCGCTTGGGGCGCTGGCCCGCGGCGGACGCCGTCCACACGTTGCGCTTGACTTGCTCGTACACCGGCGGCCGGTCGCGCAGGATGCCCGACGGCAGCTGGAACTCCGCCGGCTCACCGTCTGGCACTCGGGGCTTCCCCTGCAGCATGAACGGTCTTGTTTGAGCGCACGTTTGGAGCCGTTGTTGGCTTGTTTGGTAGTCTTAATGCCATGCATATAGCATGCAGCGCCCGGCCCATTGCCAGCGTGCCGCCTTGCGCTGAGATTTGGGCCGCGAGATGGAGAGGACAGGATGGGCAGCCCCGGCGGCGGCGCCTACCCCATTGCATCAATGAACGGGCGACGTCCTCCAACCGGCTGGCCAGTCGGCCTGCCAACGAGCTCGATCCGCAAATTCTATGACTTCGATTTGCAAACCATATGAATCTCAACCACAAACCCGTTTGTCACCTGCGGTCTAACGGGGTCAGTGTCCAGCGCGGCGGACAGGTCGCGCTCCATGGCGGGGTGGTCCATCATAGCGACTTGAACTACAGTTAGCGGCGGTGGCGGTATCAGGGGTATCACTACCTGCGGCCAGGCGGGGCCGGTGTCCAGGGCGGCAGACAGGGCGCGCTCCACGGCGGGGTGGTCCATGACGCCTGGCAGCGCCAGCAGGCCACGCAGCTCGGCACCGCTCAGCCGCTCCACCGGCAGCCCATACTCCCCAAACGCCGGCGCCAGCGCCGCAAACATCCTGCCAACACATCGGAAGCATCGGCAACGATGAGCTACGTGACACAAACGCAGTTTGCAGACTAGCCGGCTGTCCAGCGTGCGGAGCACGCTTACTCTTCAACAAAAGCAAGTCAGCCGGCGTCGGGTCCGCCCCTGCATCCTTGAAGCTCTCTGGTGAGCACCGCCCGCTACCACCCACATTGCAGACAACAAGCAGACTTGATCAGACATGCAGACTCAAGACACATTCGAAAAGCGACGCACCTCTGCAGCTGCGGCCCGGACAGCTCCTCCAGCCGCGCCAGGTCAGGCTGCGCGCTCTCTTTCGGCGGCGGCGACGACGACGCTGCGGGCGCGGACCTTGGGCGCTTTGCCGCCAGCCTGCTTCCATGAATGAAGAGGTTGAGACTTGCGATAGCACCTCGCGGCACTTCTCTCCGGTGGTGCAGATGAAAACTTTAGGCAATCGATCTGGGCGCAGGGCATGAGAGATAAGCCGAAACCTTTTTCACAAAGTCAGCAGCTAGTGTGGTGTTCTGTGTAGGACCATCAACCACTCACCTAGACTCCCCAGGCCCCTCGGGCGTCACCTCACCACTGCGCTTTTGGCTCAGCACGGCAAGCAGCCTCTGCACACACCACAATTGCAGTTGAGATGAGGCTGAGCAATTAGCGATCCTTGCGCCGACATGGGCTCCCGTCAGGTGTATCTTACGCCACATGTATGCGCTGTCATACCAGAAGCTCTTAGTAGGCACCTGGCTGCTGCTGTTGTAAGATAGAAACCCAACCGGATCACACTATCCGGGAGGGCAAGAGAAGAAGCGCAACCTGAGCATGCTCGGCGGCCGCGGCCAGTGCCGGCGCCCCGCCGTCGCGCTGCGCGGCCCGCTGCGCCAGCTGCGCCAGCGGCACCTCTGCTTCTGCCTTCCCGATCGCCTTCCCGGACGCGCCCGCCTTCTTCGGCTGCGCCGCCTTCTTTGGCGTCTGCGCCGCCTGCGGCGACGGCGGCGCCTTGGTCCACCAGCCCTTTGGCGCCTTGCGCTTCTCCGTGGGGTGCAGGAAAGCGTGCACCTGCAGAGATTGTGTGGGGCAAGCTAGACCATTCCAGCAGGAGAGGCAAAGGCAAAACCCAGTTGCAGGACCTGCTCAAATTATATGTGCACAGACAGCAGCGTGACAGAAGGCTGCTTGCTCCCAGCTCCATTGTGCAGGAAAGTGAATGCATGCGGATGCGCCCGGGGTCTGCCTGAAGTGAACCCTGTAGAAATCCTAGAGGCAGGGCACATCTACAGGAACAGGAACACTAATGCAGCAAGGCGCCTCCCGCATCCTGACCTGCTCGATGCCGTCGGCCAGCAGTGCGGGCTTGGTGCGGCCGGAGTGGCCCGTGGCGCAGCCGGCGGCCCACGAGAGCGTATCCTTGGGCTGCAGCCACGCGATCTCCAGCGTGCCGAAGAACATGAGCGGCAGAATTGCGTCCTTGCTGTGCCGCACGTCCGCCAGCCGCTTGGTCGCCTCCCGGTCCGACATCACCTGGGCCTGCGGGTCGTGGCGCCGCCCCGTGTGTCAGTCCAATATGAGATACACATGGCATCCGCATCGTTTCTTTGCTCGGGGCGCCAGTGGGCTGCCTCCGAGTCTGACAACAATGGTTCAAACAATGGAGACTACCGCGTTTGTAGCTTGAAATCATCTTGGCTTCATCAAAGTGGGGACGAAGACAGATTCAACACACATTGCAGAAATGGAAGAAGGTTCCTACTGGCCAGAATGGGAAGCCCTTGACGCGCCCCCAGATGACCTTCGCCTGCGCCGCCGCCGCGACGACGGCCTTCGAGTCGACGCCGTCACCGTCTTTGCTGTCTGCCTCCGGTGCATTTGCCGCCGGCGTCTTTGCGGCTGGTGCCTTTGCGGTTGGCGCTGCGTCTGAGGGTGCTGCAGCGATGGCGGCGATGGCTTGCGGTGCTGCGGCGCTCTCCACAGCTGGCTTGGATGCCCCAGCCGTGGCAAGAGCCGCTGCATCTGCTGCCGGCGCTGCTGCGGCTGGGGCAGGAGCCGCAACAGCCGCCGCCGGGGGTTTTGTGATTGCAGCCGCGACTGGCGCCGGCGCAGCTGGCGCAGCTGGCTCAGCAGCCGGCGCGGGCTCGCTGTTGGCGGGCACCGCAGGCGGTGCAGCGGCCTCCGCAGGCGGCGGTGCAGCTTGCCAGGCGCTGCCGCCTGTCGGGGCTGCAGGTGTGCTGGCGGGGCGCTGGCGCTTGGGGCTGGGCGCCTGTTGCGCCTGTGGCGGCGGTCGCAGCGCTGCTGCTGCTGCTGCGGCGGTGCCGGCGGGAGCAGTGTACCCAGCTGCCAGTGCGCCGAGCTGAACGGCGCTGCCGCCAGCATAATCAGCAGTCTGTGAGCCGAGCTGCATGCCGCTGCCTCCGATGGCCGCTGGCAGCACAAAGCCTGCCTGCTGGCCGTCGCCGTTTTCATGCTGGCGGAGCTGCGAGAGCCGCCTCGGCGGCGCGAGGCTCGAGCGCTCGCGTAGTGACGGGGCGCCGGCCGCCTGGGACGCGGCTTTCTGTTGCGTCGGCGGAGGCTTCCAATCGCCCTCGTCTTCATCGCGGTTCGCGCCCCGCCTCCCAGCGCCGCGGCCGCGGCCGCCGCGGCCGCCACGGCCGCCACCTCCGCCGGAGCCCTGGCCGAGATCCCGGCCGCGCCGCGCCGCCTCCTTGATCTGCAGCGGCGGCTGTAGCGGCGGCGTCGGCAGTTGCGGCGAGGGGGCCGCCGCCAGCGGATGCGCAAACGCGGCTGCCAGTGATTCCAGGTCTGGCGAAGCCGCTGCATACTGTGATGCCATGTGCCGCCGCGGCCGCTGCGGGCGGGACATCTGGGCATCGAGGTGCTCCAGTGCTGGCTGCCACTGGTGAAGTCGCTGTGAGTGCGGTATGCCGGCAGCGGGCAGCGCTGACGAGCCCGGCGCGAGCCAGTCCCTTGGGAAGGCATACGCTTGCGCCTGCGGCTGAACTGGGGGCGGGCTGAACAGCCCTCCGTTCTGAAAATGATGCAACTGCCGTGCGTGAGGATGCAGCGAGCTCCCGTTGCCACCGCCGCTGGCGGCGAGGCCCGCGGCTGCGGCTGCGGGTCGCACGGCTGCAGCTGCAGCGGCCGCCTCGTCCTGCACGACGCCGTACAGGTGCGGATTGGGCGGCTCTGGCAGCGGGGCCGAGTTGATGCGCGGACCTACATAGGCCGCCGATGCGCCGCCCAGCATGCTGCCGCCGCCATCTGCAAAGTGGGGTTGCTGCGGCAGCAGGCCGCTCTGTGTGCTGTTCATGGCTGACCACAGCTGGCCGCTGTGGCCATTTGCCACGTGCGCGGTGCCAGCGTTTGCATAGGCCATGCCGCCCTGTTGACCCCCAGTCGACTGCGCCTCCCGCATACGGAGTTCCTCAGGCATTATGTGGTCTGCGGCACCGTAGGGCGCCGTCATCGCGCCTGCAGATGCCATGTTGAAATTCATGACGGCGGCAAAACAATGTGGTGGTGGCATGTTGTAGCGCACGTGTGCCACTCCGAGGGAGCCTCTGCCAGTGGCATCGATCGTACGAACGGTGATTGCGCACTGAAGTACTTGAGGCAGACGCACCCTCTGCTGCCTTTGAGCAGCCAGGGCCCTTCACATGATTATTCTAGCTGCAGCCTGAGCATCTGCAACGGGACGACAAGCGATCGGGGAGGCCATGGTGCTGTCATGGTCATTCAAGGCCAGTTTGCAGGCAGGAAAACGCACATACAGCCCAGGCTTGCACAAAGTTGCTTGAACAGCATGGGCCACACGGATAGCAGGATGCCATCACACTCACCAAACTGATTTGCCCACCAGGAAAGAGTACCAGAACGGTTTCAGTGTGAGTCCACAAGGACCACGTTCCTCGCTCGGGCGCACAATCTTCAGCATAAAGTGTCGGAGTGCCAGAGTGTGTGCATCAAGTGTGTCACTGGATCACGGCGCTGGCGCCTGCGATCTGTGCATTGATCACCATTTTAATCTGCTGTACTGCATGCCAACAGTGCAGCGGCGATCTGGTGCTGGTCCAGGAACTCAAATGTCGAGGGCCAATTAGTACCAGATTGGACTACCAGGTATCTGCTGGGAACGAGGGTTTGGCGGAGTCTTCGAGCTTGGTGAAGACTCACACGAGATGTGGATAGCGATCTGATTTCGAGCTTGAGCCGTGCTCGACCGCACTGCTAGCGCTCTGTTGTCCGCGCGCTACACACTCAGTCCATCCCGTCTGCAGCCGCAAGTATGGCCGCCGCCATGCTCACCAAGCAGTTCATGGGCCAGACCCTGAAGGGCTCCGTGGCACCGCTGCAGCCGACGCAGGCGCCGCGCGCCGCCCCAGTGCAGGCCTTCTTCAAGAAGGCGGAGAAGTCCGCCAAGCGCGCAGTTGCGCCCGCCAAGGGCAACGTCACGCAGGTCAGCCGCTCATCGGCGCCGGATCATGCACTAGCTGAGAACGCGATCCGACACTGGCAACAGCCCATTCTCGCTCGATGCCGTGATCGTCAGGAGGCGGTGGTCTGAACATGCACACATGTACTCTCGTTTCATCATGCATCGGGCGGCCGTCCCTGTTTCTGCGGCCTGCGTGAGGCCATGCGACGCTTGCATCGCAGGTGGTGAAGCAGGGGAAGGGTCTGTTCAACAAGGCCGCCAAGGAGGTCAAGAAGGCTGAGCCGAAGGGCAAGGGCCTGTTCAACAAGGCCGCCAAGGAGGTCAAGAAGGTTGAGCCCAAGGGCAAGGGCCTATTCAGCAAGGCTGCGAAGGAGGTCAAGAAGGCTGAGCCGCAGCAGGCGAAGCAGCTCAAGCGCGGTCAGACCCCCAAGCCCCCGGCGAAGCCTCTGCAGCAGGCGAAGAAGGCCGTGACGCAGGTGGGTGCTCTTGTTGTTAGTTGCACACGTTTGAACCGCCAGAAGGTCTTGCTGCAGTCGACCCCTGTGCTATGCGGCGGCACCTGACTGCGCATGCTGCGCCAGTGCTGCAGCGCGAGTGCTGCAAAAGGTGCATCACGTGTTAATGGAATTGGCAAGTATGCACTCGAAGGGTGATGATTGCACGGGGCGTATGTCTACTGGATCTGAGAAGAAACAGCATAATCCACAGGCGCATGCGCCCTCCCGCAATCATCCGGCAGTCCCGACGCCGCGCACGCTGCGACGATCACGCCTAGGTTGCATCGCCAGCAGGGGTGTCCACAATCAGGCTGGCATGCCGCAGGTGAAGAAGGCGGCGCCGAAGCAGATCCAGAGGAAGGCGTCGCCGCCCAAGCGGGCGACCACCCCGCGCCCCATCCGCCAGGTGGCCAACGCCATCAGCCCCGGCAAGGGCCTGGACCAGTGGTATGGTGAGTCGCCGGCTCGCGCCGTTGACAGGAATGTCTTCCAACGCGGGAGGTGTGAATCAGTATCTGCGGCGGCGCCGTCAGTGGCAAGCAATGCGCAGCAGGGGCAGATCGCGCCCGCAGATCACGGCAGCGCCCATGGATCTCAGAGCGGATGTCCAAGTTGTCATGATCCGACTGCAGGCCCATCGCGCGCGCTGTACCTGCCCCGCGGCCTGCTGGACCCGCAGGATATTCCCTCCTACCTGAACGGCTCCCTGGCCGGCGAGTGAGTCGCCTCCGAGCGATTCTGCTGCACACACGTTCACCGCAGGGTCCTCTCGCACATTGCATGGTGATCTGCTGTCGCTCTCAATTCTATCACACAGCACAGGCTGCATAAATTCTGGGAAACTATTTCTCATACGTGCCTCCGCTGTGCATTTCATGCTGAGAGACGCGGCTGTCTCTGCAGCTACGGCTACGACCCCCTGGGTCTGGGCTCTGACCCCGCCACCGTGGAGAAGTACCGCGCATACGAACTGATCCACGCCCGGTGGGCCATGCTCGCTGCGGCCGGTATCGTCATCCCAGAGGGCCTGCAGGTGCGGCCGTGATTTTGAGATTGCGTCACTTACTGGTTGGTGTTGAAGCCTTCAAGTCTGTCGACCTGGATTTTCAGACAAACACTCTGCAGAGTTGGAGGTCCCTCTGCAGAGTTCCAGCAGACAGTGCTTCCCACCATCGGGCGCCAGCTGCGTCTCGAAGACGCAGTTGTGTGCCCCTCAGCATCGCCAATACTTCACATCTATTCGCACCACAAATCTATGTGCTGCGTCACAGGCCAACGGCGCCAGCATCAAGGGCGGCACCTGGTTCGAGACCGGCGCGGAGATGCTCGGCGGCGGCACCCTAAACTACTTCGCTGTGCCGTTCGGCATTGTCAACAACCCGCTGCCGCTGGTCGCCGTCACCGTCATCGAGATTGCGCTCATCGGCGCCGTGGAGAACTACAGGTGACCGCTGATGACTGCCACCTTGTTTGCTACTCACTTCCACTGCTGCAGGCATCAGGTCCGTTGTAGGTGCGGCCAGCATGTTCATGTCACGAGATCGCACTCATGGCAGACAATGCAACGAGATCCCGCCCCTGAGCTGCTGCAGACGGAAATCTGCACTGTGTCCTCGCTCAGCCGCCCACCTCACCCCGCTGTGATTGACGCACCCCGCAGGCGGACGCAGAGCGGCCCGCCAGGCTACTCCCCGGGCAAGGGCGGCGGCAAGTTCGACTCGGACGTGTTCAATGGCCTGGACACGCTGTACCCGGGCGGCCCCTTCGACCCGCTGGCGCTGGCCGACGACCCCGAGACTCTGCAGGAGCTCAAGGTCAAGGAGATCAAGAACGGCCGCCTGGCCATGATCTCCATTTTGGTGCGTCTCCATGTGCAGATTCCGAGAATGTGGTCACATGGTGACATTCCAACTCAATAGGAAGATCCTTGTCTGCGTTTTGCCGCCGCTCTGCGCCAACCTGCCTTCTGAAGTGCCGCAAAACATGTTCCATCGGTCACATCGCAGTAACGTGCCGCTGCTGCCTGTGCTGCAGGGCTTCGCCTTCCAGGGCTACGTCACTGGCGAGGGCCCGTACGCCAGTGAGTACCTGATCCTTAATGTCTGGCCAATTGGCAGTACGGCTTGCCTCCAGATTGCTTCAGCAAGGTTCATGTACTTGTATTGGCTTGCACATGCCGGTCGGTTGCCGCTACATGTTGTCAGCACCTGTCATTCACTGACGGCATCCATCGTTCCTCTGCAGACTGGGCCAAGCACGTCTCTGACCCTTTCGGCTACAACCTTCTGACAATCTTGGTGAGGGTTCCACCCCCATCGCTGCATCTGCAGCTGTTTGGCGATCTGTGCCGCACTTCCAGCATGTGCAGCGATACCCGTGCCAACTTCTCCTTTCCCTACCATCTGCCTGCGCGCTCACTCGCCTCCAATCTATCCTCGCAGGGTGCTGAGGACCGCCTGCCCACCCTCTAAGTGTGTGGAGCGGCAGACCTTTGCTGTGCCATGCTGGCGAATGGCGGGCTCAGGGATGGCGGCAGGGCAGGCCCGGCAGCAATCAGCCAGCAGTGGAGTCGCCAGAGAGGGCTGGCTTTTGTCAGCCGTGGCATGTTGACAATTTTGGTCGCAGCTGGATCATCTTGTAGGAGGGCTTCCGAGCAGACATAATCAAGTACCTAGAAACTCTTGTTGAGTTGGGTTTGGCCGCGCAGCGCAGCGGCACGTTGGCGTTGCAATTGGCAATTGATGATGAGTTATCACATTGGCAATGTAACGGGCAATGCTGGATCAACAGCTGGCCAGTGCATGAACAGCAAACACCTAGAGCGGGCAGGCATCCCACAGGAAACTTGCCTTCAGATAGAGACAAGAGTTGATTCATGCATCACACCGGCAAGATTGCCTTCGTGCATGCGGTGAGTCTTCACGCTCTGCGACGACGCGGGCGGATACAATTCATTCGTAAGCACATGACGTCGTGCTCGCACTTTGGACCTTGCCGCAATTTGCAGTTCGCATCATGCTGTTGCCATCCGTGTAGATTCCTTCCGTGGTCACAATTCACATCGCTCATCACAGCTGCACGTGGAGCACACGCTGCCCGTTTGTTTCAATACGACCGAACTGCGTTGCCAGCCTGTATCGGATATCCGAGTACGCCGTCTTCTGCAGCTTCAGCCATTAAACTTGCAGTACGTTGGATCCGAATCCTCTGCTGTGCCCTGAGCACGCAATTCCGAAACGCTGCTCCCGCTTGACGGGCCTCCTCAAGTTAGGAGTTCAGGTAGACTTTACTGCACGTTTGCCTTCCGCGGTGTGCAACAGCGCAAGGAATTTCTCAGCCTTTCAACTCCTAGCAGTGTCTTCAGCGGTACAGTGGTTGTTCTCGATTTTGTGGGCCGGACAGTTTGAGGGTGACATCCTTGTGCGGCGCGGCAGCCTTGGCGGGCGTGTCCCTGCTGACGGCGGACTTCCCAGTCGCTGGAGGCCTGGAATTTGTCTCTGAAGCTTCAAATTAGACGAAGCACCGCATATCCCAGCCACGGTCTCCATACTCAGCGAAGCTCCGGCGCCACTCAGCCGCGGTCTAAGCTGAGCGAGCGGTTTTGTGGCGGCGATCGCCATGGCATCTTTCAAGAAGATGCTCAGCCACCAGAAGTCTGCAAAGGAGGATCTGGGACGTCCTTACCGCTTCCTGCACACCATGTGAGTGCACCTGTGCCATGCTGTGCTGGGACAACAGTACCGCCGCTGTGCCGGTACTGTGAAAAGGTTATGCCAGTGTAGCATCCTGAGTTGAGTGCTGTATTGTGCGCAGGTGCTGTCCCTGCATCGACAGGCAAGGGACCGGCATGCCTGAAGTAAGGCGCACATCGTGTGTGTCTCGGCGGCGCTCGTGTGACGCATGCAGCTGTGGCACTGTAGCGTGTGCCCGCACAGCGCTCATGTATCGCACGCAGTCAGGCAATGGCATGAGACGCTAGCCATGATGCCGTGCAAGTAACGATGCAATTTGTGCCGTCTGCAGCTACGACCTCTACTGTGACTCCGATTACAACTGGTGAGTACAACATGCACTCACAGCACCCGCTTGGGGTTGCACCTGCCGCGTCGCCATGCGCATGCGCTGCAAGCTTGTAACACCCGACTTGTCCGCCGAGCTTCACGTCATGGAACTTACTCGCAGGGACCAGTGGCAGCGCCTCAAATCATGGAATCGGCATGTGCCCTCGGCGCTCACCTGGTGCGTGGGAGGAAGCGTCATGCACTGTTCTTCACACATGACATCTGGCCCGGCGATGCAACCCCAGCATGGATGCACCGCATGGTCACCGCTACTGGAGGCTTGACCCCACCTTCCTGCCGATCTCCTTGCAGCATCCAGGTGCTCAACTGGTATTGGCCACCGGTGCTGATGGTGAGTTACTGCACCATCTACGTCCACATTCCAACTTCTCTATTTCTTTTCGAGTCGTGTGGGTTCCCAAACCAGGAGCACGCCACAGTCCGGGCCCCAAGCATCCTCTCAGCCGGAAGCTTGCATGTGGCAGGTGGTGGGCATCTCGTGTTTGCTGGGCGCGTACGTTGAGAAGGCGGAACCGGCGGGGCGCCCAACCTCTCCAAGCGGGACTACACGGTGCGTTGTTTCCCTTTGTGAACTGGATACAGATCCCTGCGGCTGCAAGGCGAAGCCAGGGTCTGAACCCTTGCCGGCGCTACCAGCCTGCGGCGTGCACTCGACATGACAAGGCTGAGCTTTCAGCAATCGCTTTCGAATGCTGGCGAACTGCTGCTCCCATGCCGCAGGTGCCCTTCACGCTGACGTCCTTCGCGCTGTCGTTGCTGCTGGTCTTCCGGACCAACAACTCCTACGACAGATGTGCGGCGCTCGTGCAGTCGTGGCCTGGCCCTTGCGTTTGGGTGCTGCGGATGTGCATAAGAGCAGCGTTAACAGCAGCTGTGCCTTCGCCCTGCGAGGCTGCTGCTTCTCACCTATTTTTGCATCAATCATGGCGTGAACCCATTCTCCCCGTCGATGCTTTTGTGGAAGGTTGCCGTCCCCTGCAGGGTGGGAAGCGCGCAAGATCCTGGGTGGCTTGCTCGGGGTGACGCGTGACATCGTCCGAATAGTAAGTCCTAATAGTGAGCACCTGCTTGACATGGCTTTGGGATCTGGATCAGCCTTTGGCCTACTTTGCCCAACGGCTTGGCTGTTGGGCACAGGCCTGCATGAGCCACTGCTGGTGCAGCATGTTCCTGCAAAGCAAATGTTTATTAAATCTGTGCCTGTCCGCAGTGCATGACGATTTCCCGTCCTGCTCGTAGGTGCGGCATGCATGCGAATTTTGGGCTTGGCCTCGTTTGCATCTCCCAGCGTTGTTCAGATGCCAGTGCTGTCACCTTCTCATCTTCTCCTTCCAGCTATGGTGGCACGGTGGACGATCGCGATGCCGTACGTGCTGCATCACCATGTGACGGAGTTCAAGGGTGTGCCGCGGCCACTAC
>JAABUK010010607.1_pt1 | contig 12245 bp, 15 predicted proteins | sample 5559141 | NCBI WGS metagenome assembly JAABUK01 (sample SAMN10711869, study PRJNA513367) | rock metagenome | isolation source: Antarctica rocks | place: Antarctica: Victoria Land, Pudding Butte nord | collected 2016-01-03 | reverse complement strand
CTATGACTTTGAGTGCAAGGCCACTGCACCCGAAGTGAAAATGCCAGAAGCACACAGGCCAATGCTTCTGTTTGCGCAGCTGCTTGAGACAGAGTCCACAGCTTGCGTAGCAATTGCTGCCAGAACAGATCTGGCAGGGATCAATTTGCCTGAGCATGTCAAGTGTGATGGGATTGCTGCAAAGCTTCAGCTTCTCACAGATCAGGGGCCAAGGATTATGGTTCACAAATGCATTGACCAGTTCATGCAGCCTTCCAATGGTGGTATGCAGCAGCAGCAGGATCAGCAGCAGTATCAGCAGCAGGATCTGAGTCTTCGGAACCTCATGCTCAGAAGCTCCATGATGTTGCTCAAGCTGGCCTCCCTGATCGTCAACGTACAGAGTAGCAGCAGCATATATTTGTCCCAAACCATAAACTCTGTCATCACTCTGCTCACTCGAGCTCTGCACCAAGCGACAGTGAGCAGCTCAGACAATCAGGAGCACCAGATGGCTGTGCATGCTGTGAAGCTGGTCATGACCATGCTCAAGTACCATGTTAAGCAAGGATGCAACAAAGCAACCACAGCGGCGCTGCTTGAATTCCTGGAATGTGTGCTGGAGGGAGAACCTGATGGCACATTGCAGCCCTTGCTGGCACACCTGCTGGCTTCTGGTACTGCCTTGTGTGCCCCAAACATAATCTGCATGCAAACCAAAACTCACCATCTGTCTGACTCTGCATCTGATCTGCTTGGATTCCCACTACCAGCTGAGTACTTGCTCATGAAAGGCGCAAAGCATGGTCACAAGCAAAGAGGGAATGTCTCCTGAAGCTTCTCCTGCACAAGCTTATGTCTTGCTCGATGCTGGTGTGCGCAAGCCATTTTGTAATGTCGTACACCTGTCATTGATGCCACAAGGACTGCATTGCATGGTGTCTCCGCAAGCTTGTCAAGATCATCTACATGTACAGCAGACACCGCCCCCGCCTCTTGCTCCAGCAGAAGCCTGATGAAGCTGCTGTTCACAGGAGGCATGGCAGTGCTTGTGACAATGCTTGAGGGGTGCCCATATGCAAGCCCCCTGGTCTGCAAGACACTGTTCCGTCTGACTGTGTTTCAGCAACTGCCCGACCAGCAGGTGCGCCTCTTCCTGCAACCAGTACCCATGCATCGTTGCTGAATTGGAGACCAGTATATGTTGAGTTACGCTGCCAGGCCAGTCTGACAATGGGCTGTGCATTGTTTGCTCACTTGTAGTCTGCCTTTTTGTGTTTGCGTTTACTTCAGAGGTCTCATCAGTAGCAGTTGATGGCTGGTGTGCTGGACTGTAGATAGCTGCCAACAGGAGTTTGTTTGCACGCATGCGAGGCATCCCACGGCTGTCATGCCTGCTGCTGCCCCCATTCCACCCAGATGATGCTGGGATGTATGCCCCAGGTAAGTCACCTCAGCTCCTGATGCCACAGCAGCCCTTGATTTTTGCTTGGTGCAGACGCACCAAGCTTTGCCTGCTAGTTTGGTTGCATTCTAGACGACACAGGACTGTTTGGTCTGTGTTTCAATGCTTTTCACAGAAAGAAACGACATAATTTGTGCTGAAGATGTGTGGTGTTCCAGCTGCGGGCAGGAGCTATGTTGTCAGGGTTTGACAGGCATGCTGTATTGTCAACTATTGGCATTGGTTTTCTGTTGCACATGTACTAGCAGCTGGCTTCCAGGTGTTTCAGAACATGATGCAGTTACATGGTGCAACCATCATGCTGCAGTACAGAAAGATGCAAGGCCCTTGACATCGTTCTGTTTCTTGTAGCTGCCAAGGTGTACAAGAAGATTCCTAATCTGCTTCTACCAGCAGACAACTACCACCTGTCTGATGTGAGGTACATCAATGACCTCGTGGCAGAGTTCCCCCTCAGTGCCCATACTCTTGTTAGCCCAGTGGGACTCACCGCGCTGCACAATGCACCTACCCAAATAAGTCAGCCTTTACTGGAAACACCTGCTGACTCACAGCTGTCAATGGCCTGCACAGTAGTGATGAATGAGGCACCTGCCTCAGCAGCTGCTCATGAAGCTGCTGCCACAGCAGCGCTGCCTGCCAACACAGCGGTGCCATCTGTCAACGTAGCAGTGCCACCTGCTACAGAAGATGCCAACGCCTCTGCCATCCCTCTCAGCAGCAGCACACCCATCACCCATAGCTTCTTCGACATGACATCAACAAGCCGTGCCGACTTTGTTGTGTGGCCCCACCCATCAGCATCAACTTGGAAGGACATTCAAACGGTGGCCCTCAGAGCCTTTGTGACACTGGGATGGCTTGGGAATTCCAACGTGCAGGCTAGGTTGGATCAGCAAAAGAAGGGACTTACGTCGCGTGTCTACCAAGCATACAGGCAGGAGTTGATTGTGCTTGTGCACCAGCTGTTGGTGGGGCACATCATGGACCCTCACCTTGACATGCAGCAGGTTGTCAGGTCAGCAATCATTTAAGGCACACCATACGTGCACGTAGAAGATGGTGCCATGCCTCTGGTCAAACTGCTGCATGCCTGTTTCTAGCTTGCGTGTCATGGCATACATGTCTTTGTGCTTTTGTCAGTACTGTTGCTCCGTGTAACTTCTGCACCAAGTTGTTCTTGACTCCTTCAGTCAAGAGTAAACGCTTCACGCAACAGTTTCCAAACTGGGTGTTGACATGTATGCATGCCTTTGTATGTGGCTCGTGGGCTGCTACCCAATAGAAGACATGCAGATAGGCCTGGTGCAGGCAGACTGAACAGCATTGCTTACAGGTTTGGGTTTGGTCCAATACTGGAGGTATGGTGGGAGGCCCAAACTTGCAATGCACAGCCAGTGCAGCAGGTGTATGACCTGGGCATAGTGCTGCTAGAGCGACTACGCTCAGACAGCTCCCTTGTCACAAAAGAGACAGACTCCTTGCAAAATAAATGGAACTTTGGCCTTGAAGTGGCTGCCTTTCAGTATCTCCCAATGGTTTCAGGTGAGACTCAGCAGTCCCAAGAAACAGAAAGGACAGATGCATGTCACTGCAGCCAAACTTCAGGGCATGCGACTGTATTGCAGTCAGCCTTTTGAATATGGGTGTGTGAGATGGTCTGACAAGCTTGCATCTTTGTCCTTCTGTGAAGTTTATCAAATGCTCATGCGCAGGTGTTTGTGATAGCTCGAGACAGGTGCATCTTGCTACAGATGCATTTCTTGCGACCCTTAACAGTACGCCCCACAGCAAGGCAGCCCTTAAGCTATTGAAGCCACGTGGCGCACACACTCATTGGCATGTCTACTTAACATGGGTACGGACAGAGGCTGCCAAGCCAGACTCACTAGAGTGGCTGATCACCTTCCTGAACATGAGCGCATGCGTGGCACGCTTATGCACTGTGGAGGCTGAAGCAGGACCTGAGGAGCCGCAGCCCAAGCCCTTCCGTGCTGCTATCTTGGAGTGGAACACCCTGGAAGTAGTGTGCAGCAGTATTCTGCAGGCCATAGAGGTGACCAGCTGCATCATCATCCAGCACTGCAGTTGCATCATCATCCAGTATTGCAGCTGCATACAATCTTTGTTTTGTTCACAACTTATGCTGATGTACATTGGTAGGCGCAGACCAGGTCTTGCAATGATATACATGGCAGCAGAGGCATTGATCCTGCTGTGCATGGTACACTGGGTTCTTGAATCCTGAGTCGGGCTGAAGGAAAACACAAAGTGTGCCATTGATAGTCTATTCTCTAGGAGATAATGCGTGCCTTTCATGCAGGTACCCATGCCATGGTCTACAGAGCTATGTGTCGCCCTGACGCGGGCTCTGTGGAGGATGGAGGCCTTATTCCACTTAAACAGCCATGTGGATGCAGTCAAGGCAAGCAATGCAGGCCCTCCTAATCATGTCCTCGTGATAAGGCAACCAGCTACATTCTGCATAGTGTCACAATTCAGCACCTTACCCATGCCTCTTGACGATGGCAATGTCTGTGTGCGACAATCTGTCATTGAATGGCTGGTGGCATTAGTAATGTATGGGTTTGAAAGCTGCGTGCTGATTACTCATGACTTTATGTGTCATCCATAAAGTCTATTTCGAATGCTGCAGCAATGTTGATGAGCTGTTGGGCACTTTGCTCTGAGCTTTCCCTGCACAACAGCCCGATCAGCCTTGGCAATAAGCTGCTTTGTTATGTTGCAGCATGGTCCTGGGCTGCAAGGCCCCCTCATGAAGCTAATGGGTCAGTTGCATATGGCCACCAGCAATGTCAGCCTGCAGCGACAGATGCTCATGGCTGCTGCACATACTCAACTGATGCTACAAGCTGCTCAGCATTCTCAGATTCAGACTCGTTGCGACATGCTGTTGTGGGATGAGAAGCTGATCCGGGTGGGTCTCTTCTGTGGACAGTTTGAGTCCTGTCAACATCCAACTGCCTATACAAAGCGGCGACTGTAGATGTTTGTATGCTGAGAAGCTCTGATGGGTCTGCTTACGCACGAGTTCTGCTGAGCATGGAGCCTTGATGGGCCAGCCTGTTGCAGAAGAATCTTTTGGGAATGAACTGGGTTTGTCTGCTACTGCGCTTGCAGCCCTCAGTACAATGTCAGCACAAGGTGCCATATCACCTTTGAAAATCGTTTCTGCTGAATGGAAAGCAGCGGTCATGCTGAAGCTGCCTTGTAGCTGTAGACCCTGGCAGTTGCATGAGAGATGAGGTGGGTGGTGGTGTTTGCAGGATCTCAGCAAGCTCATGACAGACCTTGTAGCACGCCACTGGCAGGGGGGCACTGATGCTGTTGTATTTCACCCTGCATATTCACACATTGGGCTGCCCAACCAGGATCCGATCAACCAAAGACTGTGTCTGCTGCACCTTGTCAACACCATTCCGATTGAGGCAGCGGACTGGCAGTACTTTGGGAAGCATGCACTACCCCTGGTGTTGAAGACCTGGGTGGAGTTGGCAAACAACAGCATGAGGCAGTACTGTGCTGGAACGCAAGAGATACAGATATCAAGTATAGCGGAGTATATCACAACTCTATGTGAGTCCTACTGCACATGAAAAAAGACTGGTCTGTGTGTGCATGCATGTCATTGCGTGCTGCTTGCTGACGAATTATGTTAAGGCACATGACACAAGGCAGACTTCAGGCTTGTTCCTGCATTCAGCACATGGATGCATTGACATATCAACCCAAAGTTATGCACAGGCTGTGAATGATGATGTTGCACCACATCTAGTCCCAGCCCCAGCTCACACCAGCAGTTTGCTGTGCTCATGTGACACCTGCAAACTGTTGCACAGACTTCAAATGCTGTGCACTTCTTGCGATGAGTGAGGTGCTTGGTGTGGTATGCAGCTTGCTATGGGCACACCAGGGCCAAAGGGGACAGGGCCCCCTATCCTGGGGATGCTGCCCTCGCACTCATGCAGGCTATCCTCATCTGCCTATGGTGGCTGGCAGATGTGAACAAGACGCTCACACTTCTCACTTTTAATCGCAGTAAAGCACTGGGTACCTCCATCGATGTCGCTGCAGCAGAGCAGACAACTGCTGAATTGAACAGCCGCTTAAAAGAAGGCGTGGCGTCAATTAGTAAGTCATGCAGTGCAGATATAGTTGTGGAATGGATGGCCCACGCAGTCTGCACAACCTTGAGAGGGAACCATGTCACAACTTTGTGTTGTCCAGCCATCGCTTGCATGACTTTCTTGCTGTACAACTTGTCAGCAGCTGCATTAGAAGCAACTGCATACATATGTGCTGAACATGCTGAGCTTCATGCTGAATGTGCCAGCAAAGTTACCTCCTTGAGGCAATAGCTGGGCAAGAGCTGGGCTCACCACCAATATTCGATGTATTCAGGCTTATGGGCATCAATGTGAAGACCTGCCTGGTGCTTGAGCAGCATACACAGAGCAAGCTGATGCAGAAGAGTGCAGTCTTGACATCAGCGTATCTGATTTGTGCATGTTGCAGCATTTTCCCCACAGTGCTGAAGTCTTCTGGCTTTGTGCAGACCAGAGTCTGCCTGGCTTACGACAAATGCGTGAGGACCATAAATGGCGGGCTGCCATTGCTGGACAGCAAGCATGCTTCTTTGCCGTGGGTGTGGGTATGAACACTGCAGCAAGTCTCACATATCACATCAACTATATCAAAGACTGCCAGATCCTTTCTGTGGAGGCTTTGGCTGACATTGTATGGTGCTTTGCTTCGGGGGTGAGACATGTTGCCAAGAATGCATGAAGCCAGCCATGACTTCTGATGCAACACAGTAGATCATGGTAGCATGTGATACATCCACAGCATTGGAGCTACAGTATATTGCATGGCTGCCCAGCAACTTTTGCGTCCCTCTTGTGTTGCAGTTTTCATGTTGTGTGTGCGTTTATCCAGCTCAATACTTTGCATGTTGTGCATTGTCTTAAAAGTGAAATACCTCAGTGCACCATGTTTTTGTGCTACTGCTTGTGTGAGCAATCTGTCTCTGTCTACTGCAGGACTACGCGTCGGCATCACAGGCTGTTGACATAACAGCTGCAAAGACTGCTGCCCACCCATCACCTTCAGACAAGGCAGCAGCTGCTGAGGCAGCTGCACAGCAGTTGCTTGCTGAAGAGGAGAGGCAGGCTGCCAAAGCAGCTGCCAAGAAGCGCAAGAAGCAGAAACAGAAGGTCAAGAAGCAGTTACAACAGCAGCAGGAGGAGGAGGAGGAGGCATCTACAGCCATACCTGAGAAGGCAGACTCACCAACAACATCAGACCATGAGCAGCAGTCCATTGAATTGGAAGCAGCAATCACAACAGGAGATGGTACATCAGCAGAGGCAGGTGGCTTCTCACCGGTCACACCTGATGCTTCCAGTCAGGCACCAAATGGCTCAGACAGACACACTCATCAGCCCAACACACTTGTTCTCGACCCAGAAGCCCTGTTCAGTGTTACAGACCCGCCATTGCATGATCTGCCCACTGCTGATTCACATGGAGCAGCAGCGGGCTTGCATCCAAGAGAGGGTGCATCAGGCGTGGCAAGTGCATCTCATGCTGAGGGTGCCGCCACCGTCACAAGCAGCTGTGGGCATCTGGACATGGCTGACACTGGGCAGATAGCAAGGCTGCTATCATGTCCAATCACCAAGGTGGGGTGCGGCCCATGGCTATGAGGAGATCCCTCTTGAAGTCTCTGTGACACTGTTTCCTGTTGCCTGCTGCATAGTGGTGCCATTCAAACATCGATGATGTGCTTGAACAGCTGGTGAGCGTGCTGTGCTATGCTGTGCTGTGTCGGGCTGTGATGAGTGAACCGATGCTGCAGAAGCTGATGGTGGAGCCTGTGATTGCTGCTGATGGGCATACCTATGAGAGGAGCGCCATGAAGCACTGGCTGCAGCAAAATGACACGTCTGCAGTCACCCACCTGCCTCTGCCTCACAAGCGGCTAGTACCCAATGTTGTCATCAGATCTGCCATACTGAACCATCCGCAGCAGCTGCAGTGGCACTGACTGCTGAGTGACACATATGACTCCAGCTGAATCAGAGAGTTGTGGGAGGTCTCAGCACCTAGGCTGCTTCTGTCCCTTGCGCTGCTCCTTGTGAGGATGACATGTTGCCAGACTGTATGCGTTGTCTTCATGTAGCAACAGCAGCAGTGTCCAAAATGCCTTATCCTTGCCGGCCGTGTCGGTCAGAAATTGAGTTTGATCACTGACAGTGTTGCTATTGACCTGTGATCTGTAGCGCTGCTTGTATGGCACTCTACACTCCAGGAGCATGTACCACCTGCATGACATGTCGACCTGGATGTGCAGAGCAAGTGAAGCGAAACAGGTGACAGCCTGCAAGCTTTGTCATGCACCTGCTTGGTGTGCTTGGCATGCACAGCTGTGCACAGCAAATTTGTGTCAGTTGTTTGCCATCAGCTGAATTGACACTTTGTACTTCAGGTAGAAGCGCGATTGATAGTATGGGTGTACTTCAGGTAGATGCCATGCTGCTTCCAGTCACTTGCGTCAGTTCATGTGCAGTGGGTGATGACAGTTCCATAGCTACGTCTGCATGTGGTCATCAATGTACTTGTATCAAAACGAGCAAGCTTCAGATACCAGGTAGTCGCCATCAGTGCCACTGGTGAATGCAGGTTGTACACATGACAGTCGCCCTGCGTCAAACGAGTCAAGCCCCAGTGTTCTGGCTTGGCTCGAGAGGATGAACTTCAAGGTTGTTGCCGGTTGCAAGCTACAGCTTTTTTCACCTGGCCTCAGGGCTGACATGAGTTTCCATGCATGCCCTCTAGATGCGAACAAGTCTGACCACGTGGACCATGTGCACACGGTGAAAATCAACGCATGGCTTGACCTGCACATTGACTGCCACAAAAGACCCCGCAGGAAGCTGCATTCGAACTTACATAGGATGTTCTGCAACACCTCTCGCGTCACGCCTGACAAGCACACATAATTGCGAAGGCAGGCAGCTGCCTGCAGAAGTTCACATTAACATGACTGCAGCGACGCTTACGTATCTTGCCAAGCACGTTCGGCTATGCGGACTGTGCAACGCGGAGGAAGACAGGTAGGTACAGCGAGAGGTCATGGCGGTCTGATGGTTTGATTGTGAAAGTGGTTTCAGAGCCATTCGGTCCAAACCACTTTGAAATGATGACATCGCTTGAGCCAATGGCAATACCGGATGGCTGCAGCGTACATCCAGTGACTGGATTCTGTGTCTGCTGTGCTTTTGCCAAAAGCTCAAAAAGAAGCGCCTGTGCTCTGAACTGCCTTGAGGCCCGCTTGCAGCGACACAAAGTACCGATCCACCAAGCACTGTCCTTTGCGCCAGCAGCCATTTGAGTTGCAGCCATCCGTAGTCAGATCAATACAGGGCAATGACGTCAGTTGTGGTCGACGTTTCTTCACAGGTACGGGCCTTGTGTATATGATCACTTTGCCTGCTGCACGAGGATCACAGCACTGCTGTCTTTAGGGACCCATCAAACTGTCCTTACGAAGGAAGTTTGACTATCTACCGAAGGCCAGCAATATCTTGGCCGGATTTTGCCAAGCGTACAGTCTAGACCCTGCCACATGTCAGTTGTATATGACGAACAGGAGGGTTGCAGACCATGAGACACTCGGACAGGTGCAGCCAGCTACTGCCTTTTGGATCAGCTGCTGTGCTTGCTATGTGCTTGACCGCCTGCATCAGGCAGGAGATCTGTACAGCAGAGGTGCTGAGCCATGCAACTCTCCTGCTCTGAAGCGTAGGGCAGCAGCATCGTCTTCCTCAGAATTGCGTTCAAGCCCACTGTTGCGCTCCTGCTGGACTACGGCCTTGGCCAGATGTGGGACACTGGAGCTACTGGCTATTTGCAAGCAAGCGAAGAAGTTGCCAAAACCTGGTTCAGAGTTGCAAATATCAGCTGCATGCTGGGGTTCATTTCTGATGCGATCTCAGATGACAGAAAGCTGCAGTCTATAACCGAGATCAAGCCGCTGGACACCTGTGACTATGACTTTGAGTGCAAGGCCACTGCACCCGAAGTGAAAATGCCAGAAGCACACAGGCCAATGCTTCTGTTTGCGCAGCTGCTTGAGACAGAGTCCACAGCTTGCGTAGCAATTGCTGCCAGAACACATTTGACCGGGATCAGTTTGCCTGGAAGTGCCAAATGTGAAGGGGTTGCTGCAAGGCTTCAGCTTCTCACAGATCACGGGCCAAGGGCTATGCACAACAAATGCATTGACCAGTTCATGCAGCCTTCCAATGGTGGTACGCAGCAGCAGCAGCAGCAGCAGCAGCAGCAGCAGCAGCAGCAGCAGCAGCTGCTGCAGCAGAATTTCAATCGTCGGGGCCCACTGCTCAGAAGCTCCATGATGTTGCTCAAGCTGGCCTCCCTGATCGTCAACGTACAGAGTAGCAGCAGCATATATTTGTCCCAAACCATAAACTCTGTCATCACTTTGTTCACCCGAGCTCTCCACAAAGAGACAGTGAGCAGTTCAGACGATCAGGAGCACCAGCTGGCTGTGCATGCTGTGAAGCTGGTCATGACCATGCTCAAGTACCATGTCAAGCAAGGAAGCAATGAAGCAACTACAACAGCGCTGCTTGAGTTACTGGATGCTTTGCTGGAGGGAGAGCCTGAAGGCTCAGTGCAGCCCTTGCTGACACAGCTACTGGCTTCAGGTACTGCCTTGCACCCCATAATCTGCATGACAACAGAAAGTCACCATCTGTCTGGCTCTGCAACTGATCTGCTTTGAATTCCCACTATCAGCTCATTTGCTCAGGAAAGGCGCAAAGCATGCACGCATCGAGACAAAGAGGCATTGTCATGTGAAGCTTCTCCTGCACACGTTCAATTTTTGCTTGGTGATGGTGTGGTTGAGCCTGTCACACACCTGTCATTGATGCCACAAGGAGTGCACTACATGGTGTCTCCGTAAGCATGCATGTGAAGATGAGCTACACATTCGGTAGACACTGCCCCCGCCTCTTGCTCCAGCAGAAACCTGATGAAGCCGCTGTTCACAGGAGGCATGGCAGTGCTTGTGACCATGCTTGATGGGTGCCCAGATGCAAGCCACTTGGTCAGCCATATGCTCTTCCGTCTAACTGTGTTTCATCAACTGCCTGACCAGCAGGTGCGCCTCTTCTTGCAACTGCCAACACATGCATCATCACTGAGTTGGACGCCGGTCCATGTTGATGTATAGCCAGGCCAGAGTCTGTCAAAGGGCTGTGCATTGTTTGCACGCCTGTACTTTGCACTGCAATAGTCGTCTCCTGTTGCGTGTTTGCATTTACTTCGGAGAGCTCATCAACAGCAGTTGACTGCTGGTGTGCTTGACTGTAGAGAGCTGCCAACAGGAGTCTGTTTGCACGCATGCGAGGCATCCCACGGCTGTCATGCCTGCTGCTGCCACCATTCCACCCAGATGATGCTGGGATGTATGCCCAAGGTAAGTCACCTCAGCTCCTGATGCCACAACAGCCCTTAGCTTTTGCTTGGTGCAGAGAAAACAAACTCTGCCTGCTAGACTGGCTGCATTCTAGATGACACAGGACTGTTTGTTCTGTGTTTCCACAAGCAAAAAGCTTCTTACAGACAGAAATGGCATGCTTCATGCTGAAGATGTGCTGTGTTTTTAGCTGTTGACAGGAGCTGTGTTGTTAGGAGTCGCTGGGCATGATGTATGTAAAAGTATGGCATTGGGTCTGTGTTGCATTGATGGCAGCTGGCTTCCAGATGTTTTAGAGCATGCTGCAGTTACGTGGTGCAGCAACCATCATGCTGGGGTTTACCGCAGTTCAAAAAGATGCAAGGCTCTTGACAGCGCTTTGTGTCTTGTAGCTGCCAAGGTGTACAAGGAGGTTCCTAATTTGCTCCTACCCGAAGACGAGTACCACCTACCTGATGTGAAGTACATCAATGACTTTGTGGCAGAGTTCCCCCTCAGTGCGCATGCTCTCGTTAGCCCACTCACCGCGCTGCACAGTGCACCTACCAAACAATTTCAGCCTTCTCTGGGAACACCTGCTGACTCACAGCAGTCAGTAGCCAGCACAAAAGTGACAAGTGAGGCACCTGCCTCAGCAGCTGCTGGTGAAGCTGCTGCCACAGCAGCGCCGCCTTCCAGTACAGCAGTGCTATCTGTCACCGCAGCAGTGCCACCTGCTACAGAAGATGCCAATGCCTCTGCCATCCCTCTCAGCAGCAGCACACCCATCACCCATAGCTTCTTCGACATGACATCAACAAGCCGTGCAGACTTCGTTCTGTGGCCCCACCCATCACCATCAGCTTGGAAGGACATTCAAACGGTGGCTCTCAGAGCCTTTGTGACACTGGAATGGTTTGGGAAATCCGATGTGCAGGCTAGGTTGGATCAGCAAGAGCAGGGACCAGAGTCGCATGTCTACCAAGCGTACAGGCAGGAGTTGATTGTGCTTGTGCACCAGCTATTGGTCGGGCACGTCATGGACCCTCACCTTGACATGCGGCAGGTTGTCAGGTCAGTTTTCATCCAACTCGCACCATAATACACTGCACCTGCATGCTCATGTTGCCAAAAACTCAGCGTACAATTTGTATTCTGTTCCCAACTTATGTTGATGTGCATGGGTAGCCGCAGACCAGGCCTGGCAATGGCATACATTGCAGCAGAGGCAATAATTATGTCGTGCAGTTTGCACTGAAGAGATTAGATCATGAGATGGACTGGAGCAAAACACAA
>JAABUK010010605.1_pt1 | contig 12246 bp, 14 predicted proteins | sample 5559141 | NCBI WGS metagenome assembly JAABUK01 (sample SAMN10711869, study PRJNA513367) | rock metagenome | isolation source: Antarctica rocks | place: Antarctica: Victoria Land, Pudding Butte nord | collected 2016-01-03 | reverse complement strand
CTGGTCTTCCCAGACTGGGCCACCCTCATGCAAACCCTGATCGACTCGAAACCCCCACCCGACATCGAAGCCCAGGTCGCCAGGTGATGATCTCACCGTCCGTAGCCGACTTAGAACTGCTGGTGGCGCGTTCTGTCTTGAAGTATGGCATCCTTTTCCTCTCAGTCATTTGGCAAGTGAAGTCTGCCATGGCACCTGGCAGCGGCCACCTCAGACTTGACCCGTGGCATCGCGTGCTGCCGGCATATCCAGGCGCACCTCGCTTCTGACAAGCCGCCAGCAGGCCCGCATCCTTATGATTGCGAAGTGATTGCGAGGCAGGCACCTAAACCCGGTAGCGCCGCGGGATCAGCAGCCCGCTGCACGATGTCAGCAGCAGCGTCGTCGTCATCAGCACCAGGGCCAGCGCCGATGCGAACGGCCAGTTGTTGTTGGCGCCGAACTCCCAGTAGAGCAGCGGCGCCATCATCTGGAACCGCGGGCCGCCCAGCAGGTAGGGCGTGGCATAGGCGTTCATCGCCAGGATGAAGCACAGGACGCCCGCCGTCGCCGTGCCCGGCAGCGCCAACGGCCACACCACCCGCCAGAAGCTGCGGCCCGGCGCCGCGCCCAGGCTGCGCGCCGCCTCCTCCACGCGCGGGTCGATGGTCTCGATGGCGCTCTGGATCGTGAGGATCGCGAACGGCAGCGTGATGGACACAACGCCGGCCACCACGGCAAAGGTGGTGTACATCAGTTCCAGCCCCTGCCCCGTCAGGCGCAGCAGGACGCTGTCCACCAGGCCGCCATGGGCGAACAGGATCATCCAGCCCACCATGCGCACGGTGCTGCCGACGAACAGCGGCAGCACCACGGCCAACATGCACAGCGACTTCCACCGGCCCTCCATGCGCGCCAGGCGATGGGCCACCGGCAGGCCCAGCAGCAGGCACAGCGCCGTGGACGCCGCGGCGACGCCGAGGGTGGTAAGCAGCACGCCGCGGTAGAACGGATCGGACACGAAGCGCAGGTAGTTGGCGCCCGTGACCGTCTCGATCATCAGGTCCTTGGGGTCGTACAGGTTCAGGCTGAAGCGCAGCAGGAGCAGCAGCGGCAGCAGCAGCATAACCGACACGGCGAGCGTGGCCGGCCCCAGCAGCGCGGCGGCGCCGGTCCGCCGCCGCCGGGGCGCTGCCGCCGCAACGTCCCTGGCGATGCCGAGGTCAGGCACGCGCCACGTTCTTCTTCCACCATTCGGAGGTCGGCCCTTGCAGCTTGCCGACGATGCCGTAGTCCGGCAGCGTCATGCGCGGCGCCGGGTCGGGCAGGGCCAGCTTCTCGCCGACCGCGCCGGTCAACGGCGCGTTGTCCACGGTGGGCAGGTAGCCCATGCGCTCGGCGAAGCCGCGCTGGGCCGACGGCTCCAACATGGCGTTCAGGTAGCGGTAGGCCCCTGGCTTGTTGGCGGCGTTCTTGGGCACCACCATGCCGGACAGATAGACCACCGAGCCTTCGGTGGGGAACTGCGCCTTAACGGGAATGCCGGCGTTCTGCCACATGATGACGCGGGCCATCCACATCAGGCCCACGTCAATCTCCCCAGACTTCACCCCGGCGCCGATGCTGTCGGTGGAGGGATACAGCCGCAGCCCGTTGGCGTTCAGCTTCAGCACCAGGTCGCGCGCCGCCTCGGACTCCACGTCGTTCGGGTTGCCGCTGGCGGCCATCGCGGCGGCCATCATCACGTAGAAGTAGTTGATGTCGCCCACGCCGACCTTGCCCTTGTACTTGGGGTCCAGCAGGTCGGTGAAGGTGCGTGGCGGGTCCTTGATGCGGTCGGGATTGTAGATGATGACCTGCGGGCTATAGATGTGCGGGCCGTAGAAGCCGGTCCGCAGGTTGGGCAGGACGTGCGCCAGGTTGGGCACCTTGGCGGCGTCGAGCGGCTCCAGCAGGCCGGCCTGGTCCACTTCGTGCGCGCGGACGCCTTGCAGGCACACCACGTCGGCGGCGCCGCGCGGCAGGCGGCGCTGGGAATACAGCTTGGCGACGCGCGGGTCCTCGTCGCCGGTGTCCTGCACGACGGTGATGCCCTGCGGCGTCATCAGCGGGTCGTCCACGTTGGCGCGCAGGAGGTTGGCGTAGTCGCCGCCCCAGGTCGCGACGACGATCTGCTCGGCGGCAAGGGCCGGGCGGATGCCGGCCAGCGGGAGGGCGGCTGCGCCGGCCAGGACGGCGCGGCGGGTGAAGGGGGTGGGGGGCATGGCGGCTGGTCCTTTCAATGAGGCGGCTGCTGCTCCCTCTCCCTCCGGGAGAGGGTTGGGGTGAGGGGGTCTTGGGGCACGGTCCATGCCGAAGCAGGGGTGTGGCCTGGCGGCGCTATCGCCCTGCCACTTGCGGGCAAGGCCCCCTCACCCCGGCCCTCTCCCGGAGGGAGAGGGGGAAGCGAGGCATCGTTCGCGTCGAACAGGCGCTCCGCCCCGGCGTCCCAGCGAAGCGCGACCGCCTCCCCTGCCCTGTGCAGGCGCCCGCCATCCGCGGTCGGGTCCCGCACTACGACGCGCAGGTCCGGCCCCAGCCGGACCAGGTGCTCGCGGGTGGCGCCGAGATAGCTGGCCAATTCGACGACGCCATCGGCGCAGCCGACAATGCCATCGCCGCAGCCCGTGCCCGGCGGCGCAAGCTGCAGCCGCTCCGGCCGCAGCGCCAGGGTGCAGGCGCCGGCGCCGGCATAGCGCCCGGCCAGCCGCAGCACGGCGCCGCCCGCGGACACCGCGCCGCCTGCCAGCGTCCCAGGCACCATGTCGCTGCGCCCGATGAACCCGGCGACGAACGGCGTCGCGGGCCGCTCGTACAGGTCCTCCTGCGTGCCTGCCTGCTGCACCCGGCCCTCCCGCATCACCACCAGGCGGTCGGCCATCGCCATCGCCTCGTCCTGGTCGTGCGTCACCATCACGGTCGTCAGGCCGGACCTGCGTTGCAGCAGGCGTATCTCCCGCCCGACCTCCGCGCGCAGGGCGGCGTCCAGGTTGGACAGCGGCTCGTCCAGCAGCAGCACGCGCGGCTGGATCGCCAGCGCACGGGCCAGCGCGACGCGCTGCTGCTGCCCGCCGGACAGGCTGCGGGGCAGCCGCCCGGCCAGCGGCTCCAGCCGGGTCAGGCGCAGCATCTCGGCCACGCGGGCGTCGCGCGCCGGACGCGGGACGCCGCGCATCTCCAGCCCGAAGGCGACGTTGCGCGCCACGGTCATGTGCGGGAACAGCGCGTAGCTTTGGAACACCAGGCCCATGTCGCGCCGATGCGGCGGCAGGGCCAGCACGCTTTGCCCGTCCAGCAGCACGTCGCCCTCGCTGGCGTCCACGAAGCCGGCGACCACCCGGAGGGTCGTGGTCTTGCCGCAGCCTGAGGGGCCGAGCAGCACGACCAATTCCCCCTGCGCAATGTCCAGGCTGACGCCGTCCACCGCCGTGGCCCGGCCGTAACGCTTGCCCAGCCGGTCGAGCGTCAGCCGGCTCATGCCACCGCCCGCGCGATGGGCACCCAGCGGTCCAGCAGCACCAGCGCGCCACCGACCAGCACGACCTGCGCCACCGCCACGGCGGCGACCAGCGGGTCTATGTGATACTGCAGGTATTGCAGGACCGAGATCGGCAGCGTCGTCATGCCGGGTGCGGTCAGGAACAGCGTCATCTCCAGGTTCTCGAACGAGATGATGAAGGCGAACAGCGCGCCCGCGACGATGCCGCCGCGCATGGCCGGCAGGGTGACGCGCCAGGCGACCTGCCAGGGCTTGGCGCCGAGGCTGGCTGCGGCTTCCTCGGCCGCCGGGTCGCCGTTGGCGAGTGCTGCGAGGCACAGGCGCACCATCCAGGGCAGCGCGATCAGGACGTGCGCCGCGACCATCACGGGCACGGAGCCGCTGAGCGGCCACTCTGTCCGCTCCTCGACCAGCACGGCACCGACGTAGATGCCGAGGCCGATGGCGATGCCCGGCACCGTGAGCGGCGCCAGCAACAGGGTGGACAGGGCGGCGCGTCCGCGGAAGCGGTGCCGGGCCAAGCCGATGGCGGCGGGCACGCCCAGGACCAGGCTGATCGCCACGGCGGCCAGCGCTACGAGCAGGCTGGTGCGGAGGGCGGTGCCGAACTCTGGCAGGATGCGGGCGTACCAGCGGGTGGTGTAGGCGTGCGGGGGGAAGGTTATCAGGGTCTCGTCGAAGACGCTGAGGTAGAGGGTCAGCAGCAGCGGCACGAAGATGATGGCAATGGCGGCGGCGAGCAGGAGGCGGACGAGCCAACGTCCGGCGGCTTCGGACGGCGAACGGAGCCGGGCTGTGGGTGCGGCGTTCATGGCGGGGACGATGCGGCTTTCCGCGTGTTGCCGCAACCGCCTGCTTCCGCCGTTTCAGGAAGGAGTCCAGCAGCACCCAGGACGCAACCGCGCGCGCTGCTCCCTTCTCCTTTGGGAGAGGGCCGGGGTGAGGGAAGCAGCAAGCTCAACGAGGAGCGCCGAACGCCACGTCAGCGCGACAAGCTAAATAAGGCTGCTTAGCGGACCCAGCTAATCAGCCGCGCGACAAGTCGGCGCTTCTAGTCATATGCCGCTATTGACATAATATACCGAAACTGGCATAGTATGCTTATGACCAAGGCGACCCTCATCGAGAGGAGCAAACGGATACTGCGGACGGGTGAGATCGTTGAACGCGTGATCTGGTTTGTGCCCTCGCCGGTTCCGCCGTCTGAGCACGATTTTAAATACCGCCTTGTTTTGACACGCAATGGCATACGCGTCGTCGGATACGACAATGAGCGCGGCAAGGGAGGTCACCGCCACCACCACGGCGTCGAGACGCCGTATAACTTCGTCAGCATCGAGCGGTTGGTTGCCGACTTCGAGGCGGACGTGACACGGGAGACCTGAGCATGAGCAAGCTTGTGATTACGGTCGGAGAGACCGTCGAGGTTGCCAATCAAAGACTATTCGAGAACGTTCGTCGTGCAAAGGCTGGCGAGCCGGTCGAAGTCGATACCCGCATCAATTTTGCCGATGCAAAGACGATGTTTGCCGCGCTCAACGCCAATCGTTTCGGGGTGCTGGCCTTCGTGGCAGACCACCACCCAAAGAGCATCAACGCCGTTGCGACTGGTCTTGGCCGGGGCTACCGCCGCGTGCATGAGGACGTGCAGACCCTGCTTGATCTCGGTCTGATCGACCGGCAGGACGACGGCTCACTTAGCGTCGGGTTCAACCCGGGGATGCTGTCGGTCGAGGTCGCGGTTTAGTACCGGAAGCAGGCCGCGCGGGCCGGGGCTGGTGCCTATCCGTGCGTTTGCCTAGCCTGGCCGCTGCAATGGAGGCGTGGCGATGACGGCAGGCGTGGGCGGCTCAACCTTCGAGGCCGAACTGGCGCGCATGGCGCCGATGACCGAAGGCGTGCAGCCCATCGCAGCCGGGGAGCTGCAAGCCCGCATCGCCAAGGCCCAGCGCCTGATGCGCGAGCAGGGCATCCAGGCCCTGTATCTCGATACCTCCACCAACCTCCGCTACTTCACCGGCGTCGTCCTGCACCTGACCGAGCGCCTGCACGGCGCCGTCATCCCCGCGGAGGGCGGGATCGCCCTCCTCAGCCCGGCGTTCGAGGAGCCGAAAACCCGCGAGCTGATGCGCTTCGGCGCCGGCATACGCACCTGGGAGGAGCACGAGGACCCGACCGCCCTGGTGATCGAGACCGTCCGCGGCATGGGCTATGGCGGCGGCACCCTGGCGATTGATCCGCTGACGCCGTTCCATACCGTGGACGGCCTGCGCCGGGCCGGCAACAGATTCACGCTGGGCAACGCGGCCGGCGTCACCGCGGCCTGCCGCATGGTGAAGTCCGTGCATGAGATGGCGCTGATGCAGAGGGCGAACGACATCACGCTCGCGGTGCAGAAGGCGGCGGCCCGCGCCCTGGCGCCGGGCATGGCGACGACGGAGGTGCAGGCGTTCCTGGACGCCGCCCACCGCAAGCTGGGTGGGCAGCCCGCCTCGCGCGCCGTGCAGTTCGGGGAGGCCACGGCCTATCCGCACGGCGTTCCCTACCCGCAAACGCTGCGGGACGGCGACATGGTGCTGATCGACACCGGCTGCTTCGTCGAGGGCTACCGGTCCGACATCACCCGCACCTACGTCTTCGGCGACCCGACGCCCCGGCAGCGCGACATCTGGGACCTGGAGCGACGCGCCCAGCAGGCCGGCTTCGACGCCGCCCGGCTGGGCGCCCCGTGCGAGGCGGTGGACGCCGCCGCCCGCGCCGCGATCCATGCCGGCGGCTTCGGCCCGGACTACGCGACGCCGGGCCTGCCGCACCGCACCGGCCACGGCATCGGCATGGATGTCCACGAGGAGTCCTACATGGTGCGCGGCAACCGGACGCCGCTGGTGCCGGGCATGTGCTTCTCGGTGGAGCCGACGATCTGCATCTACGGCGAGTTCGGCGCGCGGCTGGAGGACATCGTCCACATGACCGACGCCGGCCCGCGCTGGTTCACCACCCCCTGCCCGTCCGTGGACGACCCGTTCGGCACCTTGGAGACACAGGCATGGGAGACACCGGCATGACCGCCTTCCTGTTCACCAACGGCCGCGTGCTGGACCCCCGCCACGAGGGCGTCCGGGACGGGATGGAGGTGCTGGTCGAGGGCGGCACGATCCGCGAGGTGTCGGACCGGCCGATCCGCAGCGCCGACGCGGCGCGCGTGGACCTTGATGGGCGCGTGCTGATGCCCGGCCTGATTGACGCCCATGTTCACGTCGTCGCGGCGATGGCCGACCTGGCGGCCAACGCGGCGCAGCAATCGTCGCTGGCGGCGCTGCGGGCCGGGCGGATCATGACGGCCATGCTGATGCGCGGCTTCACCACCGTGCGCGACGTGGGCGGCGCCGACCGCGGCCTGGCGGAGGCGCAGGCGGCGGGCGTCGTAGCCGGGCCGCGGCTGGTGATCTCCGGCAAGGCGCTCAGCCAGACCGGCGGGCACTGCGACATGCGCGCCCGCGCCGACGACCGCGCGCCGTCGCAGCACCGCGTCGGCGCGATGGGCCGGCTGTGCGACGGGGTGGAAGCGGTGCGCCTGGCCGCGCGGGAGGAGCTGCGGGCCGGCGCGGACTTCGTGAAGGTGATGGCCAACGGCGGCATCGCGTCCCCGACCGACCCGATACACATGCTGCAATTCTCCCGCGCCGAGCTGCTGGCGGCGGTGGAGGAGGCCGTCAACAACGGCACCTACGTGTCGGCGCACCTGTACACCGACGCCGCGATCCGCCGGGCGGTGGAGTGCGGCGTCCATTCGCTGGAGCACTGCAACCTGATCGCCCCGGACACCGCGGCCCTGGCGGCGGCGGCGGGCTGCGTCGCGGTGCCGACGCTCGTCACCTATGAGCGCCTGGCCATCGAGGGCGCGTCGCTCGGCCTGCGGCCGGACAGCGTGGCGAAGATCGAGACGGTGCGGCAGGCTGGCCTCGACTCGCTCGCGGTCATGCAGGCGGCTGGGCTGCCGATGGCCTACGGGTCGGACCTGCTGGGGGAGATGCACCGGCACCAGTCCGGCGAGTTCGCGCTGCGCGCCCGCGTGCTGCCGGCGATGGACGTGCTGCGGAGCGCCACGACCCTGGCGGCCAGGCTATGCCGGCTGGAGGGCCGCGCGGGCATCATCGAACCCGGCGCCGACGCCGACCTGATCGTGGTGGACGGCAACCCGCTGGACGACTGGACCCTGCTGGAAGACCAGGGCGCCCGCATCCCCACCATCATGCAGGCCGGGCGGTTCGTGAAGCGGGACCTGGGTTGATGCCCCAGACCTTTTTTCAAGCGCATTCTCATCGCGAGCCGCCTTTGCGGCATAGCGATCAAGGGGGCCGGCAACATGGTCCCTGCCGTCTTTGGATTGCCGTGCCGCTGCGCTTACCGAAATGACGGCTGACGGCTCATGCAGGTGGCTGTGGGCATCACACGTCCTCATCAACGTTATGCTGTGCAATTGCGTCAACAGGGGACAGCTTGGCGTCATAGTACTTGCGCCACTCGTCAGGCTCGATGACGAAGGTCACGATGGCCTGGACTTCGGCGATCCACACTTCAAAGCTCATCGTGTCTGCTCCGGTGGAGAGGATGCGGCACCCGATGGCAAGCCCCTTGGCCTGCCAGCCGCCAGCAGGTCATTGCCGAAGCAATAGGCGCGCACCCCGAAGCTGCGTCCGTTCGGTTGCCCTCACGCGAGGCTGGGGCCGCGCAAGCCTGCCAAGGATAAGCATATGCCCTGACCGGGAACCTGAACCTCTCCGGCCAGATTGCCTCGAATTCGCAAAGCCTGCCCATGCCGCTGAAAGAGGCCAGGCAGGCTTGTCCGGTTCCATGCGCTTGCTGCTCGGGCGCTGGCAGCCTCAAGGCTCCTCCGAGGGCCTGGCGCTCCGCCGGGAGGCCCGCAGGCAGGCGTCGCGCAGGCTCTGCCCGGCCAGGACGCTGTTCAGGCCGAGGGCTGACGGATCCTCGTCCTGTGCATGATCCTCGGCCAAAAGGCCCTGGTAGGCGCAGTCCCGTTGCGTGCCTTCGTCGGGCACGACGCCGCCGGTCCGCACCGGCTTGGCTTGGGAGGCTTGCCGCACCCGCGGCTGCGGCGGCGCTGCATGCCTGGCAACCGGCTGGACCGACGCAGGGAGCGGCAATGCGGGCGGAGGTTGCCGCGCGCACGCCGTCAGCAGCATCGCCGCACCTGCCGCAGCGGACGACAACATGGCTTTGGTGGACATCGCTGCTCCTCGACTTGGCCACGGCGGCGGATGGCGCCGCATGGCGCCTGCGGTTGGCCAGGCCGGGTCTCCGGCTGCGCGATGGTTGCCTGGTGCAGGCTGCCGGGTCAATGCGGGGGCTGGGCGGGCGAGGCTGGGCGGGCGAGGCTGGCGGACCTGCTGCCCGCCCCCTCCGGGAGCAGGGCGCAACGGCGCTGCCGGGCCGCAGCGATGCCGGCTGGCGGCGGTGCCTTGGCGCCGGCCGGGTTCGTCTTGTGCCCGGCGACCCGGCCAGGCCGTTCGCGGCGTCCATTGGTGACGGTGCGCAGGACCGGGGCGAGGTGCCCGCCGTTGCGGCAGGCCCTCAATCGCCGCCCAGCGCGGTGGCTTCGGGGAAGAACATCTCCTCGATGGAGGCCGGCGCCTGGCGGATCGTGCCGATCTTGGCCATGAACAGGGCGGTTTTGAGCACCTTGGCCGGGCGCATGGTGTAGGCGTAGTCCTTGTCGCCGATGATCGCCAGGATGTCCGCCTCCGTGCTGCGCCGGTCGCGGGCCATGTCGAGATACAGCCGGGCGGCGGCGGGCTTGTCCCGGTTGATGGTCTCTATGGCTTCGGCCAGGCCGTCGTAGAAGGCGCGGAACACGCGGGGGTTGGCGTCCCGGAACCGGCCGCTGGCCAGCAGGGTCAGCGCCGTCGCCGGGCCGCCCAGGATGTCGTAGCTGGTGGTGACCAGCCGCACGCCGGGCACCTTGATCTCCTGCTCGTAGAACGGCGACGAGCTGAAGTGCGCGTTCACGCCCGCCATGTTGCTGCTGAGCGCGGCGAGCGCGTCCGGGTGGGACAGCGAGATGGTGAGCGGGTCGAGCCGCCCGTAGTCCGCGTCCCCGAACGCCGCCGCCGCCGCCATTTGCAGCATGATGGCCTGGGTGGATATCCTGACCGACGGCACGGCGATCTTGTCGGCGTCGGTGAAGTCGCGGATCGTGCGGACGGCCGGGTTGCGGGTGATGAGATACAGCGGGTAGGTCGTGATGGCGGCCACGCCCTTCACGCCGACGTTGCGCCGGGTCTTGTCCCATAGCGTGATGAGGGACGGTGCGCCCTGGGCCGCGAACTGCACGGCGCCCGACACCAGGCCGTCGTTCATCACGCTGGGGCCGGCGACCTGGACCCAGTTGATCTTCAGGCCCTCGACGCCTGCGGCCTTGGCGTACTTCTCGGCCAGGCCCATGCGCTCCATGACCATCAGCGGCAGGATGCTGACGCCATACTGCTCGGCGACGGTGATCTCCGTCATCTCGGCCCGCGCCGTGCCCGGCGGCAGGGCCGCGCCGGACAGCAGCGCGGCGATCAGGGTCAGCCGGGCCAGGAGGGTCATGGGTTGCTCCGGTAACGGGCGAGATGGGGGATCAGCGCGTCAGGCACGTCCACCCGGAGGCCGAGGACGCGATAGGAGTTGGTCTTGCCGTGGATGTCCAGGTTCAGGCTGGCGTTCACCCCGCCCTCCAGCACCTCGTCTATGACGAAGTTCAGGGCGTGCAGGTTCGGCAGCTCGTAACGCATCACGGCGGTCGCACCGCGATGGCGGAACAGGTCATGCACCCGGTCCGCCGTCACCTGCGCCAGCAGCAGCGGCCACAGGTCGGGATGGTAGGCGATGACGCTGACGTTCAGGCGGTTGCCCTTGTCCCCGGCGCGGGCGTGGGCGACCTCGTGCAGCAGTACCTGCGTCGAAGGCCCTGGCGTCAAAGGCCCTGGCATTGAGAAACCCGGCGTTGGAGGGACTGGCGCCGGATGCTTGGGGATCATACGAACCGGAACCCCGGGCTGACCCGGTTGCGCGGCACGAGGTAGGACACGGTGCGGACGCGGTTCCGCACCTGCGACCGCATCCCGCCGCCGCCGGCGGGTCCGCAGCACAGCAGCGCCAGCACCTCCTGCACCGCCTGGTCCACCGGGCGCCGGTCCGCGCCGGACACCGCCAGGCGCACGCGCACCTCCGGCAAGTCCGGCGCCGCGTCCGCCAGGCTGCCGCCGTCATCGTCGAACACGCTCAGCGCGCCGATCAGGTCCAGCCGCCGCCGCAGCGGCAGCCCGCGCCCGTCCAGCCCGCGCCCGTCCAGCCCGCGCCTGTCCAGCCGGCGGCCGATCACCTCCGCCGCCAGCCGCGCGCGGGCCAGGGCGTTCGGCCCGGCGTAGCTGATCTCGGCCTCCCCGATCCAGTCGCCCTCGAACGACACGGTGGCCTTGAGGCTGGGCGGCGCCGGGTGGCCGCGGGCGCCCTGCACCGCCACCCGGTCGGGGCCGGCCTGCCGGACGGTGATGCCGGTCACGTCCAGCGTGACGTCGGGGGTGAGGTAGGCGGCGGGATCGTGCATCTCGTACAGGACCTGCTCGGTCACGGTCCGTATGCTGACCAGGCCGCCGGTTCCCGCAGGCTTGGTGATGACGCAGGCGCCGTCGGCGGACACCTCGGCGATGGGGGAAGCCGATGGCCTCGGGCCGCGGCACGTCCTTATAGCCGGGATCGGCGAAGTAGCCGCCCGTCACCTGCGACCCGCATTCCAGCAGGTGCCCGGCCAGGGTGCCGACGGCCAGGCGGTCCCAATCGTCCCATCCCCAGCCGAAATGCGCCGCCAGCGGCCCCAGCGCCAGCGCCGGGTCGGCGACCCGGCCCGTCACCACGATCTGCGCCCCGGCCAGCAGCGCATCGGCGATGGGCCGTGCCCCAAGATAGACATTGGCCGCGACCAGCCCCGCCGTGTCCCCGGCCAGCCCGGCGTCGCCTTCCCACACCTGCATCCCGTCCAGGTCCAACCCGTCCCGGATGTCGTCGCCATGCACCACGGCGATGCGCGGCGGCGGTAGCCCGGCCTCGGCGGCCAGCCGGTGCAGCAGCCGCGCCGCGGCCGGCGGGTTCGCCGCGCCGAAGTTGCCGACGATGGGGATGCCGGCGCGCAGGCACATCGGCAGCACCGGGCCGACCAGCTCGGCGAGCAGCGGCTCGTAGCCCCCGCCGGGGTCGGCCCGCCGGGCGACGTGGCCCAGCGCCAGCGTGCGCTCGGCCAGGGTCTCGAACATGATGGCGCCTGGACGGCCGGAGCGGGCGATGGCCTCCACCACCGGCACCGGCGCGTCGGTCCGGTCGCCGGAGAACCCGGCACCGCAGCCCATCAGGAAAGGTCCGCCGTCCATGCCAGTCCTTGCTGCTTCGGCAGGTCATGATGGGCGGGTGCGGCACGCCTTGCAAGCCGCCGCGGCTGTCGGTGGTGGGTCTGTTTGAACGTCGGCTTCCGACCCGAAGCTGACCTACACAATCGGCGATTAAACGTCCGGCTCTGGCCGGAAGCGGACGTTCCGTTACTGAGCGCACCTAAGCAGCTTTTTTTAGGTTGTCACACGGGTGGGTCTTCATGCGTTCCTTGTTGAGCCGCTTGACGGCGGCGTGGATGGCGCAGGTGAGGTTGTCGGTGTCTTTGAACGTTTGGTGGGCGAGGT
>JAABUK010010603.1_pt1 | contig 12251 bp, 12 predicted proteins | sample 5559141 | NCBI WGS metagenome assembly JAABUK01 (sample SAMN10711869, study PRJNA513367) | rock metagenome | isolation source: Antarctica rocks | place: Antarctica: Victoria Land, Pudding Butte nord | collected 2016-01-03 | reverse complement strand
CGCGGGGCGGCCTGCATGGCCCGTGTCTCGACCCCTGGACGTCGGGGGAAGCGAGCTGTGCCGCTTCCGGGCCTCCGGGCGCATCAGTAGCGCGCACAAAGTTCAAAAAGGGGCGAGGACATGCATATTCCATATTCCTGCGGTAGCCCCCGTCCTCGCCCTGAGCAATAAGTAGTGCTTCAGCAGAAACCTTGGAGTGAACGTTGTGCGTGACGCAAGTGGCGGTGAGGCCAGCCAGTGTTAGCAGACGAGCATGCGCACTTGCTGCTGTGACCGTTGCCGTTGGAAACGCTTGTGCCGCAAGCTGCAAGGCTTGAGCTAAAGCAGGTGAGTGAGGCAAAAAAGCTGGTGTCAGCCAACAGTCAGGTTCGAGGCTGCCCAGCAGGCAAGTTTCATAGGAAGCGATACCCTGTGAAGGTCAAACCTTCTGGCAAAACAGGCCAGCTATCTTGCCTAGTATCTGGTTTTCTCAGCAAAGCAGCAAGCAGGAAGCAGTGGCTGTTTACACAAAAGCTTGCTGCCTGGACAAGCTTGCCTCTGACAGAGGTTGAGCCTGATCAGTCAGCAAACCTTTGTTTTCACTGCAACCACTTGCAGAGGCTTTACCTAGCACATTGCACAGCCTGTACAGCAAAAATGCGAGAGTTTAGCGCCAAGTTCCTAATGACTTTGACTGCTGACTGCGTCAGCCTTTTGCCAACAGCTTACACCGTGCCTGGCTGAAAATTTGAATCTGGCTAGGGTTTGCAGGAATCTGACCAGCTGGGGTTGCAAAGTTGGGTGTGCAATCTCTGATGGTATGGTGACTGATGTTCATATGTCAGTTGGGGATGCACAATAATGTTCAAGGCCACAGAAATGCAAAGGTGTGTAAGCAGACTTTTGATGGCAGCTGTAGTCATGTGCTGCACAGCATATGGCTTCATGGCCTTGTGACTAAGGTGGAGGCTTTTCAAGAAGGTGATTGAATTTGTGAACTCGCATGCAGTACGAGTTGTCAAAGGATCAAGCCGTTTTCGTGCCATCAGATGCATGAGCTGTTTGGCATCGAAATCACGCCAACACTTCAGCGCGGGAAACACTTCGTAAGGACTGCAGTCGTTCAGCAAAACGAGCCGTATATGAGCCCAGTGCTTATAACTCATCCAAGCTCAGATTCCCCACCGGTCCCTGGCCCTGGCTCAGCGGCAGGCAGAGTCGAGCACAAAGTCGAGCACAGAGTGGAACATGTTCTGAGTCATGTTTCAATAGTTTTGAACAAGTTGGCAGTTGACAAGCACAAGCAGTAAACTGCTGGCCGCGATATGTTGACTCGACACGCGCGATGAGATGTAAGCATGTGTGCAGCCATTGTCCAGCAGCTCCGCAGAGCCGCTTGAGCCTTTTCTGGGCACAGTCCGAACTCCCAAGAAGAGATCTTTCGACAGCCAATCGCAGAAAGCAAGTTTAAACCTTCACACAGCAGCTGCAGAAAGCTGGCAGATACAAACCGAGACAAACAGACCTCATCTGTGACTGCAACCTGCAGGGGTACACAAAGCACCGGAGCCAGGGCAGGCAACAGCGAAGCCAAGATCAGGTGCAAGGCTGACACGTGGGCGATGCAAGACCTGTCTGATGACACAAACGGGCAGGCAAGGATGTCTCAGGAACAAGGAGATCAGGCAGCACCAAATGACTTCTGCGACTGCGTGAACACTCTAGACGTTGAACTTTTACTGGCACTTTGCTGCAGCTGCCTGTCTAACTCCTCTGTCGCTGTAACAAGTCGCTGAGTCCTGAGTTGGGCTCATGCGACATCGGCTTCGGCCACCGCTCTGCTTTAGAGTTTCGGGCTGAGTTTGGATGAGATATAACCCCAGGGGTATATGAGCTGGTGAAGCACTCAAATCCGAATGTCAAGCGTGTGCGGCTAGAACCTGCTCTCGACAGGCGTGTCGAGGTCTGTACAAGATGCTGCTGGCTGATCTCTGCCTTGACTTGACTTGCAGTGCTATAGGTTCAATGGGCAGCTTCTGTTGGCGAAAATTGTGCCGAGGTTCAATCAACAGTAACACTTCACTTTCTCGTCAGGTGCAGTAACTAGATGTGCTGGAAGTCGAGCAAGCATTGTTGAGGGTGAGATTGTGAGTGTGAGTAACTTGCTGCGCAGCCTTTGCACACGCGTTTAATGCAAGTCGCACACTTTCCTCCGTGTTGCAGCCTTTTACATCGCTGGGGTCGTTTGTGAGCACTTTTGCGAGCGCCGAACGCAGTATGCATAAAAAGAGGAAGGCTGCGAGCAAATCACAACTGCCCTTCTATGATCGGCCTGTACGCCGTGATACATCGCCTGTCCAGGTAACACTCCGGACTCTACTGCAACTTCGATCCACTCAGGTCCGCGTACTAGGGCTGAGATAGATCCAGTCAAAAGCTCCAATAAGTTTATAGAGAGACACCAGTTCAGAACACTCATACCGCCAACGCTGCTCTGCAGAACGTTGGGTGCCTCAGCAAACCATGGGCCTTGAGAGCTTTCCACACTATTTGACGCAAACTTGCAAGCACATGCAAGCTAATCAATATGTGTGACTGCAGAGCACAGGTCAGCGACACAGCAACAAAAGACAAGGCCCATTGAGCACTATGCTGAGCAGCTTGTCTATGGAGACATCATCAAGCAAAAGGCAGAAAAGTTCCGCTTCCTCTGTTTGGAGCAAAACATACCCTAAGCCAGTAAGTTGCTGGGTGCCTCTCCAGTGCATTGAGCTGAGCTTTGCATGAGAACTGGCCGTCCCCTGTGGCATACGCAAGACAAGCAGGGCCATGAAGTTCATCAGCACCATTCACATACGCTGAAGGCCTCAATTCACACTGATGTGATCCTCTTATGTTATGCAGCCTGGTCAAACAAGCAACATTGACGATGATGAGTACTGGAAAAACATCCCCAGAAAGTTTGTCAGGAGCACCCAAAACCATGCACCAGGATGTATCTTTTGCCATGGGAGGAGAAAAGCAACATGTGTTGCCTGAGCAAGCTTATCTCAATACGCCCTTCAGATCACCTGTCAGCCCCAATCATGACCCTCAAGAGCCAAAGCACCATAAAACTCTGCACAGCCCATCCTCAAGAAAACATCACATGACAGTTCAGTAATTAACCTGTCCCAAGGCAAGTCTTCTGCTGATGCTGGCTCTCCAGCACGGCACATTCAGGGTGCTGGCACAGCACGCCTACGGCCCTTCACAAGAGGCCAAACTGTTGACCCCAAAAACAATGAAGCAGAGGACGAAAGCAGGTATAACCAAGTCCCAATGGCAAAGGCTTTATCAGTTTTATGCAGTCATCCCAGTTGACAGTTGATGCTGTGTTGGTACAGCACGACCAGTAACAGGTCATCATGTGCAGCACGCGCTGAAATGTATCTGCAAACCTGTATGTTGCTGTCTGCAAGCTCAAACACCAACAGGCCCCCAACATGCCATTTCTTTGATTGCCTGTAATTGCAGGTCTCCACGCTACAGTGGCCAATATGGTTTTACATACGGTACTTATGCGCAGACTGGTGGTGCGCCTTCAGTGAACCAAGCCCAAGCTCCCAAGGCAAGCTGTCCTCTTGCTCCTTCTCACCTGGCAACCTCGATGCTTGCACCTTTGTGTGACACATTCACATGCAAGCTGTTCTTGCTGGTTTTTGGCAATCTGCAACTCACTGCTGATGCCTTGCTTTCCTAGTCAGCATGTTTCAGCTTGCGGCTTAAGCGGCAAAATCAAGCTCATGCACAAGACTCTGCTGCTTGCTAGTATGAGCCATGCAGAACTGTCACAGAAAAGTCCACAAGCAATGCTGCCCAGAAAAGAGTTCTGTTGCTTTTGTTCAGATCACCGGCCTGCTGTCCTTGTCCGCCATTCAGGATGCCAGCCCTGCAGAGGTGTACACCTTCACCCTGCAACAGCTCAAAGATGATTCCATGAGAGGGTGAGCGCACAGCAAAGCCTTGCACAGATGACCTTTTCCATTCGCTTTTGCCAGAAGATGCTAGAGTTCCAGCCTTACTGTTTGTGCTTTCTGCTTGATTCACATTACATCGTGTGTAATATGGCACATTACCAGTAGGGTCCCATGGACCTGTGTTTTCATAACCTGCATAACCTGCTTGAATCAATGTATCTAAGGATTGCTGGTGTTACAGGCTGATTTTGAACAAGGTGCAAGAGGGCATAATTTCAACTGCCCAGTTGGCTGCCAAGCATGTGCAGTGCCCAGCATGGTCTTCAGGCGCATGCTCCAAGGTATGTCATGTGCCATAGTTGAACAAAGACACGGCATGCAGCTGCATACGTAGCTTGCACACTGTGTAACACACCAGACCACGGTTCAAAGCAGCATCCCCTGGTTGAGGCATCTACTCACAACTCACAACTGATGCTTCCACTGTCATTGCAGGGAGAAGCATGCCCTTACACCCATGCTATTATCCCCAATCCCTGTCACCACTACCTGAAGGGGAAATGCAACAAAAGGAAGAGTTGTAGATTCAGTCATGGACCATGGCTGCCAGTTATTGAACAATTCTTGCAGAGTTGCGCGCATGGTACAGACAGGAAAGTGCAGGATGGTGACACATAAGTCAAAGTCAGCAGCATCGATCTGAGTCTGTCTGGTGGCATGATGCATCATGCAGTGCAGTCTCGGTCAGCCAAGTGTCCTGGTCTTGACTAGAAAACCCCACATGTTGTTACATTGTCCAATGTACTGCATGTTCTGCACTTCATCAAGCATTTTTGCGACACTTCCTGTTGTCAAAGTGCTGAATCTATTGCTGTGCACTGCTGCTTTTGCAAGTGCTTTAAGACAAATGAGTTTGTTTGAACAGAGGCGCCTTTGTTTAGTATTGGGCTCCCAAGACGCTTGTGACCATGAAACTTTCAAAGTGCTGTTTCGACCTTGTATTACTGACAAAGCTATTGAATTGTCTGAACAAGGCTTGTTGAATCAACAAGCTTTGACTTGACACGTACATTCGGCCTTTGACAAGCACGTCATGCTGTTGCATGAGTCACTAAGTCTTATGCCATATGGATGAATGAACATGTTGCACACTTAGTGTGAACACACTACAGTGCCATCAGCCAAAGACATTGTTCAATGCTGCATCAACATCCATGCCCTGGCAGCTTAAGCTTTCTGGGCTTCAGGCATAGGACCAGCAGCACTGGTAGTTGCAGACTGCTCATGCTGCCTTTCAGTGATCATGGCATTTCCTCTGCTGACTCTGTTGCTGAAGCTGGGACACAGTTCCCAGATTTGTTGCTGCAGAACACACAGTGGTGAGTGCATCTGAGGCAGGACAGGTGCAGCTTGACCAGGGTCAGTGCAGGGGCCAGTGCACAAAGACCACGCAAGTCAGACAGCTTCAGCTTTGCAAGATGTGTGCCGTTTCTTAGGGCACAAGCACAGGTTGATGTAGAGAAGAGCTGCACCGGCTTGGGGCGCACAGCATCATAGGTGCCTTTGACAGCTTCAGCTGCCCATATCCTGGCCATGGGCCACAAGCAGATAGCTTACTTGGACTCACACTGAAGCAAAGACGTAGTAGCTGACAACATCTTGCTGAGGCTGATACGTGCACAATGTGCAGCAGTAACCTCATGCAGGCACTACACTTAGCTTACCACCTCTGTGACTGGCTTTCTGTGGCTATCTGGATTGCGCATCAACACGGTGATTCAAACATAGCCTTTGCAGTACTGACAGTCTGCTTTCCTCCTGAACGCTCTGTGGCCTGGCAAGAGAGTGTCATATAATTTGTCTGATTGGCTGCTAAATGTGCCAGTGCCCAGTGGTCTTCAGGCTCATGCACCATGGTGAGCCTTGTGCCATCACACACAAAAGACGTGGTATGCAGCGGCATATGTGCATAGGTTGTGACACATCAGACAAATGTTCACAACAGTCTTATCTGGTTGACTCTGCTATTCTCACAAGTCACAACTGAAGAAAACAGCAGGCAACATGATGTAAACATCTGTATACTGTTCTACCCAATAACAATAAAAAGAGCAAAACTAAACCAGTGCCAATGCACAGAGAGGTCTGCCCTTACACTCATGTTGTTGCAATCTTAGTTAAACTTTTCTAAAGCACAGCCACAACGGGAAACGAGCGTCATAGTTCAGTCATGGCTGCCAATCATAAGAGAATGCTTGCAGCATGAAAATGCAAGATGGTGCTACATTTGCCACACCCAGGTACATCAGACCAGATCTACCTGCTGCCCCCCACGGCAACATGGCGCGTCACGCAGTGCACTCTGAGTCAGCCAGTGTTCCTGTACCTCACCCCAAGAGAACCCCGAAGCTGTTGATTCGCCATGTTAGGCAGACTGTTTGATGGTGTTGGACTGCATGGGTATGGCACATGCCAGCTGAAAGCACCGAGCACTCTGCCAAGCACACCTTTCTGGTATGCCTTTTACAATTTTGTTTGTTTTTCTGGGCTTCCTGCACCTCCTGTTGACATGGCATGGGATCTAGTGCTGTGCACAGCTGCTTTGTGCAAAGTGTTTTTGAGTAGGCGTATCTGAACACAGACGCCTGTGACGCCGATCTGGCTAAGCACCACATGTTTCCTCTCACTAGCAATAAAGTAAAGTGGCTGATACTTGCCTGTGGTGGGGTGAGGCTAGAAGAAGCACAGACCGCAACTGACCCAGCACTTTGGCCATAGTAACTGCGAGCATGAGCTTCACAGGCAAGCAACAACATGGGTAGCATAAGAAGACCACAATGCTACAGCAAAGTGCTTATACAAGGTTGGAGAGGTGTGCTATTGGCCTTCTCAACTTGAGGTGGCCTGGCTCAGAATCGACATTCTGATACCACAGCACGCAAAGCATGGTTCTCCTACTAGACATTGGGTCACCCAATTTGGGTGGTACACTTGCTGCCAAAGTTAGGTGGTTCAAGCCATGTTTGCACTCTGTCTAGAAATAATCACGGCTGAGCCAACTGCAAGGATTGCATCTGTGTTTAAATAGATCTGTGCTTTGGCAAAGAGGCCTGCACACACTTGTAAAAGCTGTTGCTAGGCAAATTTGGTATCGCCAAATTCGTTATGTGCTCTAGTTGCGTGTTACCAGCTGTAAGCAACACCTTATTGTTCGAGATCTTTTGCTTTGTATCCAGCATTACTGCACTCTTCTCTCCTCCTCCTCCGGGAGCCTGTGACATGCTCACAAGCTTCTAAACCAGCGTTCTATGGGTTTCAGTACTCGTCTCGAGCGATTCCAGGCTGCGAGCATTTTCCCGTTTCAACTAAGGACTAGGGGAACTGCTCTTTTCGCAAACAGATGTATAAGGGATGTAGACACGTTTCACGGACGTAAAATAATACGTGCAGGGGATTTCTCTTTCGCAAATGTTGGCCGCCACCTGGTATATTTGCGAGGTATGCAATGAAGCATCTGCTCTCAAGATGCACGGCCACTCCGAATATTTCATGGTGTTGGTCACTTTGTTGAAACAAGCTTTTTGGTCTGTCAAAGGACTTACCACAGAAAGCAAAGAAAGCACTACAACGCAAGCCAGAAGCATGTCTGCTGCAATCACATCTTCAACGAACATACCCATCATATGAACTTTGCAAATGATAATTGAAAGCAAGCAAATTATTTAACAGCAGATCAAGAAATAGACATATTTGCAGAAACATTGGCGTTGGCAAGCCAAATCTTTAAAAAAAGTCTGGCTTGAAAGAAAGCTGTAAACATGCACTCATCAAGTTGTCCTAAGCTGAAGCTGGGCAACCTACATTGACGTTGGCACAGCAATAATTGCTTGAATCAACACCCCACTTGGTAGGGTTAGAAGCAATCATGGCCTGGTAGGTGACTGAGCTCTGACCATTGTCAAGGTCAGGGTCAATGCCAGATGGCACCAGGCTCCAGTCATCAGCAGTGCTACCAAGCTGGAAGTCAAACCAAGACATCCAGGCTAGAGTGTCCACCTGATCTGCATAGTTGAAAGCTAGGCATAGCCACTCAGCCCTTGTTTGGTCATCGTTCTGGCTTGCTTGCCAGCCTTGCTCAGTTGCAGCAATGACCCGCTGTGGTGCATTGTCCATGGTGTAGCTGGTTCCAGGCGTGTTGGCAATGGCTGAAGCCAATTGCTGGTTTTGCCAGGCTGCAACTATGTACACTGTAGGCCAACCATAAGCATTGACAATCCCGTTTTGCATGTTCATTTCGTTTGAGTCAATGTCGCCATAGACATGCATCACCAAGCTCCACTCAGTCTCAATCCCCAAAACTTCCCACAGTCCCACCAGCAGATTCTGGGTCCCCATGTGAGCCCTGCCGATGTTCCAGGATGTGAGGACAGGCGGCACGCCCCACCATCTGTCTGTGCTCACATACACCAAGGCGGGCTGCTGCACAACTGCTTGAGCGAGCTTGATCATGTTGGCGTAGGTGTCCACCCAGATTTGCTGCCCTTCTGCTGTAACAACCTGAGTTACATCGATGCGAGGGGACACATCAGTCCAGTATGAGTTGGCACACTCATTCCAGATGATGTAGTGGCCAAAACGGGCTTCACCACTGTTGACCCTGTCGCCTAGGTAGGCAATGAAGTCCTGGAAGTCTGGCATGAAGGCATCTGCTGGCACACAACTGCAACCCGAGCTGTCCAGAGCTGACTCAGTAGCTACATTGCCCTGGGTGCTGTTCTCCAACACTTGAGGTGGCTGAACCAGAGTGGGGAGCTGTACTGAAATCGTGGCTGAAATGGCTGTCTGAGTGATGGTGAAGTTTGCATAAGTGTCAGTGTAATTGTCAGGTGCGCTCTCTGTGGCAACTTCCGGCTGACCGGCACACGCCGGGTCTCTAGCATACTCTGGTGCACACCAGATGATGGCTGCCGACTCCCAGCCAATGCCCTCATCTGCTTGTAGGAGCTCCTGAGTGAGGACTTCCTGACCGTAGCTGATGCATCTGTAGTTGTTATATTTGCCACCATTGGCCTTGAGCCCAGAGCTGTCTGGTGGTACCATGTAATAGCCGCTGTCGCATGTGACGGGGCTTGAAGATGAAGGAGTGCCTGATGACTCGAACGATGACCAGAACATGTTGTAGCGATGGACACATGGTGCCATGTCGCTTTGCAGCTGCTCATTGCGGGCTGCTATGGTAGCTGAGTCCAAGGCTTGTGTGAGAACATAGTTCTGATCGTCCAGGCCCATCTTGTTGGCGTTGAAAGTGTAAGTGGACGCTGTGGACCCTGCAAAGCCTGCCTCACATTGTGAAGCCAGCAGGGCTGCAACTGCAGCCAGCAAGGCTATGACCGCAGTCATGGTCGTTGCCTGCAGAACAAGTCTCTTGTGAGGTAACCCTAACTTTCTTGTTGCAAGCACAAATTCATCTTGCTACCACCGACAATAGCGACATAGCGAAATAATGCTGACGCCGTGTGATAATAAAACATACAGTTTAGGCAGCGGCAGCTGGGTCTGTGGCTGATAACAACATGTACCCTCGCACTGCTAGGTCAGGCGTTACAGGACAGAACTACAGAGCTAGAAAGGCAGTGGGTCATCTGTGATCAGTGACAATAAATTGCAAGCGTGTTGCGCACCTGGCAACAGTTGGCGTGCAGACCGGTCAATCCGTCAACGTCGACTGGTTTCAGATAGGCGGGCTGGACGGGCTATTGGCCGAACCCTGCAGACATGAGCAAAAAATACTCGGCTTGGCAGCAGGTGCTGGACCAGATTGTGTACGCGTCCAATCATCGCATTCAACATCGCACGTCAAGCGGTCATTTGCGATTCTGGGTGTGCACAGCATACATGTTTATAGTAGGTACCTGTCAAGCAGCAGAGGCGCCCAGTGGTCTGCAATACGCGGCACGCACTGCTTCGAATATGATGTCCGATCTCTGCACGTTCTTTGTGTTTGACCGTACGGCTGCACCTGCGTGGTTCAGTCAAAGTGCAATTCGCGGCTAGATACTGGCTGAATATGAAGTTGTCTTTTTGAAGCCTTTTTTAGAAGCCTCCCACGTAAGCGAGGGGTAGCTGAAGCGTCGACTCTCATCCCCTCGACTTGAATGCAGAAGCTGCACCATGTTTGAGTCAACTGTCTGGAAAAGATGTGGCTGAACTAAATCTGTGCCCACAAGTTGTGAGTTGTAGTGTTTACGTATGAACACTACAGTAAGTGCTATTCACAGTAGACACTAGACTACTTCTGAAGTACTACAACATACACTACAATTTGCTCAGATCTGCAGATCTAGATTCTGGGGCACGTACAATACAAAATGCAGTTTACGTTGACCTCGAATCACACAAGATTGCTTTCTCGTATATACATACGGTGTGTTCTGTATATATGCATATAGCCTGTATGATATCGGTGTCGGGGACCATCACGAAGGGGCTTCAGGTATGTTTTGCACATTATGTGCACATACATCACATGCATATTAATTAATTCCTGGAACTCAGACCAATTGATTTGATCCACCCCACACATAAACATTTCTGCGCACTAAGTATGCAGTTCATGGTGTATGCTGCATAAGTTCCTGTGTCACAAGGCACTTTTTGAGATATGTACTGTGACGCTTATGAAGTGCTCAGCAAAACATGCACTAGTGTCATTGAGGGTGTGCTACATGCATGCGCGTGCATGGGTGTGTAAATATTATGTGACTCCTGCAATAATGCAGGCTCGTGAGCTTGTTGTAAAATACTTTTAACAAGATTGTGTCCCGAGTGGTTTCCCTCTGTGCACCAAGGTCACAACAGCAAACTTTGATACCTTAAAGGCTGTCAACCTATTGCCCTAAAGCAATCACAAGTGGTGTGTCATGAACTGCACGTGAATATGACGTGAAACATCCGTCAGGCAGCAATCCGCGCCGATTTCAAACGACCATGCATAACAGCTCTCTGCAGTTAAATGCGGACGGCGCAGACGACGAAGTCGATAACAACAGACGACACTGCCGCTCGTGATCACCAGCAGAACAAGTGCAGCTGTTTGACGGAGCTGCCCGTCTGGCCTACGACGAAAACGTGTAACAGTACACTGATCAGCTTGCCTTTTGGAGTGAACAGTCTGCACCAGGCTTCTTTGACCGCATGGCTTGCTTACCCATTTGATCATGGCGGCCACTCTGGCTTCACTCTGGGACAGAAAGAAGAAAGTACAGCCAAACATCGTTAGTCCCTCTGTGGATCTGACTATTGACACAAATCACATAAACAGTGCAGACCCGACCTGTAAAAAACTGGCCACAGCTTCAAGATCAGCTCCTGCCCCCAGCTCCTCTCAGAACAGCGAGCAGCCTGCAGATGGGAATAAAGTATCTGGGTTGGGACAAGACGGGAAGCGGAAGCGGCCAGATTTGACTGCTGAACAAACTCAGATCCTTGAAACGTTGTACAGCAGCAGCAGCTGCGGTGACCCTTCTTCAGAAGAGATCAATGTGGCTGCCAGCAGGACCAATTTGTCAGAGCAGCTCGTCAAGGACTTACTTGACCAGAAGCGCAAGACCAAAGCTCAGAAAGCTACTGACCATGTAAAGACTGCCAAGCCAACAGCACAAGCAGATGCAACTGGTGGCAGATCCATGGAGCATGGCACCGATGCAATTGAAACTTCCCCTGCTGATGACCCATCAGCAACACTTGGACCGCATAATGTAGCGCATGATAAGTCTCAGCAGCTGCTCAGACAGCTCGATGTCACTCAGCAGGCTGCTGAAATACTTACAAAGGTCAAATCTGTAGCAGCAGGCAATACATTAAATGCTAGCTCACAAAGGCAAGAGCAGCCCCAGTGTAGCCAGAGCACAAGGCAGCATATGCTGGAGCAGTATCAAAAGGAGCTGCAGAGCTGCCATCAACAAGCAAAAGCTGTCAAGCCTATGGCTGCCTTGCCACACTTTCCACATGGACAGCTGAGTCGTCCAGAGGTATGTCTGCTCATACCCACTTGACCAAAAGAATCGAAAGACGCTGTCACCTAGAAGTCATTGTAGCTGCAACTGTATCACTGAGTGAGTTGTGCAAGGAATCCTTGCAGCTCCCGAGATGAACAGCAGCGAGTCCTCCCCAAGACTATCTTTTGACCATCCTCCAAGAACATGCAACCCACATTACTGCATATCAGTAATAGCAAGAACAACCACAGCAGCATAGGTAGCCAGCTTCCTGCTGAAGTTAAGCAATGTGTGTTATGTGTAGGTGGCTGCCTGG
>JAABUK010010601.1_pt1 | contig 12252 bp, 21 predicted proteins | sample 5559141 | NCBI WGS metagenome assembly JAABUK01 (sample SAMN10711869, study PRJNA513367) | rock metagenome | isolation source: Antarctica rocks | place: Antarctica: Victoria Land, Pudding Butte nord | collected 2016-01-03 | reverse complement strand
ATTGCATGTGAGGTGGTGGATGGAGGCAAGGCTTCCTGGAGGGGGTTGTCTGTGTCTGACTCCAGGATGACGTCTGCAGCAGCCAGTTCTGAGGACCTGGACCCATTCATGGCCTGCAGCCCAGTTTATCCTGCTTGCTCACAGCATTACTAAACAATGACCTGTCAAGGGTAATTTTGTAGTATGCAGCCATGTAGCATGCAGCCATGGTGAAAATCATTGCAAACTCTGTCTGGTGCCAAAAACAGGACGACCGAGGATTGCTTGCAGGAACATACAATTGAGCCAAGCAACCTGCATGTCATTCATGCACATCCAACTTTCTGAGCATGAACAAAACGAGCAGCGCCAACAGACATGATCCGATGTGTTCAGCATGCGCAGCTCTTGCTGATGCTGAGGCAGCAACAGCAGGGCCACAAAGCTGCCCAAAAGGAGCATCGTGGAGTATGATGCAGCCTTGCTGCTCACCAGGCCAGCTTCTGCCAGCTGTGCCATCATGGCTAAGGAAGGGTGCTTGGCCACAGTATGGTGCCTGACAGTACCATCATCACGGAAGGTCATGTTGATCTGGTGACTGCGCAAGGTGCCAGCCTTTTTGGCCTGTGGTTGTGCACCGGGTGGGGCCTGCTCTGTACCAAAGTTCCAGCGGGGCATGGTCTGCTGGTACTCTGCTGCTTGGTGGTTCAGCTGGTCCAAGGGAGGCCGCTTGGCTGCATGAGCTGAGATGGTGTGCTGGAGGGATGCTGGAGCTTGGACATGCTGCAGAAAGTCGTGCTGTAGCAAGCCTTGAGCTGTGGGGCGCCTTGTGGGGTCCTGCACACATCACAATCTTTGCTGCACGTCAGCAGTCATGCAGCATGCAAATAAAGATGGCAATTGCAAGTAAGGACGGCAGTTGCACATGCAGATGTTTGTTGACCAACCATAATGATGAGTTCAAGGCGTTTGTGGGGATGTTCTCATGTTTCCATATGGGCACTGAACTTGCCTGCACAAGACACGAATCAAGGAATAGCAAGACATACCTTCTGCAGACAGACAGCTACGAAGTCCTTGAACTGATGACTGAAAGGACCTTCAAGCTCAGGAGCAGGTGATTTGGGAATGAGGAAGAGCACTCGCATGGGGTGCAGGTCTGCATGTGGGGGTGCTCCTGTGGCCAGCTGCAACACAGCAGCAGCTTCATTTGGGCTGGTCATACTTGGCTGAAATTGATGACATGCATTTGGTCACAACAAGCAATGCACTCTGCTTAGAGAATGCTGCAGTACTTCTGGGCAGGTAGACCAAATGCAGATTTGGTGCTGTGGGACATGAATGGTGATGCGCAGAATATGAACTCTTCGTCAAGCTATAAGCGCTGTCCAAACTCTCCTGAGGATCTTGAGTGTACCAAATTAGATGAGATGCATGGCAAGGTGGCTAGAGAGATGTGCTGACTTGGAGATACCTCTATAGCAGTGATGCCAAGAGACCAGATATCTGCTGTTTCAGCATATCCTTCCTCGGATGACTCAATGACTTCAGGTGCCATCCAGTAAGGCGTCCCAACAAAGGTGCGCCGTCTGTAGCCCAAGGTCCCAGTCAACTGGCCTGATACCCCAAAGTCAGAGATTTTCACGTCGCCTTGGGCGGACAGAAGTATGTTGGCTGCTTTCATGTCTCTGTGTATTCTATGTTCACCATGAAGGTATTCCAAGGCTTTCACAGTCTCGCACAGTACATATGCAATGGTGGCCTCTTGCAATGGGCCATCTTCAAGCTGTACAATAACAGAGCTTCAGTCAGAACTTTGATGAGTAAGGCTGGTGTCACACACTTCTGCACTTGTGGTGACAGAGGGCAACACAAGATACTATGTTGGAGTTTTGAATGGTGCAGCAGGACTGATGCCGTACATCTCATGAACGAGAAGGCATGCACTGGGAGGAATAATACAGTAACTTTGCATGTGCTGTGTGCTGGCTCAGCAGCTTGAAGATGCTTACAAGGTCAGAGAGGGAGGTCGCCATGAGCTCCATGATGATCAGAAGCTCTGTTGTGCCAGGCAGCATTATGGATGCAAAGTACTCGGTGATGTTTGGCGAGCAGCACTTGGCCAGCACTGACACCTCCTGCGACACACTTGCAGTAGTGAGAACATACAAAGGTGTGCATCCATAAGCTGCTATTTGCACACAAGCATAGCAAGCTTGCCTTGTGAATATCTTCAATATCATCCTCTCTGCACACACCACAAACATTTACTCACTGCAGACATAACGCTGTTGGGAACAAGGCTTTGACACAGACGACTTACACATCCTCCAAGTCAATCACTTTTATTGCCACTTCTCGCTGCATCTCTTTGTCCCAGCTGCATGCCACATGTATGCTTTATCAGATGCTGCATGCACATGATTTACCCTTGGCCAGTATGCACTTACCCTCTGTATACATCTCCAAAAGAGCCTCTGCCGATCAAGTCCAGCCTTTCGTATCTGTCAGCATGCTCTTGCAAAGCTTCGGCCATTGCTGCAGAAAGTGTGCAGCACACGAGACAGATGCGGCAACTCCGCAGTCCTCGCAGCGCGTATGCGCTTAACCCGCCATAGAAAAGTTAGCCAGGTTTCCGCTGAGGAAGACCCATGCCAAGAACGCAGGCCATTTGCACTGCCGCAGCAATGTTGACTACAAGCGGAAACGGCCGGGAGTATCGCGATGAATGTTGCGGCACAAACCGAAGTTTTGATCGTTCAAAGCTTGAGACCTAGCCCAAAGCAAACGGACGCAGTATGCACTGTGTTCTCGCTGTTTCAGCAGGCACAACCGATCGCAAACTACAATACAGTCGACACTTGACAAGCGAGAATGAGTGAGATCAAGGTGCACAACTGACTTTGGTCAACTCAGAGGTCCTTCCGAGGCTACCTTAAGGCGCCCTGGCGATGCCGAAGGGCCCTGGGTCAGAAGCGAGGGAAGCTTTTCCTTCGCAGATCTAGCAGCGTTCAGACAGTTTCGCGGACGTGCATTCTATGCTCTGGCATCGTCACGCCCATAACCTTGGTCGCGGATAGGCTGGTACGCTTCCGCTGGCTTCATACGGCCGTGTTTGCAGAGACCACCTGTGAAGACGTCGCTGATCACGATCGCGCAACAGCATTCGCGTGCTCCGTTTGAGCGCAAACGCGTCCAAGCGTAATCATGGACACGGTCGTGGGCTTCTTGAACCAGCAGAATTCCTTAAAAGTCAAAGCAGTCTCGCAGGTCCAGCTTGCACTGGCTTTGATAGCTACTGCCTGGACACCGAACCTCTCTGGGGCGGTAGCGGTACTCGGCATTCTAGCCAGCGTGCTCGGGAACCACGAGCTGCTGCAACTGGTATGACCTCAGCAGCAAGTGTTCATATGATCAGCAAGGGCTTGCATCAAGGTTTGTTTTGCTACTGCAGTATATGTATTTCACACCAGCTTCCATCGTCATCGACATTTTTCAAATCATTTTCTTCCGGCCACAAGTCGGATTTGGAATGTGGTGAGCATCATGCTCTGCTTTTGCTGCCACTGCTCGTGTGTCAGCTTGCACGTTTCCTCCACACATGCAGATTTGGCAAACCTTATGTATCTATTAGTTGCATTTGGCGCCTGCCCTGCTGTTTTGCAGGCATCATTGAACAGCTTGCTTGATGCAGGTTTGGAGTCATGTTTCTCAACATCATAGCCAAGGTAGTAAAAGCTGAACTGCAGTGCTGATGCAGATTGCACCCCAATGCAGAATACATTCTGTTGTTGCAGATTGCAGGCACCTACTTTGCATACCTGATGAGCAACGCCAATCCAGGTACATGTTCATTGAATGGCTCTTGAGCCTGGGACAGGCTTTTGCTTGAAGCATACAATTTAAGCTAGGCTTGCTTGAGGCATATGTTCAGAGCTGGATTGGTCACTGCAGATGATGAGCCAGGGTACCAGTCGTTTGCTGGTGGTGGACAAGGCACACGAAGCCAACGGGATCCTTTCTCTGGTGGCTATCAACCACCACCAACAAACCCCTTTGTCCAACCAAGTGCTGGTGGATCGCCCCCACACAATGCTCAGAACCAAGATGAAAATGCTTGATCACCTCGTCAGCTGACCTAGTACTGTCCTCAGCTGAAAGAAGTACTGCAGGTGCTGACATTTGATAAAGTGTAAGACAGTGCAGACTTTTGTATATGTCTACATAAGGAGTGAAGGGCATTAGCCTGTGCTCTCTTGCTTTGCCAGCATCCAACTACACACATCAAGTTTTGAAAAGTCGTTTCTGCATGCACCGCTTCATATGCGCAAGGATGGTCAACATATAGCATACGATTTGCAGTTTCTCCTCAGATTCAAAAGCTTTTGTGCATCAGCAGGTGTGACCACATCGAATGTGACACAAAGTTTGACAGTTCCATGAGATTGTACAACACTACAGCCCACTACAGTTCAAGCACAATACTGGCATAACACTGAGTGTCACGTCAAATCAATCAGTTCACGCGTACACTGATGACCAGCCTTTGTGTCACAAAGTCATGCAGAAATAGATAAAGTTGCCAAGTGAAGCTGGCTCCGCTACACAACAAAGATACGTATTAATACAAAAGGTAGAAACACCAGGTCCTGACACCGCTTTGCAACTATCACACTTTGTCATATTTGGCCCTCACTCGTTCAGGCAGAGTTCATTCCTGCATTTGCTGCATTTGTTTCATGACCGATTCACCAGTCCTCAAACCTGTCCAGCACTGCGTGGGCTTCTGTGAGATCTTTCTGCACCTTTTTCCGCCTATAGAAGATGGGGCAGTCACGTGATGTACAGAGCACATCTTGATGCAAGCTGCCTTGACATCGCTGGCATTGTGTCCACAAGGCACTGAAGGAGCTCTCAAGCTCATTCACACCCACAAGGGTCTTCTGATAGATCTCAGCTTCCTGCATGCGCCATCAACAACTGTATTGTTTGCGCCTGTCCTTAGATGCTGAAAGGAACGGGCCTAGAAGCAATGTAGAAGCAATGTGCATCCAGCAATTGGGAAATCACCTTGTTCCTGCAGTGTTTGCAGAGGGTGGTGTCCCCGGGCGCCAATGTGGCCTTGCAGCCCAGACAGCTGTAGCGCACTTTGGCAAATTTCATGATGCCGCCAGCTGCCAGAGAAGGGGTGGACACCATGATGCTCCTAGTGTGGTCCCCTGGTACCAAACATGTTCCCTTGGGTATGGATGGTATTGCTGCATCGTGGACAGCAGTACGGCAGCCAGACACTTGCAAGTACACACAAAACAAAAGGGCAGCATGTTTTTTGGGGGTTAAGCCACAGCTCTCAGGTGCATCCCTGACCTGCAGCAGCAGGGACTCAAATGCCACAGCAAAACAGACCACAGAGGTAGTATGGCTAGTTCCTGCATTTCGGATGCTGCACAAGAGCAGCATTCTGCACCTGAGAGGAGAGACTTGGGGTTGCGCATGATAGGCTCGAAGATGCGCAACAGTGGCTGGGAGAGATGATGCTCCAGGTAGTGCTGGAAGTCAATGGGCAAGTTGTTCTCCAGGGCAAAGATGGGGTCCTCCGCCTTCTCCCACGTCTTGGCTCCCTTGGCTGACTGCATTGCATCACACACACACACCCCTCAGGAACACGCAACATGCTATTGTTTTAACTTGCAGTGACCTTTGTTTTTGCAGTGACCTTTGTTTTTTAACACTGAATGTGCACAGAAGCTAGCAAAACAAGAGGATAAGCTTTGAAGTCAATGGGGGTTTGTTGTGACATGTGCCTTTGCCATGCTTGCAAGTGTCGGTAGTCAAGACAAACATGAGACCTTGATGATGACATATGGCACTCGGTCTCCAACAACTGGGGCTGTGGCAGGATCCCTCTTGTACATCTTCTTTGACAGCTCCACGTGAGCTGCTGCAGACTTGTACTTCTCTGCGTCTTGTGCCAACCCCTGTCACAGCAGACATGACTCAGCTGCCCTTCCTTGCGGCAGCCAACAGACAGTGCAGTATTTGCGTCACCAGGAGCGTGAGGCAGAGAATGGCATGCAATGTGGGGTCACATACAGTCAAATGCAACATTGCACAGTACCAACAGCAGCAGAAGGCAAATAGCAAGGTGTAATCACAGGTTTGCACAACATGTTGCAAAAGCAAAGTAGCATTGCATCAGGCTTGAGCACCCATCAGCACATCCATCACTCCTTCTTAGCAGTTGAAGCCGTTTGCTGATCTTTCAGGCAATGCATGAGAACAACAAACCAGGTGCAAGCTGCTGGGGGCACACACTTGAGGAGGACAGACCAGGTAATTTGCTGCTTACTACGGGAGTGGGTGCACAACATGGCAGCAAGCCGGTGGCAGCAGCTTGCAAGGGGGCAGCATGAGAGTACCTTGGTGATGACTAGCAAGGAGAGGTCCAGCCGGTTCATGAGCAGGTCAGCAATGCTGTTCTTCACATACTCCTTGGCGCCCTCCACATCACGCTGAATCAGCAGCTTCTCCAGGCTGGTGGTGATCACGTTCTTCACCAGCAGGCAGTTGTCGCGCCGCACTGTCTCAATGCCCTTGCTGTCCATCTTGTCGTGTGCATCAGGGTTGGTCCACAGCAGACCCGCATACCTCTTCTTGTTGATCAGCAAGTATGGGAAGTACACCTGCAGAGCGCAGAAGTGCTGACATCTTATATGTGGTATTTGTTGGTGAGCTTGCTTGAGTTGGCGCTGATGCTGGGTAAGGATGTAGGTCACACAATGGCATGACAGCTGCATTGAACACACAATGCGCCTACAGAAAGTAGGCACGACCCGGGATGGTTTGTGCATGCTTGCAGCATCAGTTGCGGCAAGACTCCCAGACTAGCACCTTTTCAAACTCCAGCTTGATCGGCTTGACAAAGGTCTTGGACACAAACTCAGCAGCCTCCCGGCCCAGCTCCATGGCCCTGGCCACATCAGGCACCTTGAAGTGCACCATCACACTGTCTGTGTCCCCATAGATCACCTCACAGTCTGTCTCATACCCATTGGCCTTGTTGTATGTCTTCGTCACCAGCTCCCTGAATGAATTGTTCAGCGCTGATGATAAGCACATGCATCATGGATTGTCCAAGTGAAGGGCTGAGAAGCAGAAAGTCTTGCCTGCAATGCACGTGGGCTGGACAGAACAGTCTGCATCATGCTCAAGACATTGCAGAACAGGGTCACCAGCTGTGTCCACCAGTCACGAGGACGTGCTGAGTTACAGTGGCAGACAAAGCTGGATGCAGAGTTGTCAACAGCAGCATTCAGGGCAGGCTCACTTGGTGTGGTCGATCATCTCTCTGCCGTAGGCAGTGGTGCTGGCAGAGATCTCCAGGCAGGGCATCTTGCCCACAGTGGCTCCCGTGAACCCATACACACTGTTTGCGCTCACCTGCAGCCAGCTTCCCCTTCTTATGCAGCAATGCCTGCCTGACCTTGCCAGAGCACAGGTTGCAGCCACAACAGCCTGACATGCTGCAGCATGTTCAAGGATGGCACTAGTGTGCAGTCCAGCCTCACTCGGGCTTCAGCCAGCATGAGCTTGTGCAACCAAGTTGCAACTTGACAACCGCATTGTACCTTGTGGTGCTTATGTGGACGGCAGGCACAGCCACTGGCCTGCCGTCCACACAAGCACCACATGGTCCGATGCTCTTGTCAAGTTGCAACTTGGTTGCACAAGGTGCAGCAGTTGCAGGAAGAGGGCTGCAGTGTAGTGGTGAGCAGGGTGCACCTTTAAGGCAAGCTGGCGGCCATTCATGACAGCAGCCACAAAGGGGTCTGTAGCAGCAGCCAGGTCCTTCTTGGCCCTCTTCCTGGCAGCCAGCAGCTCCTCCAGGATCTCAGGCAGGATGCCCTTGGTGCGGTGAGCGCGCACAAAGCTGTCACCGGTGGGGGTTCTGATCACATCCTCCTTGGGCAGCTCATGCAGCCTGGGGCACACATGACCAGGCTGGAATACACACAGTAACACACCTCCTGACGCTGTTGCAAGACAATTGGCAGGGCATGCACACACTGCTGTCATGCGGACGCACGTCAAAGGGTTGTAGCATGTTTCCTTTGATGCATGATGAGCACTTGCCAACAGTGCAGTTCCCCAAGACTCTAGATGCTGCCGTGTGCTGCTGAATGCGAGCGGGGCCAACAGGTTGCAAGCCGCTAACAGCAGCACAGCAAGGCAGCGAGTACAATGGATGTGCATGTGCAGCAGGGCTGACCGGTCGCGAGGCAGGAGAGTGGAGTAGCAGAGGTTGTGGGCCATCATGATGGAGGGGTACAGGGAGGCAAAGTCAAGGGTGGCCACTGGCTCCCTGTAGTACCCCTGCTTGGCATCCAGCACTGTCGCCCCTTCATACCCCACAGCATCCCCGCCCGGTGCACCCACCTGTCACCGTTTACCCCTCATGCTTGTTCATAACAACAGTCAGAGATTTAACTTTTAGGCAAGTCGCTTTCATGGGCACTGAGCAGGTCAAATTTTCTGGCAAACAGGCAGTACTTCAGCAGGCTGCAGGCACATGCATTTGCCTCACAAGAGTTCTGGCAGTGTCTTTGCCTGTAATGCTGTGAAGAAGGGCGGTGTGGCAATGCCCTTACAACAAATGTTCACGTGATGCAAGCCAGACCGCACGCTCTGCAAAAGTAGCAGGCACACCTTGAGGTAGGGGACCAGCAAGTCTTTCTGGCGAGCCTTGCGCAGGATCTGGCTGAAGACCTTGATGGACTGGCCCCTTGTGAGCAGGAAGCTCATGGGCACCCCCGTCACACGCGCCATCTCAATGTAGTTGTACATGTACATCAGCTTGTCTACTAGCCTCTGGGGCAAATACGCATCCTGCATGCCAGCTGCCTATCTGAGTTCACTACAACCAGCTAGCCAAGCAAGTGCCTGTGGCACAGGCAGAGCAGCCACCAAGCTGTTCCATCTGTTGAAACAATCCAGCCACGCTGTGCAGACAGGATTGCTTGATTCATGCAGCAGCTCAGTTAGGCACACAAGTAATTACACAGGCTGTTCAGACTATGGAATATGACAGAATTAGCATGTCGCCATGCAAGTCATTGTAGACAGTGATGACTCAGAGTGCAAGCTCTGCACGGCAGACAGCAGCATGTGAGCAACATGTGAGCAGCATGTGAGCAGCATGTGAGCAGCATGTGAGCAGCATGTGAGCAGCATGTGAGCAACATGTAATGAGCAGGCCTGGGTACCTTGAGGCAGTAGACAGCCAGACGGCGGCGAGTCTCCTCGTTGCCGCTCTGCAGGTCGCTGATGATGCTGTGATGCACATCCTCCTTCTGCTCGCCCAGGAAGTGCGCAGAGACGGCATTCAGGGAGTAGCTGCTCAGCTTGTGGTCTCGCTGGATGGCTTGCAACAGGTCAAACTGGATGCGGCCATCAATGGTGATCTCCTTGTAATCGTATGTGCCGTAAGCTTTGCTGCTGAACTGGGCATCTCGCATGCGGAGCTTGCTGCAGCAATTGACCAATTTCATTTGGAGATGCTTGTCGGGCACTCTGAGGCCTACGTTCTTCATGCAGCATGCAGTTCTTCAAAGCATGCAGTTCTTCAGTCTTACAGATGCAGTGCTGATGACTCCTGGTCCACATCAACTGCGGGTCTTGGTCATGCTGAAGCCAAGAAATGTTGAGTGCTTACTTCTTTTGGATGCGGCCCCAGTAGGGGAACTCAGCAATCTTCAGCGCTTCTGCCCTCTGAATGAGGTATGGCAGGTCAAAGTTGACAATGTTGTATCCGATGATGATGTCAGGATCTGACTCTATCACCAGGTCACGCCATCTCTGTAGCATAGCAAAAAGTCAAGCCGGCAAGGTGCTGGAATCCATTCAAACATTGCCAGCATGATGTGTCGGTACTGCCTTTGGTAGCTGCATCATGGTGCCAGCTTTTTGCCTAAAATACGAGGGCACCTTGACTGGCTGGCAGGCACTCATGTGCAGTTGAGCACACAACATGCTAGAAGGTCTGTGCTGCGAGGCATGCATTTGAGAAGCTGCAAGGTTGGCTGTAGGATTGGATGTATGATAACCCTGAGCAAGATCATGTGATGCATCACATGCCGTATCAAGGCACACAACAAAGCAATGAGGAGCTGCAGAGCGTAGTCCATATTGGCATTTGGTGGGTTCACAAATAGGGGCAGATTCTCATTTTGCTCCACAAACATGATAGAATACAATAAATGCCAACAAAAACAGACATGTTGTGGAGGAAGCAGTATAATTACCGTGAGCAGCTCCTGCTCAGTCTTGAAGGACATGACCTCAGAGCCAATGATGGCTGCACAGGTGTCCAGCGTCATCACATTGCGCACAACTGGAGAGGACTCCCCTTGGTTGGTCACCATGCTTGCAATCTGAATGACTGGGTCCTTGTCTGGCTCTGGAAAGCAACCCTGAACAGCAGCATGGCAATAAGCAGCAAGCAGTCAGCCATAAGACGCTGCAGAAATGCGCAAAGCATTGTATTGCATGCCTGGGCAAGCACTGTTTGATTTAAGCTTACAGATGGGTCCAAGAACAGCAATGTTGTAACTTGTGTTTTGAGTTTTGCATGTTATCTCACCTTTCGACCGGCACACTCAATGTCCACACTCAGAATCCTGAACGGCGCAAGGCGTTGCCATTCCCCTGCACAAAGACATGTTGCTCAGCTAGCACCCGACATCAAGTAGCACTTTGTGTTGTCAAGTCAGTTCATGATGGGAACCTTCACGTGATCTGGGAAGATACATTTGCCAACTCTAGTTCTTCACTTCATGCATGCTGCTGCTGCTTGACAGAAAAATACCTTCGGGCTTATGGCTGATGATCTTGCTGCAATGTATATGAGCTTCCATTTGGCAGTGACTGAGCTTGTGCTTGTGGTCTGGCCCCTGGAAGGTGTGATGACCAGCTGGCAATTCCACCCAGTTGCCACCCACCACATCATGATCAATCATAAAGCGCAGAGCAAAGAGTACGTTGCTCTCAAACGTAGTAAATGATCGTGACATGTTGAGAGACTCAATGTGAATGCCCTGTTCCAAAATACCTGCAGCAGTATGAGGCCCATGAATAAAATATTGCCCATGACATCAATATTTGCTGCTGCCAATTTGTCTGGAATAGTATATAGATATACATAGATATAGACATAGACATAGATATAGATATGGATATAGATGTAGATATGGATATAGATGGAGAGATATATACATGACAGGATGAGATTGATGGGCATCACAGTGCGCTGCTGAGGTTTGCCATGTTCCTCAAGCAGCAACTGGGAGACAGTATAGCCTTAGAAGGGGTGGATGAGAACATTTAAAGGATGCATCATGTGCAGTAACATAGGCTGACCTCTGGCCTGTGTCACCATGGTGGGTGTGGCGAGCACAATCTTGAGAAAGGCCTTCCTTTTAACTGACTGGTAGTGCATTGCTGTCTGCTTGCGCTCTATGCGCACAGCTACACACAACTTGGTGCCTTTCCCTTTGCTACGCTCTACCAGGCGGCCCTGCATGCAAAGCATGTAAGAGTATGTGGGGGGTTTCAGAGGTGCAAGGTGATTGTGTGTGAAGCCGTGATGCACGTGATGGTGACAAGAGCAAATGAGCAGTGGTGCATGAGAAAGTGATAAGTGTGCTCACATTGAGTTGGGCCCGGAGGGAGTCACAGTCATCTGGGCCAAAGGCCGGAGGAGCCTCCACATAAAAGTATGGCTCAAACCCATGCACAAAAGCACACACGCTGTTTCCTGCAGCAAGCAGGTGTCAGGTCAGACAGCCCAACTTGCACCTCTGTAGCTGCTGTAGACTCCTCTTTGAGGCTTTACCACCTCTGTCTGCACATGACCATCAAAAATCACACCTGACTCTGTGACACCATACATTCTGATGATAGGAACCTCAGCAAGATCAGTCAAGTGGACATCCTTGTTGGGATGACCAATGATGTAGTCCACCTCCATCTGCTGAAACACTGCATTCATCACCAGGACAGCATTGTTTCAAATCATGTTGGGTATTGTAGCATAACATGTGTTTTGAGTTGTCTGAGCCCACGCACCCAGCTTATCTTTTCTAGGTTCGTGCGGCTTTGGTTCTGGTCGGGTCCAGTTCCTGCCAGCTTCACCCAGATGCAGTTCAATATCATCATCAAACATGATGGCATCTACATCTTCCTCAGCTTGCTGGTCCTGTTCAGCGTCCAGTTCTG
>JAABUK010010600.1_pt1 | contig 12253 bp, 17 predicted proteins | sample 5559141 | NCBI WGS metagenome assembly JAABUK01 (sample SAMN10711869, study PRJNA513367) | rock metagenome | isolation source: Antarctica rocks | place: Antarctica: Victoria Land, Pudding Butte nord | collected 2016-01-03 | reverse complement strand
GCCATCACTCACTTGACCTAACATGGCTCAAGGCTCACTGCAGTTTATGTCAACACACAGGAACAGCTCAGCTCGTTCAAGTCGCAAACGGGAGATTTACATAAGCAGATCCAGGTTGATTTCTGCCTGTTTCGCCTGTGACAGCGTGCTTGCAGGTGAACAGGTATGTATGTGTTCTGAGGCTTGGCACTCTCACTGCAGGAATTGGAAACATCCAAAGCAAACCTGCAGAAGGAGTTCAATCAGAACGAAGTCTCAGTACAAACTCTGCAGGTGAGTCCAGCCTATTTTTTGACAACATTGCTTCAGAGCCACACACGTGCAGTCAACCTGTGCATCTTATGCTGCAACTTGCCTCCTGCAGAGTGTTGTGAAGGAGCAGCAGAGGCGTGTCAGCGCTCTGGAGACCGAGCTGAAAGCCAAGGACAGCGCTCATGGTAGCCTGCAAACCAAGCTTGAGGAGCTACAGGCACTACAGCCATACTGTCGTCATGCCTGCACAGTGCTCTTGCCACATACCAACTGTTCTGCACTGATGCCCTGCGTAAAGTCATCAAACTGCAAGGAAGAGCATGCAATCTGCTTGGCCCAGCGCTTTGGTTCATAAGCTTGATTGCACATTGGTTGAACACACTGCCACATCAATGCTGCTGCTTGCAGAGCAGTGTGACAGGAGCATCTTCAGGTGCTCAAGAGGATGCCGTGAAGGCTGAAGCCAAGGTGCAGGACCTGCAGGGACGCCTCAAGATTGCAGAGCAGGAGAAAGCAGCGGCAGAGAAGGCCCAAAAGGTCTGACCATGTGCCCCACACTGTGTTCATTGCTAGACACAGAAGTGTGTGAATAATGCCTCATGCAGCACTGTCGTGCTGTTTGCGAGCATCGTGTCTGTACGCTGCTTTCATAAGACAGTGTATGCCAGCGTATGCAGACAGTGTATGCTGTTTCAGAATCAAAGGCTCTGCGGTTGTCATCTAAAGCTTGAGTTGATTACAGAGTGAGACATGCAAGGTATAGCATGCCTTCCTGGGTTGTGTGAGCTGTGTACAGAGCTGCATTTAACCTGTCAGCCCAACCACCAGCACACGCAACATACCTCCTTTGTCAACTGAAGGTCTGCTGTGCTGTCAGTAGGCAGTGCTGTGGCTTGTGCAGTACAACAAAAAGTATCCAACTTCATGATACCATAGAAATTTACAGCAGTTCCCTTTATCTTTGCAGGGGGCTGAGAAGGACTCTAGCAGCCTGCAAAAGGAGGTGGACAAGGCTGCACAGCATGTCACAAAGCTCACAGAGCGTGTCAAGAAGGCCGAGGCTGGTCAAATTGAGGCGCAAAACAAATTGGCTTCTGCTGGTGTTGAGGCTTCCTCTGCTAGAAAGCTTGTTGAGGCGGTCAGTCTCTCACCATATACAGCTTATGTCATTCAGCTGGAGCCAAAAACGGTGTCAATCCTTTGGCTACCTAAAGATTGAAAATTGCATCTATGCAAGTCGCCAACCTACAGCCGCCAAGTGCTTGACACAAGACTGTCTGCTCCACTTGTGTATCGACAACAGCAGTCACATAGCGTGACATAGTCCGGCACATGCTAGCAGACTTGATGTGAAATTGCTCAGTCTGATTCAGAACACGTCAACACACATCATTATTGGGGGACTGATCGCCACAACAGGACCTCAGTCAGTAAGCTCCTCAGGGCTGTACGTACCTACCTCAGGGGGAAAGCATATGGTCTTTGACTGAGACTGCTACAGGGTTTCAGGCCTAAATCTTTCACCCTGAGCAAACCAATTTGCTGCAGGCAGAGCAGAAGGCTGCTGACTGCCAGAACAGCACCTCAGTCAGGAACTCCTCAGTACATACCTAACTCAAGGGGCAGGCATATGCTTTTTGACTGAGACTGCTACAGGGTTCAGGCCTAAATCTCTCACCCTATTGCTGCAGGCAGAGCAGAAGGCTGCTGACGCCTCGGCTCAGGCCCAGGAGTACTACCACAAGCTGACAAACAGCTGGACGCCACACTGGCTGGAGCAGAAGTGGACCCAGGGCAGCAACTGGTTCTCCCAGACTGCCTTGTCAGACAAGAGCGGCAAGCAAAATGCCATTGGGCGATACGTCTCTCTGGCCAAGGTCAAGCTGGCAGCCTTCTGGGCAGCAGCCAAGGTAGGTGTTGTAGTCATTTTCGTTTCACAGTTAGCAGCTTTTGATAGCAGCAAGTCACCACAAGAAAGCGTCATGTTCTGTATGGCTGAGATAGTGCTGACTACTTCTACTTCTACTTCTTACTACTGCTTGTCAGACGCCACAGTGTAGTGATACCCTGCAGAATGGTAGAGAGCATGATACAGCTTCAATTAAGGTTGACTTCTGTATGTTCAACAAGTTTGAGAAGCCTGGAGACTCTTTGCAAGCTTTTAGACTGGGCATCATGATATCACCTTGTATGCGGCAATCACCTCGGTTTCATTTCCTGTTTGTAAAGAACCAACAAATTTCACACAGCTTCCACTTTTCTTGATTTAGCTTCTTCAATTGTAAAAAGTTTGGAAAAGTATGCGACAGCACCACTCGTCCAACATGCTGCAAATGTGACTGCAAATGTACATGTAATGGTAGCACAACTTAAAACATCTCCACAACATGGAAACACGCTTTTGATGTCCCCAGACGTTTCTGAGTACAGATTTCCAGTGTAGGGCCGACATTTCTGAATTAAAATAGACGTTTCAGGCTTGGAAAAACCTGCTGCTTTGCCTGGAGCTTGCTGCAGGACCTGGTCTTTCACACTCACAAGAATGTCTTGCTGCAGAACAAGCACTCAACACTGTTTGCTGCAGGACCTGGTGTTCCACACTCACAAGAATGTGGGCCCACACCTGACCACTGCCAAGAAGCACAGCTTGAAGGCCTGGGCCCACAGCAAGAAGCAGGGCTGGAAGGCGTGGCTCGCCAGCAAGAAGCACACCAATGCATTCCTCTCCTCGCCTCAGGTCTGCCTCATCATAGCCCTTTCCAGTGCCTGATATGCTTGTGCATTTTGGCATCCAAAGATGGGTCCGTGGGGCTGCCCTGTGCGTGACTGCTTGATGGGAGAGGTTACTACTTGTTGGGAGATGAGGGCACTTCCTTGAGGAATAGTCACTTCATAGCATGCCTTGCGTTCATGCAGTGTGCAGTCCCAAAAACCGTCCTTGCAAGGAATAAAATTTAGTGTTGTGTGACTCAGTCTTTTTGTACAGATCAGCATTTATTGTTAACATCACAAGCAGTGCACCTCAGCATCAGTATGTGAGTTTATAGTCTTATGTTCCACTGTTCCCGCTGACTGCTGTTATGCATGCGGCGATGAAGTGTGCCATCCTTAACATGACCAGTGTGTTAGTTCTGCATGGCTGGCTGCATGCACTGTGATTATGCTGCTCCAGCTCACTGTTCCTGCTTTGCATTTCATACAGGGTCTGGCTTGCGCTTGAACAGTTCACGCTCTGCGTGTTTTTTTCCCACCATGCTCATGCTGATGACACACAAGTGCACAGCACCCTGACAGTCTGCACAAAGCATGTCTCACTTGCTATAGGTCAAGTCATGGCAGAAGAAGTTTCAGAAAGTGCAGAAGGATGGAGAGATCATGCTGAGGAAACAGATGAAGAAGTTCCCTGCCCTGCAGCCCTATGCCAGAAAGCCCTACACCACCTACATATTCACTTTCCTGGTTGCCACCCCGTTCATCATCTTCACCGGTCCTGTCTTGAGTCTCCTAGGGTTGCTAGGTAAGACACACATGTTGATAGGTAAGACATACATGCATGACAATGCATCACTGCCCTACATGACTGCTAAGCTGGGCATCCTTATCAAAGTAGCCGAAGTATTGAGTCATGATTAGCGTTCATCTTGTGTCCTTTAGACTTTGTATGCAAAGTCCAGTATGATGACAAGTGAATGGCAGATTGCCCATGACAGAATGCTCAGATGCATGAGTTGCATCTTGTTGAGCACCAGCTCAAAAAGCAGCATCTGGAAGCCAGCAGGCACTTTTGTCATGTGAGCTGCCAGAGTTGAGCTTCAGCCATGAGATCCATGTCTGCTCAGATTGCAGCTGGCAGTGCTTGGCTGAACATGCAAGACACGTCAAGCTGCATGCGGTTGCATGCATGATGTGGTGTCTGCCCAATTTGCTAAGTGCAGTCTGCTATCTGCTTGCTTTGGTGTCTTCATTGAAGCTGGAACTTGGTCGCTCACCTTTCAACTGGCTTTGCACCAGGAACAAGGCGGCCAGCGTCAGCACCAGTGAAGCAGAAGAAGAGCAGCAAGCCCAGTGGGTCAGCTGCTGGAGCCCCCACACCCAAGCGTCCGAGCAGAAGGGTGAGTGGCTAGTGACTTTGTTGTCATGCAAGGGGTGTACTTTTGTATGGACTCTGCAAAGTCATGCACTTGTACATGTCGTGATCTGAGTTCTGCGACAACAAGGTCAGCAATTCAAATATGTGTTTTGTGGACCAGGTTCATTCTTTGTGTTGTGAGTTGGCAATCTACAGACATGAAGATGCTCACTGTGTGCTACATCTCATTCAGCGGGATGTGTCTAACAGTTGCATTGCTGCAATCACTTGTTTCACTGCAAGCCCTGCTCACACGCAATCGCGCTTCAGAGTTGATTAAAACTGATTCTTTGTGGCGCATGGAAGGGCCTCGAACTTGAATTATTTGTCCTTTTGAGAAATGCCCTGGGCTGTCATGTGACTTGATGCGCGTGTCCAGTGATGCAGGAAAGCGGGAAGTACATTACAGAGGGCACAGACACCATCAGGGTGCCTTGAGCCGTATACTGCACCGTCTGCAGAAGGCCATCCAGAACAAAATGCAGACCAGCTCTGAACATGCTCGTTGCTACATCACCAAACAGCAGCGAAGCAAGTGCTTCCAAGTCAGCAGCATGATTGTTGGAGGCATGTCAGCGGTAGCGGATTGCAAGTCACTGTTCTAGAACAGACCTGTCCTGCAGCTTGTGCATCCTTCATGCTATTGCTGCAGTTGCGCAAGTGGAAAAGCATTGTTTGGCAGCAACATCAGACTTGTAAAAGGGCCCTACGGTTTAGTCATTAGCTCATGTGCAGCGCACGTGAGGACATACTCTCACGTGCGCAGACACGCGAATTTACAGTGGCTCTGCAGAGCCGAACTGCGCAGGGCTGACAGGCACAGCGGCATCACCTCTCGCTCCATATGTCTCGCAGTAGCTGCTGATTACAGCGCCGGGAGGAGCCTCAGGCACACAGCAGTTCTACGGCCTTTGTCTGTTTCAAGTTGCATTGCATTTTGACGGCAGCCCCTGCCCCCTGGAGCTGTCTGGCGTACCCGCATCCAGTGCACATCCACAGCCAACATGAGCGTGAAGGGATTTGGTAGTATGCAAGCCTTATCCCAGCCCACGCTTGATCTCCTTGCAAAGCTCGGGTTCGAAAAGCCAACACCAGTACAGGAAGCTGTCATACCTGTATTCTCTGGCAACAAAGACGTGGCCGTCGATGCATGTACCGGTTCTGGAAAGACTTTGGCGTTTGTTATTCCTGTTGCCGAGAGGCTGCGTGGCCTTGAAGAGCCCTTGCTGAAGCACCAGGTAGACCTTTTGCTTCGAACCTTAAAACAACTGCTGCCGGCAGTGAGACTCGTCAAGCTGCTTCATTTTGACATTCCACTCTGTAGGTCGGAGCAGTTATTGTGTCCCCAACACGAGAGCTTGCTGGGCAGATACACAGCGTCGCTGAACCATTCTTTGCCTCAATACCTGATGTCAACACTCTTCTGCTGGTTGGCGGCACGTAAGTTGTAGATCTGCTGCCACGCACTGAGTCCTGACATGTACAAAAGCATCAAGCAGTGCATCAGTTTTCGTCTGCTGGATGCTTGCAGTGATGTTTCAAAGGATGTATCCCGATTCACCGCTGAGGGTGCCAATGTATTGATCGGCACTCCTGGGAGGCTGCTTGACATCATGCAGCAAAGCGCTGCCATGAACCTGAAACGCTTGGAAGTGTTTGTACTTGACGAGGCGGACAGGCTGCTGGACATGGGCTTTAGAACTCAGCTGGATGCCATCATGCAGAAGCTGCCCAAGCAGCGCAGGACAGGTACATATTGTGCCACGCTGCACCCAGAGAAGCCTGTGGCAGCTTGCACAGCAAATGCATAGCTGACCTCTTGCATCAGATGTGCGAGTAACAACTGGGACCTGTCACATTTGTTTGCATGGCATTAGCTCCTGTGAAGGGTAGAGATAGTGTGGCTCCCTACATTGCATCAACACGTGAACATGGTGGCAAGCCTCAATGTCAAACCAGACAAAACAGCATCCACCTGCTTTCCTAGACACTCTCCTGCCTTCTGCACAGGCCTGTTCTCTGCAACACAGACAGAAGCAGTCGTTCAGCTGGCTAGAGCAGGCCTGCGGAATGCTGTCAGAATCAAGGTGGCAGTTGTGCCATCAGCTGAACAGCAGCAGCAGCAGAATGAGAGAGTGGCATCAGGTCAGACAGCAGGGCCCTCAGGGGGGCCCTCAGGGGCGCAGCGTACCCCCTCCAGTCTTGAGATACAGTACCAGATCTGTGACAGCGTCCAAAAGTTGCAGCAGCTGGTCGCATTCATTCAGGTAGGCTTGCAATCCTTCTTGAAGCAGAGTTGTGTCCTTGTCCTGGTCGAGATGTATTGCTGGTGCTGAGTTTATTGCGCAGCGTTCACAATGTTTGCACACAGAGGTCAAGCATTGGTCACAGTACAGCTTGTGCCTGCATGTGCTTAGCTTACTACGAATGGGAAAGCGTAAACACTATCACTCTCATTACAATACAGCACACTGGGGTGCATCTTGTGCTGCATGTCTTGCATACAGGCCACCAGAAGGTCCTTGTCTGCATCGCATCTTGTCACAGCCTTCTTCGATCTGCCAAGGGCAACACAGTTCCTGGTGAAGGCACTGGGCATGAAACTGACATGTATGCATGCTACAGGATCATCAAGATGACAAGGTGATTGTATATTTCTTGACATGCGCTTCTGTGGACTTTTTCCATTCTGCCCTCACACAACTGCCAGACATGAAGGCAGCTCAGCTCTTTGCGCTGCATGGCAAGATGAAGCAAGCTGCTCGTGAAGCAGTCATGTCATCATACACCGGTAGCCCAGCAGGTATGACCAATACTAGTGCAGTTTAGAGGATGTATGATGTCTTCACTTTGACAGACTGACCGTTGCATGCAAGCAACGATGTATGTACACCTGTTGTGCTGCGCATATTGTTGGCTGCTGCTTATGGTCAGTCTCTATCTGTTGTGGCAGTGTCACAAGTGCCATGTAAACAAACTTGAAGCAGTCGCTCATGGCCATGCTGCAGTGTTGGTCTGCCATCCCCCATTGTAAACAGCAAATAAAAGTTTACGCTTGTCAGTGATCACAACGGGAGCCTCCCAAGGTGGCAGCCCAGAGCTCCCCCCATTGTGACTTGAAACAGCTCAACACTGTCTTGCTTAGTTGCTGCAGCATACTGAGGCTGTGCTGTGCATTTTGCAGGCTGTCTCCTATGTACAGATGTGGCTGCAAGGGGTCTGGACATCCCCGGGGTCAGCTGGATAGTGCAGTATGACCCCCCTCAGGACCCCTCCACCTTTGTACACAGGGTGGGGAGGACGGCTCGCATGGGCCGCAGTGGCAATGCCCTGGTGATGCTGCTGCCACATGAGGAGCCCTATGTCGATTTTCTCAGGCTGCGCAAGGTGATCAGCTTGTCAGCTGTTTCTTTACCTTCTTTTTTACCCTCTTCTTTACCCTCTTCTTCTTCCACCTCCTCTGCTGCTGCTGCTGCTTCTTCTTCTTCTTCTTTTTCTTTTTCTTCTTCTTCTTCTTCTTCTTCTTGCACTTATGGTGTTGGTGCTGCTGCTATGTCGATCTTGCCATTAGGGGTTTCGAATGTCAGCATGAGACTCAGCTGAGTGCACATGATCCAGCCCTTGCCCTTTGTACACATATAAAAGAAGATTCTGGTGGCAACAATGAGACAGCAGCAGCACACTGTACTTGCAAACTGATGATGACTGAGAGAAGGGTTGTTTTTAGGCAGCAGCAAAGCAGTGTTGGACATTGCTGAGCCCTGAAACTCACTGTACAGCAGCATCCCTCCTTTGAGCAGCCAGGCTGCGGTTGCAGGGGTCATCATTGCTGATTTTGATCAATATCAAGCAGAAAATTTGCTCTCCTCCATCCTGAGACGCCTATACTTTTCTAAAACTTCCGTCCTACAGTGGCAATTCAAAGTCAAAAACGCCAGCGGACCATAAAATGCATGTTTCTGCATGGTGTAGTTGTTTAGGTATAAACGTGGTGTGCACGCGCAACAGGTACCCCAGCTGTTCCAGCTGTGACAGCAAGCAAACATTCAAAGTGCTGCTTTCTGCAGGTGCCAATGAAACAGCAAGCGCTAGCAGACTGCAAAGCCACTGTCCACCAGGTGCTCAGAAAGCTGTCAGAGCAGGACCGAGACATCATGGAGAAAGGAATCAAAGCCTTTGTCTCTTTTGTGCGCGCCTACAAAGAGCATCAGTGTAAGTTCATCTTCCGGCTGGCAGACTTGGACCTAGCACAGCTGGCAACAGCACTGGGCTTGCTGAGACTGCCCAAGATGCCGGAGATGCGTAAGACCAAGCAACGACTGGAAGGCTTTACACCCTCTGCACTGGATCCCAATGATGTCAAGGTCAGCTTCCTTCACACTTTCATCCCTTTGCCTGTCTCTTGGCTGCCGTTTGAGGGGGCATTTGCCATGATTGCTAAAGGACTAAAACTCTCCTCCCCTCTCCTCCCCTTGCCCCCTCCCCTCCATTTTGTATGTTATTGATGTGTATGTACATGTATACACTACAGATGTAAGCGTGCTTGTTGCTTGTGTACACACCTGAGCTAGTATTGTCATGATGCCTACACGCAGTCAGGCTGGATGGTCACCGTGCATGCTGCATGTTGCAGTTCAAGGACAAAGCAAGGCAGAAGCAGCGGCAGCAGACCCTGAAGCTTCAGATGAGCCAGGAAAAGCCATCAAGTGCCAAAGCACAGAACAGAAATAAGTCCAAGGCTGCGGTGGTGCAGCCTGTGAAAAAGGCGCCTGCTGCTAAACGGCGGCTTCTGGAAAAGCAGGAAGATGATGCATCCTTGGTAGAAGACTACAGGCAGCTGAAGAAGCTGAAGAACGGTCGCATATCGCAGGTATGATGCAAGTGTTACATTCTTGTGAGCATGTGCTTGCAAATTGTTGCACAAGTACACCAACAAGAAGCCACAGAGGTTCATCAGTATAGTATTTGCCGAGGGGTTTTCCTTTTCTTCTATTCTTGCATATGGTGTTTTGCAGGGTAGCTGCATCTTGCTCCTGCAGCATGTAAGACGTGGTGGCAACAAATGCTGACAGCCACATCATGAGGCTTGTCACCTGGAATGTCAAATATCATGGCACATCTGCAAAGACAGCAGCACAGCCTGCTTGCGTTTCCCTTCAGCATTGTTCTTGCAGCTGCCTGCTATCCTTTTTCTCGCGGTCTAGATTTTTACAATTAATTGGTAGCTCCTAATGCACTACTGCCACACTGAAGCGATCTGTGTGGTGCGTGTGCAGCATCAGTTCAACCAGCACTTGGGCATTTCCAGTGACAGTGAGGCAGACAACTGAGGGGGCAGCCCTCTGCAGGCGGCCCCTACCCTCACTTTGCCATCTGCACAAGGTATTGCACCATTGTCAAGCTTTACAGAAGGGTAGATAGCCAATCAACAGCCCCAATCAAGGCGCGTGGTTGCACTTTTGTGGGCTGTAAGCAGCTTTTGAGACAAGGCCTTTGAATGCATGACATTATGTGTGTTGCACTGCACAGGATAGTGCGAAAGCTACTTTTAGTGCTCCTTGCACGTGATCTGCATTCACCCGCACAAGCAATCACGCCAAGTCTGTGATATGGCATAAATTAGTTTAGATGTGTGAGTGTGGATGCAAGGATGCCCTGCGGGAAAGTAGCGAAACAATAAAAGCAGGTATGAAAAAATGGGCTGTGTTTTGCGGCTGCGAACAACTGCAATAGCTACTTGTTCACGTTTGTGTATGTGTTGCAGGCTTGTCATGGACTATGGGGCCCGGCGCAAGTCCATGTGTTTTCGGCCAACCCTAATGAGTAGTATACATGCCAGGGGTGGGGCAGATCACTTGTGAGATAAGCTGGCTTTGCTGCTGGTAAAGCTGTGAGGTCGAGACTCAGAGCTGAAGATACTGGGTGAATAAGGCAAGAGCAGGCATGTTAAGGCACTAGCTACATGGTTTTGTTTTGACCAATGAAAGTAGGCAACACCACATATATACGGTCTTTTACATGACAATAGCTTTGACTGCGTCCGTCCTTTGGCTGTCATGACTGACCAGTGGCTTAGCGAAGTCGCCGAACAGGCAGCATCCAAGCAGCCGCAGTCTTGCAGTCAATTAATCGGACCCAAAATAGTCCATGGCCCAATCATTTGACTGAAGAAGAAGAAGACTACGAGCTTAGACCATGCGTCAATGACTGACCCAATGTTCGCATTGCGACTGCATACGGAATGCTCAAAAAATTGATTGCAAGTTTCAATGTCCGCCGGTTGAAGGTTGCATTCTGGGTTGCATTGATCACTTCAACGCAGATCTGCAGCAGTGTCTCTCGTTCAAGACTAGTCCCACACAAATAAGTAGATCCGCTGCGCGAGAATAAGGTCTCAAAGTGTAAATGTGTGATCATGACCAAATCCAACGCTGTGTCTGTACGCGGGTACCAGCTGAAAAAGGTTGGAAGACGCTCGGCGCGACTTGCCGGCAGCAACGTGTGCGCGCTTGGTAGTTACGCACCTGCAGACGTCACAAGCGCTCATCACGAAGCAGTCCCGACCTCGTCAGAACCGGGTGCTGCAGCTCTTGCACAAACGGAGCTTCATCAGAACGTGCATCAAACTATGCTCGCGCCACACAATCAAGATAGCGCGCGTGATGCAAGCGCCGTGCCCGTAGCTGGCCATCGGACCCAGGATTACTGTGACTGGTGGCGTGAGCAGGTTTCGGAGCAGAATGATCTCAGCTTGTTCAACGTACGATTGGTAGGGGACGCCAGCAGTCCACAGCTCTTTTCTTCGATGGCGCACATCGATCTGGCATACTGTAGGTATGCATGCTGCTGGAAGGATCTGATAGGGCGACTGCAGAGTACTCTCATAGTCCTCTTGTCTGATTTCTCTGCAAAACATAAGGCTCGAGCACCTTTTATCTGCAGCAAGTGGGGTTACAACAGGGTCATGGAACATAAGGCAGCTATGGGACCCTTGATCTTGATAATGCCTGTCCTTACAAAACCAGAAATCGTGGAAGAAGCCCTTGCTGGCATACTCAGTGGTCAGATCAGTCTGTCACTGTCTAATGTGGAAGCTGTTCTTGTCCTTGCCAATGCTATAGGGGTGAGTCAGCTGCCTTGTGGACACAACTTCAAACTCACAGCATTTGCACTTGTCTGAGCAGTGTTTGATCTTTCAGCTGAGGCTCTGATCAAATTTGTCTGGTTTTGATGCAGTTTGTTTCCCTAGAGACAGCCTGCGTAAACTACCTTTGTGTAGAGGAACAGCAGATGCGGGCTCACGCCCTGTACTGTCTGGCAAAGCTGGCAGATCATCTTGGGCTTTCATGTCTTCTTGCTGCGGCTGCTGAAGCTCTCATCAAGCTGCCATGGGAGAAAAACATGGAACGGCTGAAAAGGCTTCTGCTAATGTCAGTGTATAAGGCAGACACAGCCAAGCGTATGAAGCTCCTGCATCATCCGCAGCGCGGAGCGTACACTGAGCTGCAGCTTTTAGATTTGCTCCCTGCAGCTATATACAGTGCGGAAAGCACCTATGCCTCTGCAATTGATCTAGAAAGTCTACAGCCAAATGAGCTTCAAGCCCTCCTTGGTATACTAGTTGACAATCGAGGGAGCTCAGACGCACTTCTCCGTTCAGCCTTGAAGCAATCTCAGATACCTGAGGCTTTGCGACCAAAGCTTGACTGGTCACAACCTGTTAGAGTCATCACTGACATTGTGCTTCCAAAGCAAGGGGAAGTGCGCAACAGTATGCAGCTCATCCGTCTTCCTGAGTGTCATCTCACATTGCGCATTACTCACACACAAAGCGAAGGTGTGTGGCTATGCTCAACCCTGCTAATGTGCATG
>JAABUK010010599.1_pt1 | contig 12253 bp, 7 predicted proteins | sample 5559141 | NCBI WGS metagenome assembly JAABUK01 (sample SAMN10711869, study PRJNA513367) | rock metagenome | isolation source: Antarctica rocks | place: Antarctica: Victoria Land, Pudding Butte nord | collected 2016-01-03 | reverse complement strand
GTGAGGTCAAGCGGGTAGGCCGGTATCACGTCGTACCGCCGGCAGATCCGGCCGTCCCGCTGCCGGTGCTGGTGCACGAAGGCGACTTCTATCAGCTCACGCTGCGGATCGCGTGCGACCCCGACCGTGACGCCTTGCTGGTGGCCTACGAGCTGGCCGGGCGCGGGCCAGGCGCGGGCCAGGAGCTGCGCTTGTATCCCCTACTGGCCCCGCATCTGGGCCGGTCTGCGCCCACCGACGATGCCGACGTGGCCGGGCTGGGCGCTGACAACCACGCATGGGTCGCCGACGAAACGGCCCTGCTGGCCTCCGATGGCGCGGCCGAGCACTTCCTGTGCCTCGTCGCCGAGGGCGGCTTCGCGAGGGCGAGCGCCGGCTATACCGGCTCCTCGGACGGGTGGACCGACCTGGCCGCTCACGGCGCGATGACCTGGGCCTACGACTCCGCAGGTCCCGGCGTGGTCGCCCTGATGGGCGAGCTGATCGCGCCCCAGGGGCAGGCGGGCGGACTGCTGGCGCTCGGCTTCGGCCGCAGCGCCGACGACGCGCACGGGGCGGCCACCGCCGGCCTCGCCGGCGGGATGGCCGCTGCCGAGAACACCCTGCGAGGGCAGTGGGCCGACTGGGCGTCCCGCCTCACCTTCCCGACGGCCGACGCGCTCGATGCGGGCACCAAGGATGCGGTCCGCCAGTCGGCATCCGTGCTGGCCATGAACGAGGACCGCGGCGTCCCCGGCGCCATCGTCGCCGGGCTGGCCGTGCCGTGGGGCGACGCCACCAACGACCCCGGCGGCTACCACATGATCTGGTGCCGCGATAGCTGCGAGACCGCGCTCGCGCTGGCCGCGCTCGGCGACACCGGCGCGGGCACGCGGCTGCTGTCCTATCTGGCCCGCCTCCAGCGCCCGGATCCTGACTGTGATCACCCGCAAGCCGCGGCCTGGGGGCGCTGCTACTTCGTCGACGGGACGGCGTTGCCCGGCGCGGTCCAGCTCGACGAGGTCGCCTTCCCCCTCCTGCTGGCCGCGAAGCTGGCCGAGCTGGGCGCGCCGCTGCCGCCGGAGTGCGACGACATGATCCGGCGGGCCGGGGCCTACCTGGCCCGCTGCGGCCCCACCCGGGGCGTCGACCGGTGGGAGGAGACGCAGGGCGCCAGCCCGTTCACCCTGGCCCTTCAGGTGGTGGCGCTGCTGGTCGCCGCCGAGCGATTCGCCGGCGCCGAGCGCGACTACCTGCTTTCCCTGGCCGACAACTGGAACGAGCGGATGGAGCAGTTCACCTATGTGTCCGGCGGGGTCCTCGACCACGCCTTCGGCACGGACGGTCACTACGTACGGATCGGCGGGCCGGCCGAGCGGCTGGCCCTGAGCAACGTGCCGGGCGACACCGACGCCGTCGCGGCCGAGCTGATGGTCGGCCTGGACTTCCTGTACCTGAGCCGTCTCGGGCTGCGCGACCCGCACGACAAGCGCGTCACCGACACCGTCACCGTGGTCGACGCAATGCTGGCCTGCGACACCCCCGCGGGCCGGACCTTCTATCGCTACGACCTCGACGGCTACGGCGAATGGATCGACGGCAGCGGGTGGCCGGTACGCCGATTTGGGATCGGCCGGCCCTGGCCGCTGCTGGCCGGCGAACGCGGCCACTACGAGCTGGTGGCCGGCGGTGACCCCGCGCCCTGGCTGGCGACCATGCTGGCGATGCGCGGGCGCGGCGGCCTGCTGCCCGAGCAGGTGTGGGACAGCAATCCCCTGCCGTGGCGGGATCTGGCGGACGGCCGGCCCTCGGGCAGTGCGATGCCGCTGGCCTGGGCGCACAGCGAGCTGATCAAGCTGGCCGTCACGATGGCGTCCGGCAGCCGGCGGCCGGTCGAGCGGCTAAGCCTGGTCGAGACGCGCTATCCCGCCTATCAGGTGCCGCGTCCCACCGTCTGGCGGTGGCGCTCGACGGCACCGGTGCACGAACTGCCGGCCGGCCGCGCGCTGCTCGTCGAGGACACCCGCCCCTTCGTGCTGCATCTGGGCTACGACGGCTGGCACGGCCCGACCGTCGACCGCCCGGCGGAGGCCCTGCCGCTCGGCATGTTCGGCGTGACGCTGGCCGCCGACGAGCTGACCGATCACGACACGCTGCAATTCGTCCGCCAATACGACGACGGCAGCTGGGATCCGCACGACACCGAGGTCATGATCGGGCGCGGCGAGCCCGCTCCGGCGCTGCGATTGCCGACCGGACAGCGAGGTGCCGCCAGCGCAGTGGGCGGGGCCGGCGGCGGGTGAGTCGCGGCCCAGGGCGCCCAGCTCACCCGAGCGTTGCCCGCCTCCCCGGGCTTAGGTTAGGCTTTCCTAAGTAGAGGCAGCAGCGGCAGTCGGACGCGCCCGTCGTACGAGCCATCGGAGAGGCGACCATGGGTCTGACCAAGACGTTGCTGCTCGGCCTCATCGCCGGCGGGACTATCGCGCTCGGCTTGCCGGTCGGGCGATTGCGCCGCCCGGCGCCGACCTTCCGGGCCCTGCTCAACGCGGCGGCCGTCGGCATCCTGCTCTTCCTGGTCTGGGACGTGCTGTCCGCGGCCTGGGAGCCGATCGACGGGGCCCTCGCCTCCTTCCACTCAGGTCGGGGGGGCCTGGGCACCGCGGTCGGCTATGGCGCCCTGTTCGCCGGCGGCCTGAGCCTGGGACTGCTCAGCCTGGTCGGCTACGAGCGCTGGATGGCCCGGGCCGTAGCCCGGGCACAACGGCCGCCGACTCGTTTCGGCCCCGGGGCGATGGCTGCCGGGGAGCTCGCCAGCCGCCGCTCCGGCCTCTGGGTCCGGGTCGCCGGCTGGTCACCAGCCCGCCGCCTGGCGCTGCTGATCGCCATCGGCATCGGGCTGCACAACTTCGCCGAGGGGCTGGCCATCGGCCAGTCCGCCGCCAGCGGGGAGATCGCCCTGGCAACCCTCCTGGTGATCGGCTTCGGCCTGCACAACGCCACCGAGGGTTTCGGCATCGTCGCTCCGCTGGCCGGTGACACCACTGACGACGGCCGGCCGGTCCGCCCCAGCTGGCCGTTCCTGCTGTCACTCGGGGTGATCGGCGGCGCCCCCACCTTCCTCGGCACGGTGGTCGGGCATTCCTACACCTCTGAGCCCGTTGCCGTCGTGTTTCTCACCTTGGCCGCCGGCTCAATCATCTACGTGGTCACCACGCTGGTCGGCGTCGCCGCGAAGAACCGGCGTAGCGACCTGCTGGCATACGGGCTGCTGGCCGGCCTGCTGGCCGGCTTCCTCACCGACGCGGTCGTCTCGGCCGGCGGCGCTTAGCACGTCAGCTCGGCGGCCAAGCCACCCGGCTGCGAGGGCCCGGCCAGCGGCCAGCACCGCCGCAGCCAGCGCGAAGGCCACCGCCAACGTGAGAAACGCGGCGGCCGCATCGATGAGCAGGTGGTTGCCGGTGAGCACGATCACCAGCGTGGTGAGCAGGACGTGTAAGGCCCCCAGGGCGGCAATCCGGACCGATCGGCTCAGCCAGGCGGCGCAGACCGCCGACCACAGCGCCCAGGTCACGTGCAGCGACGGCACCGCGGCGAAGGGATTCTCCTGCGCCGTCATGCCGTGGCTGCCGCCACTGCCGAAGGTCGGCACCCGAGCTACGGTGTCGATGATGTGGCTGCCCGGCAGTAGACGAGGCGGTGCGGTCGGCCAGAGCCAAAAGACCCCCATGGCCAAGAGGCTGGCGAAGGCCAGGGCGAGGATGAACCGCCTTTGCTCCGCCCACGGCCGCGTCGACAACCAGGCCAACACCGCCACTGGCACCAGGAAGTGCATGACGTCGTAGTAATAGTTGCCGATCGTCATGCGCGTGATCGAGGTGGCCCACAGGTTGTTGAGGTGCACTTCGACATCGACCCGGGCCCAGCGTTCGAGATCGAGCAACCGCTGGGTGCGGGCAACCGCTGCCGCGCGGTGCCGGGGCGCCGCGTCCGCCGTCAGGCTGTAGAGCTGGTAGCAGATCCCGATCACCACTGCCTGGCCGAGCCAGATCCGACCCAGCCGCCAGGCAGACGTCCGGGTCAATGGTTTGCCAAGAGCACTCGGTGGGCGGCAGGATGAACTGCCGCTGGCCTCACCGCGCCACTATCGCACCTCCTGAAGTCCGTCCCGTCCCAGCAGCACCCGGCGGGCACGGGGCTGGCCGCCGCTCGACACGGCGGAGCGGTGGCGGGTCAAGATCGGCCACAGTCGGGGCCAAGGATGGGACACTCGCCGCCATGCAGCAACGCCGGCCACACCGCACCGACAGTGTTGGCCGAGTTGGCCGAGTTGGCCGAGTTGGTGCAGTCGATACAGTCGAGCCAGTGCGACCCGTGCGGTCTGGGCCGAGCGCACTCATCGTGTCGGCCAGCGTGGGCGGAGGTCACGACGGGGCCGCATTCGAGCTTGCCCGTCGGCTGCGCGAGGCCGGCTGGCAGGTAACGCTCCGTGACTTCCTGGCCGCACAGCCGGCCGGGCTCGGCTGGCTCACCCGACGGGTGTACTTCTGGCAGATCCGCTGGGCGCCCAGCTCCTACGGCGCCCTCCTGCAGCTGCTGTCCCGGCCCGGCTGGCCGCTGCGGATCGCGCTGTGGATGGGCCGGGTGGGTTCCCGGCGGGTGCGCTCCTGGGCCGCGGGCACCGATCTGATCGTCTCGACCCATCCGATGGCCAGCCAGGCCGTCGGCGCGCTGCGCCTGCGCGGGCAGGTGGCGGCCCCGGTGGTCACCTTCCTGACCGACCTGTCGGTGCACCGGCTATGGGTGGCCGACGGCGTGGACGTCCACGTGGCGCTGCACGCGGTGTCCGCGCGTCAGGTTCACGACATCGACCCGGCCACCCGGGTCGTGGTCTGCTCGCCCCTGGTCCGGCCCGAGTACGCCGGCGCGGCGGATCCGGCCCGGCGGGCGGCCGCGCGGGCCCGGTACGGGCTGGCCGCCGACGACGTGATCGCCTTGATCGTCTCAGGCTCATGCGGGGTGGGCGACGTGGAGCAGACCGTCCAGCTGCTGGCCGACAGCGGGCAGGTGCGCCCGCTCGTCGTCTGCGGCCGAAACGAGCAGCTGCGGGCCCGGCTGACCGGCGACCCGCGGGTCACCGCCATCGGCTGGACGGACAACATGCCAGAGGTGATCGCCGCCGCCGACGTGATGGTGCAGAACGCGGGCGGGCTCAGCTCGCTCGAGGGCTTGGCCGCCGGCCTGTCAGTGATCAGCCACAACTGCCTGTCCGGGCACGGCGAGGCCAATGCAGTAGCGCTGGCCAAAGCAGGCCTGGCCCGGCACGCCTGCGGCCACGACTTGGTGGGCGAGATCATGGCCATTGTGGCCGAGCCGGCCCGCGAGCCCCAGCGGGCGATGTTCGCCGCCCCCGACCCGGCGATGGTGGTGCAGGCGGTGGCCAGCGCCCTGGCACCGACGCCGGCGGCGCTCACGGCCGGCCGGCGCCTTCAGCGCCGAGCCGGGACCGCCGTGGCCGCCTTGGCCGCCACGGCCTGGCTGGCGACTGCTGGCGTGGGGGTGGCCACGGCGAGCGGCTTCGCGGTCGGCAAGCTGCCGACCACTTCTACCCACCGGGCTGTCGTGATCATCAACGACGCGAGGAACGGCCTGCAGGGCGTCTCGGTGGCTCAACTGCAAGAGCTCCGCGCCTGCGTCGCCGTGGGGTCCGCTCCTCATCCAGGCACTGCCACCGGGACGGCCCGCTTCGCTGCCGCGGGTGTGCCGGTGCTCTCCACCCGACCGTCGCGCATCAACGACGGCCGGCGGGCTGGCTCGGCGCACGACCGTAACGGCCGGCCGATCGTCCTGCTCGAGCACAGCAACGCGCTCACCCTCGCCGAGAGCCGCCTGCACGGCTACGACCCGATCGTCGCCAAGCACATCACCATGAGCGGTGAGGTGCCGGTGCTGCACCCCGGCGAGATCGTGGTCCTCGACGCCTCCGGTGCCACTCCGGCCGACGTCGAGGGCCGCCTCGAGCTGGTCGAATCCCGGCTGGCCGCGGACGGCCTGGAGCCGGTGGCGGTCAACGAGATCGGGCTCAAGTGACGCCGGCCCGGCTGCTCGCCGTGCCAGCCGTCGCGGCGGCAGCCGCGACCGCGCCCGTGATCACCTCGATCGGGCCGCTGCGGCAGTTGTTCTTCCCGCGGCTGCACGGCCGGGGATTGCCCGGCCGGATCGCGCTGACCTTCGACGACGGGCCTGATCCCAGCTCCACGCCCCGCTTCCTGGACCTGCTCGGCGCGCACGAGGTGACGGCCACCTTCTTCGTCCTGGGCAGCCAGGCCCTCGTCGACGAGGAGCTGCTCGCCCGGATTCACCGGGAGGGCCATGAGGTGGCGGTGCACGGGTGGACGCACCGCAATCACCTGCGGCTGTCCCCGAGCCGGGTGATCGCCGAGATCGGACGGACGGCGGATCTGATCACCTCGGTGTGCGGGTCCCCACCGCGACTGGCCCGACCGCCTTACGGCGCGCTGTCGTGGGCAGACCTGGCCGCCGGCCGGCGGCACGGCGTACCGCCGGTGCTGTGGTCGGCGTGGGGACGGGACTGGGAGGCGCGCGCCACCCCGGCCCGGGTGCTGGCCCGGCTGGCCCCCGGTTTCCACGGCGGCGCCACCCTGCTGCTGCACGACAGTGACTGCACCTCGGCCCCGGGGGCGTGGCAATCGGCCCTGGGCGCGCTGCCTGACGTGATCGCCGGCTGCCGGTCGCGGGGCCTGCGCTTCGTGTCGATGAGCGAGCACCTCGCCCTGCCCCTGGCCTGATGCTGGCGCTTGCGGTGACGGCGGCGTTCGGCGCCGCGTTGTGCTTCGCCGGCAGCTCGGTCGCCCAGCATGTTGCCGCCTCGCGGGTGCCGGTCGAGCGGGTGCTCTCGCCCCGGCTGCTGATCCAGCTGGCGGGCAACCGGCTGTGGCTGCTGGCCTTCCCGCTCGACGCGGTCGGCATCGGGCTTCAGGCTCTGGCGCTGCGCGAGGGCACCCTGCTCGTGGTTCAGCCGATGGTCGCCATCGGGCTGGCGATCGCCGTCCCGATCCGGGCCGCGGTCGAGCACCGCCGGCCCCCGCGCGGTCAGTGGGTCGCGGTCCTCGTCTGCACCGCGGCGCTGACCGTGCTGCTGGCCGAGCTCCACCCCACCGCCGGGCACGCCGACATCTCGCCCGGCCCCGCGGCGTACGGGTTCGGCGGCGTCGCGGCGCTCACCCTGCTGCTGGCGATGGTCGGCCGGCGCCGGCCGGCCTGGGCGGCGGGCACCACGGCGACCGGTGCCGGGCTGATGTTCGGCGCGTCCGGCGTACTGCTCAAGCTGGTCGCCACTGGGGCCAGCGAAGGCCTCGGCCTGCTGGGCACCTGGCCGCCCTACGTGCTGGTGCTGTTCGGCGCGACCGGACTGTTGCTGAGCCAGAACGCTTTCCAGGCGGCGTCACTGGCCTATCCCCTGGCTCTGCTCACCGTGGTCGAGCCGGTGACCAGCATCGGGCTGGCCGTCTGGCTGCTCGGTGAACGGGCCCCGGTCGGGCCGGCCCGCGCGCTGGTGATCGCCGCCACCGCCGCGGTGCTGCTGAGCGGTCTTGTCTTTCTCAGCCTGCGGCGCGACCCGGCGACGAGGTCAGCGGGGGTGGACCACTAACACGCTGCCGCCGCCGAGTCGGGTGGGCTCGGTCGCCGCCTGGATGAGTCCCGGCCGCAGGATCTCCAGCGCATTGACGAATCCGATGACCGCTTCCGGCGGCTGGGCCACGCTGAAGGTCTCGCCGTAGCGCTTCTGCAGGATGCGGCCGTACGCCGAGTGGGCGAAGGCCGTCTCGACCAGGCTCGGCCCGTAATTGGCCTGGCTGGCCCGCGGCGCGGCGATCGCGGCCGGCAGCGACATGTTGAAGTCGATCCGGTTGATCAGCGTCTGCAGGACCGTGGTGATGATGGTCGAGCCGCCCGGGGATCCCACGACCAGCCACGGAGCGCCGTCGCGCAGGACGATCGTCGGGCTCATGCTCGACCGCGGCCGCTTGCCGGGCGCCGCCAGGTTGGGGTCGTAGGCACCGGCGACGGCCGGGGCGAAGTCGAAGTCGGTCATCTCGTTGTTGAGCAGGAATCCGTAGCCCGGCACGGTCATCCCGCTGCCGGCCAGCTGCTCGATGGTGTTGGTGTAGGAGACCAGGTTGCCCCACTTGTCGGCGGTCACCAGGTGGTTCGTCGACGTGCCCTCCCGGCCGGTGACCGGTGCGGTGGACGACGTGCCGCAGGAGCCGGAGTACGGCGCGAACGGGTCACCGGGGGCCACCGGGCTGGTCAGCGCGTGGTCGTGGATCAGGCAGCGCCGGGTGGCGGCGAACTTCTTGTTCAGCAGCCCGGCGATCGGGACCGGCACGTAGTCGCTGTCCCCGACGTAGGCGCCGCGGTCGGCGAAGGCGAGGCGCGACGCCTCCAGGTAGTGGAAGAGCGCCTCGGCGCGCGGCTCGGCGCCCATCGGGTAGCCGGAGAGGATGTTGAGCGCCTCACCGATGGTGGTCCCGCCCGACGACGGGGGCGCCATGCTGTAAACGTCGAGTTTGCGATAGCGGACGTGGGTGGGGGGGCGGCTCTTGGCGTCGTACTCGCGCACGTCGTCGGCGGTCATGATGCCGGGGATGACCTTGAACCCGGCCGGCGCCTGCTTCGCTACCGGCGGGTGCTGGGCCGTCTGGGCGATCGCCCGGCCGAGCGGTCCACCGTAGAGGTAGGAGGGCCCGTTGGCGGCCAGCAGCTCATAGGTGCGGGCCAGGTCGGGGTTGCGGAAGGTGGTGCCGACCGGCAGCGGCTGCCCGGCTTTGGTGAGGAAAAGCTTCCGGCTGCTGCTGAAGGCCTGCAGGTCGGCCAGCGAGATGGCCGTCGTGTTGTGAAAATTCTGGCTGACCGGGAAACCGTGGCGGGCCAGCGCAATCGCCGGCGCCAGATTTTGGGCAAAGGTACGCCGGCCGTAGAGCGCGGTCGCCTTGGCCCACTGCGCGACCAGCCCGGGGACGCCGATGCTGATCCCGGAATGCCGGGCCAATTCGAAGTCCAGCGGCTTGCCTTTGTCGACGAAGAGCTTCGGCGTGCAGGCCCGCGGGCACATCTCGCGGCCGTCGATGGTGACGATCTTCTTCTGCTTCGCCAGGTAGATGACCATGAAGCCGCCACCGCCGGGTCCGGCCACGAACGGGTCGTCCACACCCAGGGTGGCCGCCGCGGCAACGGCGGCGTCGACCGCATTTCCCCCGGCCCGAAGCACATTGAGAGCGGCGCGGGAGGCCCCGACCGTCTCGGTGGCGACCGCTCCGCCGCTCCCTACCGCGACCGCCTGCTTGGCCGGCGATCCGGCGGCGGCGGCGCTGGCAAGCGGCACGGTCAGCGCGGTCAGCAGCAGCGCCGGCGCGAGGACGGCAGTACGGGGAGTGCGCATGGCCACGCTTCTTTCCCAAGCTGCCCGGCGCGCTTCGCCCGACGTTGGGGGAAACATACAGCCGATCCCCCGGGCCGGTATAGGGGCCTCCGCGATCGGAAATCGCGTCTCCTGACCCATTGCCCCGGGCGGCCGGGCCGCCCTAGTCTGCCGGAAGCCGAGGCCGAGGAGCCAGCATGAGGATTCACCTGTGATGCACGTCCGCCGCCGGCCGTCGCGCCGTTGGGCCATGCTGGCCGCTCCGCTGCTGCTGGCTTTGGCCGCGCCCGCCGGGACCGCTGCGGCCGCCGGCAACACCGCCACCGTCCACGCGGCCGCCGGCAATACCGCCGCCGAAGTCACCAGCGGTAGCGCGCCGGCGACCTACACCAACCCGCTCACGCCGCGAATCCCCGGCGGCGGCGTCGTCCGTAGCTGCGCCGACCCCACCGTCTTCCGCAGCCACAGCGTCGGCGACCGGCACTGGTACATGTTCTGCACCAGCGACCCGCTGAACAGCCGACGGGACGCTCAAGGCAATCAGATCTTCCACCACATCCCCATGCAGCAATCCCTCGACCTGGTGCACTGGACCTACATCGGTGACGCCCTCACGACGCTGCCGGACTGGGCCGAGCCGACCGCGGGCTTCTGGGCCCCCGAGGTCGTCTACTCGACGACCTTCCACCGCTATTACCTGTTCTTCACCGTGACCGACGTGAAGGACGCGGTCAGCGGAGAGCCGGGCTGCAACAGCGACGGCGCGATCGGGCTGGCGACCGCCGATTCTCCCACCGGCCCGTGGACGCCGACCGACGCGCCGGTGGTCGCACCACGCCGGGCCGGCGACGGCTGCAGCTTCCTGTGGACCTTCGACCCCGACGTCCTCGGCGACGTGGTCGCAGATCACAGCTACCTTTATTACGGCAGCTACAGCGGTGGCATCCAGGCCCGCCCGCTCACGCTGAGCGCGACCGGAGCCGTCGCTCCCGAGCCGGCGACCCAGATCACCATCCCCAACCGGTACGAGGGCGCCGACGTCGTCTACCACCAGGGCTACTACTACCTGTTCGCGTCGGCGGCGAACTGCTGCAACGGCCCGCTGACCGGCTACAGCGTCTTCGCCGGGCGCTCGACCGACCCACTCGGGCCGTTCACCGACCGCGAGGGCAACTCCCTGCTGGCCGGCCGGGTCGGGGGGACGCCGGTCATCTCGATGAACGGCAACCGTTGGGTGGGCACCGGCCACAACACCGTGTTCCGCGACTTCAGCGGGCAGTGGTGGACGGTGTATCACGCGGTCGACCGGTTCGACCCGTACTTCGCCGGCGTCGACGCCACGGGGAAACGCCTCACCAGGCGGCCGCCGCTGCTGGACCCGCTCGATTGGGTGGGCGGCTGGCCGACCGTGCGCGGCGGCCGTTGGGCCTCGGACGGCCCGGTGCCCGCGCCGGCGGCGCAGCCGGGGACGACGACGGCCTATCGCGTGAATCCGGTCGCTCCCATCCGGCGCGGCGCTGCGATCGGCTCGGCATCCGATGAATTCACCGGCACGTCGCTGGGCGCCCAGTGGTCGTGGGTGCGCCCGCCGCCCTCGACGCAGTACCGGGTCGGCGGCGGCGGCTTCAGCTTCGACACCCAGAGCGCCGATCTGTACGTCGACGACAACACCGCGTCGGTCCTCACCGAGGCCGCTCCCAGCGGCGACTACATGGTGACCACCCGGGTGAAACTCAACCTGCCGGCCGAAGGCTGCTGTTACAACTACGTCCAGGCGGGTCTGGTCATCTACGGCGACGACAACAACTTCATCAAGCTGGTGGAGTTCTCGAACTGGGAAACCCGGCAGACCGAATTCGCCAAGGAGCTCTTCCCGGTTCGTGCCGGTTATCCCCGGTACGGCAACACCGTGGTCGGTCCGCCGGCGGAGTGGACCTTCCTGCGGATCGTGCGTCACGCAGTCACCCCGGTCCAACCGCAGGGCGCCACCGAGCAGTACACCGCGTTCACCAGCCAGGACGGCACGCACTGGGTCCGCGGGGGCACCTGGGACCACCGGCTCGGCTCCGCCGCGCGGATCGGGTTGGTGTCGATGGGCGGGGCCGGCTTCACGGCGACCTTCGACTATGTACGCACCAACCGGATTGGCTGACCACCAGCCGCCGGTGGCGCCGCGCGGCCAGTGGGTGGCGATCAGGGCCACCTGATCGCCACCGGGCGTACCGGCTCCGGTTATCCGCTGTTCACCGGGGCGGGCCAGAGTAGCCAGCGGTGCCGCAGCCAGGGGTTGGCACCACCCACCCACCCCGCCCTGGCGGAGGAGGCAACACATGCCCAATTCCCCGCGTACCCGCCGGATCAGCGCGGCCGGCACCGTCGCCGGACTGGCGTCGCTGGCACTGGTCGCCGCCGGCGGCCAGTCGCTGGCCGCGAGCGCGCCGACGGCCGCCGGCACCGCGACCCCGATCAAGCATCTGGTCGTGGTGTTCCAGGAGAACGTCTCCTTCGACCACTACTTCGGCACCTACCCGCACGCGGCGAACCCGGCCGGCGAGCCGTCGTTCCATGCGAAGACCGCTACTCCCAAGGTCAACGGGCTGACCCGAGCCTTGCTCACACGCAATCCCAACAGTGCCAACCCCAAGCGGCTGGACCGCAGCGAAGCCCTCACCTGCGACCAGGATCACGACTACACCGCCGAGCAGAAAGCCTTTCACCGCGGGCTGATGGACCGGTTCGTGGAGAACACTCAGGTGACCGACTGCACGGCCCCGGAGGTCACCAAGCCGGGCCTGGTGATGGACTACTACGACGGCAACACCGTCACCGGGTTCT
>JAABUK010010598.1_pt1 | contig 12254 bp, 12 predicted proteins | sample 5559141 | NCBI WGS metagenome assembly JAABUK01 (sample SAMN10711869, study PRJNA513367) | rock metagenome | isolation source: Antarctica rocks | place: Antarctica: Victoria Land, Pudding Butte nord | collected 2016-01-03 | reverse complement strand
GTTGTCCACAAGTGGCATTGGCATATGAAGGACAACACCATCACGAAGTTCCAAGAAAAGTAAACTAAAAGGAGTTTTAGGGAAAATGTACGTAAGTACCAATGGTTGGATCAGAATGATCGAACAATTATTGCGCGCAGCAGTCAGTGTGCTTGTTTTACAGGTGGTCAGGCTCTGCCAAGTGAGGTGGCAAGGGCAGTGGTACTGGAAGCAGCGCAGCACTTCTTTGATTCTGCTACTAGCTTGGAGGCGGAGGAGATAGGGCTGGGCCAGGTTGCCCTGAGCCTGCTGCCCCAGGACCCTGAAGTGCAGCAGCAGGGCATGTGCCTACAAGCCCTTCAGGAGCTGCAGGACTATGGCCTGCATCTGCTACCTGCTGACTACAACCAGGTCAGACATGCTGTTGCTGTATTGTATTATGATTTGAGGGGCACATCTTTTGAGAAAGGAAACACCTTTTGCTTGGCCTGGCTCTGCTGTATGGGCTGCTTGCTCATGCTCGGCTCTGACATGCAATTGCTTCTGCACAAAAAGTTCTCACTCTGGTTGAGTGATGGTCACATCTTAACAGAACCCAGCTCAAGTATGACGCCAGCATTGCTAGTTCTTGAACTTATTTGCCCGGACAAATAAACAAACAGATAAAATAAGTATAGTCGTCACAGCTCTTACAATGTCCTCTGTTCATCTCGACGTTTTGGACATGTGACCAGCACCAGCTCAGTCCTGGCTCAGCAGTTATGGCTCTCACAATGCGCTTTGTTCATCTTCAAATTGCCAACTTATGACGAGCACTAATTCAGTCCTGGCTCAGCAGGTGGAGGACAAGATGGACCTTCTGAAGGCAGCTGTGGAAGCAGACCCCAGGGCCCACACCCGCCCCTCTGGGGTCAAGCACCTAGCCTCCCTCCTAGGCCTGAAAGGCCGTTCCAACGAAGTCACCATGTGCATTGGGCAATCAGCTTTGGCGCAGCGCAACTTGGAGGCAGCACAGCAGAGCTGTGTGCAGCTGATCAGGAGAGAGTATGTGGCCAGCTGGAGGCTGTGTGCTAATGTAATGAGGGCAGGGGGCGATGAGGTTGGGAGTGCAGACACCCACATCATGCTGCTCAGCTTTGCTGCTCAGTATGCAAGAGGCAAGAAGGTGATATTGCTGCCGCCACTTCTGCTGATGCTAATGCTGTTGCGCTGCATTTTGTGCCTGTGCTGTCAGCACAAGCTTGCAATCGGTTTGATTCATGCACCTGGCAGCAAGCTGACCCATGGAAGTCCTCGCTGTGTTTCTGACTTTGCGTGCAGAAGTATCACGCATCTCTGCTTGTCTCCCCAATCGTACGCTCTGATTCGCACAAGCTTCAGATGCAGTCCAGCCCTGCAGTTGTAGCTATATATTTAGGATGTCACGGCAGCTGATAAGAGGTTTTTCACAGTGTTGCCTTGGTGTGTAGTTGAGAGGAGTTCTGGCCCATCTGCGGTACATCACCCATGGGGGCCGACAACACCAAGCCCCATTCAGCCCAGAGGAAAGCCCCTCTCCCACCACCAGTCAGTCTTCTTCCTCTGGCGCCTCCATGCATGGTGGCAGCCACAGGGCACCTGCCTGTGCCTGTGCCTCACCAGCACAGATCCAGCACATGCTGAGCAAGGCTGTGAATGCGCGCTTACCCCTCATGCTGGCTGGCAGGCCTCTGCCTGGCCATGGCGATGATCAGGTAGGCACTGGGTGTAACAGAGAGCTTGCTAGAAAAGGACCTGTAGAGACTACTGGTACCTACTTACACTAACTGATAGTTTATTGCTACACACCAGCCTGATGATCAGGTGGGCACTGAGTACAATGGGCAGCTTGCTAGAAGGGACCTCTAATGATGTATGGTAGCTACTTGCTGCAAGTGATAGTATATTTCTTATGCACCAGCGCGTTGGCAGAAACCTAGAGTGGCAATGCATTGGTAGCTACACTGCCCTTTTGACATACATTGATGGTTCCATTTTAGTGCACTAGTCAGCTACCTCATCGACCACTTGCATTTCCATGCCACTTTCTGAAGGGTTGAAGACAGGATTTAGCCTGCAGTTACAATGTCTTGTGTTGCGCATGCTTGCACTGCAAAACAATCTATTGCGATGCCTGGGAGATGTTATGGGCACAGAAATGCTGCTTGCACAGCCAAAACGTGAGCACTTGAATAGAGACTGATTTGTGTTGTGCAGATTGCAGTAGGCTGCTTGCTGCACCTGGGCAATGAAGCATGGCCCATACTCCAGGGCATGCTGGAACAGGCCCCCAGCCCTGCACATGCTCGCAGAGCACTTGTCATGGGTCTGAAAGCCTCAGCCCTGAAGGTGAGGATAGACAGCATCACCTGTCTGTCCCTGCTCATACTCACATTGCAATTTTGGGATGTTCAAACACATTTTATCCCTTTATGCCAAACGCAGAAAGTCTGATTGCCACTGCTGCAGATTTCTTGCTCTGTGAACAGCTCATCATGACTCTGACACTGCACCTTGTTCTGTACCACTGATCTGTATGCAAAGTGCTGATGCTGCAAGGACAGAGAGCAGAACCTGCAGCTTTTGTGTAGATCTTGCACTGGCCATGTATTTCTCATATCAGAAAAGATAATCTGGAAATATCCCCCGACATGGCTTTTCCGCATTTCAATAACATCAGGTTTCTGGTAATTGCCCCCATCTTTATGGTTACTTCTAAGCTCTGCTCATGTTGCCTGAGAAGTAGATGGTGATGCACAGGTTCTGATGGCTCTGCCTGTGGAAGGCAGCATACAAGAGCAGTCTCAGCAGATGAGGGCATTGTGGGGTAGCCACCCCTGGGATCTGGCCCACCAGTGTGACCGTGTGAGGCCTGAGGAGGTGGGCGGTGATGAGCAGTGTGCCCAGGAGTGGTGCACCAAGTTTGCCCAGCAGCTGCACAGCCAGAAGGACACTCTGCAGATCCAAGAGGCTCTGCCTCATACCAATCTGCAGAGGTTCACTGGTATGTTTTACTTGAGGCTTGTATAGTCTTTTGGTTGTGAGGTTCTGCTTGCATGTCAGACTGAGGAACGGTCCATTGGTGCAAACAGTTGTTGCAGGTTTGTGACACAGCTGCACCTACACTTATAGCAATCTCTAACTGTTGCAGTGCATCCCATGTTGGAGGACAAATTGACATGCTATCATGCTTGCTTAATACAAGGTGCAAGCTGCATCAAGACATTGCAAATGTCAGCCAGCATTTTTAAGCAGTGCTGTATCAAAGGCCTGCAAAGGTACATGGCATTAGACAGAACTATTCAACAAGACTTGGTTTTTTGTCTCAAGCTTTACCATATATTACGAATATGATGCTGGTCTACCTTCTCTGTCCTTTTGTAGCAACCTCTTTTTGAACAATTGAGTATACTGCTCAAACTTGCTGAGAATGATGTGCAGGCAGTAGCGTTGAGAGTGAGGCATTCCGTACAGAGCAGCTGTCAAAGCTTGCTTCAGAAGCAGGCCAGGCAGAAGATGTGGCCCTGGGGCAGGCCAGTCTGCAGCAGGCCCTAGCCCTTGCCCTGAAGTACAGCTGCCCCAAGTGGGAGCTCAACTTTGTGTACGCCAACTCTCTGCTGCTACACTGGCAGCACTCGCCAGCTACTGTGGTGCCTCTGGTGAGGCAGGTTTTCCCAGCTTTAATGGAGCAGCCCTATGGCACTGTGCACCAGCTACTGCTTTGCACCTGGCCTGAGCTTCAGGTATTGTACCCCATGTACCCTCCTTGCATCTTTTCCTTGCTTCCTGTACCCTTGAGGCATCTTCTTCTTGCTTCTTGCACCCTTGGGGCATGTTCTTCTTGCTTTGTGTGTCAACCTTGCATATATTCTTTTTGGCTTTGTGTACATCCTTGCATGTTCTCCTTGCATCGTGTACCCTCCTTGAATGGTTTTATGGGAATGCTGTACATTTCAGAGCCAATGATCAGCACTTGGCCACGCTTTTGCACTTGTGATGATGTATCAGGGTAATGAACACCTGGGCTATGTAGCTGCAATGCCCACACCTCTAGCCTGTGTATTATGTCAGACTTGCTCTGCTTTATGAGGAAGAGTGCTGACATATAGACCAGCTGCTGATGTGTTGACAAGCGACGAAGTTGCCCAGGATGGACATCAGTTTTGCAAGTGACACTGCATTGTTCATCACATAATTGAAGTACTACTTTTGCTATGTCAGGCCCTCTGCTGCATTGATTGTTGTGTACAGAGGTGTCTGATACTGCGACCTGGGATTTCAACCTCTGCCTTGTAGGGTCAAAGGCAGCTGCACATAGCGTTCTGCCTCAAGCTGCTGGAGATGTGCTACAAGCACACGCTCACCAGCACAGACACATTCCCAGGGCCGGCACTGGACCAGCCTGAGGCCTCAATGCAGCGGCTTGCACAGCTTCAGTCCTTCGCTAGAGCCATAGGGATGGCAGCTGCAGGGCTGGATGTCAAACCCTTCCTCATCCCATACCTGCCTGCACAGTTGCTGGGCATCGTGCTGCGCCAGACAAGCCAGGAGGCTGAGACTGCTGCTGAGGGTGACAGCGGAGTGGTGAGTTCATCAGATGTGGAGGGTGTGGAAGCAGGTCTTGCTGATATGCACTTGGCTGCTGTTGAGGAGCTGTGCGCGCATGCCAACGGCAGTAATGTGCAAGAAGTGGCTGACCTTATACATCAGCTACCGGCACCCACTAGCCTTGGTACCTCACACACAGACGACACAGATCAGCTCAGCAGCAGTGACAGCTCAGCTGGTGTCAGCAGCAGCACAGTGTACACAGCAGCCGCCTGCACTGTGTTGCTGGATCTACCTTACTTGGAGCCCGACGGTCAAACCGAGGCTTGCCAAGACGTGGTGGACTTCCTAGAGCAGCTGAGTGCTGATGACTTGACAGGGCTGTTGCTTTGGGGCGTTCTGCAGCAGCCCCACCCTCTGCTGCCAGGCGGGCTGCAGCTTCCGGCACAGCTGCCAGAGGACCTCAGATTGAGCCTGCTTCAAGCTGGTCTGCACCTCTTGTATGGTCAAGCGGACAGGGACAGTGATCTGACTGTCGACAGCAGGCTGGAGTCAGAAGCAAGCAGGCTGACTGTCATCTGTCATGTTCAGCAGTCATGTGAGCTGACTCCTGAGCAGTGGGACCTGTTGGAACAAGCCCTGGATGCTGGGAACAGCAGCCCTCAAGCTGTGGCTGTGGAGCAGTGCATTGGACAGCTGCTGGCTACTGGCTTGCCTTTGGAGGACCTGATGAAAGCCACTAGCTCCTTACAGAGTCACACCCAGACTGGCACAACTGCCCAGCAGGCTCAGTCTCAAGCAGCAGCAGAGGCGGCCACAGCTGTGGCGCAGCAGCTGCTCAGGCAAGCTTTGCCACTGCTGTCTGGCAGCTCAGCAGAAGCCTCAGAACAGGTTGATCTGACCAATGGAGACTCACACATACATCAGAATGGCTCGGCGCAGATGGGTGAGTATGACAGCTCATCATCCCTCATGATTCCCACCACCGCTGAGCAGGCTTTCGAATGCATCCGAGGCATCCTACACAGTCTTCAGCTACCAGGGGTATCACAGCAGGCGCAGGAGGTGGTGACTCAGCTGCGGCAGCATGTGTGGTCTACACTGCAGCATCACTTGGTGGGTGGTGACTACGCATCAAGCCAGTCAAGGAGCCTGCAGCCGGCACAGCTGCAGCTTCTGGAGGTGCTGGTAGGCCTGTCTACCAACAGCCAGTCTCCTCATCCTTCTTTGTCCACTGGACTAGCTCATGCAACCAGCACCAGCCAAGGGAGGACCCAGGGGGCGAGTCTGGTCCGCTGGGAGGGGTGGGCGCCTAAGCAAGCCAGTGGTGACCTGGCACAAGGGCCGCAGCTGCTGCTGGTGAGTCATACCAGGGCAGTGGTGAAGGGCTTGTGGCCTGGGGTAGAGGTTGGGGCTCAGGATGTAGCCAGCCTGGCGGCAGCCCAGCAGCTCTTCCTGGGTCTGCTGGGGTCCGGGCATGAATCCGCTCAGCTGCATGGCTTGCATGGTCTGCTGGTGAATGTATGGCGCAATGGGCATGCACTTGATGCTGACCAGGTACACAGCTATCACAGCCCCTGCAGAGATACTGCCTTCATGTTGAGTCAGCAAAAGCCCCTATTGCTAATGTTTTGTGGCACTCTTTTCCCTTTCTGCTGCCAAGCAATTTCCCAACACATGTCGTGCTCGCGATCAGTCTCATTGCTTGGATGACTCTGTTACACGCGCCTAAGACTAAGGTCATCATACAGTCTATGTAGCACATCTACTTTCCAGCTAGTCAGTTGCATAAATTTTCATCCTACGTCACAGCACTGATCACAGGGAGACTCATCCATGTATTACTTCATGCATGTTCAGCTTGCTGTGCAGGCTCAGGAAGATCAGGACTCTGACTACAGTCCCCTTCATTCCTGCTGGTCTGCTTTGCTGGAGCAGATGCTGACAAGTGGTCACACAGATGCGGTCCTCAGGGCCCTGGATGCTGCCCTGCCCTTGACTGCTCTGCTGATGCCACAGGAGGCACACCAGCTGGTGGAACACAGCCGCAGCCTGGCTCAAGCAGGTACAAGCACTATTCCATTCCTCCTTCGACTGAGCGAACTTATCTGAGCACTCTGTCTTCTCTGTAGGTCTCTGCATGCAATAAGCAGATGCACTTCTGCTCTGCTTATTGCGTATATCCTTCACGCTTTTGTACACTGCACACATTGTGTGCTGCTGTGTCTATGATACTGGTGCTCGTTGCCAACCGAAACCATGCATAGTTCTGGAAAACTGATGAAGACACATTGCTGGGTATATGCAGAACAGAAGACACAGGGGAGCATAAAGCTAATTTGCTTCCATGCTGTGCAGCATGGCATGACACACCTGCCGCATGCTTGTTTTGCATATGCTTGCACCTTGTGGAGTTTGTACTGCAACAACATCGATGTGATGTGGGATTGCAAGACGCCTGTGGGGTCAATTCAACCCTGGCGTCTGTGTTTGTGCAGGTGCTTCTGCCGCTATCTCCCTACTTCAGTCTGATACAACCCTGGTCAAAAGCGCGCTGCATGATCTGGCAGACAAGGCCATTGTGAATGTTGTGAAGCCAGACCTTGCTTTACTGTCTGTCCTGCTGGACAAGGGGCTCTTTGAAACGGTCGCTGCAGGCCTGCAAGCCCAGCTTATCAAAGTCTTGTCCTCTGACCCACAGCCCCCTTCTTTGGAGCCGTACCTAAGCGCCCCCTCCTCTTCTGCTGACTCATGTGATGCCATCCATGCAGAAAGCATTCTGCTACCAGCAACTGTTTCCCTGCTGATTGCTCGGGGGTGCTATGCACAAGCTGCTGCTTTGTGCATGTACCACACACATGCGCACCCTGCTTTCGCAAGTTTTGAGTCTGGCCTGCAACAGTTGCAGCCTTACCTGACTAGTTTCCAGAAGAACAGTACATCGAGCAATGTCACAGTTGCTGATGTGTCTGCTAGCTGGCCATTGCCGCAGACTCTAGTCAGGGTGCATGAATCAATGCATGCAAGGTTTGAAGCGGCTCTTGAACGTATGAAGGCTGACAACTATGAATCTTTTGCTTGAAGTGCTGCTGACAGTGTAACGTGTTGATTTATACAACCGGTGCTGTGCACCATGTAAAAACGTTGATGAGCTGAAGGTGCATTTACCAAGCCTGAGCTGGCTGATATGTGCGCTTAGTGTGCGCTTGCAGACATGAGCACAGGAAGCATAAAGGCTTGATGTGCCAGACATCTTTTGCTGTTGAATATCTAAACTGATGATGGTCAGCGTTCTGAGACATGATAGTGACACAAGATGTGCTCCACTCAGCCTTTCTACACGCAACATGCTGAGCTTGAGAACAAACGATCATATACACTAGTGTCTCGCAAGAGGTTGCTATACAATACACAGCCTCAATTCACTGGCATATTGCATCTTATGTGATTTATCCCAGCTGCATTGCATGCCGCCTGACAATGAAAGCTGGTGAGTGGCCACTACAGGTACCCTCTGCACAGCAAGGAGTTGCAGTGGCAGGGTATGGCCTGCACCTGGGTCTTTGAGTTGTATGCTGACTCAGGGCCAGAGATCTTGTAGTCATATCTGCAGATCAGCAACAGAATCAGCACTTGCAGGGCGAAGCTGGCCCAGGCTGGTCTTGCAAATATTTTGCAATAGCTACATGGGCACTTCTGACAGAGCAGAGCATGAATCCTCAGGTGGAGGCTTTACCATACAACATTTGAAGTTGATGGAGTTGGCAGAGCTTACGTCAGTTCCTCCATGGGGGCAATCTGCTGTGTTGCAAAGATGAAGACTCGTTTTCGGCCCTTGACATCCACCAGCTTGGCAATGCAGTTAGGCCTGCACAGAAGAGCACTTGGTGGCACACCTGCACTTGAGGCTTTCAATCTAAAAGCATACCCTTAACAGCAGACACCTAAATGCAGAGACACGCACGCTTTCATGGCTGCTTTGACACCTTGCCTCAATGAGCGATGAACATGTGAGTGCAGGTCTCTCGCTCAATGCACATCCAAAGGCTATGTGAGGCTCGTGGTGCAGTGTGCACAGAACAGTGCAGCACGTTGTCTGAGCATCATACTGACAAGATGCCGTTGCAGCACAGGTCAACACTGCTACAGTCTGAAAAGCAAAGGAACGCGATAGCACCTGCAAGAATGGTTGATGTAGCGTGCAATGTTGCCTTGGTGTGTGGCATCTATGCAATGGTCTCTGTCCACAGCAAAGAAGTAGAGGCCCAGTCCCTGGGATGCATACTGCCGTTCTCTGTTGTCAGCTAAGGGCCTACGGATCACTTCTCCAGCATACTCCATCAGCAGCTCACCCGCAGCTAAATAACCTGTGAAAGTCTCTGAACGTCAGGCAGAAGTGTGTGCATGTCACATGCAGGTGTAGATACAGCGTCACTTCCTCTGGCCAATACTGTTCAGCTAAGCCATTCCCCAAGAAAAGGTCATTAGGGCCATGTCATGCACTCTCTGTCCAACCAGCTATGTGGGATTTGACAGCCCTATTGGGGATATTGCTACACATGCATGTTGCAGATGCTTTCAGGCCGCTCTTCACCCCAAGCAAACTGAAGCAGATGCTGTATAGAAACGACCAGCAGCACAACACAACAATGGCAAACAAGGCATGCAATACTCTTTACAACACAGCACAGGTCAGACTGACAATACCTATGCAGTTCATTAAATATTCAGAGCATGAGGGAGCAAGGGGTCAACTTGTAAGTGATCACGCAGCCTAACCTGTTGTGAAGACACCCATGCTTGCTATTGCAGAGCGGCGCACTACAAAGCGGTGCATGAGCCGCATGCTTGCTGCGACAGCCGCGTGCAGATTTGGGGCTCGCAGCTGTCCACTTTTGCTTAGGTCAGAAGCAATCTGAAAGGTACCTGGTGTTTGTCGGCCTTGGACTCTGCCAAGTCCAAGATTGATGACAGCGCATATGCTGGCTGTGGGTTTTGGCCTGCCCTGCCATGACTGCTTGGGCTCTGCTCGTATGCAGCCAGCAGTACTGTTGATTGCATTTGACGCCTTGATATCTTCTGTGGATGCATACAAGCAGCTGTTCAACCTGATCACGGCTGCGTTGCTCTGTTGAAGTGCCTGCTGCCTGTTTGCAATGGAGGCAACGCGCTGAACGTGACTTTGGCTGACGACTGAGTTCATTGGATTCATTGATGCGGTCTCTTGGCAGATGTGCATGTCTGCAGGCTGCTGTATGTCAGATCCTGTGTCACCTAGCGCAGGAAGTGGGGATGGAGGCAGGTGGTGTGGTCGGAGTCTTGACGCTGGACCTCTTGTTTTGGCTTTGGATGAGCGTTTCTGCTGCTGCAGCCTGCGATGAACTGCACGCCTTCTGGATAGGACTGGCAGCATTGCTGCCATTGCAGGAGCAGATGTTCTGCATTCTTGGCGCTTTGGAAAGCTGGGCTTTTCATCAGGCTGTTGACGTGTCGCTTCTGTTGTGAATGGTTGCTGTACCTGAGATTGGCTTGATTTTTCTGCACTTGCACCGCTGGGATAATTGAACATCTGACATGGCTGACACTGCCAACGTTGCTGGGACAATTCAGCAAAGTGCAGTTTCAAAGATGCCAGCAAGTTATACTCCATCAATCCCTGTGTACACCTGAAGGGAAGCAGAGGGCACTCTAGGAAGCGCACAGCAGTTGAGCAGAGTATGTAGAGACGCTCTGCGTAGCAGTGCGTGTCAGCTAAGATGCCCTTTGTTTATGATCTACTTCGGTGCTGTTTAGCTGCACATGGTTCATCACGATCATACTCATGGTCTACCTGCGATTAGTTTCGCGTTATCACGCTGCCGCTACATTCACACACAAGCTCGCTATGATGGAGCTCCAGCTTCAGTCTGTACCACGGTACTCGACTTGGTAGATTCGACTTGACCTTCGCCGGCAACAAACTGCTCCTTGAGGGACAATGTTGCACTTACAAATGCACCCAGGCAGCCACAGAGGCATCTGTCTCTGCAAATAGCTGCCTTCTCAGGAGTCTGTCTTGTTTGCTGTGACGAGACGGAAATTTGTTCTTGCATCGGGAATCGAGCCACGAACTACGCAGTGCGTTGCTGTACGTTCAGCGACCAATATGCTTCCTGGATAGATTGGATCTCAGATACACGTTCCCAAGGATGCACTGATCTGCAGAGCCATTCAGCGACCGATATGCTTGGAGCACACATATCTCTACAAATCGTGCACAGCACCAACTGTATGCAACGACAACAGGAAATGTCACATGTGAATGGTATGCAGACATGATAGCATTACACCTGATTCAGTTCAGCTTCTTCACCAACTTAGTCTGTCTACCTTTGTAAAATGGTGTTGAGTAGCAAACCAGAAAACACAAGGACCACAGCGACCCATTGCTGAGGAAGCAATGGACTGCCGTGCCACAGGACAGACAGTAGAATGTTAAAAAACTTTCTTGTTGTACATATCAGTGTGTTGACCAATGATCCAAAAGTCCGAATGGTATAAAAGATGAACAACTGTCCAACTGCTCCACACATGCAGAACAAGAACACATCATATGCAGCAGAAGGATGCTGCCTGCAGAAACTGATGAGCTGACTGCCACTGTTGGAAAGGATAAACAAATAAGCACTGTAATACAGACCACCCCAAAAGTTCATGAAGCACATAGTGTGCAGAGGTGATGTAGCTCTGTAGCGTTTTTGTACTTCATCCTGCTCAGCGTTAGTGTAGCCATCAAGCAGAAGGTTGGTGACACAAAGGAAGTAGCCCCAAGGTGCATTGGGAGCAACAAGTTTACTGGCTGCAGCACTGGATGACTGTTTTGCAAAAAGCGAAATGCCCATGGCAATCAGGCCTGCACAGAGGTATTCCAAGGACCCATAGCGCTTGCCGCCCAATATTGTACCCATAATCATCACAGGAATCATTTTGCAGGACTTGGCTAATACTTGAGCTGGATAGCTGATGTTCCGTAAAGCCTCGTATCCACAGGCAGGTCCGATGCTGTTGCTGATTGCCGGTTTCCAGTAAGCTGTGAAAGGTGCTTGTCCCCTCTTCTTGGATTGGAATAGCAACAGCAGTCCCGCCCACACAAAGCAAGTGATTGCCTGTGTTCCGGTCAGAGCTTTCAGCTCGGGGAACCTGTCACCGAGCAACCCGTACTTTTTGACCGATAAATTTTCCTGAAGAAGCCCTTGAGTCAGGTAGGAGGCGTATATCCCAGCGACACAAACAGGGAGTTGCCAGGCAGCCTTTGCATCTGTCATCACTTTCGATCAGGGAGCAGGGCTGACACCAGGGGCCTGACTCGACAGCGCTATTGTTTAACTCCACCCGCAAGTGTAAGGACTTGCTTGCTATGAAGAGCACCTTCCTGTGCCTTCTCTCTGGCCTTCTCTCTCCTTCACACCGCGGCAACAATGCTATTTCACGTGATCGTCTTAGCCTGAACCTTTCTTCTTGTCTCGGGATGTCTCGGTGACGGTAGATTGGATCGTAGGTACGGTTGCACCGTAACAAAGCGGGTGGTGACGTGGCGGCCGCTGAAGGTAGTTCCAGGATATGTGATCAGCCAATTTTCGCTGACAAGTGCGTGTGAAGCCCGGTCTTGGGGATCTGGCGGCCGTATGCTTACAGTCTGGCCCATTGTAGGTGAGTACATTCCTGGCACA
>JAABUK010010595.1_pt1 | contig 12257 bp, 7 predicted proteins | sample 5559141 | NCBI WGS metagenome assembly JAABUK01 (sample SAMN10711869, study PRJNA513367) | rock metagenome | isolation source: Antarctica rocks | place: Antarctica: Victoria Land, Pudding Butte nord | collected 2016-01-03 | reverse complement strand
CGCTTCGAATAACTCCGTCGGCGGGACAACCGCCGGCGCCGGCAACGTCATCGCCTTCAACCGGGCCGCCGGCGTGGCCGTGGTCGCCGCACCCGGGACGACCACGGTCTTCGCCACGGGCGACGCCATCCTGGGCAACGCGATCTTCTCCAACGCCGGGCTCGGGATTGACCTGGGTCCGGCGGGCGTCACCCCGAACACCCCGGGCGGCCCCCACGCCGGCGCGAACGGCGCGCAGAACTTCCCGGTCCTCTCCCAGGCCACCACCTCGGGCTCGACCACGACCGTCCAGGGGACGCTCAACGCCGCGCCCAACGCCGCCTTCCGGGTCGAGTTCTTCGCCGGCGGCACGCAAGACCCGAGCGGCTACGGCCAGGGCCAGAATGACCTCGGCTTCGTGACGGTGACGACCGACGCCGGCGGCAACGCGAGCTTCTCCTTCGCGGCGACCCCCGCCGTCCCGGCCGGCGCGTTCGTGAGCGCCACGGCGACCGACCCGCGCAACAACACCTCGGAATTCTCACGGGTCGTCGTCAACACCGCCCCGAACGTCCAGAAAACGAACCCGACCCTCACCTGGCCGACCCCGGCCGACATCGTCTACGGCACCCCGCTGGGCGTGACCCAGCTCGACGCCACCGCCTCGGTACCGGGGACCTTCGCCTACTCCCCGGCGGCCGGAACGGTCTTCCACATCGGCCTCGGTCAGCCCCTGCGGGTGACCTTCACGCCCAACGACACGGCCGATTACAACCCGGTCTCCGGCTCGACGACCGTCAACGTCTTCAAGGCGCACCTGACCGTCACCGCGGACCCGAAGTCAATGGCCGCCGGCGCGCCCGTGCCGTCCCTCTCCGCCCGGCTCACCGGGTTCGTCAACGGCGACACGATCGCCTCCGTCGGCGGCAGCCCGTCGCTGAACACCACGGCCACGCCGGCGAGCGCGCCCGGCGTGTACCCGATCACGATCGGCCTGGGCAGCCTCCGGGCGGCCGACTACGACTTCCCGGCCCTCGTCAACGCGACACTCACGGTCAGCGGCAAGGCCCCCTCGTCCGTCTTCCTGCTCGGCGTCGACGGTCAGGCCGAGACCCGCGCGACGGACGCCTCGGGGAACCCGACCGGCGACTTCAGCCCGATCGCCCCGGGTCAGGTCAAGGATCTTGCGGCGATCCGGCTCGGGGGCGGTCCCGGCTTCGAAGCGTTCGTCATCGGCACGGACGACCGCGTCTACGCGGCGACGATCGTCTCGGGCGTCACCCGGGGCTACTTCCCGACCGCCTACGGGGCGATCGCCTCGGTCTCGGCGGGGGCCGACGCCGCCGGGAACCCCCTGCTCTTCGCCGTCGGCACCGACCACCAGCTCTACGAGCAGAAGTTCGACGCCTCCGGCAACCCCACCTCGCCGGGCTACACCAAGGCCGCCTACGGCGACTTCAAGCAAACGATCCTGACGCAGAACGCCTCGGGCAGCCCGCTGCTCTTCGCCGTCGGCCAGGATGACCAGATCTACGGCCTGAGGATGGACCCCACCGGGGCCCCGGCGGGGGGCCTGTTCAAGGTCGATTACGGCGCGGTGAGGCAACTGGCCGTGGGCCGCGACGCCTCCAACAACCCCGAGGTTTTCGTGGTCGGCACTGACGCCGCGGTCTACGCGCACCGGCTCTACGCCTCCGGCCTGCCTGTGGGCAACTACCTCGGCCTCGGCGGCGTCGTGAAGTCGATCACCGTGACGAACGACGCGAACAACAACCCGGAAGTCTTCGCGGTCGGCGGCGACGACCAGGTCTACGGCCACAGGCTCGACCCCGCCGGGAGGCCGACGGGCGTCTACTTCGGGCTCGGGACCGTGGCGGGCGGGGCCCTGGCGGTCGTCTCCGGCAGGGCATCCGACGACTCCCCGCAGGTCTTCGCCCTGGCCGGCTCCGACCGCCAGGTCTACGTCGCGCCTTTCGACCTCACGGGAGGCCCCGCCGGCCCGTTCGGCCTGACCGGTCGGGGCAAGGCGACGAAGGTCGTCGTCGCGTAGGGCGAGCCTCGCCCCGCCCCGCCGGGCTCAGGGCGTCTTCTGGTGCAACTCCAGGTGGTGGGCGCGGACGTAGACGTCGCTGAGGGACTTGATCGATTCGAATTCCTTCTTGTAGGCCTGGACCGACGCGATGAAGGCGTCGGGGCCGGTGACGTGGGACGCGTCGCCGATCCCGGAGGCCTGCCGGACGGCCTTGATGATCCGGGATTGGTGAACCTGGGCAGCGGCCATGTGGCTGCGGAGCGCCTCAATCTCCGGGTTCGCGGCCGGGAGTCCCGCGACCCTCGCCCCGAGCGCCCGCGAATCGGCCTCCAGGCCGTTGAGGGTCGCATCCGTCTTCGGGTCCGCCGCCGTGTCTTCCTTGAACCCGGCGAGGACCCGATCGATCGCGGCCCCGATCCGGTCGAATTCCGTGAAGACCGGCCGCGCCCGCTCGAAGAAGGCGTTCCAGGCCGGCGCGGCGTCCATCTGGTTGCGGATCGCGGCGCCCATCACCGGGTCGGCGAGGATCCGGGCACGGGCGGCGTCGAGGCCCTGCCACCCGAGCCCGGCCAGCGCCGCCGCGAGGACCGCCAGCACCCCCGCCCGGCGCACGAACCCGGACGCGACCGCCCGGTCGCCCGGGCGCGCCGGGGCGACGGCCGTCAGCAGCAGGCCGCAGACGAACCCGCTGGCCAGCCCGCCCAGGTGCGCCGCCGTGTCGATCCCCGGCATGCTCAGGCCGAACAGCGTGTTGTACACGACGAACGCCAGCGCCCCGGAGCGCATCGGTTTGAGCAGCGCCACGGGCACCTCGCGGCGGCGGACGGCGAGGAACCCGAGCATGCCGCCGAAGACCCCGAAAATCGCCCCCGACGCCCCGGCGCTGATGATCGTCGGGTGGAACCAGAGGCTGGCGATCGACCCCCCGAGACCCGACAGGGTGTAGAGCGCGGCGAACCCGAGGTGCCCGAAGAACCGTTCGACCACAGGGCCGCTCGTGGCCAGGCAGAGCATGTTCATGGCGAGGTGGAAGAGGCCGAAGTGGAGGAAAATCGACGTGAAGACCCGCCAGTACTGGTGGTCGAAGACCACCGACGGGCCGAAGTCGGCGCCCCAGGCGAGGACCGACCCCGCGGAGGGCCGGAACGCCGGGACCCCGCGGGCGACCATCGCCGCGTAGACCAGCACGCAGGCCGCCACGAGGGCCGGCGTGACCCGCGCCCGCGAGACGACGAAAGTGCGGTCCTGAAACGACCGGATCTCGGCCTGGAAGGCCCGCGCCTCCGACCCCGCCGCCGTCACGCGAGGCCAGGCGCCCCGGGCCCGTGCCCGGTCCGCGTCGGGGATGCCGCGGGCCGTCAGTTCGCCCCGGAAAAGCGCCCGCACGCCCCCGAGGTAGCGCTCCATGACCGCGACGAGGGCCTTGTCGCCGACCAGGCTGATCTTCCGGCCTTCGCCGAGATCGATCGCGGTGCCGAAGGCGGTCACGCCGATCACCCCCGGCAGCGCGGCGTAGTCCACCGACCGGCACCGCGCGGGGCCGTTGCCCGTCGCCCCCGTCGCCTTGCCCGGCCAGTAGATCCGCCTGGTCGTCAGGGCGCACCCGGGCGCGCCCCGCCCCTTCGCGTCCGCGCCCACGATCGCGAGCAAGACCTCGTCGTCCCTGAGGTCGAGATAGCTCTGCAAGGCCGCCGCGAGTACCGGCTGGGGGATCGCCGGCGCAAGATGGGCCTTCCGGGCGTCGGCGCCGCGGAACTGACCGCAAAGGGCCAGCGTGAGCGGGTCAAGGTCTTCCGGAGCCGGCGGCGGCTCCGGACCCGGATCGAGGTCGCCCCGGACGGCCAGCGCGCCAAGGTCGAGGTCCTCCGGCAAGACCGGCATCGCAAAAGTGTGACCCGGGGGGTTGGCGTCGAGCGCCTGCGGCGCGGGGCGTACGGTCCCCGGCGCGGGGCGCAGGTGGATGGCGATCTCGTCGTTCAGGAAGGCCACGACCGAGCGGCGATCCTCGGGGGTCAGGCCGGAGCCGAAACGGAACGCCTTCCTCCCCCGGCTGACGACGATCTCCCGCCGCGTCTCCTCGAACCGGACCTGGTCCAGGAAGAATTCGAGCGCCTCCCCGCCGTCGGACCAGTGCTTCCGCACCACGAACTTGTCGGGGGTGAGGGAGACGATCACCCCCCGCCGGAGGGACCATCGGCTCACCAGGTAGATCCCGGCGAGCGCGGCCGACCCGACGCACGCGGCCACCGCCGCGACCGCAGGGTCGCCCCCGAACGCGGGGCTCAACAGGAAGGTAATGGTCAGGACGATCGCGGCCATCATCCCGAACGAGATCCGGGCCGGCCAGCCGGCCCGTGACGGAAGCCTGAGCACGGTCAGCTCCGGGGAGTTGTCGAGGACAACGCCCGGGTCGCGGACGGCAATCGGCGTACGCATCTGCCGAACTCCCCGTGGGCAACCCACAACAGCCGCCACGCCGCGCCGCGGAAAGTCTCCGGCCGACGACGGTCCGGGACCCCCGGTCCGTGCGGGCGTTGCGTGGAGAGCCGCTAGTTTACCGTGGCGCGTCCCGGACCCCCACGTCAAAGGGGAAAGGGCCGGCGGTCCCGCCCCGGCAGCGGCCACGCCAGCCAGATCCCCGGTGGGGACGGACGAGGGCGCCTGCCTCGACGCGCCTCGCCGGCGGTTCGTCGGGCAGGGTGCAGCCGGCCCGCGCGAGGTAGGACACGTTTCGCGGACGTTTCCCGACGCGCGCCCGTACGATGCGCCGAAGGCTTCCCGGACGCCGGGGGTCGGGGACATTGCCGTGAGCGCGTCGCCGTTGACGCCCACAGGGCGCTGACGGGAAGGTCTCTCGGGTTGACCGGTCCCGACTTCGGGCGTTTTGTGGGTCGTCCACCAGGCCAGGCCGATCCAGGCGACCCGGGCGAGAGCCGGTGGACCCACGTCCCGGGCGGGGCCCTGAGACTTTGCGACCCCCTGCCCTTCCCACCGACGGCCCCGGGCGGTCCCCGCCGGCGGAGGCGGGCGTCTCCGCGTTCCCGGGTGGCTCACTCGCCCCGATCGAACCGGGGCCCCACCGGAACGCTGCGCGGCAAACTCATCCCGCCGCGACCTACCTGCTGGCTTTCCAGACAGAGTGATTTGAACTGATCCCCATCACCTCGCGGCACAAGATCGGGTTGTTCTCCGGTTCGCGGCAATGGGGGCAAACCTCAAGGTGCCGCTGCACCGTCATCTCCGTGCCCCGGGGCATGGTCAGCAAGGGCGGTGCGATCAAAATCAGCAAGACGGCGGCGATCATCCTCATGATTACCTCCATGGGGGTCAGTCTCCCTGCACTCATGAAACATAGGCGTCGTTTCGGGACGGTCTGCCCACCCAGGCGCCAGATTTCTTCCGATCCGGCGGCGGCCCCGTTTTCAGCGCGTCCAGGTCGGTTCGCCCCACTCCCGACGGCGTCGTCGGGGTGGGACGGGCGGTCTTCCGGTCGAGGCGGGCGTGTTGCCGCCGGTGCGGGACCGGAGGGGCGGCCGGTTCGTCGGGGGCGGCTACCTGCCGCGAGGGGACCCCGGGGGGGCTGGTACCGACGCCCGGCGTGACTTCGGGTTCTCCATCTCCTTCGAGCTGCCCGGCGGGGGTGAGGCCGCGACCGTAAGGTCGGCCGGCATGCCCGCCTCCAGCGCCGCGCCGGAACAGCCCGCAAGCAGGGCGGAGATGAGCGTGGGGCAGAACAGCAGGTATCGATTCTTCATGGTTGACCCCAAGGAAGGTATTCCCGATCGTGTGCGACGGCGGCCCCCGCCGCCCCGCGCGGCGGGGGCCTGCGGTGCGGCCTCAGAAATCCCCGCCGACGACCTCGCCGCCGGCCCGGGTCCCCACGGCCCACCAGGTCGGCAGGCTCACCGTGTCCTTGACGAACTTGACCGAGCCGTCGGTGAGGCAGACGTTGACGCCGCCCGCGTGGTTGCTGGTCGCCGAGATCCCCCCGAGCGGGCCGCCGTAGCTCAGCCAGGAGGGGTCGGCCGGGTTGTTGCAGGGCACGGTGTTCGGCGCCGTGGTGTGCTGGTAGCTCCCCTGGGCGACGTGCAAGGGGTAGGAGTAGAACCACTGGTTGCCGATCCGGTTCGACCAGGGGTCGGAGGACGTCCCCGACGTGGTCCCGCCGGCGAACCCCTTGCACGAAGCCGCGAACCCCGCCGCCCCCGTCGCTCCCGAGTTCGCGGTCCCCGACGTATACATGCTGGTGAAAATGGCCCGCTTCGCGTCGGGCGAGCCGATCACGACGGAGGGGTCGCCGTTGATCCCGAAGAGGCGTTCGCTGAAGAGCGCCGTGTTGGACGTGCCGTCGGTGACCGATTCGAGCCCGATCGGCCCGGCCTGGCCCCCCCGATCAGGTCGGTCAGCGGGACGACCGTGCCGGTGTAGAGCTTGATCGTGCCGGGGCCGCCGTAGTTGCCCGCGTAGTTGGACGTCCCCCAGGTGCCGGAGGGCCGGGACTTCAGGCTCTCGGACGGGCAGAGCAGCGTGGCGAGCTGGTTATAGCCGGCCGTCGTCTGCTCGGCCCCGTACACCTGGATGTTGAAGTTGATCGCGTTGAAGACCGGTTGTTGCTCCATGCTGGGCAGGATCGCCAGGTACCACGCGAAGCTCCAGCCGGAGCTGAGGTTGGACGAGGCCGGGTACATGCACTGGGCCGGCAGGTTGTTGTTCGACGAGATGTAGTTGTGCACGGCCAGGCCGAGCTGCTTCAGGTTGTTGACGCACTGGGCGCGTCGGGCCGCCTCGCGGGCGGCCTGCACGGCCGGCAGGAGCAGGGCGATCAGCACGGCGATGATCGCGATGACCACCAGAAGCTCGATCAGTGTGAAGCCACGACGTCGCATCATCGAGGATCCTCCGGGGTTGGGGCGTCCCCCGGCCGGCGGGCGGTCCGGGCGGACGCGAGAGGTGATGCCCGGGGGCACGCGGAGGAGGCGTGTCCGGGGCGGGGCGGGGGCGACCGACATGCCCGCGGTTCCACCGGGCACGGGCCGCGACTGGGGAGTCGTCGGGGAGGGGGCCCCGACGCTGTCACTGACGTGTTTTCGTTAGAACAATAACCGTGCCGGATGCCGCGCGAGCCCCCGGGGCTCCGGTCCGGCCCGTGCGTAATACCAGTGATTGCTTGAAGTTCATTGTGTCGAACTTATCATGAAATCCGTGCGGCCCGCCGGGTCCGTTGCCGGCCTTCTGCCGTGGAGCGCCGCAGACCCGCGCGGCCTGGAGGCAGCCCGGGGCGCGTCCGGGGGTCGAACGGACCCGCGCGGCCGTCAGGACCGGGGGGCGCGACGTGCCGGGGTCGCGCGGCGACCCGCCGGTGTTCAGAGATAGCGATCCACGAGGTAATCCACGTACGCCTGGTGCGCGGACCTCTGTTCCGAGGCCAGCCGGAGGATCAGCTCCTGATAGGTGACGGCGCGAAAGTCGATCCTGTCGACCATGGCGATCTCGGCGAACTCGTGGATCTCCCGGGCGTGCCGGGAGGACTCCTTGCAAGGCACGGCGCACCAGAGGTAGACGAGGCTGAACCCCTGCGGGTGCTGTGACCTCAGCCCGAGGACGTGCGTCAGGAGCTGGGCGGCATGCAGGTGCGTGAACCGCGAATTGTCCGGGGACAGCTCCCCCGCGAGCGCCCGGAGCCCCGGGAGACCCTCCCAGAGCCCCGCGTGACGCGCCCGGAGGTAGGCCCCGTTCAGACCCCTGTGGCGGCCGTACGGCTCGCGGAGCTTCACTTCGACGGCGACCGGTCGTCCCGACCCGGCCCGCATCTCCACGTCGAGGTGGGGGCAGGTTCGCTGCGGCGGGATGCCGTGGATCGGGTAGGTCTGCTCGAACCGGAGGTCAGGCTGAGGCCCGACCCCGCCGTGCCCGAGGGCCGAGGCGATCACCGACACCTGCCCTAGCTCTCGCCAGTAATGGAAAACATTCACGGCGGCCGCGGAGGACGAGTGGACGGCCTGCATCCTACCGCGGGCACGGCCGATACCCAGCTCGTTCCCCGCCCCGGCCGCGATCTCCTCCCAGGCGGGCGAGCCCGGGACGAGTGGCCGGAACAGGTTGCCGGCTAAGCGGAGGGTGTACGCCTGCCCGTCGATCGGGCGCCCCTGCCTGAGAGCCCAGAGCTTCTGTCGCTCGGTCACGTAGCGATACGCGCTCATGGTCCCTGTGTCCCGGTTGGTCTTTCTCGGAGCCGGCCCCGGAGTCGTCGGTGCTTGGGAGCGACGGATCGGACCACGCCGGCCGGATTGTCTCCGCACCCGAGGGCCGTGTACAGCGACTTCCGGGCCCGCCGGGTGGGGCCTGCCGCGTGCACCTCACGGCTCCGAGCCGTGGGCGCGGGGACCGATCAGGAGACAATGATGAGTAAAGTTATCAACCGGATGACCGTTGACGCGGCGCCGGGTCGGTGCGACCTTCAACCGTGGAGCGTCCCGGTCGGACGGTCCGAACGTCTTTGTGTCTCCGACCACGACGACACCTCCGGAACCTGGGGCGAACACGCGCGGGCGTGCCCGGAGCAAGACCGGACCGACCCCGACATTCTCCGTTCACGACTGAGGCGCGACGCAACACCACCGGTCACTCCCCCCCCGCGTCAACGACCGTGAGCCCGTCATGAGCGTGCCCGCTGCGGATCGCGACACCCTCTTCGGAATCCTCGCCTACCGGGCGGGCCTCGTCACGCTTGAGTCACTGGACGCCGCCCTGGGCGACCGGACGCGGGACGTCTCACGGTCGCTGGGCCAGGTCCTGCTCGACCGGGGGGCGATCACCGAGCCCGGGCGGACGATCCTGGGAGCGCTGGTGGACGAGCACGTCCGCTCGCACGGGGGCGACGCGACGCGGAGCCTCGCCTCGTTCGAGACGGAGGTGCTGACGTCCTGGCCGCCGGAGTACCCCTTCGCCCCGCCCCGCCGCGGAGGTGGCGAACCCTCGACCCAGGCGTCGCCGGACGACGGCCCGACCGTGGACGCGAACCCGGCCGGGGCCGCCCCCGGGCCGGGGCGGGAGCCGCAGACCCGCCCGGCGCCCGCCGCCGTGCGGTACCTCGCCCGCGGCGGCCTGGGCGACGTGTTCGTGGCGTTCGACGAGGAGCTGAAGCGCGAGGTCGCGCTGAAGCAGATCCGCGAGAAGAACGCGCACGACCCGCGGATCCGGAGCCGGTTCGTGGCCGAGGCCGAGATCACCGGCCACCTGGAACACCCCGGCGTCGTCCCCGTCTACGGCCTGGGCTGTTACGAAGACGGCCGCCCCTTCTACGCGATGAGGTTCATCCAGGGCGTCAGCCTGGGCGCGGCGATCGAGCGGTTCCACGCGGCGGACGCCGACGAGGGTCCGGCCCCGTTAACCGGCCGCTGCGCCTGCGGAAGCTCCTGCGGCGTTTCCTCGACGCCTGCGACGCGGTCTCCTACGCGCACAGCCGGGGCGTGCTGCACCGCGACCTGAAGCCCGAAAATATCATGCTCGGCAAGTACGGCGAGACCCTGGTCGTGGACTGGGGCCTGGCGAAGCGGATCGACGCCCCCGAGGGTTCCGACTACGGCACCGAGGCGGCCATCCCGCGCTCGTCCGACAGCGGCTCGCACCTCACGGTCGAGGGCTCGGCGATGGGCACGCCCGCGTACATGAGCCCCGAGCAGGCGTCCGGCCACCTCGTCCGGCTCGGCCCGGCCAGCGACGTCTACAGCCTCGGGGCCACGCTCTACTGCGTGCCGGTCAACCGCCCGCCCTTCGTCCCCGGCGACGGGGACGACGCCGACGCCCTCCTGGGGCGGGTCCGCCGCGGCGAGTTCCCCCGCCCCCACGCGGTCCGCCCCGGGGTCCCCTTCGCGCTGGAGGCGGTCTGCCTGAAGGCGATGGCGCTCGCACCCGAGGGCCGGTACGCCACGCCCCGCGCCCTCGCCGACGACGTCGAGCGCTGGCTGGCCGACGCCCCCGTCACGGCCTGGCGGGAGCCGGTTTCGGCACGGGCCGGCCGCTGGGTCGCGCAAAACCGCTCGATGATGGCGACGGCCGGCGCGGTGATCGCCGTCGCCCTGATCGCCGCCGGGTTCCTGGTCGTCGTTGAGTCGCAGGCCAACGTCAAGCTCGCCGGCGCGAACCACAAGCTTCAGGCCACCCTCCGGCTGGCGATGGACTCGGTCCGGTCGAACTACACGGGGGTGAGCGAGGACGTCTTGCTGAAGCAGCCGCAGTTCGCCTGGTTGCGCAACCGCCTGCTGCGAACCCCGCTGGAGTTCTACCGGCGGCTGAAGGACCTCAACGCCGGCGCGGGCGACTCCGACCCGCAGGCCCTGGCCGCGCTGGGCGAGGCGTGCCTCCGCGTGGCCGCGATCACCGACCGGATCGGCGTCAAGGACGACGCCCTGGGGTCTTACCGCGAGGCGCTGGAGATCTACACCCGCCTGGCGCACGACCACCCGTCCGAGCCGGCGTACCGGGCCGGTCGCGCCGAGGCCCTCGACGGGCTCGGTTCCGTGCTGCACGCGACCGGGTCGGCGGCCCAGGCGCTGCGGTCCAGGCGCGACGCGCTCGGGCTCTGGAAGGCGCTGGCGGCGGCGAACCCGTCGGACCTCAAGACCCGGGTCGCCGAGGCCGCGTGCCTCAAGGCGGTCGGAGTGATCGAGACCGACGGCGGCCGGTTCGAGGACGCCTTGCGGGCGTATTCGCTGGCAAGGGGCATCCTCCTGGCGCTGCTCGATGACTACCCCGACGACCCCGCGCTGCGCTCCGAGCTGGTCGGCTGCCTGAACCGGATCGCGTCCGTCCAGGCGTCGAGCCGGTCGATGGGGGAGGCCCAGAAGACCAACGCCGAGGCGCTGGCGCACCTGGACAGGCTCAAGGACGCCGCGCCCGACGACCCGAGGTTCCGGTACGAGGCGGCGACGTGTTACCGGTACATCGGCGGTTTGCAGTGCCGGGCGGGCCGATTCGAGGACGGGCTGGAGTCGTTCCGCCGGGCCGGCTCGACCCTGGAATCTCTGGTCAAGGACCACCCGGCCGTGACCCAGTTCCGCATCGACCAGGCCGCGAGCCGGCTCCAGATGGCCTGGCCCCTGCAAAAGTTAAGGCGGCTGGACGAGGCGAAGCGCGGGGTGGGGGTCGCCCTGGAACTCGTCGAGGCGGCGGTCCGGGTCAACCCCAACGTCACCGGTTACCAGTCCCAGCTGGCCTGGTGTCACGGCGAGATGGCGAATATCGACGAGGCCGCCGGGCGTTTGGTCGAGGCGCTGAGGTCGTTCGAGGGGGCGGGGCGAATCTGCCGGAAGCTGGTCGAGGATCACCCGCAAAATTTTCAATACAAGATGGATCGGGCCATGAGCCTCATCAACGTCGGCCGTGTGCAGGGGGCGCTGGGTCGGTGGCCGGAGGCGCGGGAGACGCTCAAGGGCGCGTGCGAGGTGATCGGCCCGTGCGTCCGCGAGCGGCCGGACGAGATCGACCTCCGCGCCGTCGAGAGCGAAGCGCTGTCCGAGCTGGCCCAGGCCCTCGTCATACTCCGCCGCCCCTGGGGGGAGGTCCTGGGCCACGCTCTGCGGGCCAAGGACGCCCAGCGGCTCGTCTTCGACAGGTCGCCCGAGTCCGACTGGTACCGCCGGACGCTCGTCCGGCGGTATCACGTCCTGGCGCGGGTTTACCGTGAGCTGCGCCGACGCCGCGGGCGCCGCCCTGGATTGCCGCCGGGTCTCGGCCGGCGACGCCCTCGACCTGTTCGACACGGCCGTGGACCTCGCCGGCTGCGTGCCGCTCGTCGGTGTCGACAATGCGGGCCCGACCCCCGCCGAACGCGACGAGCGCCGGGGCTACGCCGACGAGGCCGTGACGACCCTACGCCTGGCGGTCGAGGCCGGCTTTCAAGACGCGAACCGCCTCCGGACGGCCCGGGCGCTGGACCCGCTGCGGTCGCGGCCCGACTTCCGGCGGCTGGAGGCGCGGGCCTGGGACGGGGCCTTCCCGGCGGACCCCTTCCGGCACTGAACGGACGACGGCCCCCGCACGGCCGACCACACCAGGACCGTTCACCCACCAGGCAGGCGAACCGTCATGGACATCGGGCCGATCCTTACGCCAACCCTGCGCGTCCTCAAGGGCGCGACACCCGTCACGCTGTACGAACTCGGGTGCCCGCAGAGCGATGACATCACGCTCCTCTGCTTCGGGCGGTTGTGAGCCCCGGGCGGTCGCGCCTGGGTCGAGAAGGGCG
>JAABUK010010594.1_pt1 | contig 12257 bp, 11 predicted proteins | sample 5559141 | NCBI WGS metagenome assembly JAABUK01 (sample SAMN10711869, study PRJNA513367) | rock metagenome | isolation source: Antarctica rocks | place: Antarctica: Victoria Land, Pudding Butte nord | collected 2016-01-03 | reverse complement strand
TTTGTCTAAAGCAAATGAGTTTTTCTTAGTCATAACAGAGCTACTAACACAAATAAATAAGGGCTGAATGAACAGTCCCTGTTTTATCTTTTTAAAATAGAAATTACTTGTTATTTCTACACAATTATTCAAGGCAAAGATTACCCCTTATTAAAAAGAACATAATCTATTTTCCTTTACCTTGTGCCATCACTCTCAAGGTTTCTGCGATTATAGCTATATCTGCTGCAAGCGTTTGATGATTTAAATAAAGAAGGTCTAATTGCATTCTCTCTATCATTTGATCCACGTTTTCTGCATATCCATATCGCACTTGCCCGATAGAAGTAATGCCTGGTTTAACCGATAAAAGGTTTTTATATTCAGGTGCTTTTTCAATAATTTTTTCAATGTAAAAAAGACGCTCCGGCCTTGGCCCCACAACAGACATTTGCCCAAAAAAAACATTTAAAAACTGGGGCAGCTCATCTAACCGGTTTTTTCTCATAATTTTCCCCCATGCAGTTATTCTCGGGTCATTATCTTTAGCTAATTGCGGCCCTTCACTTTCAGCATTCATATACATGCTTCTAAATTTATACATACAAAAGGGAACACCGTTTTTGCCTATGCGCTCCTGTCGGAAAATAACATTTCCCCCAGACGTTATTTTTGTTACGATAACAAGTAAAGCCAAGAAAGGAAACCCTGTTATCAAGGCTGCAGAAGAAACAACAAGATCAAAAATTCTTTTTAAAAGATTAAGGATATACGGGTTAAAGTTGCCGTATATATAAGTAATAGAAGAATAAACTGGTATATAGTTATTAACAGATTGAGCAGACACAGAACGTTCATCTTCAGATTTTCCAATAGTTTTATATAGCTGGTATTTCCGGAGCTTCATTTAAAATATTACAAGTATAATCTATTGAATTGACAAATAAATCCAAAAGCTTAAAGGTATGAAGACGTAACAGATACTTTTTTAGTTAAAATATCTATAACAATTTAATAATCTTATTAAAGTGAAATACAATAATCTAACGCATGATTAGAAGAACTTTCATAAACAATGTAAAGAGTCGGGCCTATAAAAATAAATACTTTTATCAATTTAGCACAAGCACTCTTCAGCCACAACTGCATTTTTCTCAGGTGTATCCTTGATACCTGCTGTACTCTGTCATATTCGTCTAACAGGTAACTCAATTCTTTTATTTTAACCTGGTAATTAAAATATATTTCATCAAGGGCCTGTTTGTTATTTTTAAGCTCTGTTATTTTTTCCACCATTTGTATTTTTCCATCAGACGGTATTTCTTCCATTTTTTGAATGGCGTCTTCCATCAGCATAGCAAATTGCCTGTGTTTAAGATTGGTAATGTGAGGTTTCATATTAAAATATTGAATATCAATAAAGTGTTTACCGAAACTTCAAAAATTGTTTTTTGATGTTACTATATTATTAAGAAGCAGTTATGCAATTGTTATTAAATTCTTATTCAAATATTATAGAGAGTATAAAAAATATTGCAAAAGATTGAGTCTGTTTAATAAGAACATTTTCCCTGCTTTTATCTGCTTCTGATTAATTTTTGCAGCTACATTTACCTATGGAAACTATTATACTTGCTTCGCAGTCGCCGCGCAGAAAACAATTATTGGAATGGGCAGAAGTTCCTTTTGAAATTATTATTAAAAGCACTGATGAAAGCTTTCCTGCAGCATTAAGCATTGAAGAAATTCCGGTACACATAGCAAGGCAAAAAGCTATTGAAGTAAAAAAATATATTTCCGAAACAGATAATACCGAACACAACAATAAAACTATTCTTGCTGCAGACACAGTAGTTGTTCTTGATTCTAACATTATAGGAAAGCCCGCAGACAGGCAAGACGCAATAAACATATTAACCAGGTTATCAGGAAAAACGCATAAAGTAATTACCGGCGTAGTGCTGATGCACGCAAAAGGGGAAATTGCTTTTGCAGACGTCACTGCAGTTGAGTTTCATACGCTTACTTCTGACCAGATAAAATATTATGTAGATAAATACAACCCGTATGACAAGGCCGGCGCCTATGCCATACAGGAATGGATCGGCGTGACAGGCATAAAATCTGTAAACGGAGATTTCTATAACGTAATGGGATTGCCGGTAAGCAGAGTAGTGCAATGTCTGAACCAGGATTTACAGAACCACGATTGATTGGATTTTTTAAAGATTAGAAGGAAAAAGATCAGTTCTTATAATTAACTGTCTTAAAAAATTTGTGCTTCTTTGTGTTCTTCGTGTCTTAGTGGCTCAAAAACATTTTTTATATTATTTTTTGCTAAAGAAATTAAAGCGTTGATATTTAAAGAATTTTCAGCTTATGAACGAACGCCTTCTTCAATTTATATGGCAGTTTCAGTACTTTAATAAAAATGAGCTGCAGACCACACAAGGCGATACACTGACTATTATCAATCCCGGAAAATACAATACGCACCAGGGACCGGATTTTCTTGATGCAAAGATTTTAATTGACAATACTACCTGGGCCGGCAATATCGAAATTCATATTAAATCTTCTGATTGGACAAAGCACAATCATACTGCAGATAAAAACTATTCAAACATTATTTTACATGTGGTATGGGAAAACGATTCGGATATCTTTTATGAAAATGGGTCTGTATTGTCAGCCTTATCTCTTCAGAGTCTTGTACCTAAATTATTGTTAGACCGTTTTAGAGAATTGATGCTGCACGAAGCATTTGTTCCCTGCGATGCGTATTTGCCTGTTTTCGACGAAATGAAATGGCTTGCCTGGAAAGAGCGTGTAGCCGTAGAACGATTGCAACGCAAATCTGCTTTGGTATTAAACCTGTTAACCGAGGCAAACAATCATTGGGAAGAAGTATTCTGGTGGTTGCTTGCCCGCAATTTTGGAATGAAGGTAAACGCTGATATCTTTGAATCAGTGGCGAGAAGCTTATCTGTTAACACCCTTGCAAAGCATAAAAACCAGATACACCAGCTTGAAGCATTTTTATTAGGCCAGTCCGGTTTACTCAACCACGATTTCGACGAAGATTATCCGCAGCTTCTGAAAAGAGAATACTTGTTTTATCAAAAGAAATACCAGTTAAAGCAGGTGCCTGTAAAACCGTTTTTTCTAAGAATGCGACCTGCAAATTTTCCTACCATAAGGCTTGCGCAATTAGCGATGCTTGTGAATAAGTCATCGCACTTATTTTCTAAGATTAAAGAAACTGACTCTCTTACAAATGCAAAAGAGTTGCTGAATGTAACGGCCAACGACTACTGGCATTATCACTACAAGTTTGATGAAAGCGGCAATTATCATCCAAAACAATTGGGCAGGCAAATGACAGAAAACATTATTATAAACACCGCTGTCCCTGTTTTATTTGCGTATGGTTTATTAAATAAAGAAGAAACGGTAAAAGACAAAGCGCTGCAATGGTTGACCGGGCTTGCTGCTGAAAAAAACACAATTACACAAAAATGGACAACATATAATGTCAGTAATAATAATGCATTGGAAAGCCAGGCATTGATAGAATTAAAGAATTGCTATTGCAACCCAAGACGCTGCCTCGAATGCGCCGTAGGAAATGCTATCTTAAGGAACCGGGAGGGTGGATTCAGTCATTAAGTCAATAGGTCATTAAGGAAGTCCTATTGAATACCCAAATGACCCTTACCTAATATCCATGACTTAATGCATCAATGACTTATTGCTCCAATGACTCAATGACTTTCTTATCACCACTTAAAATCCACGTCCTTTTTCATGTCGGCGTTCAGGCTTTCAAAAACAGGGCAGGTTATTGCTGATCTTTCTAAAATTGTCCGCTGTTTTTCGTCGGCCATCGCATCTTCAGGAAATTTTATCAAAACTTTTATTTCTCCGATTCTTCTCGGGTTGGTTACCATAATCTTAGTAATCTCTACTTTAGTGCCTTCGAGATTTATATTCATATCTCTTGCCTTAATTCCCATTATTGTTAACATGCAGGTTCCTAAAGCTGTCGCAACCAAATCAGTAGGTGAAAATCTTTCTCCTTTGCCCTGGTTATCCACGGGAGCATCGGTTTCAATCACTGTTTCGCTTTGCAAATGTGTGGCAACTGTTCTTAAATTTCCTTCATATATTATCTGCGATGTCATTGATAGTAATTTTGCCCTAAATTTACAGGTAACTAATCAAATTAAAGTGAAGAATATAGTTTTTGCAGTTTTATGTACAATGGTAATAACAGCAGGTTACAGCCAGGGCAAAGATATACGTGCGCAGAAAAAAGAAGACAAAAAAGAGAAGATCCGCCAGTTGATTGTGCAGGAAGAACAGGGCGCGATCATTTATCAAAAGCAATCTGTTTTTGGTATCAAGCTCAACACCGACGGCTACGGAGCATTCTATGAGCTCGGCCGTTTAAAAACACCGCGTAAATCAAATTTGTATAGTTTTGAATTGGGCGAAAGAAAGCATTCTAAGGAAGAGAAAATCACCTCTGCTGACGGAGGTTACTTAAGCAACCCGTATGTTTTTGGTAAGATTAATAACTTTTATTACGCCAAATTAGGCTATGCCCAACAACGTCTTATTGGCAATAAAGGGAATAAAAATGGTGTGGCTGTCTCCGCACTTTATGGCGGCGGCTTTAGTGCCGGTCTCTTAAAGCCTTACTATTTAAAGGTTGCTGACCAAAACAACCAGGTTATAGATGTGAAATACAATAATAACGACGATGTTTTTATTGAGGATCCGAGTTCAATTTTAGGAGCGTCAGGATTTAGTAAAGGTTTTGGTGAAATGAAATTTACTCCGGGCGCATTCGTAAAAACTGCTATGCGTTTCGATTACGGGCGATATAATGAACTGGTAAGCGCTGTCGAAGTCGGGTTGAATATAGAAGTGTATACAAAAAAACTTCCCGTAATGCTGCTTAATAAAGAAAGGCAATTATTTTTCAATGCGTATGCCGCTATTGCCTTTGGGAGAAGAAAATAAGAGAATAAGGTAAAAGATATAAGATATAAGACAGAAGAGAGATAAAATTCGTTTGGGGTAACTTCAATCCCGGGTAATTATTTTTTTTTGTCACGGCTTACACTCTTTACGTTTTTCCCATAGTAAAAAAGTTTTTTCAACTTTATATTCTGCCCGGGCTATGTTTTTTTTCTCTTTAATTATAAGACCTTTGCTTTTGCTGATGCTTATTTAATAAATATCAGGTTTGAGGCAGTACATTAATTATTTTAAAAATTTGTGAAGTATTCCATGCAAGAATTACCGGTAGTTGCTAAAACAGATCCATCAATTTCTGCGATAAAAAAGCCCGACTGGCTTAGGGTAAAGTTGCCGATTGGCGAAAGTTATAAACATGTGCGCAAGCTTGTAGACACGCACAAGCTTCATACCATTTGTGAGAGCGGAAACTGCCCTAACATGGGTGAGTGCTGGGGTGAGGGAACAGCTACTTTCATGATCTTAGGAAACACCTGCACCCGGAGCTGTGGTTTTTGTGCCGTTGCTACAGGCCGCCCTGAAGCGGTTGACTGGGACGAGCCGCAAAGAGTGGCAGAAGCGATCCATCTGATGAAAGTGAAGCATGCAGTTTTAACAAGTGTAGACCGCGACGAACTCAAAGACGGAGGTTCCATTATCTGGTCCAATACCATTAAAGCAGTAAAAGCTTTAAACCCAGGCACAACCCTGGAAACTTTAATTCCTGACTTTAAAGGATATGCAGACCAGGTGCTGCGTATTATAGATGCTGCGCCTGATGTGGTAAGCCATAATCTGGAAACGGTAGAAAGGCTGAGCCGCCAGGTACGCATACAGGCCAAATACCGCAGAAGCCTCGAAGTGCTGCGCATGCTAAAAGAAGGCGGAATGAGAACGAAAACAGGTATAATGCTCGGCCTTGGCGAAAAAAAAGAAGAAGTCATCCAAAGTATGGAAGACCTTGTGGCCGCAGGTACCGACGTACTGACACTGGGCCAATATCTGCAGCCAACAAAAAAACATTTGCCGGTTGCAAGATTTGTACATCCAAACGAATTTGCTGAATTAAGAAAGATAGGCTATGAGCTGGGATTTGATTATGTTGAAAGTGGTCCGCTTGTCCGTTCTTCCTACCACAGCGAGCGGCACGTTATTCCCGGTTATGGACGGAAGAAATATGAAGAGGAGAAAGAAATGATGATCGCAGATTACACGGATTAAAAAGTGTAAAATGACATGGATTTAATGGATTAAAAGGATTTAGGGAGCAAATATTTCTAAAGGAAAACAAGCGTATTTATGAAAGATCCAACAACTTTTTTAAGTTTTTAGCGGAATAATAGTAAAGAAGTTCTTTTACTGTTATTTTTATTTTCTTTTCATTTCAGCATAAACAAAATATAACTTTAGCCTTTGATTTTCTAATTTAATTAAAAATATATACATTTATAATGTCTTATACACCTAATAAGCGCCGGTACGAATCAATGGAATACAGGCGTTGCGGACGCAGCGGTATTAAGCTGCCCGCGGTATCTCTCGGCCTGTGGCACAATTTCGGCGACATAGACCCCCTCGCAAATTGCCGCGCTATTTTGCGTACCGCTTTCGACAGTGGCATCACTCATTTTGATCTGGCAAATAATTATGGACAACCTGCCGGATCAGCAGAAGAAAATTTTGGAAAAATTTTCGATAAAGATTTTCGCAATTACCGTGACGAACTTATCATATCAACAAAAGCGGGGTGGAAGATGTGGGAAGGCCCGTATGGCGACCTTGGATCTAAAAAATACCTGGTGGCAAGTTTAGACCAAAGCCTCAAAAGAATGGGATTGGAGTACGTAGATATTTTTTATCACCATCGCCCCGACCCTGACACTCCGCTTGAGGAAACGATGTCTGCTTTAGACTCAATAGTTCGCCAGGGCAAGGCGCTGTATGTCGGTATCTCCAGCTATAAACCTGAAGAAGCAAAGAAAGCAATTGTTATCTTAAAACAGTTGGGAACACCCTGCTTAATTCACCAGCCAAAATACTCTATGTTTGAACGATCAATAGAAAATGGATTGTTAGATGTATTAGAAGCTGAAGGTGTTGGTTGCATACCTTTTTCTCCGCTGGCACAAGGTCTGCTGACAAATAAATACCTTAATGGCATTCCTGAAGATTCAAGGGCGGCAAGACATTTAGGCAACGGAGCGATGGAAGAAGATCAGGTGACAGAAAAAAATATAGAAAAAGTAAGGCAGCTAAATGAGCTGGCAAAAGAACGCGGACAAAGCCTTGCTCAAATGGCACTTGCATGGGTAGTAAAAGATCCGCGGATTACATCGGTATTGATTGGTGTCAGCAAACCTGAGCAGGTAACAGACTCCATTCGTTGCCTTGAAAACTATTCTTTTTCTAAAGAAGAGCTGGAAAAGATAAATAGTATTTTAAAGTAAACTGCAATCTTATTAATTTTAGAAGAAAATGTTCAATATTCAACTTTCAATGCTAAATAAGTATGGATTGAGTATTGAACAATATTTATAGATCATTTGCAAAAACAATGATAAAAGTATTTACAATGATAAAAAAAATGTTCGCTTGTTGTTTGAGTATATTTATAATTACACAAACGCTTATAAATAAAGCAACCGCTCAGGAAAGTCCGACAATGGATCACACGGCACTGTATGTTTTTGATTTAGACAAAAGCACGGCATTTTATAAAGATGTGATGGAGTTTAAATTGGTATCAGAACCATTTAAAGACGGTAAACATTCATGGTTTAATATCGGGCCAAACAGTAAACTGCATATCATAAAAGGAGCGGCTGATGTCAAAGAACATGATATAAACTCTCACTTTGCCTATCATGTAAAAGATCTGAAACAATTTACCGATCATTTGGATAAAATGAATATTAAATATGGTAACTGGAAAGGAGATTCGAAGGAGCCACAGTTGCGGCCCGACGGAGTAAAGCAAATTTATTTCCAGGATCCAGATAACTATTGGATAGAGGTTAACAATGACAAGTCTTGAATTAGAAACTTTAAATAGTTTACCGTTTTTTTGTGCACTGCAATTAACACAGATTTCGTTTTCTTCATTGTTAAAGTGGTTTGCTGTATTGATTTAATATTTAGTTTTAGAATTACTTATTAAATCAATAATATGCGTATTCTTTTCGTTGTGTTGCTTGTTAGCCTGAGTTATTGGGGTCAGGCTCAAAGTGATGATTATCCTGATTACAGAAGTAAAAAAGACATTTTCACCCGCATTATGGAAAAGGATGTCCGCAGCGATATTGCATCTTACAGCATGGGCGGCATTGATGAAAGCATAGGAAAGCTTCCCTTAAAAACGCTTCCTATAACAGCGCTTAGAAGCAATTTTATTTCTTTCGCCGACAATAATATACAGGTTACCATTATCGGCGGTGTGTTTGATCCATCTAAACATAAGTTAGGTTATTATGATGAAAAATACCTTGTAAAGATTGATAACAAAGCTTACTTTGGAAACTATAGTAAAGTACCCAACACAACTATTCAAAATGTAACGGTTGTTATAGACAATGATACAGTTCCTATTCCTCCGACAGCTTTTTCTGATTTATATAATCCTGTTTTTTCTGTTACAGAAGGCGGGGTTCAAAAATCAAACAATAAAGTATATCTATCTGCTGATGGCCATAAAGTTTATGTATACATGCTAAAGCAGGAGTCAGGCGGCAGCTACGAGGTAACGTGGGTAATACAGGACAAAAAATATTTGAGAAGGGTGGTGGATTTTGGGTTTTTAAAATAAAAAGTCAAGTAACTTTTTTATTGACACTATCAAAATAGTAACAGAATGCCATCATTTGATTTCAGAAGAATAAATTGCTTTGATAACATTGAACTATTTTCTTCTGAAAATGAAAATGCTTATTTCCCTTTTCATTACCACGACTTTTTTTGCGTTTCTCTCATAACTAATGGAACTGAGATATTAAAAAATACAGAACAGGAATTTATTGCTCCTGCCGGCTCTATCAGTATTACTCAAATCAATGAAGTGCACCGCAATTATTCATTAGCTGAAAATGGATATAGTTATAAAACAATTTATATCAACCCTGCCATTCTTCAGTATTTTAATAATGGCAAACCGGTAAATGCTTTAGAAAGAGTAATAAACAATAAGCAACTATTTCAAGGTCTTTCCGAATTATTTGATAAACCGGATGCCAACATTAAACTATGGGAAAACAGTTTTAAAGCATTAGCCCGATTTGCCGTATTGCTAAATCAAAAGAATATATGGGCCGCTTCCTTTTCACTCATTGATGAAGTATATTGAGTCATACCCTGATAAGCCAATTGACACCGATTGGCTATGCCGAAAATTTTGCATGAGCAAATACCATTTTATCAGGGAATTTAAGAAAGCCAAAGGCGTAACTCCTCAAACATATATTATGCTTTACCGCCTCGGAAAAGCAAAAAAGATGCTTATAGAAAACGCCCCGTTAAAAGATATTGCTTACCTTAATGGCTTTTGCGACCCGAGCCATTTTACCAACAGCTTTAAAAAATATTTTGGCATCGCGCCGGGCAGGTATCTAAATTCCTGAAACCACTCTTGACTACATGAGTCTTGCTCTTATTGCGTTTATTAAAAAAGCAATTTCATACAAGTGTTTTGTTATTTGTAATGTTACTATTGTATTGTGGCAGCAAATGTTCATTTACAAATAAGATATTTTAACATGAGAATATATATTCTTTTCCTTTACACCATTCTTGTTTTTGTTTTTACCTCTGCATATTTCATCCTTATACCTGGCAAGGCACCAATCCTCCCGGCAAAAATCAAGCTTCATTTAAAGATTTTAGAGGGGAAAACACTAATAGCATAGAAGTACCTAAAGGCAACTTGCTGCTCGTCTCATACAATATTACAGTAACCCAAGGCACGCTGCTCCTTTCTATTGAAAATAAAAGACACAAATTATTTCAAAAGACATTTTCTGCCCAGGCCGATACCGCTGACTTGAAGTTTTCAGCCAGTGAAACGGGTATGTATAAAATTGTTGTGCAAGGAAAAAATGCAACCGGAAGCTTTGATATAAACTATAAAGCTGAGGCACTCAAAAAATACAGGTAAAGACAAATAAAAATATAGAGCTTTTTGGCCTGATGCTGCAATTAGACAATGGGGCGGATTTTTTGCGCAACACTGATACGGTGCTTATTGATAATAAAAAAGCTACCTGGCGCGACTGGTATGCCTTAACTGTTAAAAACTATTTGCGTTACAAACCATTTGACAGCTGTACTATGATGAATACTTACAGAAGATTTTTGGGTGAAGGATTTTACAATGATTTCTTCGTAGACTTCTTATTACAGACAGATGAGGTGCCACTTGCAAAAATCAATGCTAATACTGATAAGGAAACAATACTGACGTTTTCGAAAAAAGGAGACTTTGAAGAAGCGAAAAAAAATGCTGCTGAATTCCTCGATATGTTTAACAGCTTTTATAAAGAAACACACTTTGAGAATTATCTGAATGAAAATAAAAACTATTATGACCAGATAAAAGCAGATGTCGAAAAGAATGTACCCTCTGATCAGTTTCTTCCGACAATGGAAAATTTTTACCAGAAGCAATTCAATGCTTACTATTTGATACCGAGCCTAAACATACTTACAAGCATGGGTTTTGGCAAAACGAACAGGAATACAAAAACGATTTATAACACTTTCGGACCGTTTAGTTTTCAAACATTTGATACTAAAAATGCAGACTTAGGATTTAACTTTCCTGAAAGAATCCGCGGGCTTTCGGTTCATGAGTTCGGGCACTCTTTTGTAAATCCTGCCATTGATAAAGTACCAAAAGCTCTGATTGACTCAACAAAATTTCTTTTTACACCTATTAAATCAGAAATGAGCAAACAGGCTTATCCTGCATGGAAAATATGTCTTTATGAACACTTTGTAAGAGCAGGAGAAGTTATCATAGCCAGAAAACTTGGTAATGCAAAAGAAGCAGAGAAGATTTTAAAGGATAACGCAAAAGCAAAATTTATTTATTTGCCAACAATTGTAGAAGAACTGGAGAAATACGACAAAAATAAAAGCGTCTACAAATCGTACGATGATTTTGTGCCTTTGGTTATTGAAAAATTAAAAGTCACTTATAAACGATAATCCAAATTATAAAAACAACTACGCTATCAATTGTATAATACAGGAAATTAAAATAGGAGAATAATTAGCCATGAAAAAAATTGCTGCATTTCCTCTGCTAATAAGTGCATTATTAGCATTATCACAATTGAAAGCCCAGGATGGAAAAATCTACGGAAAAGTAAAAGGCAATGATAGTTTAATCATTGGCGCTACTGTTACACTTCGCAACTTACCTAATTCGGTTTTGGTAAAAGGTACTGCTGCAAATGACAGAGGTATATATGAATTGAATAATCTTGATACGGGCAATTATATTTTGAATATAACCTACCTGGGTTATCTGCCTTATCTGAAAAAAATAAGGTTAACGGAAAACAGTAAACTTGTTATGGAGGATGTTGCGCTAAGTAAGGATAAATCGAATTACCTGCAGAATGTCAAGGTAGTATCGCATAAGCCATTTATTACGCGTTCTGTTGATAAAATGATTATAAATATTGAAGGAAGTGTTTACAGCAAAGGTGAAAATGCTCTTCGCCTGTTTAATGTTATTCCGGGCGTACGTGTAGACCCGTTAAGCGGCATTAAGTTTCGAGGCTCGCAGGGAGTAACGGTATATGTTGATAACAGAAAAATACAATTATCAGGGCAGCAATTGCTTGATTACCTGCATGCCATTCCTTCAGAGTCGATTAAATCTTATGAACTGCAAGCTGTTCCCGGCGCGTCTTACGATGCTCAAAATGCGGGAACGGTTATCAATATTACACTTAAAAATAATTATAAATACGGTTTTTCGGGAAGCATTGGGTCAAGCTATAAATATACCCGTTACAATGAATTTGATGAAAACGCCGCATTAAATTATCGTGTTGGCAAATTAACCTTACAGGCGAATTACTATTTGTATCGTGCTAAGCAATTTTCTGATGATGACCAGATTCAACAGTTTAAAACATCAAATTTGTACAATCTGCAAAATAATGCATGGACTTCTGATGTAAAATTTCATAGTGGTAAATTTGGATTTGATTACAGGATTGATAATAATCAGACAATTGGTGCCAATTACGATT
>JAABUK010010592.1_pt1 | contig 12258 bp, 20 predicted proteins | sample 5559141 | NCBI WGS metagenome assembly JAABUK01 (sample SAMN10711869, study PRJNA513367) | rock metagenome | isolation source: Antarctica rocks | place: Antarctica: Victoria Land, Pudding Butte nord | collected 2016-01-03 | reverse complement strand
CTTGAGAAGGATCTTTGCCAACGAACAATCGGTTTGCACCTCCAGGTAGCGGTCGGGGGAGGTGGCGAGACGGCGCGGCACAGCGATTGGCATTTGCAATCCAGAAAACGTCTCAAAAAGGTGCTCCAGTAAACGAAATGTGTGTGTGTGTGTTCTTCAGGTGGCAGACCTCCAGGAAGCGATCGGGGGAGGTGGCCAGCGGCCCGGGGCAGCGACTGGCGTTCAAAAAACGATGATGCCCCGACCATCTAAAAGCATTTGATGTGTAGTTTGCGATGGTGGCTTCTCTGGAAGGGGTCGCATGATGTGGTCAGTGGTGCGGCGCAGCGGCTGGCATTAGGAGAACGGAAACCATCTCATTGAGCCACTTGAAAAAGCGGTTGTGTCTGTACTTTATCCGGTGGCAGACCTCCAGGAAGCGGTCCGGGGAGGTGGCCAGCGGCGCAGCGCAGCGGGCGCAGGCGCACGTGAAGAACTTGGTCTCTGCCAGCAGCTGCGCCCGCACCGCCCGCGGCTCCAGCAGGTTGATGTACTGCATAGTGAACCAGATGATATGAGCAAATGCATTAGATACCAGAACGGATGTGTGACCTCGGGCTCTGCCAGTAGCTGGGCCCGCACACCCCGCAACTTCAGCAGTTGATGTGCTGCAGAGGGCAAATAGATCCAATGAACATAACGGACGTATGAAACCTGGATCACAGGCACGCTCGCACTGCCCGCGGTTCCAGCAGACTACTGTACTGGGAAACGAAACGAAACAAACGTGTACATTTGAGGCCATCTGGAGCTCACTGGACGCATGCACGAGGAGCACATGCTGCGGCCTCAGATGCTGCCCCTACACCTCATCAACCCCTCCACAGTGGTCGAACTGACGTTGACTGATTTACTGTCGTTGTCAGCACCATTCCTCACCTGCACGGACAGCTCCTGCCCCTTCTTGATGGACTCCACAGCCCGTACCTCCATTACATCGCCTGCTCGCGACACAGTGCACAGTGGACCTTTCGCGGTTGGCTGGTGCAACACCTTGCGTCTGAAGCACGCCCTGTGGCCTCAGCAACGACATTCTGGAAAAACGACATTGTGAAAGAGCGGCCACCACAGGAGCTGTGACACAATGAAGCGCTCGTGCTGGGCGACGGTCCAACATGCCAATCCGTGATGCCGTGTGCAGTTGAGCACCTGTCGAGACGTAGCAGCAGCTGGGGGCGCAGGAGTGGTTCAGCATGCTGAGCGCCTGCACTATACGGTAAATTTGCTTTAAAAAGTTTGCTGCAGCAGCTAGTCACATAGTGAGAAGCAATGTCGGGAACGTGGCTGAGCGACATGCACATCGCTCAGCCATTGCACCACTTTGACGTGATACATTCGGCAACCACCAGTACCACAAATAGGCTGCCACAGCCGCCGCCGATGCTGCTGTTGCTCCTGCTGTCTCCTTGCTGTGGCTGCCCCGCAAGGCACAACACACAGACACTACGCCAAGAACCTGCCAAGCCCTGGTCCGCATTTGCAACGAGGAGGTTTTGATGATTGACAATTGTCATCAAAACAACACCAGAATGTAATGAAGCGCTCGTCGACTCACCGGGAACATGCCGAAGCCCTGGTCGGTGTTGCTGCCGGCGGTCGCGCCCATGCCGTGCGCGTTGCCATTGACGGCCGCCGCCATGCGGCGCAGCAGCTCCACAGAGCTCGGCGCGTAGGCGCCCGCCTGGCGTATCGCCTCGCGCAGCTTACTGCGGGGCAGCGGGCAGGCAGCACATCGATGAATGACGTGCGCTCTGAAGATGCATCGGTGCAGACGTTTGGGTGTGGAACTTTGGAAGGAAGAAAACCAGCCCAGTGCACAATGTGCCATTTAAATTTCATTGAGCATAAGCCAGCTGACGTCTCCCGTGGCACGGCGTCTGAGGTCTGACGAAACATGCATCCTCGTCTGATGGGCATTCAGTGCATGTGTGGCGCGGCCAAGAACAAGCCTGCCACAGAAAGCCTGCAAGAAAGAGCCGACTGACCTGCAGGCCAGCGAGACGCTGTCGCGCCACGCGGCGGGAGTGCGCTCCCAGTGGCTCAGCAGCGCGTCCACGTCCGCCGCCCCGCACTGCACCGTCGGCACCCGGGCCGCTGCGCCGCCGCCGGCCGCGGCGCCGGGCGCCGCCCCCTCATCCGCGCCGCCGGCCGCAGCGGCGGCGGCGCCGGGACCGGCCTCGCCTTTGGAGGCCACGGCATCGCCACCCTGCGGGGCACCCGTCGCCGCGCGGGCAGCCTCTCCTGCTGCCATCGCGCCGCCGCCAACCGCCTTGCTGCTGCCGCCCGTCGCTGCCGCGGGCTCAGCCTCCAGGCTATGCAGCGCATCCAGCTCCAGCACGATGCGCAGCAGACCAGCGTCGCAGTCGGCAGCCTGTGACGGAACACATTCAAAGGTCACTGTGGCTGGAGTGACATTTCTCGCGATCTCCTAGGGCAGAACTGAGCGTCTACAGTGTGTGCTACAGCACGACACTTCTGCTACCTAGTCACAAAAAGGATGCACAGTATGCACAGGGTGCAGAGTGAGGGACTGCACCTGCACGATTTCTGGGAGCGCCGGTAGAACTGGGCCTGTGCGTGCGTCCACGGCGGCGCGGGCCGCGCGGCAGGCACCGCCGCAGTAGCGCGGGGCAAGGTCCTCCGGGAGCGCGCCGCCGGCAGCAGCGCCGCCTGCGGAACAGCCCTAACAGGAACACCTGAGCGCTCAACCCAGCCGGAAAGTGTCGAGCTCCCGGCTCGGGTGTAGGTCCGTATTGAATTTTCTTTTATTTGGGCGTTTGCGGTGGCCGCATTGTCCCAGCGCTCTGCGCAGTGCTGGAAAGTGCCTTGGTTCGCGGTTCCGACCAGCCACGAAGCGGCCATGCACGAAGCAAGCTTGGAAAGTTCCAATCAGCCATGCAAGGAACGCGCCTGGGAGGGGCGCGAAGCAGGCATGGCAGATGCGCGTCATGTACCGCTCGCGTGGAACTGCCGCCACGGCCCGCTCCCGCAGCACCAGCTCGCCTGCAGTGGCAGAACGTTCATTGGATCATGCAACTGATGCATGTGTCTGCTCGTATCTCAGCGCGTGCTGCAAACAAGCTGCCTTGCCTGCCGCAATGTCGCGGGTGGCCATGACGTGCCGCCCCAGCCGCTGCGTGAAACCGATGCTCCAGGGCACCGAGTCGCAAGCGACCAGGGCCTCCACTGTTGGCAGCGGCACAAACTCCTTCTTGGCCTGCGCGCAAATAAGGCGATCTTCAAAAAGTCTACCGATCTGGTGCACATTGCCAGTCCGTTGCTGGGCAACGTGTCTGAAGCACGCCGCGGGCAGCCGCATGAAACTACCGATGCACAGCACGGGCGATGTCTTCGACAGTGCAGGCAAATGTTGTGGGCTGTGGTAGCGGACTATGTGCAAGGTCACCTTCTTCTTCTTGTTCTTCTTGGCAGACTTGGAGGGTAGCCGCGCAGCCGCCGTACTTGGCTCACCGGCGCCACTTGCGGGCGTGCCGTTGCTGATGCCCGCTCCCTCTCCTGCGAGTCCTATGTTTAAGGTGACACACGCCCTCACGCCGGTACAACTGTTGCAGCATTTGAATTTGACGCATTACAGCACACGGCGCACCTTGTGACGGCTCATCGAGCTGCAGTGCATTGACGTCATGCTCGACGTCTGCGCTCTGCTCAGCAGGCTTGCCCATAATGTCGCTGAGGGTGTGTCGCTGAGGGTTAACTGGAGAGGCAGTCAGAGCCTGTCTCAACGCAATCCTCTATCCAGTGATGAGCACGTCCAGCAGGAACTCCCTCGCCGCGAGCTCATCCTACAGCATGCTTCTAGATGAATCCTCTATCGAAAGCGCAACTGGTCCGCAGTCTCAGCTGCAACGGATGACAATATGATGCATTGGGAAGCATGCCTGCGCCGGCCTGCGCGGTTCCCTGCCACACAAAGGAGCCCCCGTTGAGACGTTGCACTTGCCAAATCTTGCAGCTGCAGGCCGGCACGAGTTCCGGAAAACGAATGACGCGGAATAGGCAGCACTCTTTAGGACGTTGCTGTAGCTCAGCCGACATGGCAGTCCGCTTCAATCGCAGCGGCAGCAGGCGGTCGGCCGGCTGTAAGACAGTAGCTGCAACACAATCACATTGAGACTCAGTTTAGAACCAGATATGCAATCTGACTGGACGGAAGCTTTCAGTTGGGCCATGATGGCTTGTGGCACAGTGGCATGCGCCACTCTGGCATGCGGCGTCACAGCAGGATATGGTCGCTACTCACGCAGTGGCTGGGGAGCAATGGTGCCTGCCAGGACCGCCTGGATCGTGAGTTCCAGTGATCCCCTGGTGTGGCTCTGAACTGACAAAGTGTTCAGCAACCTATCTGAGAAGCTCTCTCGCCAAATGCCGCAAAACGCTGCGTCAAATGGTGCAGGCGCAGGAGATATGGAGTCTGCTTATTCCGCTGGCGCTGCTGGTCACATCAGACCGCGGGACGAGGTCGAAGTGCCTGTCCCGGGCAAAGACTCTGCTTCTGGCCATGCTTTGTTTGCACTATACATACAGGTGGGGCCGGCCACTGATGTCATCTGGTAGCCAACTTGTTGTCACAGCAACATGCGCAACAAGCATTCAACTGCAGCAAGTGCCAGCAAGAGTGGATGGTCCCAATGCCCAGGCTCTTGTGCTGCTGCCGCAGGAGCCTCATCTACCCTTTCCGGATACGCAGCGGCAAGCCGACGCCTGCAGCCATCTGCCTCATGGCGGCAGCCTTCTGCACCTGCAACGGTCTTCTGCAGGTGATGCCGCAAGGTCACAATCTCTGCCTTAATGTTTTACTGCCAAACCCGCACGGCCATCGGCATTGTTGAAAGCCACCGCGATCTTGCACCACAATGGAAACAAAGTCCTACATGACCCGCTCTCCCGCAGGGCTGGTGGCTGTTGCGCGAGGAGCCAGCCGCGGACGGTGGCCTGCACAGCTTTCGCTTCTGGGTGGGCTGCGTCTGCTGGGCGGCCGGTTGGGGCATCAATTTTCACTCCGACGCCACGCTGAGGGCGCTGCGGAATCGGGGGCAGCGAGGTGCGTTTGCGGCCTGCCATCCTGTTGCGATTGCTGAGTGCTGGGTGTCTGTTGACGTGCATGCGAGGACTGTTGCAAACAGCTCGGTGGCATGTTGCTGGCATGTGCGTAATGCATTGCTGCAACTGCGTCTGCGTTCATGTGCTGCAGGATACTTCATTCCGCAGGGTGGGCTGTTCTGCTATGTGTCGGGGGCAAATTTCTTGGGCGAAATATTGGAGTGGAGCGGCTGGGCACTGGCGGCGTGGCGGCTGCCGGCGGTGGCTTTTGCATACTTCACAGCATGCAACTTAGCGCCGCGAGCGTGGCAGCACCATCGAGATTATGTCCAGAGGTTTGGCAGCTCGTATCCGCCGCACAGACGAGCGCTGATACCTTTCCTTTGGTAGTTTACACACATACGTCCTTTCACACAGCGATACCATCAGCAATGTACAGCAAGGTGGAAGTCAAAATGCCGGCCCAAAACGGCCGGAATCTTTGCTAAACTAACCATCAGCAACCCTCCGCTGGACGAATGTGAAATTTTCTCCTCCGACACTGCTGCAGAAGTCGAACGAAACGGAAAACACAAACCCCATTGTTCCAATCGTCAAGTCTCACCGCCACACCCTAAATCAATTGTGCATTCCTGGAGGCGCGGCCCCGTCAATTTGCGGCGCCTGGGCACAGGCGCTCGCAAGGGTCCGCGTTGATGATGCAGCCCCATAATGCAAGCAGTACACATGTCGCTCCTTGGACGTTCTGTAAGTCATGCACAATCCTCAGCTGTGCGCGCTTGCGTCATGGATGCGCTTGACGTCGTCGAATGCGTCGCTCCACATTGCTGCGATCTCATTGAACGGCGCCACCAGATTCCATGGGTTGGCCCTCTCGTCGCGCACGTCGTCAGGGTCTGTCTCGTCGTCATCTGCGCAACAAGCGGACATCTTTAGCAAGGGTCGGCTCGCGGAATTTTGGCACGCGGGGCTGCATGTGCCAGTTGGTTGGGCGTGCGCATGCGCATATCAGTGTGTGCAGCACTGCAGAATGCAAGTCAAGTCATGTGTGCCAACGCAGGTCAGATTTGTCTGCGCAGGCCGCTCACAGGGTATGTCGAGTGCCGCCTCCAGCCTTGCGACTGTCGCGAAGTTCTTCCTGGTCTGGTTGCAGTCGAGCCCAAAAACGAGGAAGCACGCCTCCGCTTCCTCGCCGGCCAGTCCATTGCAAGCCTCGATGGCATCCCTGCAGAATATGGGGTCAAATGCAGGACCAATTTCTAATATTTTAGTCTCAGCGAGAAAGGATTGCTTGCCACTTACAAGTACGACCTGCAACCGTGCAGCCTCGTAAGGAGCACCGTTCATGAGTACGACAGGGGTGCAAGCCTGTTGGCGTTTCGGAGTGATTGGCACCTTGCGCTGAAGAGGTCGATCTCGCCGCACGGCGGCAAGCTCTCGAAGACAGGCCTGTCAGGCTGCTCCGGCGCAGACCCGAAAGGTCGCAGGCAGGCCACGGGCGAAATCCGGGAGCTTTTGGTTCTCAGGGAAGACCGAGAAAATCTCGGAGCCAGGACCTGCGCCGGCCGCATGAGACATCGCGACACCGCGAGACAGAGTTGCGACATGATGAGCGCGCAGAAGCGTGTGCAAAGGGTAAACTGAGCAAGGGACGGGCCAACTTCTTGACCAGTCACGCGCGCCAGCAGATGAATCTCGTCGCGTGAAATCTTCATTGATTTTGCTGAATGTACAATTTTTCCAGCGCAGGGCTTTGATGAGCGTCTGTGTGAAGAGACTTGGTTCAGGCCCGGACGAGAAGTGGCTGTATGACTTGGCTAAAGTGATTTTCGCTGCCACCAATCCTTGCGCCTTCAATTCTAAGGCTGCAGTCACTGCAAATTGGCGCGATTCTAGATATCAAGGCTCAGATAAGCTCCGCTGAACAGGGCAAACAAATTGGCAAGTAATTCATCTCGCTTCCACAGTTGTACAGAGCGCTCAAGTCAGTCCACAGACCATTGGCACCCTCGTGCTGGCGCCTGCGCAGCTACCATCATGCGGCCAGAGGGCCCCAGCGGGCGGCGCAGACGGGCGCAATTTGCTCCCCACTCGTCGTGATCAGTTCCTGATCTTGTTGTACCTGCAACACGGACCCAGATTCATGTGGCCGATGCCAACTGAAGAATTGCATACCACAGGGTAGGGCCACCAGCGAGGTACCACCCGCCATCGCGGCGATTATGGGCTGCTGAGAGCATGCAGCCGCACCGCATGCGGATGTCAGCCCTCCCACATACACAAAGAAGCAAGCACATGCACGAAAAGAATCAGGTTTTGGTACTTTGAGCAGTTGATTTTGAATACGTCGGGAGGAGCAACTTACAGGGCGTCGATCTCCTCCTGGTACTTCCTCTGCAGCTGGGGGCGCTTGAGCTTGAAGGTGGGCGTCATCAGGTCCTCCTCGATGGCGAACTGGTGCGGCTCCGCGATGACGCCCTTGATCAGCTCGAACCCCTGCGGAAAGTTCATGGGTTGGGTACATAGATCCTGCGGACGGGAGAACTGGTACGGCTCTGGGCGATGTCCTCGATCAGCTCGAAGCCCTGCCATGCATGAGCCACACCATTGGATTTTTATATTGTCACGTTGCGACGTTGTTCAGGGTCGCCGTGCAAGGTGGGGCGATGACACCCTTGATCAGCCGAATGCCGATTTGCCAAACAGCATTGCTGTTGATAAGGGTTGCATCAATTTGCAACTGGGATTGCTACCCGACGGGCCAGCCAGCCGGCGCTTGGCACGGCTGAGATTTGCTGTAGTGCTGGATCGCAGCTGAACCAGGTAGACAGCAGTAGGCGCCAAAGACAGCACAACTGCCAAAATATAGCAACAGCCTGCACAGCGGTTGCACGTGCACCACCCACCTTGAGCTTGCCCTCCCTGCCGGTGGTGTTGAGCTCCTTGAGCAGGAAGTCGGACGTCTTGGGGTCCTTGCAAATGTCCGCCAGGTCAGTGGCGGCACCCGCGCCCTTGGCCCACTCCTGGATCTTGCCCTGCAGGGCGCCGGCTCCATGTCTCTCAGACTTAGAACACCCGAGCAAAGAAGAGCTGCACATCCGGCGTGGGTGATGTAGTGTGTTACGTGCGAGCCTCTCCACGGCTGCCCCCGACCTGCAGCTCCAGCGTGCACGCCTCTTTGCGCACAGCCATGGAGGCTTATGAGAAATGGGGGCCGGCTCCAGAACCAGCTGGGGATACCAATAGGTACTCTCCTTTTTAGGGACTCTTTTAGGGACTCCTATTTAGGGACCCTGTTATAGAACAGCAATCGAGCAACACACTTCGATGGGCATGACGACGGTCTCCAGCTGGCTCTCGGCACTGATGCCGTACACTCAGATCTGCCCCGATCTGCCTCTACAGTCATGGTTGGTGAGTAGAGACGCCAGGATTCACATCTCGATGGGCACCACCACCGCCACCAGCTGGCTCTCGTAGCTGTTGCACCCAGGCCTGCTCCACATCCATGCTGCTTGCTCTCTATCCTTGTTTGTGACCAGGAAAGTCAAGAGCAGCACCTCGATGGGCACCACCACCGCCACCAGCTGGCTCTCGTAGCTGTTGCCGTACACCCAGATCTGCTCCACATAGCCGTTTTTCTTGAACACGGCCTCCACCTTCTCCACTGCGATGTACTCGCCTGCGTGTCACAACAGCACATCTGAGAGTCATATTTATGCAAGTGCACAGCGAACGTCTGAGAGCCAGTTGGTAGGATTGCGCTCGGCGAGAGCCATCTGCAGCGGAGAGCCTGCCGCGATACGGTCACCCAAACTCATCATCTTTTTGAACTTCACATTCACAGCAGGCGGACCAGAGGCGCACCCTGCGACAGCTTGAAGATGTTCTTCATGCGGTCGGTGATGCGCAGCGCGCCGGCGGGCGTGATCTCGCCGATGTCGCCGGTGTGGAACCTGATTTCAAAACACACAATCAAGTGTGCATGGCTTTGTTTTGGTTTCCCCCATGCTTGAGAGCGCTGAGGACATTGCTATGAGTGTAACATCCAACGCATCAGTTCACGCCCTCGTATATTGCTGAAAAAACGTTTCTGGGAGAGAAAAGCCAGGCTCACCAGCCATCCGCGTCCAGCACCTCCTTCGTCTTGTCCTCCTGCTTGTAGTAGCCGGAGAACACCGCCGGGCCCCGCAGGCACACCTGTGGGTTGTAGGGGGTTTGTTGGTGCGGCGCGCTTGGTGCCGGACAACATTTGGCACTCGCTTTGCGCCAGAGCTTTCCCTTGGAGCAGGTCCATGGCAGGGTGCGGCAGCTGAGGTGGCAGCTGCTGCTCGAGGAAGTCTCACGACTGGCCCTCAGGCTGAGCGAGGCGAGGCTGCAGTGGGGCACTCGGCGGTACATAGAAGCTACCAGCAGGCTGTAAAACCCCTAAACAACACCATCAAAAAACAATTTCTCTTCACCTCGCCGCGCGGCGGGTTGGCGGTGGCGTCGTAGTTCATGTCTGGCACGCTCTCCAGCCGCAGGCCCAGGCACGGCATCGGCGGGCCCACAGTGCCGGCTTGCTCCTGCAGCAGGCGCAGAATGGGTCAGACGCTCCCAACAGGAGTTCGCAACGAGTTCCACCACGGTCTGCCCCCGACAACACTGCAGGTTTGCAGACGCCCGGTTTCGTCACATGCCAGTCACAGAAAGCACAGCGAGCGGCAAGGGCAAGGGCCAGGAGTGAGGCTGCGCAGTGCATGTAAGCTCAGGTTTGTCTGGTGCTCCACAGCAACTCCCTCACCTTGGAGTCGGGCATGGCGAGGAAGAAGGCAGTGCACGTCTCTGTGAGGCCATAGCCTTGCACAACGGGGTGCAAACATGCATCCCAAAGAAGGTGTGCAACAGAGGGAAGAGAACGGCGCCGCACCTGGGAGTCGGGCACGGCGATGAAGGAGGCAGCGCATGTCTCCGTGAGGCCGTAGCCTTGCACCACGGGGCAGCACATGGTGACCTTGAGGAAGTCCTCCACATGACGCGCGAGCGGTGCGCCGCCCGTCACGATGAGCTTCACGCGCCCGCCCAGCCGCAGCTTGATCTTGCTGAAGACCAGCTTGTCGAAGAAGGGCGCTGCCTGCGGCCAAAGTGATGTTGGGTTGAGCCTCATGTTTACGAGGCTTGATCATCCTTGACAATGGCACGCTTGCACGAACAGCTCCCTGCCAGATTGAGCTGGACCGATGGCAGTAAATGGTACACTATTTTTCAAAGCCAACGTGCAAATGGCTCTGCTGTGCATCAGGAGCTGACGCTGAACATGGCCAGCGCATTGCGCATGTCACTGCACGCGCTGTGAGGCTGGAGGGAGGCCATGGATCAAGGGAGGTCATACACGAGGTGCCTGTGGGTACTCACTGCGTGCTGCGGGTAGCCGCCCTCAATGTAGTGCAGCTTGCGCTTGAAGCCCCAGTCGAAAAGGAACTTCTTCAGGCCGCCCGCTTCCTGCATGTGCATAACACCACCTGAGCGTCTCCACTGTTGATCCAGCACCTTGGCAGACACTGCCGGAGGTCTGGCCTGCCAGTGAGCCACAGCACAAGGACACCGGACTGGCCACGAGCTGTCTGTTGCAGCACGGGACGGCATGCATTTCTGGTGGCCCGCCTGCTCAGATGGAACAGTGCACTCGCAATAACAGTCACTCGCAAGCGCTCCGGCAACGCCCACCTGGATCTTGGCCAGCACGCCGGAGTAGATCCGGTCGAACACGCGCGGCACGCCGATGAAGATGGTGGGCTTCAGAGCTCCGATGTCGTCCACCAGGCCCTTGATGTCGCCGCGCCAGAAGCCGACCTTGGCGCCTGTGTTTGCCACAACGCTTGGACTTTGCCCGTGTTTTGCCACAGGCAAGGACCAGATCTGGAGGTCAAAGTCAAGGTTGCGTCCGCATGCCAGGGTCGACAATGCCAACAGCAATGCTGGGGAAGTCGTATGGCAGCGTCGGCGTTTTGCATGATTTGACAGTTCCAAGTGGAAGTTGCTAGAGAATGAATGGTAGTTTGATATTGGGTTTTATGCCCACCCAGGTACAGGAATGTCTCCTCCGCCGCGCGGTCAAAGATGTGCGCCAGCGGCAGGTAGGACAGCATCACGTCTTTCTGGTTTACGCTTTCGCCGTTGCCGATGTTGGGCGCGATCTGGTCCAGGAACGCGACCGTCGCCGCCACGGTCGCGATGACGGCCCGGTGCGTAAGAAGCACGCCCTGCGACGACAGCCCGGGAGTGCATGCTTCAGGATCATATGTCCGCACAGAGCCGTCCGTTTGCAGCGGGTGTTCACAGACATTGGTGGCGCTGGCCGCAAAAGCGTCGGCATAATAGTTCGACAGCGTGGCTGTCCAAGCAGCCCCTGCCCAAAGTCCCTCCCTCGACAGAAGTGCATCGGGTGCCGTACACTAGACGCGAATGGCCCTTCACGCACCTTGGGGTCGCCAGTGGTACCGCTAGTGTACATTATGGTGCAGAAGTCCTCCGCGGCGGGCGGCACCGGCGGCGCCGGGTGCGCCTTGCCAAGCGCCAGGAACTCCTCGTATGCGTACACCTTGATGCTCCCCAGCCTGCTGATCTCCTGGCGGCACAGCACATCAAAAGCACATCAAAATCGGCATGGCAACATGACCAGCCATTCGATCGGTGAGGGCCCATACAGCAAAGCGCAACTGTGCGAACCATGGCGACAGCGACATGCACGAAAGCACGAAGTTTCCGCTTGGACCTGGACAAACAGTCTATCTGCTGACGACAGGATGCTCAACATCAGACCAGCCTTCGAGCTGCCACTGGGGCATGACTTTGGTGCAGCTGCCCCGGGGCACCTCGGCGGCGGCCTAGTAGACATCGCGCCAGTACACGACCGTCTAGATGAGCTTCAGCACGTGCGGCCGCGCATGTGGCAGCGTAGATAGTCCTTAAACCATAGGAGGCTCACCGCAGCGGCGGCCTGGTCGCTGGCGCCCCAGTACACCACCGTTTTGACGAGCTCCAGCACGTGCGGCAGCGCCTTCGCAAGGTTGGCCAGCTTGTCCGAGGCGGCAAACACGACGGACGCCTCCGAATGGTTGATGATGTACTCGATGGCATTCTCACCCAGCGAGTCGTACAGCGGCACGCAGTACA
>JAABUK010010589.1_pt1 | contig 12260 bp, 17 predicted proteins | sample 5559141 | NCBI WGS metagenome assembly JAABUK01 (sample SAMN10711869, study PRJNA513367) | rock metagenome | isolation source: Antarctica rocks | place: Antarctica: Victoria Land, Pudding Butte nord | collected 2016-01-03 | reverse complement strand
ACAATGTTTTGTGAATGCGCCAACTTTGCTGTTGTGTGTAGGGAAGTGCATACGTATGCACAAAATTGAGCTCAGTCAAGCTGAGATTGGATAACCAACACTACTGTGTGGCTTTGAATTCCAACCTGATGTCACAAAGTACTGCACATAAGCAAATACACCATACCTACTTGTGATCCTCACCTGGCGGCTAGCTCTAAGGCATCTGCCCTGTCATCTTCTTCATCATTACTGGTTGTTGCAACAGACTCTTGCGCAGGCGGCCCTGTGATGCAGACAAGAACATGAACTTGTGCTTTGCCAGTGTGTCATGACTCGCATTGGGTCTGTTTGGCAAACATCCAAGGGCTCGGGATGTTGACTGAGTCATGAAAGACCACATTGTAGTGCCACAGTGGGCCACATTCAGTGTTTACTGAGATCAAAAAGAAAGGTAGCAAGCCCTGCTTTTCAGACATCAGAAACTGATTCTCAGCATGATCAACTGCAGACATGGGACAGCAAGTAAGTCAAGCCCAGACTATACATGTGGCAATCAGGCGGGGTCAGGATGAAGCTCGCCTTGTGTTACACCACAAACAGTGTGAGCGCAGGCTGAACTATTTGAGGCTGAGGACATACTTTCAGGCTCATGCTCTGGCTCTGACAGTAGCTGCTCTGCAAAGGCGCTGACAGGTATCCTTGCACTGCGTGTGACCTCCACAGGTCCTTGCCATGTTGTTATTGGCACCGCCTCTGCTTCAGGGGCATGCTCACCAGCTGTGTTGATCCCTGTCAGTGACAGCGGCTGTTTGAGGAGCAAGGAAGCCACATCAAGACTGTATGTTGCAGCAGCTAATGCAAGCTCAAGATACACACAAAGAAATGACTATATACCTCCCAAAGATCCACAGAGGTCAAACAAAATGGCCCGTGGTGTGTATATTGGGTTACCCTGCAGCACTCCCAGAGTTCTGCATGATACGCAGAGTCCGTGACACAAACGCCATGTCAAGAGGTTGCGCAGGCGTACATGTGAGTCTTCTCCCGAACGGAATAGACAGTCAGAGTTGATCTGGGCTGCAACGGCAGCTGTGGCTTCCTTCTCAGCGTAACCTAACAGGTCATCCTGGACTGATCAGCGAGATGTTGCAGCACGGCTAACAGAAATGTGTTGACCAACAGTTCAGAATTGTGAAGCAAACGGGCTGCATAGCATTGCTAATTGCACCTGTATATTCCAGTAGTGTGCGCCGGCGAAGTTAGCAAAAGAGCCGAACTGCAAAGTTATAGTCTCGTGTCGGGCCATTTGGATTGACGCACACAGTTGTTCTGCTCCCCTGAGTTTGCTTTACTACAACGTTACAAACTCCTCAAGGACCAAGGAAGCTATCACGACGCACAGCGCAAACAAATTTGCAAGCAGTCTTGTTAGGTCAAACATCGACCGGCTTAATTAGGCTTGACAACAGTTGTCTTGGGGCTCAAGTTGGATCCCAGACTTTGCAGTTTAGGTACAGAGATCTTTTGTTCAGCATCGCCAGCACACGGTGCCCAGGTATGCTGCAGCTTTACAGACATGCCACGCTAGCTTCAAAAGTGCAGCAACACTGAAAGGCATGAAGAGCATGTTCAGACTCATTCGAAGAGTTGGAACTCGACCTTGAGTTCTTTGAGGCTTGCAATTGCAAAGCTCAAGTGATACTGTTTCATGACGTTCAAGTGTTGCACCACTGCTTACAGCAAATAAACTGAAGGGTTGAAGCACTGTGGCATCAGCTACACACATGTATGACACAGCAAGCACTAGAACACAAACCCAGGCATCAATGAAAGAAATCTGCAGCATAGTACTAGTACCCTTAAGCAATGCACACTTGCAGTACATCACTGTGCATGCAGAGCCTGCTTCAACGACTGCTTTGCTGAGGCCGGCTGATACACGTCAGCATCTTTGGTCCTTCTATACACTCTGTACATCGGCTCATCCCCAGGCTGTGCACCAGGACCCTCAGTCAAGAACACAGACCCAGTCCCAGCAGCAAACACCCCCTTCATCAGCGCCGTTGCATCCCCAGCCAGGGTCCCAACAGGAGCCTCGCCCAGCGGCACAGGTGTACTATCCACAGCAGACCTGGCCTTGTGAGACAGCAGCGTCCAAGATGTCTCATCATCTCTAGTGGTTCTGGTGGTGCGTTTGCTGCCGGGCTGAGTGCCCACAGCAAGGCTGATTTTTGCACTGACAGGGCTGAAGTCAATGTCGCTGGAGGTGTAGCGCTGCTGCCGGTGGTGCTGCTCATGCACAAGGTGATGGTCATCATCTGCCAGTTCTGCCCCTAGGGTCAGCTGTAACCTAGCCGGCGCCTCAACCCTGGCATCTGCCGCACTCATGGGCAGAACAAAGGGACTGCCATCTTCATTGTCTGCAGCCTCTGTGCCTATCACGGTTGACTGAAAGCCTACAGCTGCAGGAAGCGTGTACTCAATGACAGAATCATCATCTGCAGGTGCTGTCTGCTGTGCGAGGGTGGGTGATTCAGAGAGGGCTGTTGTGTCTTGGCCAGGCAAGTGCAGGGCTGCTGAGGGGCTTTGCTCAAAGGTGGCCTGAGGGTCTGACTGCTTCAAGCTGCCCTGCACTTCTGCAAGCTTGTGCGTCAGCGTGTCCAGCCACTCCTTCTCGGCAACCAATGCTTGGGCCAGAGTCTCCTGATCCTGCAACCACAGATCACCATTGACCACACAAGCAACCAAGTTATGTTTCCTGTCTCCAGGACTCAGCAGAGGACAATTTGTACACATTGGTAACACTGATATGCTATGTGTCAAACAGGTATGCATGCAGAGGAGAAAGTACACATATCATACAAAAGGCGATGGCTCCAAGCTGAACAAACTGAAGACCCAAAAGACAACTGTGAGCCCAAAGGTGCAGATCACAACGCGCTTCCGACACAAGAGATAATCTCTAAGCCTCATAGCCAGACAACAAGCAAGGACAGACATGAATGAACAGGCCAGCTTGCCAGCTACAAAAGCCCTGGCACTGGCTGTGTGCAGCTGTCACTTTCCAAGACTAAAACGCTGCATGGCAGGTGCAAAACAGAGAAAGAATGACCTGCTGCCAGAGAGGGCCCCCAACAGCATGCCCTCCTGTGCCCTGACTGGCCCTGCTGCTGTTGCGCATCATGGCGTCCAGAGCCAAAGACTTGAGGGCAGTCTGAGCTGCTAGGGCTGCCAGGTCAGCCTGCAGGGCGGCTTGCTGACTGCTCCAGCTCTCAGCATCAGCACTGTACTGCTCCTGCATGGATACACAAACATCCTATAATACTTGGCTTCTCATTGAAATTATTGCTGAAAGGCATGGGTTTGTTTTTTTAGTATGGACATCCACTGTACAGCTGATGATCCACTCAATTGCGTGTGGCAAGACAAGATTGAAGCTGCACCAGATGTGCTTAAATCTCATGCCACACCGCAACGGTTGATCATGCATGCACAACAGCTGGCTATGTACAATGGTCAGCTGCTCAGGAATGTTGCAGCAGCCACGTCCAAATAGGCATGCTCCTTGCTGTAAGATGGAAAGGTATTGGCAAATGCAGGCATGCAAGTCTGCAGGTGTTTACTCTAACAGCCTGCAGGTCATCATGCAGAGCCTTGAGCTGCTGCTGATGCATCTGCTGCTCTGCCATGCTGCCTTGCCTTGCCACCTGCATGTGCATTACATTGTTAGTCAGCAGTGAACTGTGAAACAGTTGCCAGCATATGAGCGTGGGTGCACAATGTTTGCAGACAGAAAATTGAGCGTACACATGACTGCGTAGATCCCAGCAGACTGTGACTTGCTTTGTCACGGTGGATTGCACAAGCTCACCCTTCTGCTGCACTGGTCAAGAAAGGCTGCCAAAGTGAGACAACACAGGCACCCTGAAATGGCTGTTTATGTCAGCCGCACAAAAGGCTGGTATGGCACATGATTCAGTCATGTCAGCAGCTGCCAACTTTATGCATGATCATGAAGGAACAATAACAAACTTGATTGTGCCTGTATACCTCTCATTTTGTTGTCCCAGTAAGAGATGCAATGCAAGCCAACTGTGAACCTGCACCCCATTTTGTCACAAGGCAACTTACAACATTTGACCTGGTCAGAACAAGCCCTGCAAAAAGGTTAGAGCGCACCTTGATCTCTTCAGTAGGGGCAGCCTCAGACCAGGTTTGCGCCAGTTTCTGCACCTCCACCTCAAGCTTCTGGCATCTCTGTTCCAGCGCACTCACCTGCCACCAGATACACATCAGACTAGGGACTCAAACCCCGTGACAAATCAAGGCTTGAGGGCTTGTCAGGCAAGTGAGCTGCATGTTTTCAAGTTTGTGATCCACAAACAAGCAGCATGAATGACTCTGGTGTGCTTGGTGTTTGGTCTCACACTGATCATGGTCTTCATAGCCAGTACAGCAGGTAAGGGTTTAGGGTTGAGGGCCTATGACAAACATGGTTGCTGCATTGAAGACCTGTACCTGCTCATTCTTGCCCTTGGCGGCTGCCACCAACCTTGCCTTTTCTTCCTCCATGTACATCAGTCGCCTCTGCAGTTGACCAACCTGTGCCTCGAGGGAAACTACCTCTGGGCTGCTTGGCCTGGAGGTGGACCTCTGTTCAGTACGCAACTGCACATCATTCACTCATTCAGATGCATTGCAGAAAGGACATTGGTGTGCCTGGTACCCACGTAAGCAACGTTGCTGATCATTGCTTTGTAAAGCCAGAAGCTCACCCACACTGATGTGCGCATGCAACAGAAGTCTGGGTTTTTGTGGGGCTCATTTATGTTAGGGTCCCGAAGTTTTCACCATGGCTGACACGCATGGACACGCAGCAGGCAGGAGTGTATCAGGTGGTGTGGATTGGCTGGGCAACAGTTGTGTGATAAGTCGAACTAGGATGGGTACCTTGCTGTCTGTCTCCAGCTCAGCATTGTGCTGCTGCATATTGGCCAGAACTTGCTTGAGCTGCCCAATCTGTGCCACATGCTCTGCTAGACAAGCTGCATCATGCTGTTGTTCAGTGACTGCCTTGAGCAATTGCTCCTTCTCCAACTTCAAGTCCGCTACTTGTTGCTGTAACTCAGAGACAGCCTGTAAGCATGAGCCCGGAGTGTACAACAGTTATTACAGCCGAAGAAGGGTCGTATGACAGACCCTGTGCCGGCAATGCCGTGTTAGCGTGACTTGCAGTGGTATGTTGACTGATTTTGAGGATGATGAGGCACGCCCAGGTCGATACAGTCACCTTTTCGAACAGGATGCAGGACAAAAAGGCTCACCCAGGACTCCTTTCCAAAGAGAGTGTCTTTCAGGTGGCTGAAGCTTGTGCTAGAGTTGTAAGTGCGCCCAGCAGCCGGACGAAACATGTTGCCTCTGCGGGGCTGCTAAAAAGCGCGGAGACAAGACGGTTGTTGTACTTGCAGTTGCACAGCTTGCCCGCGGAAGTCAGCCTGGTTGTCTGTCAGTCACGTCGTGTGCAGACTGCCTTTCACGCATCAATCTATTGATTGTGCTCACAATTCACATTGCAAAGAGCACAGCAGTTGTCTTGCTGGGCTTGCTGCTCATACAAAGCCTTTGAGGGAATCTGGTCCAGGGGCATCGCCCAGCAGGCCCATTGCAGGCTTTCAATACGGCACACACTTGTTGTCATTCACCAAGCAACAGTCATCTTACAAACAAGTCAATTCACCCAAGCAAAGTCGCCAAGCGAAGTCGACTGACTTGTAAGCTGACTGCAACCCTGATAATGACAAAGCCATGATCTAGATCTCTTTGGTTCCGTGCATGGTTTCTTTAGGGCTTGTCTGGGCTGCTCAACGGCAGCCCAATCGGGTATGTACTGGGTAACTCGGGCAGAGGTTGCTCATGCTGCACCATGGCGGCCAGAGCACCCAGAAGGGCACCCCTGTGCGCTGTGGGCTATATAGGCTTCGTAGGCTAGCTAGCTTCATACAGAAGCACAGTAATAAAGACATGACACTCAAAGACACTCTGTCTAGCCGTCATTTCAGCCCACGTGGACGAAGCTAACAAGCAGATTACCGTCAAATTATGTGAAGGCGACCACTTTCCTCGGCATAATCATCCTGCTTAATTTTGTGAGGTGTCATTTTAAAGGTGTCTCTCAAGCTTCGTGAGCTCGTTGCAAGCAGTCGCCTTCCCAAGTAACACATTCTTGACGAGTCTTAGTCAGACTGTTAGACTTGCTCGCCCTGCAACGCTTCGGCAGCTTGTGACAACATGGCTCAGCACCCGACTTCAGGCTATGTATCTACTACCAGGCCCGGCTGGATTGTGTACTGGGTCACGTTCGGTCTCATGGCCTTCAGCGCCGTCTGCTTCATGGCAATCACTTTGACGAAGCCACAGCGACACCGGAAGCACGGCTGTGAGTAACGGTCAAGTTTTGCACGATCAGTTTGTTTGCCAGGCTCTGCGGAAATCTTACTTTACGCTGCTGTCTGCAGACTGCACAGCCCTGATTGTCACCATCGCAGCCGTTGCGTACTATGCCATGGTAAGATGTCACTCCGGGCACAAGAACGGCTGCGGTCCTCCTTGTGAGCTGACGTGTTAGTTGTCACTCACAGGCGTCCGAGGGGGGTTCTACCTACATTTACGCCACTCATGGTGCAAACATGCGTCAAATTTATTGGGCTCGTTACGTCGATTGGGTCTTCACCACACCTCTGTTGCTACTGGACCTCCTTCTATTGGCAGCCTGTCCCATTGGCACTGCTATGTGGTAGGTTTGCCAGTTTCGGATGGTGAAGAGTGCACAGCGATTACTCGTACTGCTGACACTGTGTATGGGTGCCCTTGCCGGCTGTTGCGAGTGGAAAGCTCTCAGTAGGTGTCAGCTGCCAAGAGTTTGCAATGCTTCACATGCAGGATCATTGCAGCAGATATCTTCATGATTATCCTTGGTCTTTTCGGTGGTGTCAACACTCATAAGTTCAAGTGGGGCTACTATGCCATGGGCTGCTTCTGCGAGCTCATCATCAGCATTGGACTGGTCTTCAATGCCATGAGGTCTGCCATGGCACGTGGTGGTGGAATTTCCAAGGTGTATGCTGGTATGGCTGCATACCTGACCATCCTGTGGTGGGGGTACCCCATCGTGTGGGGTCTTGCTGAGGGGGCCAATGTCATCTCTTCAGATGCTGAGGTAACTCATCCCCTGTCCAGGATCTATCTGCTGGGGCAACAGCATCGTAGCTCTGCTGATTGCTATATTTGACAAACCTGTGCTGTGTCAAAATGCTGTTGCTGACATGTTTTCCTGCTGAAATGATGTGTGTATGTACCCGCAGATCTTCACAATGCTTTCCAGCTCCCTTTTGGCCATATTGACTTTGACCTGCAGGTTGCTGCATATGCTGGGCTTGACATTGCTGCCAAGGTGTTCTTTGGGTGGATGATCATGGCAGCTGGTCCCATCATCACTGCTCAGCAGGACCGCGAATACAAAGAGTAAGTCCAAGCATTTCTTTGAATGTCTGCCCCATTGACCAGTCAAGTAGCGGTCCTGTCCTCTGTACTCGCATGATCCTGATCTGACATGATGTTTGCAGGGGCAAGGGGTATCCATCCATTCTGGATGCATCCATTGATTCACCACTGTCCATCACCCAGACTCAACCCATTGCCAATCCTTCTGCCCAGGCTACACGTGGTCTGCCTACCATGGAGCCTGGTGCCAATGGCACAGCTGGTGGTGTGCCTGCTGAAACTGGCACACTGCAAACTGTGGTGTAAACACTGTGCCCTTTGGACAGTGCATCATGGCGTCGTCCATGCATCATGGCGTCGTCCATGCATCATGGCGTCGTCCATGCATCATGGCGTCGTCCAAAGTTCTCAGTGTGCTCCAAGCAAGTTCTTGTACAAGCCGTTTTTTGGCAGCGGCAACAATGTACAGATGGTAGTGCTCAAACTAGGACATCATGCGTGGCGTGCTGCTCTGGTTAGTTCACATGCAAACAAAGGGCTTGAATATATGTATGTTGATCATGTTGCGTGATGTCCATTGACCTAGTCCTTGACCACAGCGTCTTTCACTGATCCTATGATCGTGATTGTCGGGTTTGCTTTGTGTTAAGTATGTGTGGGTTTGCTCTATGTTTGATGTGTGTGAGTGTATAACCGTGCAATTGCAAGATACTATCCAGACGGTGATACCTTCCTAGGATACTATCTCTGCTAGTTGTTGATCCCCTTATTGAAGTGAGGATGGGATGCGCTTTGTGTCAGCTCAGCACATGCTTAGTTGCCAGAGGACGCCTTACCAGCTACGTTTAAGTAAAGTGTCTCCCCACATGATATTGATTTTTTAATGTGAGCTTGTTCTGAAATGCTACACATTGCCCTGTTGCGCTTGTGTTGCAAGCCATTTCAACAAGGCATATTTATTGGCGACAACTGCACATGCACAATGGTGCACGGTATCATGCAGAGCTACTGGTCTTGCAGATGTTGGGCATGACTCCAAAATGCATGACAGGGACTGAGGATGCATCAGAACTTGAGCAAGAGTGAAGTGGCACCTGCTCACTAAGTGTTTGTGTGAGCAGAAACTTGCATCAGCACTGATACCCTGGTGCTGCGCCTGCAATGCGGCAGTTGTAGTGGTCTCATTCTGCTCACAACTTGCAGAATTGTCTTTTGAAATACAGCAATGGTAAGGTCACAAGCACTATTGAGTGTATCAACTCAGACTCAAGGCAAGCATTGTTTGGTTGGAAAAGAGTGCTGTTTGTCAATCTGAGTTATGAGCTGTGCTGTCTGTGAGCTTAGCAATGAGAGCCTCTTGATCATGCTTTGCCCGCATCAGAGACGCCTCTTGGACATTCAGCCTGTGTTTGCACAGCACAGCCTTGAATTCAGTGATGCCATGACATACTGATTTCAGGATGCTATGAACGCATAGCTTAGTAAGGTAATACCTCTCTAGTTGTTGCTGTTTATCATCCACTTGGGTGTGCAGTTCCTTTGACTTGCGTTTTCTGTCCTGCATGGTCGACAGTTGGTGGCAGAAGCGTTGAAGGGCCTTGGTATCTCCAAGGTGGCAAAAGGTTCAGGAGCGTCAGAAAGGTTGTGTTCAATTGCACTGTGCAATGCTGCCCTTACCTCTTCTAGGGTTGCCACAGCATTTCTGACCCCAATGGCTTTCAGCTTTTCAATTTCGATCTTTCCTGCCTGCAAACACTGAACGTGAGCTGCTGTGTGCCAGAATGTGCTATATTGTCTGACAGCTGAGACGTTTGTGGAGCCTACTTGTTTGTCCAAGATGTCTAGGTATGTCCTGACAAGGCCATTGAGCTGCTCCACCTTGTCAGTCAGGGTTGCGCAGCCCTGCTGCAAGCGTTGTGTTGCTTCATACTTATGGGCATCCAAAACTCGCACCTGATACTCCTGTATGCAAGGAAAGTTTCAAAGGTATAGCTGCAGCTGTGTCGTTATTCTAATCCAGCTGGTCATCATATTGCGGGGTGTGATCCAGAAAGGCGAGTGCATGCCTGATCAAAACAGATCCCGACGTCACCATCTGTCGCCATGCCGGACGCCTGCAAGCTGCACCTTCACCTTCACAATAAGCATCACCCGAAGCTGCAACCCTTCTGCAGACTCGTTACGCGAGCGCGTATCTTGCAGGGGGATAGGCGTAACGCTCGAGTTCAAACGCCAACGCTTTGGTTGAAGTGCAACAAGCATCAGCACCTTGTATGCAAATGCGGATACTCGCATGACGACAGTGCGCTCATGCACACACTCCCTCAGATGCACACGGACTTGTGGTTGCCCCTTGGTGACACTTCCAGGCACCTGTTGTGATGACATTGCTGAGCAGTGACACAGTCAGAGCTGTATGGACGCTCAGATAGCAGGCACGTCCGTGAAACAGGTACAGAAACCCAGATCCGTTTTCTTCTATGTTTGGCCTGCAAGCCTCTTTGTCTGTGAACCTAATCACTACGCTCCGCTGACACTTGCAGCTCACAATAGCTTGCAGCGGCAAATTTGCCGCTGACAAATCCAAGACAGGAGTAGACCGCTCACAAAAGTCTTCCAGAGTGTCGTTCAATTTGGCAAGAAGGCGACCGGGGGCAAAGTACAGTTCTCCAGACACAGCTGGTCAAGCTGAGCTCGACTGCTCAACACTCCACAAGACCTCGGTCTGTGCAAGTCACAAAGCGCTGCAGCCAACAGTAAAGGCCTCCAGCCAGGCTGCAGGTGGCTTGCACTTGCCCTACAGTCATACAGACACGAGCCTACCTCAGCAGGTAGGCTGATCTTGTTTACTTTACAGCCAAACATGCAGCACCATGAATGCTGACAGACTCACTCAGAACAATCCTCTCACATCAGCTGTATGCTGCATGCAGACAAGTAGAGATAGGTTGTTATGGTCATGCGCCAAGCAGCTGAAGCCGCAGCTGGGCACCGCCACGCCTCACCCATTCCCCCCTGGCATTTCCCCAACAGCCAGAGGGCAGTCTAGGCACGATGGCCCCACCCCTCATCCTCAAAGCTCCCGGCTGGCCTTCCCTGGTGCAAATCATCAGCAGCTGCTCCATGATGAGTGCATTACTGCGGCTGCATTGCATGAAGACAGACTGTGCCAAGCGGCTGACGAAGTGCTCCCTCAGCTTCCTGCAAGAAGCGGGGTCGCGGATGCAGCAGCTGTGTTGACCACAACTGCACAGCTGGACGAGTCAGCAGCAGAGCAAGTGCTGGTCCCAGTTCCTGATCAGACACAAGAGGAAAATGCTGAGGCTGAGCTGACTTTTGCTCGTCAACAGCTAGCTGAAGCTGCAGCTAATCATGCACAGCAGAAGGCGATGCTAGAACAGGCGCTGCTCGCACAGACTGCTGATCCACGCTCAGCACAGATTGCACCTCCTTATGCTACACCATCTGCAGCAGACAGCTACAGACCACAGCCGGCAGACTGCACAGCTATTTGCGCTGGCAGCATCAGCGCAAACATGCTGATGCACTATCAGCCTGCTGCTGCACCAGAGACTGGTGTATCAGATGCTACTGCTGCAGGGGCCATTGCATCAGCTTGCACTGCGCCAAACGCTGCTGCTCTGGATGCTGCAGCTGCACACCAGGATCAGGGCAGCAGTCCAGATTGCCTATCAGCTTCATGCAGGGAGCTAGCTCAGGTTGCCTCAGCCCACGCTGCTCAGAGAGCAGAGCTGGAGAATCTCATGCACCGCCAGCTTGAGGCCTCAACAAGCCCAGCAGCATATCGCCAATCGGTTGCCAGCAGTGTTGCTGGCAGTGCTTGGCCACAGCCACTCAGGGGTCCAGGGCTTCCGGCTGCTCACAAGGGCAGGGCCCACAGTAAGCTGAATGTGAAGCCCAAACGGCCTTGGTCAGCTGTAGACACATCAGCTTGGCCGCCTGGGCCCCAGCAAGCTGCAGGGGTGCATCATGTGCCCCCTGTTAAGGCAGTCAAGTGTGAGCCTCAAAGCAGCATGAGGCTACTGGCCCATGACACCACCATTGCCCGTGGCAAGACTGTCAGCTCACACCTCACACAGCCAGCTGAAGCCGTGCTTCTAACACTGGAAGCCAACAGCTTGGAAACAGATGACGTGGCTCTGCTATCAGATGCTTGCTTGACTAGACTCCCTGGACTGGTGGCAGATGCAGCATACAGTGAACAAAGGCTGCCTTCAGCTGCAATCACAGCTGCTCAGGCACCTAATCAGGAACAAGCAAGACATGTGGTGGTAGTTGCTGATAGGGACATGTATGCGAAGCGTCTGGCAGATGGCCTCAGCCAGCAGCCAGTCAGCAGCGCTGCTGTGTCAACATCAGGTGATGAGGCAGCACAGTTGTGCCTGCTGGACAGCCAAGCGTCTATCACCGAGCAGACAGCTGTCTCAGTACTTGAGCCGTCCTTTGATACAGTACATGCCATGCTATCAGCACTGCATCTGCCTAGATTGGGCTTGCTGCAGTCCCAGATCTCAGGCCATGATGAAGCACTGCACATCCAGAGTCCTGTAGTCTGGGCTGTCCAAACTGCTGCTGCTGAGGGTGGTCAGATTGGTCAAGTCAGCCAGTCACCAGGTAACTTATGACAACTTCAGCTCAAGCTGTAGCTGAATCACTGCTGTGCCTAATTCTGCTGTCACAGTGGCGGCATTTGCATTCACCCTTTGGTCTTGGTCCTGCACAAGAACACTCAGAAGGTCATATCAACTCTCAGTCAC
>JAABUK010010588.1_pt1 | contig 12261 bp, 13 predicted proteins | sample 5559141 | NCBI WGS metagenome assembly JAABUK01 (sample SAMN10711869, study PRJNA513367) | rock metagenome | isolation source: Antarctica rocks | place: Antarctica: Victoria Land, Pudding Butte nord | collected 2016-01-03 | reverse complement strand
TAGGTGCTTCCCCATCATATTCCCCGGCGAGCGCATCGGGGAAAGGTAACCCAAATTGATAGAGGCTCCCCAACTACACTGCTGTTAGGGCTGACCACTGCTTCTAGGGCTGAATGCTTCCGATAGGGCTGACCACTGCTTCTAGGGCTGAGCATAAATGGGAGCAGGTAGGCCTCGAGGCATCAACATCCCCAACCCCATTTATGAGGTCAAACCTCGATGTTTTTCAATTATTTTGAAAGCATTGAATTCAGCTCAATCAGAGCTACAATTATGCCTCTCAAAGTATGTTGAGTAGTCAAAGCGCATATGTTGATCCGGGCGGGGGAAGAGGTACTACTAGGTGAGTGGTCAACCAGCGCAGTGAACCTCCCCAACCTCGATTACTAGGTCAAACCTTGATATTTTTCAATTATTTTGAAAGCATTGAATTCGGCTCAATCAGCGCTACGATTATGCCTCCCAAAGTATGTTGAGTAGTCAAAGCGCATATGTTGATCCGGGCGGGGGAAGAGGTACTACTAGGTGAGCGGTCAACCAGCGCATTGAACCTCCCCAACCTCGATTACTAGGTCAAACCTCAATATTTTTCAATTATTTTGAAAGCATTGAACTCAGCTAATTCAGAGCTACAATTATGTCACTCAAAGTATGTCAGATAGTCAATGCGCATATGTTGATTCGAGTCGTGGAAGGGTTACTACTAGATGAGCGGTCGGTCAACCAGCGCTTTGAACCTTTTCAACCTCATTTACTAGGTCAAACCTTGACATTATTCAATTATTTTTGAAGCATTGAATTCGACTGACTCAGCGCTACGATTATGCCTCCCAAAGTATGTACGGTAGTCAGGGCGCATATGTTGATCCGGGCGGGGGAAGGGTAGGTGGGCGGTCATCCAGCGCACTGTGCCTCTCCAACCTCGATTACTAGGTCAAACCTACATCTTTTTCAATAATTCTTGAAGATTTGAACTCGCCTGAATCAGGGCTACAATTATGCCTTTCAAAGTATGTGAGGTAGTCAGCGCGCATAAATCAATTCGGGCGGGGGAAATTGATGGTTTTGATGTTCAAACTGATTCGCGCTAGCAAAACCCTCTAAAATCTCAATGTTCAACATTTTTCTAAAAATGCAGTTTGATGCCTTTGAGTTCGATATTATGTTCGTGAATACAGCTGACTGGAAGGAATAAGACCTGAAAGTTTGAAGAAAATCGGCCCAGGAAGTTAAATGGTACCCAGCCTCCGAAAACAATGGTACCGAGCCCCCTGCTCCCAAGTTCTCGCTTAATTTCCTCTCCAAAAACAATGGTACCCAGGGCTGGGTACCATTACCCATTTGAGATAGCCTCCCCAACCCCGATTGCTAGGTCAAACCTTTAGATTTTTCGATTATTTTGAAAGCATTGAATTCAGCTCAATCAGAGCTACAATTATGCCTCCCAAAGTATGCGAGGTAGTCGGCGCGCATATGTTGATCCGGGCGGGGGAAGGGCTACTCTCGGGGGGGGCGGCCACCCAGCGCAGTGAGCCTCTCCAACCCCGATTACTAGGTCAATCCCTTAGATTTTCCAATTATTTTTGAAGCATCGAATTCGCCTGACTCAGGGCTACAATTATGCCCCCCAAAGTATGTGAGGTAGTCAGCGCGCAGGAATTGATCCGGGCGGGGGACGGTGGTGGCAGCGGGGCGATCGGGCGGCCAAAACCGTCAATATCCCCCATCGCAGTTGCTGGGTCAAACCTTCCTATTTTCCGATTATTTTTGAAGCGTTGAAGTCGCCCGAGCCGGCTCTACAATTGCCGTCATGGAAAGTATCGAGCTCGAGCGCGTCCAGTAGGAATTCGGGGCAGGTGACGGATCGACCGGGGGGGCAGGTGACGGATCGACGCGCCAAGGCGATCGCCGCCGGGGCCGGTGGGCGCGTCACCTGCCCAGGTGACGGTCGGGAATAGGAGGTAGGCTTCGTGCCAGCCTGCGAGGATGGATGTTGATGAAAGCACTTGGTGCATCATGTGCGTCAGCGCCATGGCGTGGGCGGCACATTTATTGGCCGTCCTATTCGCAAGAGGAGTATGCGCTGTTGCTGGGGCGAAGGAGATGGAGGGACGATAGAGGTTTGTGCACAAATTGTGGTACATCAGCTCTAGAAGCAAACGCTGGCGCTGCAGCCAGAGCGGTGCAAATTGTTCGATTTTCAGGGCTGATCGGTCTGTGGAAAAGGGGACGCCATTATTCTGACGTTTCGTTTTAAGGGCTCCGGGTACGCCGTTTAGCCATTCTTCTAGCCGATCCGTGATGGACTGGCCGCTGCATACATTGAAGGTGTCGGAATCTCTATCGTAGAAGGTTGTGTAGGCTATTCGGGCTGCCAATATAAGCTTAGTGTTGTGCAGGTTCCACGTCAGCCAGGTGACATTTTCTCCGAGAGGGGCAAAGCTGGAGCCTGAGAGCATGGCAATCTCACGATCATCGGCCGGTAGACTGCATGTAGTACTGGAATCATGTAGTAGAAACGGCCGGCCTAGTTTCATGCTCATCTTGGTCTCCAAGACGTACAGGGTCCACCACAAGCGCTTCCGCATCTCCTTCTCCCGCCGCGGCATGGACCGAGGAGGCTTCAGGTGGAGGCCGAGCATATAAGCTGTCCGCACCGCAAGACCGCAGGCATTATCCGCCATGTTCTGGAAAGATCCACAGCATAGATAGATGGAGCAAAGGATGTGGCACTGCAGCGTTGATATGGTCGGGCTTTCCAAATCAGTTGACAGGAGCGTCTGACAGCGTCGATAATGCCATCGGCCAGCAATGGTGGCATCGGTGTTGCTCACCATGGCCCTTGAGGCAGCGCTGAGTCCGCGTCCGACGTCTGGCAGCCGCGCCATGCCATACTGCATGCAAACTGCAATGACAATGTCCACGAGGGCGGATGGCTTTCGTTTCTCGTCTGATGTTGCCCACAAAGACCGGTAGTGCTCCTTGAACTCGAGCTCATCGAGAATCGGACACGATGTGTAATAAGATTGCCAAAAGAGGCCGAGAAAGTACTCTTCTTGCGTCGGGGTTAGATATTCACCGGCGTTGATGGGGTCGTCTGTTGGGGCCACAAGCTGATCGGCCTGGTCCTCGGCAGAGACGGTAGTCGGCCCATCGAGCAGATTACTCGCCGAGTTAGGAAGCAATCGATGAGCCGAATGGGTTTGGTGAAAGGCAGACGTCAAGAAGGTGTTGATGCGCCCGATGAAGTAGAATAGCGACGATGATCCGTACCATACCTTCTGTGGAGAGCGGGCAGTGCTGATGTGGATGCCCTCCCAGAATATCTTCGGTCGAGGTTCTTCAAGGTCAAGGTCACCCTTCCCAGGATCTTGGTCATCGGGCAGGGATGACGGTAAGCTGGCTGGCGGCGTATGAAACTGATGGACCGGCTTCTCGGCCTTCCGCTTCTTCTCGAGCTCCAGCTCCTGAACTCGCTGCCTTAACCGCTCGATCTCGCGATAGGCATGGGGAATGGTGACGGATTTCATGGCACCACTGTTGCTGCACTGCCCACCCCTTCCCTTACAATTCGAGCACGGGTGGTCGCTATCACACTTGATGCGATGGACACGGCACCAGTCGCAGGCTCGGGCGACCTGGACTCGTTTCTTCTGCCGGGACCGATGGGGGGGCGGAGAGCTGGGCTGGGGTTGCGGAGTGTCCGGAGAGGTGGAGGCACTGGAAGGAGGCATGCTGACGAAAGTGGTGAACATGATATGATCTTGAGAGCGTGAGATGAGGAGACCAGACGATAAAGACGAGGGGCGAAGGGGCTGCAGGGGGAAGGGGTTCAAATTATGGGATGAGAAGGACAGCCGGCGCGAGAAGTGGTGGTTCTAAGCGGGATGACGGCAGGCTGAGCAGTTCGACACATGAGGGGATCCGGAGCTTATAAGAAGGCGATAAGTGCCACTTTGACAGCTTGTCAGCTTATCAGGTTGCAGGGTTGGAATCCTAACGGGAAGAACTGTACGTTGGTGACTAGGTTCCTGGTTGGCTGGAGAATCTCTCATAATGCTGACTCAGCTTACAAACCCCTGTTAGGTACTGGTTGCCTCAGGTTCTCAGGTGTTCTAACCGTCTGAGAACCTGAGGCAAAGGTACTGAATATCTTATTGTTGGAATTTCAGGTGTGATTTGGTTGGTAATCTCCGCCCTACAAGGCTAGGGGCCGCTAGTAGAGTAATACCGACTATGCGCCTAAGGTAGACATCAATACGATGTCTAAAACAAGGCTCGATGGCAAAAGAAAAAGAAACCACCAGACTGGAAGAAACAGGCGAGACTTCAATTTCTTCCTCGCCAAATTGTTTCCGACCTGGAATCGTTATCGCAGAATCCATTATGGCTTGCTTGCGTCGTCTCACCACAGTAACGACATCGCTAACTCAAAACGAAGTCGGAGTTTATCCCTGGCGTTCACGACAAACGGACATATAAACTTGCGCGTCTTCTCTTTCAAGACAGAAACCAGTCCTCTTCAAGCTTCTCTCGTTGCAAATTCACTTCTGGTTTTTCATTGCAGCAACACTCATCCCTTCATTTGAACAATAACTTTCATTGAGTCTTTGCACATCAATATCATTGCCCTCGCTTTCCTGACCGACAAGTTTAGGAAGGGCCTATCGGGCACCAGCTTCGTCTGAGCTATACATATATATTTATGTTTTGTTTGGGCAAACTCGGCGCTCCCTAGCAGCCTCCAGGGCTACATTCTGCCCTGGTGGCCGGCATGAGGTGCCAAGTAATCCCTCTATCTATGCGACTGAGTCTATAAAGTGGGTGGGTGGGCAAAAGCACGTTTCTAGCCGAATTCAAAGGGATGAAGGATAGAAACAGGAGATGGGAAGCCTATTTATACCCCCGGTTCTCCGCTTAGTTGCCGAGGCTGTTTCCGTGTCAGCCACTTTCCATGACCTTCCATGGCCTCACTCCGCTTGCCGATAGCCTTCAGTCAAGCTGGCCTATTCAAAGTCGCCTTGGCTGCGTCTCTTGTCTCTCACGTCCAGGGGGCACTTTTTGGTTCTTATTTTGGAGTCCCTGGAGACAACGTGACCTATGACTACCTTGTCGTTGGTGGCGGCAACGTTGGCCTCACGATTGCCACAAGACTGGTAGAGCAGAACGCTGGCACCGTTGCAATAATCGAGGCCGTCTCATTCTACGAGATCAGCAACGGAAATATAAGCCAAGTGCCTGCTACAGATGGCTTTTTCGCTGGCAAGAGCCACCATGACTTCCAACTTCTGATTGATTGGGGATATGACACCACCCCTCAAGTGATAAGTGGGAAATACTCGAAAATATGGGGATATATGGAATAACTTGCTAATGTCAAATTCAGGGGGCGTTGAATGAGTCAATTCATTATGCTCGCGGCAAAACCTCGAGTGGTTGCTCTGCCAGAAATTTTATGGTCTATCAGCGCGGCTCCAAGGGATCGTATCAGAACTGGGCAGACGCCGTCGGAGATCAGAGCTACACTTGGGAGAACTTCCTCCCGTACTTTCAAAAGAATGTCAACTTTACACCTCCCGATATGAACCTCCGGTTTGCCAACTCAACTCCCGAGTATGACGCCGAGGCCGCCGCCAGCAATGGCACTGGGCCCCTTTCAGTAACCTTCTCCAACTACGCCCAAGCTTTTGGTACCTGGGCAGCCCAGAGATTCGAACAAATCGGCGTACCAGTCTTCCGCGGGTTCTTGAGCGGAAAGCTGAATGGACAATCCTAATCTAAATTTGCCCTGGATGCCGAAACGATGCATTGAGAATCTTCTCAAACATCATTCCTCACCAAGGGCCTCGAGAACCCTGCCCTCAAGGTGTTGGAATACGAGGTCATATGGGGGCATATTGATATTTTGGTTGTTGCTGTTAGGAGTCTATCTAGGAGAGAGCAGGTGAAAACTCTACTAGCGGGCTTCAGCCCTACCAGCCCTATGAAGCGAAGGTTACCAATTCCCCTATTTCCAACAGGGCTGTGACAGAATGAGCCGCAAGACCTTTACTTCAGAGGTCAGTAGTTCTTCGGATTAACAGCAGAATGCCCGAGATTGGGAAGTGAAGAATATTACTCGCAGCGGAAGTGTAAGCCTTCATGTCTCCGCGTGACCCAAAGCGAAGAAGCATGACCAATGCCGTATCTCTTGATAGAAACACGCGAGTTAGGTTTCGGCAGAGACCAAACGCATAGACCCTTAGCAAAGAGAAAAGAGCCCTCCCTCTGCTCGAACAAGGGGTTCTACGAACGAAACCCTCGGAAATCAGCACCCATAAGAAGGTCCAGCTTGACTGGAGGCTATCGGCAAGCGAAGGTGGCTAGCCGGCTTGGCTCGGCCAATGCCGGCCGCTAGAGAACAAGGAGATTAAGCAGGGAAAAGGGGATAAATAGGCCGTTCCCCCTTCTGTTTCCCCCATCATCTCTTCCTGTTTCTCCATCCCTTAGGATTCAGCCAGAAACGCGCTTTTGCCCCACCCACCCACTCCATAGACTCAGTCGCTTAGATAGAGGGAGTGCCTGGCACCTCAGGGCGGCTTCCGGGGCAAATTTTAGCCCTGGAGACCGCCAGGGGCCGCCGGGTTTGCCCAAACACATATAATATATATTCGTTCAAACGGAGGCGATGCCCGATAGCTGCATATTATAGTACTACGTAGTTGAATACCACGGGCGTGAGGCGCTTGTCAGACCTACACAGCTATCAATCCGAGAGCTTTGTCAATGTGTGTCCTATTCCCGCATTATCCTAGAATTTGTATCTTCATTGATAGAACCTTCATCCGAGAGTTCTAGTAGTCATTTCTGTTGATCAGAAAACATGATCTATGCCAAACATCAAATTTTTCCGAGATTTAATGTTAAGATGTGCGTGAATTAAAGCTTAGTTACATGTAGTTTTTACGTTTCTTTTACTATGATTTTTTATTCAAACTATCAGTCATATTATAGAAATCAATAGTTTGAGTAAGTACATTTAGTAAGGGAAAAATTGATAGATTGAGTCAAACTGTTAGTAGGGTGAAAGTTAGAAAAAGTTAGAAGATATTGTACTGAGTTGGTAGCGAGTAGCGGATAAACATATCGTGAACTTTGAGATTGTTGTTCACATTCAAGCTTCATGATCGAATAATGATTGCTCAAGCTCACAAGTTCTAGCACAGACGTGAACCTGTTTGTCTTGCTTTCACATGAGAAGTAGTTCGAGCAGTGTGATCGAGAGCAAGTTGATCTATAAGGGCTTCTTTAAGTCATAGACAGTTTGTTCATAGTTTGAAAGAGAGATATCAGTATTCCGTCATTACTGCAATGTCAAGAAGATTCACATGAGTCTTTGTTTAGTTTGCAGCAGGCTCGACGCTTTCAGAGCCTATTATATGATTATATCAAGCCGTCAGAGCTCAATGCTGTTCTTTTGACCTTTCTGTGTCTTTAATTCTTACTGGGCACGGTCGTCTTTGACAAGAGATCGGACACTCAGGATCAAGCGATCCGCACCAAGAATAAGATGAACGAACTTGAGAGCAGCCTCGAAGTCCAGCCGAACTTTTGACTCTTCGTAGAACAACATTGTGACCTTATAACGAAGGCTTGTGTTCCCTGGAGGGTTGGGTTTCATCCTGATGAGTTGATGTGTCATAGCTGTAATGAAAGGTCTGTAAGGTTAACGGATCATGCGAATTATTATTTGAAGTTGTCAATGTTGCAGGAAATTCCTTGGCTAGGGAATGGAAAATGTTAACATTCTTTTGTTGCTCAAGTTCCTGGCGCGCCGCGAGGCTGTATTCGTGACCTCATCTGATTTCGTTGCTACAGAACGATCTTAAATCTATCGTTCAAGTTACACTTCAATATACCAATTCCTCGTAAGTACCTTCAGAGAGAAATTAGGTCTGTAACGCTGTACGACGGCTGAAGTAACCATAGAACTTAAAAAGAACCATAGGAATGGTACCTTCAGGCAACGAGAAGAGACGCTCGGGCCGCGAAACCGAGGTCAGGGCTATGTCATCATTATAACCTACCCTCATTAAAATTCAAGCCATTGCTCAGTCTCAGCACATTCAAGGACTCCGACGCCCACTATTCTTCCAAGGCGAGCGAGCTCAGATTTGAACCACAATCTCTGCTTGATATCCGCATCCCCAGCTCCAAGGCCCGAAGCAATAGTCAAAGGCCATACTATCAGACTAACCAAATATGGCTTGATGCCCTCGTCTGCGCTCAGCGTGATCGAACTTTGATGGGAAGACGAGTTGCAATTATCTGTAACCTTGAATCTTTGGAGACAGAAGGGCACGCTAGATGCTAGATCATTGGCCATGATTTCTATATGAGAAAGGCATTCCAAACGGTGCTCAGGAGACAAATCGTCTGGACTCGGGTGACTGAGTGCAAGTATCCTCAAGCGTGTATCATTAATAAGCATTCTCGTGGCATAATATAGATTCCAGACGGCTGCGTATGCAGGACTTGAGTAGCTGTAGACTACTGGGGAATAGAAATCTCGCATAGGCCAAGGATAAGGGTCCGACAGAGTATGTCGCTGGTAACACCAAGTGCTTGGGAAGTGGGTTCTCCAGTCTTGCAGCGCCTTATCAATGTCTTGCGCCTCTTTGTTGAGCTCTTCAGCTGTTAAAGTAAGCTTATAAGATGTGCGCTGTGGGCTAATATTGTCCTGGAGAAGCGAGGACAATCGCTGACGGACACCGGTAATTCGTACAACGATGCCATCATACTCAAGCTCTAAGCCATGCTCGCCGAAAGAGCCGCCTTGTAGCATTCATCTCGGCAACGCGAGATGTCTTAACAAAGCGGATCTGATCATCCCACGTCTGGTATGCTTAATGACATTCGTCGCCGGCTGACTGTGACTGAGATGGTCTTTCCAGACACTCAGTATTGCCAACGCCCCGTCATGATGCAAGAAGCTCTGTAACGTCGTAGTAAATGAAGTTTTCCGGTTGAGATGACTAGGACAGTGTACTGAATCCTCGTACCGACTCATGAAATAGATCGCAAGCAAGTAGGCGTCAATATTTCCCTTATCCAAAGACAGAATTGTCGCTTGTGCAATCTGTAGAAGTCGGTAATATTTCCTAGAAGCTTCTATGGCTGCCGGTCCATGCCGCTGCGTTCGCGAAAACACCGCTAGGGCCACGGAAGATAGAGCAAGATCGAGTATCGGAAACTTCGCTCTAGACATCAATACTGGCATCAAATCACCAGAAAGACCCTTTGAAACGTTTGGGGCGTCTTTCAGTGTCTGTAAATGATAGTGCATGTAGTACATAATTGCTTGTGATTTCAGATCGACAAGTGGAGGTTGCAGTACGACGCTTAGGTTGTTAGTTGGCTCTACCGTGGAAGTTTCTACTGCCGAAGTCTCTACTGCCGAAGTTGAGCGAGGTCCTCTGGGGCGCTTTTTGGAACCGCTTGCATAGGAGTTCTCGATGTGGACCACGGGGTAAGTTTGTCCGGCTCTCATTCCATAGCAATTTCGCTGGGATTTCATGCATCTCTGACATACTGGCTGGGCCTCATCACACTGCAGTGACGGGTTAGCTACCTTTGTAGAAGCGCAACGGGTCGCTTGCCTTGATCCGTCGGATCTTGCATGGCTGGCATCCTGCACTCGGAAATGGCATGACACTTCCCTCAGTCTGATTCAAAGAGTCGTCAGGGTCATGCTAGGGAAAGAGAAAGAACCGAAAACAGTCGATGCGGCGTATACAAGCAGAATATTCTGTTCTTGACGTGTTTTTTAGGCCAACTATAGATTCTCTGCAAGCATGCATATCAATTCCTCGCATGTATCTCCCGAAGGGGTCCAGGCCCTTTTAAGTTATGACATTGCATGTTTCCGGTGTTAGGGAAAGATCTTAACCCCGTCCGATTCCTCGTGGGTTTCTCCCGAGATGAACTAGCTCATGCAGCTCGAATGTAACTCAGCAGAGTGATATGCGGCTGGGTATTTTGATCGATTCAACTAAAACATCGCACGTTAGTCCCCTAAATATCTTGGAAATGGCTTCAACAGTCGTTCTCATTACTGGTGAGTGAGAGTATCAGGTGTAAATTTGAGATTAATCAGCTGCTGACAAGAACGTTATAGGGGCCAATTCTGGAGTGGGCTTCGCGACAGCAAATGTGATAGCCTGCACATCGGAGAACTTTCGTGTCATCACGGCCAGCCAGTGCCTAGTAAAGGCAAAGAATGCAATGTCAGATACTCAGGCAGCTGGTACAAAAGGCCCTCTGTCGACTGTGCAGCTAGATATCACCGACGAAAGATCAATCGAACAAGCCGTCACATTTGTCCATGAAAAGTTTGGATGAATGAACGCACTAGTCGACAACGCCGCAGTCGGCGGTAGCGATCTAGATGTTTAAAATTCGCCCCAAGTATGCTTGAACACCAACGTTGTTGGAACGGTGGTGGTTTCTGCAACTTTTACACTATTATTGCTCCGGTCTCCAACGTCATACTCTGTCTACGTGAGTAATGGTGTGGGATCAATGGCCCGGGTTTCTGATCCTACTTCGATTATCTACTGCAGCCTGTCGAATGGAGAAGCTTATCGAGCAAGCAAGGTCGCCCTCAATATAATTGCGTTGCAGGAGTCGAATGAGTACAACGGCACAGCCCTAAAGGTATTCGCCGTGGACCCCGAATTCGTATGATTAAATCTTCGTGGTCAAAGCGAAGAAGCCAGGAGTGGATGAGGCAAAGCTGGAGATCCACGAGTATCTGGAGAGACAATTTTGAGCTTTGTAAAAGGGGAGCGAGATGCAGATGCAGATTGGTTTCTCTATAGGGGTGGTGTCTATCCTTGGTGACGATGTAGCCTTTTTCCAATTCTTACAAGTTTGGTTTAGCATTAGGGCTAAGTCCGAAGAGGCGGTGCAGATGTCTCAGCTAAAAGTTTCCGTAAATTGCTATAGCATTAAAGGGCGCCGCTCAGCCTCAGGATCTCCCTAGTAGATAGCAGACCTATAAAATCCGATTCGCGCAACCTGTTTAGAACGCCGGCAAAGCCATGAGACGAACATGGTCGAAATAAGTGCCAAATTTTGCTGAAAGGCCCTCGCACAGGATTTCCGTACTGATTTTCCCTCTCTTGGCCAAGATGAGCTGCTCCTTTTGTCGTTGATTCGTGGCCTAAAGGCTCTGCCGTGGGAGAAAACCGCTGAGGAAGTTGAGAAGCATATATGCTAAAGACTCCAGGTCGTCGCGGCGGTACTACACGAGGATAGTTATTAGCGTTCAAGGTAAAAGCGGCAAGGAGGTTGCTCTTCCCAATGGCCAAAGTTCCCTCACCTTCTTTCTCTTTTGGCGTGTGCAGAAATATGGCTATGCAGTCCATCGTACCGTTATGTCAAGCACCAGGCGGTAGTCGCTAGTATGAATCATGAGTCAAACATTGAAAGATCACTTGGAAAAAAGCGTGAGCAAAGCGGTAGTGACTACTCAGCAAGGGAGTTATCGCTGACTAGAAGCAGACTATCGATATCTTCTACCAGGCCTTTGAAGCCGTCGTCCTTGCCACTCCTTCTGTACGGATCCCAGGGCGCCCTCTTTGCAAGCTCCGCTACTCCCTTTGCGGCAACCCCCTCAGCATCTTCCTGCCATACCTTCGGCTTCTTCTGCATCACGCTCTCTAGCACTTCAGCTAGAATGCTTGCGAACTTTTTATCGTGAGCATTCTCACCAAGCAATAGCACATGTGCGGGTCTCTCGTAATACTGATTCTGTATCATTATCTCTCCAAGGCGGTCCCGCACCAGCTCCCAGTAAGAGTCCTGGCTCAAATAGTCATATCTGGCGTTATAACCTAATGTAAAGTCTTCCAAATTCCGGTATTGAGGTTCAAAGAGGGAATAGGCCGATTTAGTGATGGAGAGTGATACTGTGAGCGCGGACTGGGTGTACAAGACCGCCATTACTACCTTCTGTCCAATTATCCAGCTCCCGTTTGCAAGTGATCATATCGGTGTAGTTCGAACAAAGACCTAAACCGTAGCCCGCATATGCGGCACTGGTCTCGCGCAGTGGTTTGTCTCGAAAAGGCAGGTCGATAAATTGCAGATCAAGGTATTCGAAAGCGTCCAGGATATCTTCTTTGTAAAGCGCGAGAAGGTGGGGTATTGCCGTTGCGGCAGAGCTAGTTCCGTGTCCAAGGTGGTCTTCAACTGCGTCCTGCAGACTTTTGAGCATAG
>JAABUK010010586.1_pt1 | contig 12263 bp, 13 predicted proteins | sample 5559141 | NCBI WGS metagenome assembly JAABUK01 (sample SAMN10711869, study PRJNA513367) | rock metagenome | isolation source: Antarctica rocks | place: Antarctica: Victoria Land, Pudding Butte nord | collected 2016-01-03 | reverse complement strand
CATCAAGCTCCCGGAGTGCTGTAGTGGCGTTTTAAACTGCCCTATGACCCTCAGACTTGCTGCAAATGACTAACCATTGCAGCAAACTTCGCCACAATGAACTTGCACAAAATAGGAAGGCTTCTTTGGAATACTGCTGACCAGACAAAAACAACCTTTTCCAGACCATGCTAGTGCTGGCACATCAGACTTTCAGCTTGCCACTTTGCTAGCACACATTTGTATGGCCATTCATGCATGCAAGCTTTGTGCTCAAAAACCGTCACTGATGTTGACTGCATGGGAAGGTCAGTCATGGCATCCATTGTTCAGTCAGATAAGTCTCAAAGGCTTGTTTGGCTCGCGAGCAAAGATCACTCATTACATGGCTGGGATCCACTGGGACAAATTCCCAGCCTTGTTCTCGGCATCCGTTGCACCTGAATGACTCGATTGTCAAGCATGCATCACCAGGCTGGCACGTCTGGATCATCACCTGCTGTCTGGTGTCCCGCTCATGTCTGTTGATGACAACCGCAGCTTGGAATCCAGAGTGTGCATATGCAATCAAGATTATGTTGTCGTTCACCACATCAGCGGCCTTAAAATAAGCTGAGGGGCTCATATGCACCTTATAGACCTGGAAGATTATTATCTTGTGAATGCAACAAGGCATGCTTTGCATTGACGCAATACATGCAGCTTCACTGCAGCCTGAAGGCATGCAAGGCTTATTGACTTTCAAATATTCGGCAGCCTTGAAATGAAAACGAGAACTTGTAAATAATGAATAATCCGGGAAATGAATATGGGACATATGCCCAGAATATTTCGATGTCACAGCATGTAAAAACGCTTTGTACGTCATGAGCTCGCATCATGACTGGTACCACTGTCTCATCACCGGAGCTGGCCATGGTCACACTCTTGCGTCAACCTGCTGAACTGCCACCGGTCCATAGGAGACAGCAATCAGCAGTCTGTGACTCATGCCAAGGGTGTAAATATTCTTTTTTAAATTATTCATTATTCAAGAAATTCTCAAACGGCTCTAAGGCTAAGTGACTTTCAAATATGTCGGCAGCCTATAAAAGAAATAATTTTGTGAATAATGAATAATCCCGAAAATGAATATGGGCTCAGTCTCAGACAGATGGTATGAACCCGCCATCATGCATTTGAAGCCGTCCTGAGGTCTGTACTGCGAGGAATAAGTTGTCTACAAATCTGCATTAGTTTTGGCATATTTCAAAGGCCAGTGTCCAGTGGAAGCAACCACAGATTCCGGGTGTCAGTGTTGCTATAGTGGTCATTCATAGAGCAGGGTCTGTGACCACAAGGCAGAACCGATGCACTTGTGCACAGGCAGGCAGCGACAAATGAGTGTTCTGGAAAACATCATGTCTGTGAATTGAAACGCTTGAGCCGCAAATGAGAACCTTGGAGCAGATTGCAAGCCCGCAACGCCCGCATGCAATCTGGGACACATCAAGCTAATGGCAAGCTGTGTGACAGAGCTGCTAAATGGTTCCTCAAAGTGGTGCTCTACTCTGCCATTGTCTTCTGGTAGAACGCACCAATTGGCATGCAGAGGTAAGGACTTGCAGTCCAGCTCATTGCTGCAGACATCAAGCTTTGGCACCAAGGTCTGCTGAGTACATTTCTATAACAGGTGTGCACATGCTACCTGCTGTGACCGACATCATGCAGACAAGGGAGTATGCCGAGTTTGCTGACAGAGTCTTGGCAAGTCATGGCAGAGCCTACCAGCAGTATGCTCTGGATATCAGCCCAGCAATGAGACAAAACGCCGGCAGAGATGCAAGCCTGCTTGAACCAGCTGTGTGGCATTGCAGCATGCGGGCACCCAGACATGATGGCCAGACTGATAGCAGAGAAGTTTGCAGCAATTAAGCAAGCACAGCCTGAAGTGTTAAATGGTGAGGAAGATCCTGTTGATGAGGTTGTGGCCTTACCCACATCGACCACAGCAGCAGCAGCAGCAGCAGATCACACCCAGTTGTCAAGCTGTATTTTGTTGGCTTAGCTCATTCAACTAGAAAATGTCAGCATGGTGACAGCTCTGCCGTTTGCGAGTCCAGCTGCATTTCGTCAGCCTGACAGTTTGGTTGCAATCCGTCAGCTTTCACAACTAAGCTCAGCTGCAAACTGTCAGCTCGTCTGCAGTCTGTCAGCTATGGCTGCACCCTGTCAGCTCCGCTGCACACAGCCAGTCAGCAATCAGTGAGTCCAGCTGCACACATTCAGGACCCCTGCAATCTGTCAGCCCAGCTTTGACCTGTCAACTCAGCTGCAAACTGACAGCTACACTTCAAATCGTCAACTTGGCAATCTGTCGGCTTTGGCTGCAGCTGGTCAGCTGAGCTGCAGTTTTCAGCTTGGCTGCCACATTCCCAGTCAACAGTTGTCAGTCCGCCTGCAATCAGTTGGCTCGGCTGCAGTCAGTCAGCACTGCTGCACAGTGTCACCTCCTTTGCAGCTCTGCCCTGCATTATGTTTGACCAGCCACAATCTGTCAGCTCAGCTGTATTCTGTCAGCTCATCTGCAATCTATCTGCTCTAGCGTATTCTGTCATGCAGTTCATCTGCTGTGACAGACCAGCTGCCAAACATCAGCTCAGCTTTGAAATGCAAGGCCCTTTTGCAATCCGTCATCTCAGCTACAATCTGTCTACTCGGTCATGATCTGTCAGCTTGGCATCAGTCTGTCAATGTAGTATGTCAGCTCAGCTGCAATGTGTCAGCTCAGCTGCACCCTGTTAGCTCAGATCAAACTTGTCAACTTAGCTGCAACGTGTTGACTGCACTGTAGAATGTCCTCATCTGGACTCTGCCCACACGGCTGCAGTCTGTCAACTCAACTTGTGTTCTGTCAGCTTGGCTGTAATATGTCAGCTCACTGCCACAGTTATATGGTAGCTCAGCTGCAATCTCTCAGCTCACTGCCACTTGTCCAGTTTCTGACAGCTCAGCTCGTTAGGGTCAAGTTGTTGGCACCAAGGCACAGTGCATTCCATTATGGTGGTGCATTCAACGTCGCTCATACACCACCATCAGCTCAGGATGACACATGCTGCTACTGATGCTTGTTGAGCGCTCAATGCATTGATGCTATATGCGTATGTTGGCTGCTGACTGAGACAATCAATGTACAGAACAGCTGTGTGACTCACGTGCATTGGAAAAACAAAATCTGAGGCCCATTTCCTCAGATGCGCCAAACGATAATGCATGCTCAGCTGGCATTTGCTATACACATAGGGCTGATCACTGCGACCTTACTTTTGCTGCAAATCATCAGTTGATGATAATATGCTGCGCACTCCAGCTCACCAATCACTGCTTCATCTGATTGTACATACAGGTTTATGCCTTCAGCGGACTGTGTCATTGTTGGGGCAGCTGTCCAGGAAGAACAGGAGTAGACTAGTATCAATCGTGCTGAGAAGCTGGTCTTTGTCAGCAGTGTCTCAAGACCTGTCATTGACATGTATGTATACATGTATTTGCTGCTATATACGCTGTAGAGAGCAGTGTAATTTGTCAGTAGTGCCTGTAGATTGTGCAGACAATTGCAGTCAGCTCGGCTGCAGCTTGTCAGCTCAGCTGTACATATCAAATGTCAGCAGTCACAGGCTGTGTGCATGAGACCCGACTACGTCAAGCACCCAGGTGTGCTGCATTGATGTTCTGCACACTTCAGCGCTGTACTGGAACTGGGCACATATGCTGTTGTTCCAGTGCACCTCAGTCACGGGGTCTATTTGTCTCATCACAGAAGCAGTGATTGATGAGCTGGGATGTGCAGCATATTCATCATCAACTGATGATGTATGAACACCTGTCTCAGTCAACAACCACCATACGCAGCAAGGTTCACCCAGTTGTGCTTGCACTGATGTCTGCACATCTGTTTTCTGCACTTTGCTCCAGTCCACAAATGTCACAAGGCTTGTGTGTCGAGTCAGATCATGCAATGCTTGATGAGCTGGAATCTGCATCAAATTTCACCATCAACTGATGATGTTCTGAGCATACTCACTTGTGCTTGCATTGGTGTTATGCACATCTGAGCGCTGTACTGGAACCTGGGCACATATGTTGTGGTTCCTGTGCACATCAACCACAAGGTCTGTATCATCAGATGAAGCAGTGATTGATGAGCTGGGATGCGCAGCATGTTCATTGTCAAGTGATGTTGTTTTATGACCATGTTGTCATCGTCAGCAGCCACCATATGCAGCATCTTTAGTTGATGATGCAATATGCGGCAGATCCCATTGCTGCTTCACGACACTTGACACGAAGATCTTGTGACTGCTGTGCACAGTGAATCAGCATACGTGCCGAAGTACAGCGCTCAGATGTGCAGAAAATCAATGCAAGCACAACTGTGTGCTTGATGTGCTGTAGTGCAATTCTGACTGCAGTCAATGTGCATTCTTGCTTCAATGGACTCAATTGCACCTGAATGCAGCATATTTCAGTTCTTGTGCCTCAGGCCATGATTTGCCAAAAATGCTATGCAGATAATCCAGCTAGATACTTACGGTGTTGGCCTTATAGACCAACACCCACAGACTTCTTTCTGGGCGCACATACTTCGAATCTGACAGTAGTGGGTATATGTCTAGTTCTGGCACGGACTAGGTTTAGACTGTCTGTGGAAAGTCTGGGGGACTGCTAGGCAATGATGAATTTGTGAGAAAAGGGTGTGAATGGATGTGAGAAGTCTTTGCGGGGGTTGCGAGAATGTCTGTGAGGGTTATATGCAAATTTATTGCACATGCTTTTGTGTGGGACTAGAGCGTGAGGGGAATACTCTGCTCCCTTGGAGGGGAGTTGTTTGGTATTTTTTGTGGACATTTGTTCAGGTTTTTCCCAGAAAACCTCTCTCTGCCACTCGCTTCCTGCATTGTGTACGTCCTGCTGTTGGGGGTCAAAACTCCTGGGGGAGTTGTGTTGGGGGCTGACCTGGTATGTCCTATGATGGGGCGACTTGTGTGAGATGTGGCTTTGCACTTGTTCTTGGCCTTCTCTGTGAGGTGTCCAGTAGTTGGGGGAGTCACTTTGAGACAGGTGTCCCGTGTAGAGTTTGTGGGCAACTTGTGACGATGGCTTTGTTGAAATGTTGTTGATAAAGTGCTGTAATCAATGCTATCAGTAGTAAAGGGGTGGTGTGGATGAGAATATGCTGCGCACTCCAGCTCCTCATTCATTGCTTCATGTGCTGGTACATATTGTTACTGATGTGCACTGGAAATAGAATATCAAACAACATCAATCGATGATGCATTATGTTCCGTAGTCCATTTCCAGTGCGGCACTCAGATGTGCATAATATCAATGCATGCACAGCTGAGTGCTTGATGCACTGATAGTTGCTGCCCAGTAAGTATGCTGCGCATGGCAGCTCCACGTTCATTGCTTTGCATCTGTCTACTCATGCGTAGACCTTTTGGCTGAACATAGATTCGACAGCACATAGCTGCGCAGAAAACCGAAATCAGTTGTCCCCGTCTCAAGTTGCATAACATTGCTCGCAGCAGCTTGATGACTATTCAACAGAACCAATCGTATAGCAAATGCCAGAAGAGGGATGGGCGAAGATCCAAGAATGCTGTTGTACACACCTAGCAATGCTAGCAAGCTCATGTTATGGGAATTGCAGAGCTGTGCGGTGTTGCACTCGTTGTCTAGCTGGCTAGAGGGTTTCAAGTAAACATTTCGGTTGGATTTGTGTCCATGAATTCAATAACGGAACTCAGTAATGCTATCAGCATTTTACAATGAGCAACATGAGGTGAGATGTTGCTGTATGCGCAAAGCAGTGTGTCCTGCTTCAAGCAGCACAAGTTTGTCAACATTGTATGCATTGCAGGGATGGCAGAAATGTCAGCTCTGCTGCACACAGCCAGGCAGCAATCAGTGAGTCTACCCACAATCATTCAGGCTCCACACAGTCTGTCAGCTCAGCTTTGACCTGTCAGCTCAGCTGCAATGTCAAAGCTGCACTCCAAACTGTCATCTTTGGCTCCTCAGCTGAGCTGGTCAGCTGAGCTGCAGTTTGGCAGCTCGGCTGCCACATTCCCAGCCAACTCAAAGTGTCAGCTGAGGTGCACACCTTTCAGCCTTGCTGCAGTTTTCCAGTCCATCTGCAGTCAGTTGGCGAAGTTGCTGTCAGCCAGCACTGCTGCACAGTGTCACCTCCTTTGCAGCTCTGTCTGAATTATGTCAGTTCAGCTGCAGTCTGCCAGCTAAGCTGTATGTCGTCAGCTCAGCTGCAGTCTTGTTGCTCTAGCATATTCTGTCAGGCATTCTATCTGCTGTTACAGACCAAGTCATGATATGCCAGCTTGGCAACAGTCTGTTAGCTCAGTCCGTCAGCTCAGCTGCACTACGGCTGCTCAGCAGCGATGTGGCCAGCTCAGCTCAGCTGCTATCTGATTGAACAGTTGCAATTTGTCAACACAGCTGGCAGGGCAGCGGCAACTTGTTAGCTGAGCTGCACCCTGTTAGCTCAGATGACACTGATAACGTCAGCTGCAATGTGTTGAATGAGATGTAGTCTATCTCCTCATTTGGACTATGGACACTCACCTGCAGTCTGTCAGCTAGACTGTGCTCTGTCAGCTTGGCTGTGATATGTCAGCTCAATGTTGAGTGATGACCATGTTGTGTCAGTCGACAGCCACCGTATGCAGCGATGGCGTGTTACACATGTGACCGCTGCACCTTACTCCAGTTGACATCGGTCATAGGGCTTGTGTAGTTGGTCAACTGGAATCTGCAGCACATTTCGCCATAAACTCATGAAGTTTTCTGATCATACTCACTTGTGCTTGCTTTGGTGCTATACATATCTGAACGCTGCACTGGGTTCCAGTGCGCATCAGTCAGAAGGTCTGTAGCATCACGTGATGATTTGGGATGCGCAGGACATCCATCATCGGCTGATTGTCTCAGTCAGCACATGCGGCAAGTGCCATTGCATCAAGCACTATCAGTCACAAGGCCTTTGTGCATATGATGAGCTGGGCTGAGCAGCAGATTTCATCATCAGCTGATGATGTTTCACAAGCGTGCTCACTTGCGCTTGCATTGGTATTATGCACATCTAAGCGCTATACTGGAACCTGGGCACAATGCTGTGGTTCCAGTGCACATCAGTCACCAGGTCTGTATCATAGTACGATGCAGTGATGGATGATCTGGGTTGTGCAGCATGTTAATCATCAGCTCATGATATGCTTTGACCATGTCAACAGCTCCCACATGCAGCAAGTGTCAGTACATCAAGCACCTGGTTGAGCTTGCATTGATGTTCCGCACACCTCAGCGCTGTACTTGTTTCCAGTCCACATCAGTCACAGGGTTTGTGTCTCTAGTCAGATGAAGTAAGCTATATGCAGCATATTTCACCATCAAGTGATCAAGTACAATGCGCTTGCTTGGTTGTTATGCACATCTGAAAGCTGTACTGGTTCTGGGCACAAAGTGTGTCTGTAAAAACCATTGCGTTGTTTGTCCTGGCAGATGAGCAAAGAAGGTTCTGGCTGATATGAGGAGTTACACCTGAGCCACAAGATGCAGCCGAGCAGACAAATTGCAGCTCATACGACGAGTTGGAGAAAAGATGACATAAGGGGCTGAGCTGACAGTCAAGCTGACAAAAAAGTGAGCAAGTGGCAGCTGAGCTGACAAATTGCACCTGAGCTGACATCACAGCCAAGTTGACACACTGCAATCAATCTTATCAAGCACTGTCAAGCTGATGAAGGAAATTGGAGCTGACAGAGTGCAGCCGGGCAGATAAGTCACAAATGAGGAGAAAGCCGACAGCTCAAGCAACATGTTGAGCTGAGATAACAGTCTTATCTGAACTAACAGGATGCAGCTGAGCTGACAAACTGCACATGAGCCAACTGATTGCAGCTGAGATTACAAAATGCAGCTGAGCGGAGCTGATTTATAGCAGCTGAGCTGAGCTAAAGTATCACAGCTGAGGCAAGCAGATATATGCCGTGTCTCAGCATGACTTGTGGCCAACTGAAGCATGTCATTTGCAGTTCCATGTCGCTTTGATTGTAACATGAGGTGTCACCTGCCTGTTACCCTGTCAACAAGTAGCCCAGTTGTGTCAGCTGCCAAGTGATCACAAAAAAGGTTGCGCGACATTCCCTGAAGCAGGCTGACAAACTGAGCCAGTGGAGGCATTTTTCTTGCCAGCAAGCAAGTTGACTGCATATGCAGATGAGCTGACACATTGCAACTCAGCTGACACACTACGACCAATATGAAGAAATGCTGCACCTGAGCACACAAGCTAACTAAATGCCGCAGCTGAGCTGACTGCTTGTAATAGCTGAGCTGAGGTAAGTGCAGCTGAGCTGCCTGCTTGTTGCGGTTGAGCTGACTGGTTGCTGTAGCTAAGCGGATTCATTGCAGCTAAGCTGAAGAACTACAAGCAGACAAAGTTGTCACCGTCTGCTTCAACTACTGTCCTACACAGATGAGCAACGCAAAGACCCTGTGTTGTATTTACAGCCCTTACTTTGTGTAGAGCTGCGCGAAACTGTAGTGACAAGTGAAGATTTATGAACATATCTCAGTCAGCAGTCACAAGCTGCAAGAGGCCCGGCTGCATCAAGCACTCACATATGCAGCATGAATGTTCTGCACAGTTCAGCGCTGTACTGGAATTGTGCAAACATACTGAGGTGGATATGCACCTCAGTCTCAAGGTCTATTGTATCATCATGTGATCATCAAGTGATGAACACATGTCTCGATCAACACCTCACGCAGCAAGTGCCACCCACCTGTGCTTGCTGTGATGTTCTGCACAACTGAACGCCACGCTTCTTTCAGTCCACGTCAACTATAATGTTTATGTGTGTTGAGTCAAATGCAGCAGTGCATAGTAAGCTGGCGTTTGCAGCGCATTGCGTTTTCAACTGATCATCATGTCTCAGTACGCAGTCAGGGGCTGTGTGCATGACGCCAAACTACATCAAGCACCCAGATATGCTTGCATTGACATTATGCACATCTGAGCGCTATGATTGGACTGGGCACATATGCTGCGGTTACAATGCGCATCAGTCTGAAGGTCTATCTTTATCACAAGATGACGCAATGATTGATGAGCTGGCTGCTCAGCATATTGCATCATCAGCTGATGATGTTTTTTGAGCAGAATGTCTGAGTCGGCAACCGCCGCAGCAAGTCTCACCCAGTTGTGCTTGCATTTCTGTTTTGCATTTCTGTTTTGCACAAAAGAGCGCTGCACTTTCTTCCAGCCCACATTGATCACAAGGCTTGTGTGTCAAGTCAGATGAGCGGTGTGTGATGAGCTATGGGAGTACATAACCATACAGAGTAAAGGTTCTTCTAATAAGCTTGAAGACTTTTTTGCACAAAAGCTTTCTGAAATCATAACACAGAATTTATATCTGCATATTATTTTGCCATGACCAGCTGATATTGTTATACGAGCATACTCATGCGTGCTTGCATTGGTGTCATGCACATTGGAGCGCTGTACTGGGAGCGGGCGCAAATGCTGCTGCAGTTGCGGTGCACATCAGTCACGCGGTATGTACCTTGACATGCAGCAAGAATTGATGATCGGGGATGTGCAGGATGTTTCATCATTAACTGATCTTTTTCTCCAGCCTGATTCCTTGACAAGTTCCTTGCAGTCAACCAGGATCATACCGCCAGCGCACGCCTCATCAAAACATGCTCTGCAGCTTCAATGGCTGTTTCACCACAAGCCCGATGGCACTGCCAAGGTCTGGTTGTTCCAGAGCAGGAAAATCACTATTCCATGTCCCATTGCTGCGTGCATGCTGCACTGTGCAAGGTGTTGACCTACACTTGACAGACATGTGTCCCAGCTTGAACAAAGTCAAAAAGGAAATGTCTTGGCTGCAGCAATGACGATGTCAGCTGCATCATACAAGGCCTTTCATCTGTACCGCTTTCCCTGTCGGCAACAGGTCAACCATGACATGCTCGACGCCAGCTGCAGCAGAACGATCTGCTAAGCACCAATGTGAGCAGTTTGACACCACTGGATCGAGTTACTATGCCTCACATGTTGTCATGTATAATCTCACCTTGTGTTGGAGTTCACAGTCCAACATTGTAAAAGCAGCAACCAAACACTTGGAGACAGTCAGCAAAAGTACGGATGCAAACGCATCCTCGTTCTCTTGCATGCATGCTTGCGAATCCTGCAATAAGAAATTAGTAAGATGTCATCCATTGAGACCGGCATCCATTAGACGTTTGGTTTGTTTGCCAGGAAAAGCGTATATCTCTAGTTGTCTATGTTTGATGCGTACATGATGGTGTTGTGACGTCGAGGTGTTGAAATGTCGGACAAGCTAGCAAAGAGGCAGCTGCATTGAATAGGCGCATCTCAAGCGCTTCTCAATCGTTCTGATGAAGTTGTTGTTGACCAAGCCTTCCTATCCTGGATTTGAGACAGGGACGGTATGACAATGTTTGCATTGCTGATGATCCGGCTGGTCAGCTGAGCTGTGGTTTTTCAGCTTGGCTGCCACATTCCAGTCAACTTGAGGATGTCAGCTCAGGTGCAAACCTGTCAGCCCTGCTGCAATTCAGTTCGACTGCAATCAGTTGGCTTGGCTGCAGTCAGTCAGCACTGCTGCACAAAGTCACCTCCTTTGCAGCTCTGCCCTGCATTATGTCAGACCAGCCACAGTCTGTCAGCTCAGCTGCAATGTATCTGCTCTAGCGTATTCCGTCATGCAATTCATTTGTGACAGACCAGCTGCATCATCAGCTCAGCTTTGAAGTGCAAGGCTTCTTTGCAATCTGTCATCTCAGCTGCAATCTGTCTGCTCAGTCATGATATGTCAGCTTGGCAGCAGTCTGTTAGCTGAGTCTGTCAGCTCAGGTGCAGTACAGCAGCTCAGCTGCGATGTGTCAGCCTAACTGCACCCTGTTGGCTCAGATGAAACTTGCCAACTCAGCTGTCTCATCAGCTGCAACTTGTCAGCTGAGCTGCACCCTGTTAGCTCAGATGACGCTTGTCATCTCAGCTGCAACGTGTTGGCCGAGCTGTAGTCTGTCCTCACTTGGACTCGTCCACTCGGCTGCAGTGTGTCAACTCAACTGTGTTCTGTCAGCTTGGCTGTGATATGTCAGCTCAACAGTCATAGCTGCAATCTCTCAGCTCACTGCCACTTGTCCACTTGCTGTCAGCTCAAATTGTCTTGTTAGGGTCAAGTTGCTAGCACAAAGGCACAATGCATTCAATGTCGCTCACACACCACCATCAGTACTTGCTAAGCGCTCAATGCACTGATGCTGTATGCGTATATTGGCTGCTGACAAAGACAATCAATGTACCCACCAATTTTGCGACTCACGTGCATTGGAAACATCAACGTATTGGCCCATTTCCTCAGATGCGGCGAATAATGATGCATGCTCAGCTAGCATTTGCTACACACATGGGGCTGATCGCTGTGACCTTTACTTTTGCAGATCATCAGATAATATGCCACGCACTCCAGCTCACCACTCACTGCTTCATCTGATTGTACATACAGATTTTATATACCTGGGAACAACAGCATAGACATCATCAGTGGATGGTGCATTATGCTGCATACACCATTTCCAGTGTGGCATTCAGATGTGCATAGCATCATTGCATACGCATTTGAGTGCTTGATGCACTGACAGTGGCTGCACATGCAGATGCTGCGCGTCCGGCCTCATCGAGATCAATGCAAGCACATCTCAAATGCGACATGCTGTGCATGATGAGGCGTGAAGAGCGTCGCCGCATGTCCAAGGGAAGGGTAAACAGCTACTTCAACTGTCAGCTCAGCTAGGCTACCACTTGTCAGCTCCGCTGCATTCTGTCAACTCGACTGCATCATGTGTTTGCTGTGACCTGTCAGTTGACTCTCAGCTCCAGTGTACTTGGTCAATAGTGCATGTAGATTGTGCAGACAATTGCAGTCATCTCAGCTGCAGCTTGTCAGCTCAACCATGATCCATCAGCCTGATTGCCATCAGTGAGCTCACACCTTAAGCTCAGGTGTTGGCTGCCTGCCTCCTATGTGCATGTCCAGCTGCAATGAAGTCAGCCCAACTGACAAACGGTCAAGGCAGCTGCAACTCGCAAGCTCAGCTTGATTGCAGACTGTCAACTTGATTGCACAAGGGCAGGTTTCAGCAGTCTTTTGGCTTGGCTGCATTTACTCAGCACAGTCGCA